>Ga0182015_10000346_pt1 | contig 66472 bp, 66 predicted proteins | sample 712P3MmetaG_FD_120478 | JGI IMG/M metagenome (GOLD analysis project Ga0182015, IMG submission 120478) | Permafrost microbial communities from Stordalen Mire, Sweden - 712P3M metaG | ecosystem: Environmental > Terrestrial > Soil > Wetlands > Permafrost | place: Sweden: Stordalen | collected...
GAAGTACGTTCATGGGGTCCTTTCCCAGTCCCGTCGTTAGGCGACTGATGTTGCCTAAACTGCTGGTGTCGTGTATACTACTGGCGTTGGCCGGCCAGGTCAACTGACAAATCGGCGGACTTGTCGCTTAGCCGACACTGACGGGAAACTGATGACCACCAAGACCTTAGACGAGCCTCGCGTCGACCCGCGAGTTAGTCGCACCCAAAATCTGATTCGGGACGCATTGAAGTCGCTGTTATCGGAGAAGAGCTTCAAGGCTACCAGCGTGCAAGACATCGCCGAGCGCGCGACGGTGAACCGCGCGACGTTTTACGCCCACTTTCAGGATAAGTTTGCGCTGCTGGACGTAGTGATCCGCGACGCTCTACACCAGTACTTATCTGAAGACGATCCGATGGCATCCGACGTGCGCTCCCTGCTTGCTGCGGTTGGAAAAAGCGTATTCGGCTTTGTCACGGCGCATGGTAAATGCAAGGTGGATCGCGATTTCGAGCCGCAGTTCGAGCGCGCGATGGAGGCCGAACTTGGCGAATTCCTGGCGCCGAGATTCAGCGCTTGCACCGCGCACGTGATCGCTACGGCGATGGTGGGCTCGGCCATGCGGTGGCGCGCCGGCGGGAGCAAGGAACCGGCGGATCGACTCGTGCGTCAAATGGTCGACATTCTCTGCGATGGGGTCGCCGGGTCTCCGGCGTAAGCCGGGGCACGCATCACATCGCGCGCGTCCACCAAGTGACGTTCATTACCGGAGATTCGGAGGTCAGATGTCGCAACGCACGCGCTTTCTGAGCAAACTCATTGGCATCTTCTGCGTTATCGTGGCTCTGCCGATGGCGCTCAATAAACCCGCTACGCTCCAGATGGTGACCGCGCTGGTCATCGACGCGCCCGTGCTCTACCTTTTCGGCTTGACGTTGGTGGCCGTGGGCCTGGCGACAATCCTCAGCCACAACGTCTGGTCCGGTGGCGTCGTGCCGGTCCTCGTGACGCTCGTCGGCTGGCTTACGTTGCTCAAAGGTCTGCTCTTCTTGTTTCTGCCGCCTCCGGACGCCGTGGGAATCGCAACGTGGGGAGTGCCGTATGCGCACTACTACTATCTCGACGTGGCGCTCGCGTTCGTTCTAGGCGCATATCTGACGTACGAAGGCTTCAGATCACCGTCCCCGTAGCGCGTCTCGAGCGCAGCGCGCCCAGTTCTTCGCGCACCTTTATCGTCAGGCTGTGATTAGGCCCCAGCGCCTCGCGCCGGATCGCCAGCGCTCGTGTCTGTAGCGTCTCCGCCTCTTCGAAGCGTTCGCGAGCCTCATACAATCGAGCCAGGGCGGTCAGGGCGAACGCCACGTCCGCGTGACCGGGCGCGAGCGCCTTCTCGCGGATCGCCAGCGCGCGCTTGAGCAGTGGTTCTGCCTCTTCGTAGCGGCCCTGGTCGTAGTAGAGTATCCCGAGGTTGCTCAGCGCAAACGCAACGTCAGGGTGCTCCGAACCGAGTGCCTTCTCGTAAATGGCGACTCCTCGCGCGAGCAGCGGTTCCGCTTCGTCGTAACGAGCTTGCAAACGGTATGCTTCCGCGAGATTGCTAAGGCTATTGGCAACGTGCGGATGGTCGGGACCGAGCGCCGCTTCCCGGATCGCCAGCGCGCGCTTTTGGAGCGGCTCGCCTTCCGCAAAACGTCCTTGTTCGCAGTATAAGATTGCGAGGTTATTCACGGTATTGGCGACGTCGCCGTGGTCGGGCCCGAGCGCCTTCTCGCGAATGGCCAATGCACGAATACACAGCGGTTCAGCTTCGGCATAGCGACCCTGCTGATTATACAGCGTCCCGAGGCTGCTCAAAGTGCTCGCAACGTCGAGATGTTCGGATCCCAGCGCCTTCTCCAAGATTGCCAACGCGCGCGTGTGCAGCGGCTCCGCCTCATCGTAACGACCTTGCCGCCAACGCAAAATCGCGAGCTGGTGCAAGGCGTCTGCGACCACCGAATCTTCCGAGCCGAACGTTTTTTCGAAAATCGACAGCGCACGTTCTAGAAGCAGCTCGGCCGCCACGTAGTCGCCACGATCCCGAAGGTAGGCGCCACAGCGGCCGGCGAGGCGCGCCGCCGGGAGAAACGTCTGCGCCTCGGGAGGCAGGGCATCGAGGGCGGTTCGCGCGTGCGATAGTAGGCGCTCGCACTGCGGCCATCGCTCGAACTCGACCCTTGGGAACGCGGCATCGGCAACGGTGATAGCGCCCTCGCGCCAAGCGACGGTCCTAGAGCCGGCCATATCCCGCGCGGCGAGCTGAACGAGGCGGTGAATCCCGTACGTGCGCGACGTTTGCGAGAACGTGAGTAGAGAAAGCCGGTCGAGCGCGCCCAATGCTTCGTCCAATCGCAGTTCGTTTGCAATGATGGGACCAAGGTCAGATGGATAGCTATCGATCCGTTGGCGAAAGAGTTCGTCCGGAATCGCGTCGGGAGCGAACGATGCGGCGAAGCACAGCACGGCCCCGGCGCCCTCGGCTTCTTTTTCTGCCTGGGCGATCGACGTGCTGAACGTCGCAAAAACGGATTGCGGGTACTCGGCGCCGCGTGGCGCGCTCCGCAAATGCTCGACGATCCGTTCGAGATACCTGCGCGGCGCAACCATACGCATCCCGCGCAGCGAAGCGGCGGCGTGAGCCAGCGCCAACGGAAGGGCGCCGAGCGCATGGACAATTGCACGTGCGTCGGTCTCGCTGAGATCGTCGCGCCGGCTTTCGCGCTGAAGGTACTCGATGGCGATATCGATCGACCACGGATGCAGTGCGATCGCCGTAATGTCATCGCCGCTCCACGCGAGATTACGCGAGGTAAGCAGGGTATGCGCATTCGACCGCGGGCGCCATGCGCGCGCAAGGCGTTCGTCTTCGAGGTTGTCGAAGACGAACAGGACCGGTTTTTCAAAACCGCTCAGTACCGACCCGATGACTTGCTGTGCGGCGGCCCGCCGATTGGCGAGCCGGTCGAGTCCCCTCACGAAGAACGCGCCGAGGCGCAAGAGCCCTTCAACGATCGTATCTTCCGTCTGCGCGCTTAGCCACCAGACGACGGAGTACTGCCCGCGATTACGCCATGCGTACTCGCGCGCAACGGACGATTTGCCGACGCCTCCCAAACCACAGACTGCCGCCATTGCGTCATCGCCGGCAAGCGCATCGGAGAGCGCGACGAGCTCGCCCTCGCGGCCACCGAACCCGGGCACGGGCCGAATCGATCCCTCCACGAGCGCGCGCGGCGAGCGCCAATACAGACCGCCGGCCGCCGCATCGCGAGGGCCCTCGCGTAAAGCGTCGAGCACGAGGTCGCGCAGCATCGCGCGATCGTGTGCGACGGGGACGACGTCCCAATAGGCAAGCGCGGCGAGCAGGCCGATCGGCTCGCACTCGGCGACCCGCAGAAGGACCACACGGGAATTCAGGTTGAGGGGGTCGCGTGCGAGAGCGTTCTGCCACTCGGCTTGGCAGTGCTCGCTGCGGAGATACTCTGGAGAAAGCAGGGCGACAACCCGCGTGTCGCCGGCAAGGGCCGCATGCATACGTTCCATGAAGTTCCGGTTGGCGAAATCCCACTGCTGGAGGATGACGTCGTATCCGGCGTCGCGCGCGATCTCGCCGACGACCCCGGCCAGCGCGCCGTCCGCGGCGGCCCGACTGATGAAGATTTTCGGAGCCACCGGGTCGCCTAGAGGCGCCATGCGGCTCGATCGGCCGGCCGCCCGGCGGAATGGTCGGGACGAGCGAGCACAAACGTGACGCCAAATCTGCACATGCTGAAATGCCTCCGGACCTGTAGCATACCATCGCGGCCTGGACGATGAGAAGGTTCCTCGTAGGAGGGGGCGACGGTTCGTCGAAGCGCGCGGCGTGCGCGTCGGATTTCGGACGCTCGTTTGGCTTGCCTTGTGCGCTGCGGCTTCGGCAGCGGCATTGGCGCATTTCGCGATCGACGTGGTTGGCGACTACGCGCTGCGTCACGATGCCTACGACGGCGTCGCGCACGGTTCGCGCGAGGTCGCCGTAGCGCTGGCGTTCGTTCTCGCGTTGAGCGTCGCCGTGCGCGGCCTGCGCGCCTGCTGCGAGATCGCGCAGCGCTATCGCGGGCACGTACTGACGCCGGCGTTGACGGCAGCGGATGCGTGGATCTACGCGGTCGCCGCGATTGGCGCTACCTGCCTATTCGTCCCTGGAATGGAGTGGCTCGACGGAAGGCTTGCCGGCGACCCCGTTGCGCATCTCAGCGATGCGTTCGGCGGCTCGCTGTTGCTCGGGCTGGGAACGACCATTCTCTGTGCCGTTTTCGTTGCGGGGATCCTCTACGCCATAGCACGTTGGCTGCTCGCTCATCGCGACGTCATCGTCGCGATCGTCGCGACCTTGCTGCCCCAAGCCCGCGACACGGCGTACCGTGCCGCCTCGTCGCTGGAGCGACGCCGCCTGCATTTTGCTCGTCCCTCACGTCAATCCCGGAGATTATTCAAACGCGGACCTCCGCGTAGCGCGATCGCGTAGCTCAAACTCACCCGCGTTCGTTCTACAGGAGTTCTCTTATGCGACTACTCATCGCATGCGCTCGTGCTGCATGCATGGTTTCCTTCCTTTTCGTTACTTTGACGCCGTCCGGCTTTGCGGCGGCGCAGCAGGCGGCATTCAATGTCCAGGGCGTGGTCCGGGCCAACGACGGCACGCCGATTGCCGGCGCCTCGGTGACGATCTCGGCAAGCGCCGTACGGCGAACCGCGCGCAGCGACGCACGGGGTCTCTTCGTGCTGACCGGCGTTCCCGGTGGAACGTATGCCCTCCATGCTTCTGCGCCGGGCTACCAGACCATAACGCAGCGAACGGTTACGGTGTCGCCGGGGCGCAGCGAGTTGTCCGTAACCCTATCGCCCGCGACGACAAACTCGCTGACGGTGATCGGCCAAGTGCAGGCTTCTGCCGGCGAAACCGTTTCGACGGCGTCGGCCCCGACGACGACGATGAGCGCCCAAGCGGCCGCGGCTTCTGGAGCGACATCCGTGGCTCCAATGCTTTGGGATCAGCTTTCGACGACACCGGTGCTGCCGCTCGGCGGCGGCAGCAACGCGACGGTGAGTTTTGCCGTTCGTGGTCCCGATCCGACCGAAACCTTGGTGGACATCGATGGCCATCAAGTCAATAACGGCAACACCGGCGACGTCGACGTCTCGTTACTCGATCCGGCGGCCTTGCAAGAGGTTCAAATCGTCTACGGTATCGCGCCGTCGTCCTTGATCGGGCCTAATACCATCGGCGGGGCGGTCAATATCGTAACGCTGCAGCCGACGACCACCGATCACACCCTCTTGAGACTATTCGGCGGTTCCTACGGAACGTTCGGAGAAACGCTCCAGAGCACCGGAACCGCCGACCGGCTCGGTTACGCCGTGTCGCTCCATAACGTGACGTCATCGGGGTCGGTGAATCAAACGATCGTCGCGCCACCGCCTGGCGTTTCGCCGCCCGCGAACGAGGAGTTCCCGCAAAGCGTTGGCAGTGATTCCAGCGGGCAGTCCATGCTCACCAAACTGCGCTATCAACTCGGGGGTGAAAATGGATACGGCTACGTGCAGCTCAACTTCCGCGATCAAACGACCTTCAAAGACGAATCGTCACTGCTGACGACCTATACGCCGCCGGGCTTCAGCGGGGGGGTCGGCGACGACGCCCAACGCGCGACAATGCCGCTCGACCTTGGCGACAACTCCGGCGGCTATCAAAGCTTTGCCGGCACCTATCTCGAGGCGCATCAAGCCAACTACGGCTTCGACGCGCAAATCCCGTTGGGCGACCAGTTGCTCGACGGCGCGCCTTCGACGATATTGCAGCTCAGCCACCTGACGACGCTCGACTCGCAAAGCATTACTCCTCCAGGAGCCGATACGCTGCAGTACCTCTACAATCAGCGCGACGCGCTCGGTGACGACTGGCTGCAGGTCGACCATCATTTCGGCAACGGAACGCTAACCTTCAAGTACGATCTCGAGACCGAGGATCTCACGACCAACTACGTTCAGAGCCAAGTGATCGCCGAAATTGTGCCGATCGGTGCGGACCGTCAGCCGCCGGTTCAGACGGTGCCAATCTCACGGACGGAACGCTCCGCAGTACTTCGGTACAACGGCGACCCCACGAGTCACATCCACTATTCCGTCGCCGCCTACGACAGCGACTTCAGCACGTTTGGCAGCAGTTTCGACCCTCGCGCCGGATTTGTATGGACGCCGACGGGCGACACGGCCGTGCGCGCGTCGGTGGGAACGACCTTTCAGACGCCGCAGCTTTCGGAGTTGCTCGTCACCCCGCCAAACGAACGCGTACCGGTGGGCGGCATCATCTACCTCGGCAATCCCAATCTTCAGCCGGATCGAGCAACCGATTTCGATCTCGGCATGGAGCAAATCTTTGGGAGGAGCCGGCCGCTGCATCTCTCGATGGATCTTTACCAAACCAATCTTCGCTCACCGTCGAGCCAAACGAATCCGGCGCCGATTCCAGGCTGCCAAACGCTACGAAACCCGACTCCATGCCCGATCAGTATGCCGGTGAACGCCGGCAACGGCGTCTACCGAGGCATCGACGTACATGCAGATCAGCAGCTCGCCGCATTCGTGCACGTCCGCGCCGGATGGGATGTCGACAGCTCCTTTCTGACGGTTATTCCTCCCTCGATTCAAGACGGAACGCTGGCGGCGGGAGAGCAGTCGCTCGGACAGCCGCTGCACAAGGCCTACCTTTCGCTAGGAAACGAGCCGCCGCAAGGGCTGGCGTATGGCGCGCAGCTCAACTACGAAGGCACATACAACGAACTCAATCGATCGCCGTATGCGACGCTGGATGCGCACGTCGTCTATCGGCACGACGGATTCGAGTACGGCCTATACGGGACGAACCTTACCAACGTCTACGCGAATCCGTTTACGATCGTCGGCGGAGGGTTCGTGTACGGGGGAACGCCGGGACAGCCGGTGATTCCAACGGATGCCTACGTACTGCAGGGCGCTGCTTTCAATTTCGTGGTGACGCGGGTGATCTAAGGGTATCTAGAACACGATCGTCATAAAATCGCCGACGTTTTCGAAGCCGACGCGACGATAGAGCGCGACGGCCGGTGCATTGAAATCGTTCACGTAGAGCGAGAGCGTTGCAAAGACACCGAGTAGGCGATCGCAAATCGCGCCGAGCGAAGCGGCCGCCAAGCCGCGGCGGCGCAGATCTGGGGGCGTCCAGATCCCCTGGAGCTGCGCCGTCTGCTTCGACCAAGGACCCACGTTGCAGAAGAAGCAGAGCCGTCCATCCCATACCCCCACCCACCAGAGCTTGTGCTCGATCATTTGCCGAACGCCGGCATCGAAGCTCGTTGAGTTGCGTCGTGGATCGTATTCCAGCTCGTGCCGAATCATCGAAGCCGAACTTTCCGCCACGGCGCGGACGTCATTGAGGGTCGCATTGCGTACCGTTACCGTAGCCTCGTAGGGGCGCAAGCCCGTACGCTCCAACGCCATAACGAGCTGACGATCCCGAATCAGGCGCGGCCTACCATAGCGCTCGGCGACGAGACCCCAGAAGGCTCGCACGACGTCGCGCGGTCCGATGATCATGCGGACGCCACCGCGCGCGGCGATCCGTTCAGCGAGTGCGGGCACTGCGTGTGGCTCAGCCGCAATGACGACCTGCCGTCCGCAGTAGGCGACGCCGGTAACGGCGCCGTCATCCACGGCAAGCAACACGTTCTTGATGAAGGCCGGCCCGAAATCGCCGGTGAGGAGATGCGCGAGGAAGACGTTGAGAAACGGCGAGCGGTCGAGGTACTCCAACGCCGCCGCTTGCGTCGCGGCGGCGATCGGTTCCACGCGCATCGTGCTACTGAGGGGCGAAGACAACGCTGATGAGCGGTTTCCCCGTCGGCTCTTTACTGCCGCCATCGGGCTCGAGCGTGACCGCAACCGCCGAGGTCGTTCGCGCGTCCGCCGGCACGATAATGAGCGCCACGCCACGGGCATCGGGCAAGAACGTAGGCGACGGCACCATTTTCGTCGTCCCTTTGGGCACCGTCCAGACCTGATAGACTTGGCCGTGCGGCGGTTCGGGGAGTTCGTGAAGCGCCAGATCGATACGGCTTCCCCGCGTTATCACTTCGCCGTTGCCGATCGCATAGTGGTGCGTGCGGCTGTCGAGCATGTCGAAGAGCGCGGTGCGTTCGCTCGAAAGGCCGTATGCGAGCGCCCGCGAGCGTTCAGAAAGGCTGGCGAGCTCTCGCTGTTGCTGCCGTACCTGGCCGAGCAACGTAATATTGGCGATCGACGACAGCAGCGCGATCGCGAAGCAGACGGCGGCGACGAGGTATGCGGGCCAGAGCGATGTTTGCTTCACGTCCTACTATCTTCCCAGGCGTGAATCGAGGCCCTTGCGGCGACGGCGTCGTAGCTCTGCCGCTATGCATCCGGGGCTCCTTATTGCAGCGGCTTTTGTTACGTCGCTGCACGTGCTGCCTCGTCCGCAACGCCTCGAACCGATTTCGTGCGCAACGGGGCATTCGACGGTGCCGCTGCGCGTTTCGCCGCTCTTCGATGAGGCCGCGCGAGTCGAATTGGACGAGCGGTGGAGGCCGCTGGGCATCGGGAGCCTGCGGGTGACGAGTGCGGCGCAGGCGACGATCGTGGTTCGTCACAATCCATTGCTCTCTGCGCAAGCGTACCGGCTCAGCCTGCGGGATGGGCGCGCCGAAATCGAGAGCTCGGACGAGGCCGGAGCCTTCTACGCCGCGATGACCCTGGCGCAGCTTCCCGTCCGCACGCGCGGCGGATGGTCCGTGCCGTGCCTGCGCATCGACGATCGCCCCGCGCTGCCGTGGCGCATTCTCTCGGACGATGTTTCGCGGGGCCCCCTGCCGACGATGCGCTACTTCGAGGAACGGATCCGCACCATCGCGGCCTTCAAGATGAACGGCTATTCACCGTATATGGAGCACGTATTCGTCAGCCCGACCGATCCGCTGCCGGCGCCGCTCGACGGGATCACGCCGGCGCAACTGCACGAGCTATCCGTCTACGCGCGCCGCTTTCACGTTGCGCTCGTTCCCGAGCAGCAGAGCTTTGCGCACATGCACAACACGCTGCGCCTGGAGCGGTACGCCGGCGCCGCTGAACTGCCGCACGGCTTTCTCCTGGCGCCCAACGAGCCGCTTTCGCTCGAGTATCTGTCGCGCATCGTCGGCCAAGAACTCGCCGCCGCCGGCCCCGTGCCATTCTTTCACATCGGATCCGACGAGACCGCGACGCTGGGATTGGGACGGACGCAAGCCTACGTGGCCGCTCGCGGCCGTTCCCGCGCGTACGCCGACCACGTCGTGGCCATGAACCGGCTGATCGCACCGTCCGGGGCTCGGCTGATGATCTGGGACGACGGCATCGAAGCTGATCCGGGCATCATGACCCTGATTCCGCGGAACGCCGTGGTGGTGAACTGGCATTACGGCGCCGAAAAGAGCTTCGCGCCGTACATCGCCACGATCGCACGCGGCGGGCTCTCACAGATGGTCGCGCCGGGCGATTCGAACTGGAATGAGATCTTTCCCGACATCGAGACCGCACTGCGCAACGAGCGTTTATTCATCGGCCAAGGAAAAGCCGTGGGCGTCTTAGGGCTCTTTCAAACCGTGTGGCACGATGATGGCGAAACGCTCTACGAGGCGACCTGGTATCCGGTCGTTTACGCCGCCGCGTGCGCGTGGGAGCGCGGTGACGTCCCGCCGGAACGGTTTGCGAGCGATTTCCCAGCCGCATTCTTCGGCGTAAACGATTCGGGCTACGTCAGCGACATCGCAAAGCTGGGCGAAGTGCTGCAGCTCCTCGAGCCGGCGGATCCATCGTACGGCCAGACCGACGCGCTCTTTTGGGCCGATCCCTTCGATGCCGCCGCCCAAGCGCAATTGCGAAATGCCGACCTGCATGCCGTTCGACTGGATGCCGAATCCGTTGAGGAAGATCGCTACTTTCAAAGCCCTCCGTTGCACGCGCAGGCTGCTCTCGTCATGTCTCTCGCGGCCCGGCGCTACGACACGCTGGCGCGCAAGTTCCAAATCGCCGATGAGATCCGCACCATGTATGCCGACGCGATCTCCCACGAGCGCGGCGACTCCGATACGACGCTGCGCGATCTCTACTGGTGCCGCTACTGGATGTGGGAGCTTCGCGACGCGTATGAAGAGCTCGCGCCGCTTTACGCGCGCGCCTGGCGTTATGAGAATCGTGACGGGCATCTGGCGAGCAACCTCGAGCGTTACCATCTCGCCGCCCAACGCGCGATCCAGCGGGCCGACGCATTCTATCGCGCGACGCGCGCGTACGAGAGCTCGAAGCCGCTGCCGCCGCTCGACGCAGTACTCTCATCCTGAGCGCATTGCTCGCCCTGGCCATCTTCGCGCTCTTTGCGGCGGCGATGTATTTACGCTGGATGCCGGCGCTCGTCGCCGTGCCCGCGATGGCGATTCTCATGGCGACCGCGGTGGGGGTTCCGGTGACGTCGTTAGGCGGCCTCGTTACCGGCGGCGCTGCGGCGCTGGCGCCGGTCTACGTCGCGGTAATTTTCGGTGCGCTGCTGGGACGCGTTACGATCGAAACGGGAATTGCCCGACGCATCGTCGATCTTGCCGCTGAGTTTGGCGGCGAGCGGCCATTTCCGCTAGCGCTCGGTTTCTGTGCGATCGTGGCGGTGCTGTTTACCTCGATCTCCGGCCTGGGCGGTATCATCATGGTTGGCTCGATCGTGCTTCCGATCATGATGACGGCCGGCGTGCCGCGGAAAATCGCCGCGAACCTCTTCCTCATGGCGTTTGCGCTCGGGTACATTTTCAACATCACTAACTGGACGTTCTACACGACGTTCTTCGGCGTCACGCCCGAACACCTCATTCGCTACGCCGTCCTTCTGGCCGCCATCGATGCGATCGCGCTCGTGATGTATGCCGCAACCGCATTTTACCGCGAACGCGGCTATGCGACCTGGGCCGTTTCCCCGCATCGGGAACCGAGTGCCGCTCGCGTACCGGGCATCGCGCTGCTGACGCCGCTATTGCCGTTGCTGTTGTACTACGTGCTGCACGTCGAGGCGGCTCCGGCGTTCTTGACGGCGGCGGTCTTCGCAGTGCTGGTTACCCGGCCGCGGCTTGCCGTCCAGCGGCTCGTCGCCGCTTCGATTCGCGGCGTCGAGGACGTCGCTCCGGCCATTGTCCTCTTCATGGGGATCGGCATGCTGCTCGTCGCAACGCGTCAGCCGCAGTTCGGCGCGGCTTTGCGTCCGCTGGTCGAGGGCAACTGGCTGCGAAACCCCATTGCCTTCATCGCGTTGTTCGGCTTTGCCAGCCCGCTGGTGCTCTATCGCGGGCCGCTCAACCCGTTTGGCGTCGGGATCGCGATATTTACCGTCCTGCTTACCGCGCACGTACTGCCCCCGGTCGTCTTGGTGGCGGCGGTCATGGCGGTAGTCCAGGTACAGAACGTCTGCGATCCCACGAATACCGCCAACGTCTGGGTGGCAAACTTCACCGGGGTGCCGATCCAATCGATTACCCGCCGAACGCTGCCCTACCAAACGGCGGTGGCGATCGCCGCCAGTTTCGCCATCGTCGTCAGCGCGCCCGAGCTTTTCGGAAAACCGTCATTCGCGTCGTTCTATTCCATCGCCGCCGCCGCCGAAGCGCTTCCGGGATTCTACGCGCCGCGTTCGGCGCAACGCCGCATCGACGTGGACGACGGCGGCTCGCCGATGGACCGCGCCGCAGCCGATGCCGTCGCTGCGGCGCTGACCGAGACGCCGCTGCAGCCGATACGCCTGCGCGACGATCCCAATGCGACCGACTGCGCGAACAAACCGTACGCCGCGTACCTTCACGTGGCAACCACGACCTTCGCGTTGCTCGAAGGCAGCGACGTGGACGTCGGTTTGCGTTTGGAAGATTGCGGTGGCTGGATCGTCGACGAATGGCACGATCACGCGATTCTGGGACCCGGCGCGAGTGCAAGCGGCACGCGCGAGTTGGCCCTGCAAGGCGTTGCGCGGCTGATCGACTGGTCCCGGACGCAGCCGTCGCGCAGCCAACAGCTCTTCTCCCGCGGCACCGCAGTGCTGCCTTCCGACCCGCCGACGTATTTTTACTCGCTCTTTCGCACTCCCGACGGAAATATGCGGCTGTACGTACGCGCCGGCGGACCGGCGTGGGTTGCCGGTCTGCGCTCGGGGGACGTCGTCGTGAAAATCGACGGCCGAGAATGGTGGCGTTACGGCACCTACCCTTCCGAGGCGCTGGCCTACGACGGGAAGCCGCACGCGTTCACGATCCAGCGCGGGGGTGACACGAAGGAGGTCGCGTTGGGCGCTCCCTTCGTCATGGCGGCGCAGTGACGACCGGCGATTCGCGCGAGCGTTTCGGTTCGCGCGCACCGGCGTATGCCGTCTATCGCCCGTCGTATCCGGCAGCGGCCATCGACGCCGCCCTCGCCGGCCTCAGCGATCCCGCCGCGCTCACCATTGCCGACGTGGGAGCGGGAACCGGTATATCCTCGCGGCTCTTCGCGGAGCGCGGCGCAATGGTGATTGCGATCGAGCCGAACCAAAGCATGCGCGCGCAGGCAGAGCCGCATCCCAACGTCTCCTGGCTGGAGGGGTCGGCGCACGACACCGGTTTGGCCGACGCGAACCTCGACCTCGTCGTCGCATGCCAGGCCTTTCACTGGTTCGCCACGCCGCAAGTGATGCGGGAGTTTCGGCGCGTCGCTCGCCGCCGTGCGGCCCTCTTGCAATACGAACGCGACGAGCGCGATCCGTTTACGAAGGCGTACGGAGAGATCGTTCGCGCCTACGCCACCGACGACACCGAGGCGCTGCGGCAACGAGCGCTGGAAGTCTTCGCCGGTTTTCCCGGCGCAGAGGTCGCGCGCACGGCGGCGTACTCGGTACAAACGCTCGACCGTCAGGCGCTGGAAGGCCGGGCGGCCTCTTCGTCGTACCTGCCGGCTTCCGGTGAAGCGGCGCGAAGCCTCGCTCGCGATCTCAACGCGCTCTTCGACAGCTTCGCTCGCGACGGGAACGTGACGCTGCACCTGGTCACGTACGCGCTCACCGCCGATTTCGAGCGATGAGCGGCGCGTTACGCGTCGGAATCGACGTCGGCGGAACCTTCACCGACGTGGTCGCCATCGACGCTGCGACCCGTGAGCTTGCGGCCTCGATCAAGGTGCCCACCACGCACCACTCGTCCAACGGCATAGCCGACGGTATCGTAACGGCAATCGAGCGTCTCTGTGCGGAGTCGAGGGTAAGCGCGAAGGCCATCGCCTTTATCGCGCACTCGACGACGCAAGCCACCAATGCCCTATTGGAAGGCGATCTCGCGCGGGTCGGCGTGATAGGTTTGCTCGACGGTTTGGGATGGCTCGCGCGCCGGCAGATGCGCTTTGGGACGATCCGTCTAGAATCGGGCGCGCTCTTCTCGCCGGAGTTTGCGTTCGCCGCCGACGATGCGGCGATGCGCACGCGGGTGGAGCGGCTCGTCGCCTCGGGTGTCGACGCGGTTGCGGCCAGTGAAAGCTTCGGAGTCGACCGGCCGCAGCGAGAGTCGGCGGCCGCCGCCTACGCGCGCGAGCGCGGTGTCGAAGCGACCAGCGGCCACGACGTGAGCTCGGCCTACGGTTTGCGCGCGCGCACCCGCACCGCGGCGCTCAATGCGGCGATTCTGCCGAAGATGCTGTACACGGCGCGCATGACGCACGACGCGGTCGCTCGCGCGGCGATTCCCGCGCCGCTAATGGTGATGCGCAGCGACGGCGGGGTGATGGACGTGCGTGAGATCGAACGGCGTCCCATCCTGACGCTGCTTTCCGGGCCGGCCGCGGGAATCGCAGGCGCGCTGCTCTACGAGCGCCTGAGCGACGGATTCTTCGTCGAGGTTGGAGGCACGAGCTCCGATTGCTCGCTGATACGTAACGGCCGTCCCCTGTTGCAGCCGGCGCGCATCGGCGGACACCGCACGACGCTGCGGACGCTCGACGTGCGGACGCTGGGCGTCGGCGGTGGGAGCCTGTTGCGGCTGGGCGAGCGCGGTGTGGCCGACGTCGGCCCGCGCAGCGCGCACATTGCCCGCTGCACGTACGCATGCTTCGCGCAACCCGATGCGCTGGCCGGCGCCCGCGTCGAACGCATCGCGCCCACGCCGCGCGATCCCAAGGAGTATGCGGTGCTCGTCACGCCCGACGGCAGACGCATCGCGCCGACCCTGACCTGCGCGGCCAATATGCTCGGCGTCGTTTCAGCAGAAAGTTTTGCGCGCGGCAACGCCGATGCCGCGCGTCGCGCGTTCGAGCTGCTCGCGCAGGACGTGCACGGCGATGCGCGGGCGTTGGCCAAACAGACGCTCGATCTCGCGGTCGCGAAACTGCAACGAACGCTGGAGCGGCTAGCGGCCGATTACGGCCTCGAAGTCCCTGCGCTCACCATCGTTGGCGGAGGCGGCGCCTGCGGCGCGGTCGTCCCGCCGCTTGCGCAATCCTTGCGCGTCTCGTACCGCATCGCGCGCGATGCGGAGGTAATCGCGCCGATCGGCGTCGCGCTCGCGCTGGTGCGCGACGTCGTCGAGCGGACGATCGTCGCGCCAAGTGCCGAGGAGATCGCACGGCTTCGTCGCGAGGCCGCCGACCGGGCTATCGCCTCCGGCGCGGCGCCAGAACGCGTGGTCGTCGAGATCGAAATAGATACGCAACGCAACAGAGTCTACGCAACCGCTTCCGGCGCGGCAGCGCTAGTCGAAGGAGTCGCTCCGTCGGGGTGCGGCGAGGCCGAGCGTCGCGCCATCGCGGCACAATCCTTCGGCTGCGATCCTTCGGCGCTCGAACGCGTGGAGTTAACGGCGGCGTTGGACGGCTACGAGCGCGGCGTCATGGTGAAGACGAGGCTCCGTCGGGCGAAGGAGATTCGCCAGCTGCGCATCGTCGACGAGCGCGGCGAGGTGCGTCTTTCGCTGACGAACTACGACGTCGAGCGCACGACGGCCGGCAATCTGGCGTCGTCGCTGCCGGAGATCGTGGAGCGGGCGACGAGTTTCGGCGACGTCGGCCGAGCCTTGCCGGCAATCTATCTGCTTCGCGCCTGCCGCATCGCGTCGTACGAGGGGCTGTCGAATGCGGGGCAAGCCGTCGCGCTTGCCGTCGAGGAGATCGAAGGCTGCGCGGCCGACGAGCCGCTCGTCGTGCTCGTCGTGCCGCGCGCTTCGTGAGGCGTTAGTTCACCCGCGGCTGGCGTATGGCGATGCCGGCCGCTTCCTCCAATGCGACGGTGCTCTTGTGCCGACCGTAGGAAAAGTAAAAGATCAAACCGGCGGTGAGCCAGATCAGAAAGCCCAGCCACACGAGCGGGAAGAAGCCCCACACGACCGGATTGCCCTGCTTGAGAAAGTAGATCAAGAACAACGCGGTAACTGCCGATAGCACGGGAATAACGTACGGTCCAAATGGTATCGTGAACCGCCCCGTGGCCTCGGGGTGGCGTCTGCGCAAGATCGGAACGGCAATGGAGACGAGCACGAATGCAGAGAGCGTTCCCATATTGGTCAGCGATCCCAAAATGCTGATCGGAAAGAACGCACCCGCAGCCGCGATCAGCACGCCGAAGAGAATTTGCGAAATCCACGGCGTACGCCACGCGGGGTGGAGCCTAACGAAGACCGGTGGAATCAGTCCGTCGCGCGACATCGCGTAAAACACCCGCGTTTGCCCGTACATCATGACGAGCAGTACCGTCGTGAGTCCGGCGATGGCGCCGAAAGAGATGATCACGCCGGCCCAGGCGAGCCCGATACTGTCCACGGCAAAGGCGACCGGGAAGTTGACGTTCAGCGTATAGAACGGGACGATGCCGTTGAGAATTGCGACGACGACGATGTAGAGAATGGTGCAGATCACGAGGCTCGCGATGATGCCGAATGGTAAATCCCGAGACGGATTCTTGGCTTCTTCGGCCGTCGTCGACACCGCGTCGAAGCCAATGTAGGCAAAGAAAATGAACGCCGCGCCGCCCAACATGCCGGCCCAGCCGAACGGGAAGTAGCCGCCCTCGCCCGCGAGACCGCCCGGCGGGAGATGGTAGTTCGCCGAGTTGATGTGGCCGATGCCGATTGCGATAAAGAAGAGCACGACCGCCACTTTGATTGCGACGATGACGCCGTTGACGCTGCCTGACTCCTTCGTCCCGCGCACGAGCAGTGCCGTTATTAGGAAGATGATGCCGGCGGCCGGTAAGTTTGCGATTCCAGGCGTGGCGTCCCAATGGCTGTGCTGCCACGCTTGAGGAATGTTGAAGTTGAAGAGCGTGTGCAGGATGAACGTAAAATAACCCGACCATCCAACGCTGACCGTTGCCGCGCCCAAAGCGTACTCCAGCACCAATCCCCAGCCGACGATCCACGCGAGAAACTCTCCAAGGGTGGCGTACGTATAGGTGTACGCGCTGCCGGAGATCGGGATCTTGCTCGAGACTTCGGCGTAGCACAACGCGGCGAGCGCGCTCACGACGCCGGCGATGACGAACGAAAGCGTCAGCGACGGCCCTGCGCGGGTTGCCGACGCAACGCCGGTCAAGACGAAAATGCCGGTGCCGATGATCGCCCCGATGCCCATCGCCGTCAGCGCCCACGGGCCCAGCGAACGCTTGAGGCCGCCCTTTTCGTCGCTCCCCTCGGCCAGAATGCGCGCCAGCGGCTTGACTCGTTGCATCAACATGTGGTCACCCTTTCAGTCTCTAGCGCAGGAACGTAATGGCGAACGGGTACTTGTACGGCCGGCCTTCGGAAGCCGCAATCGTTCCCATTATGATGAAGATGACCGACACCAAGAGAATAAGCACAACCGCGAATCCAATGGCCATCCAACACGCGACGATGGGAAGCCCATAGACGTGGCGTGGCATCTCCTCAACGGCTGCGTTGAAGACCAGCCAGAACCACCCTGCAATCGCCAGGATCATCGCAAGAAAGCCGACGATCGAGATCGTGATCTGATAGTTCAGCGACGCCTTGGCGTGCGCCGAAACGAACTCCGAATCGTGGCCTTTGATGAGATAGACGACGAGCGGCCCCAACACGTGACCGAAGGGCAGACCCGCGATCGCGACGAGCGCGCTGAGATGCGCGGCCATCGCCCAATTCCGCTCTTCTGAAGCGATTTGTACCTGCATTCCGCGTTATTGCCGAGCGCTGGGAAATGGCCTGCTCCGCGAAGCGACGAATTGCTTCAACATGCCCTCTGAAATCGACGTGCTCGTCGTCGGCGGCGGTAATGCCGGCTGTGCTGCGGCGCTTGCGGCGGCGCGCCACGGCGCGCGAACGCTGCTCGTCGAGCGCTACGGCTTTCTCGGGGGGACCGCGACGGCGGCCATGGTTGGCCCTTGGATGACCTTCCACTCCGGCAACGAGCGCATCGTCGGCGGCATCGCGCAGGAGATGGTCGAGCGGCTCGTGCGCATGGGAGGCTCGCCGGGACATCTGCACGATTCCTCGGATTACGTTGCGACCATCACGCCGTTCGATCCCGAAATGCATAAGGCACTGCTCTTTGAGATGATGCGTGAAGCGGGGGTGGCCCTCGTTCTGCACGCGTACTTTCTTGCAGCTGCGCTCGAGGAGGATACCGTGACCGGCGCGGCAGTCGCTACGTCGGGCGGCATGCGCGCGTACGGCGGACGCGTGGTAATCGACGCTACGGCCGACGCACTGGTCGCGAACTCCGCGGGCGTACCGACCCAGCAGGGCGACGAGCGCGGCCGGGTGCAGCCCGCCACGCTTATGTTCCGGTTGAGTCATGTGGATCTCGCGGCGCTGGCGCGCTACCTCCGCGAGCATCCGGACGAAATGCGAACGTCGCTTCGGATCGACGAGCGCACGCCGGCGGCGATAACGGCGGTGGCCGGGCTATCTGCGCTCTGGGAACGCGCTCGCGCCGAAGGTGCGGTAAACGTGCCGCGCGAGCTCGTTTCGCTCTTCATTTCGCCCTATCCGGACGAGGTTACCGTCAATATGACCCGGGTAGTCGACGTCGATCCGCTCGACCCCGACGACCTGACGCGTGCCGAAGTGGAATCGCGCTTGCAGATGATGGAGCTGCTCGGCTTCTTCCGCGATCGCGTTCCCGGATTCGCGAACGCTCGCATCGCCGCGAGCGGCACTCAGGTCGGCATCCGCGAATCCCGGCGCATCGTGGGGCGTTACACATTGACGCGAGAGGACGTTCTGGAGGCGCGCCGCTTCGACGACGCGGTAGCCCGGAGTGCTTACCCTATCGACCTGCACAACCCCAGCGGCAGCGGCACGACGACGCATCGGCTCGCGCCCGGCCAAAGCTACGAGATTCCGTTTCGCGCACTGCTGCCGATCAATCGCGAACAGCTGATCGTCGCCGGGCGCTGCATCTCGACGACGCACGAGGCGCTCGCGTCGACGCGGCTGACGCCCACGGTGATGACGTTGGGGCAGGCCGCCGGAACCGCCGCCGCGTTGGCTTGCGAAAAAGGCGTGCGCGTGGGTGAGCTCGATACCGGAGAACTTCGGCGTACGCTCGTTGCCGACGGGGTGGACTTGCGCCGTTGATGGAACCGTTGCTGCGGCGCTGTGCGGAGTACGGCCTGCTCGTGCGATTCGCCGATCTCGGCCAATGGGGAGATGCCGAGTTGAGATCGGAGTACGATCCCGCAGTGCCGGAGATCGTCATCCATTGCGCGATATCGCCGCATCTCGTGCCGCGTGCAATCGCCCATGAAATGTACCATCATCGGGAGGCGATCGGCGAGATCGAACGGCTGTGCGAGCGGCAGGCCCGTGAGACCGCGGCCGATGCGTTTGCCGCGCAGCTTCTCGACGAACTCGCGTGAGCGAACTCTTCGCGGGCATCGATGGCGGTCAGAGCTCGACGCTGGCGGTGATAGGCGACGAGGGAGGCCGGATACTCGGTCGCGGCACGGCCGGACCGGCGGACGAGGTCGGCGGCGGCACAGAATCGACGAAACTTTCGAGCGCGCTGCGAGGCGCACTGGAGGGCGCGTGGCGTAACGCCGGTTATGCGGTGGCCCCGCACTTTGCGGGCGTCGTGGCAGGCGTCAGCGGCTACGACGGTCGCGTGTACGGCGCGGCGCCGCAGCTTCCGGCGCAACGCTTCAGTCTTGTCCACGATGCGCCGGCCGCCCACGCCGGCGCGCTCGCTGGGCTGCCTGGCGTGGTGGTCATCGCCGGAACGGGATCGGTCGTATACGCGCGCGACGATCGCGGCGCCGAAGCCACGTATGGCGGATGGGGATTTCTCTTCGGTGACGAAGGCAGCGCGTTTTGGCTCGCGCGTGAGGCGCTCGCCACCATGATGCGCGCCGCCGATGCCGGCGACGCTGCGCTGGACGCCGAAACGCGCGCCGCGCGCATCTTCTTCGCGGTCGACTCGTTGCGGGGAATCGCACGCGCCTTTTATGCCGGCGAGATCCCGCGCGAACGCATTGCGGCGTTCGCGCCGGTTGCGTTGAGCTTCGCTGCGTTTCGAACGATTGCCGATCGCGGCATCGCGGAGCTCGCGGGGCTCACCTGCCAGGCGCTGGAAACCATGGTTCTGCAGCGCGTCGCGCTGTGCGGCGGCGTATTCGCCGACAGCCTCATGTACGACGGGGTCGCGCGCGCGATCGTCGCGCGCTGCCCGCAGGCGCGAATCGAGCCGGCGAAGTACGAACCCGCCGCCGGAGCGCTCTTGCTCGCGTACCGCGAGGCGGGCCTGCACGTCACGGAGTTGACGGTGTGATGGTACTCGACTTGCTGCGCGGCGGTTTGATCGTCTCGGTGCAGGCGTGGCCAGGATCGGCACTCGACGATCCGCCGGTCATTGCGGCGATGGCGCGCGCCGCCCAGGACGGCGGCGCGGTCGCGGTCCGCATCCAAGGCGTCGAGAACTTGCGGGCGGCACGCGAGCGCGTCGCGCTCCCGATCGTTGGGCTCCTCAAGCGCGTCTACGTCGATTTCGAACCGTATATCACCCCGACGCTGGACGAAATAGCGGCCGTTATCTCGACGGGCGCCGAGATCGTTGCGTTCGACGCGACCGCTCGTGCGCGTCCCGACGGCAGCAGCCTCCTCGATGCCGTCATCGCGGTCCACGACGCCGGCAGGATCGCGCTCGCCGACTGCTCGACCGTCGATGACGCGACGGCCGCCGTGGCGGCGGGCGCCGACGCGATCGCGACGACGCTGTGCGGCTACACCGCGCAGACGACGGGCCGACCGCTTCCTGCGCTGGATGCGACGGCGGAAATGGCGCGCCTCGGCCGCTTCACGATCTGCGAAGGCGGGGTGCGCACGCCCGAGCAGGTGCGAGCCGCGCTCGATTCGGGCGCCGATGCCGTCGTCGTCGGAACGGCAATTACCAATGTCGACTGGCTGGTTCGCGAGTTTGCAGGGGCGACCCGGGAAAGCTCTTAACAGCCCGTTTAGTCGGTGCGCGGCGCCCGTTGCGCGATTATAGTACGGTGAGGGAGATGCGGATTTGGTAGAAAACGGAACGCAGCCCGTGCAGCTCGACCGCGGTTTTTGGATGATAACCGCGCTGCTGGCGGTCCTTGCCGTCGCTTCGATCGTCTTTTGGTACGTTTTCCCGCTGGAGAACTACCTGCCGGCGGCCATCGTGACGGCCCGCCAGGTCGATGCGCTCTTCCGCTTCATGTCCGCGACCGGCAGCGCCCTCTATATCTTCGTCGCCGGCTACCTTATCTATTTCGCGATCGCCTACCGCGTTCGGCCCGGCGACGGCCCCGACGCGATCGGCGTGCAAATCCACGATAACCCCAAGCTCGAGTTCTGGTGGACGATCATCCCTTTGCTCTTCGTCCTTGTGCTTTCCGTCGTCAGCGTTCGCATCTGGTACGAGATCTTGCTCGAACCCGAGAATGGTTTGGTGGTCGAGGCCATCGGCCACCAATTCGAGTTCACCTTCCGGTACCCGCAGATCAACGGAGAGGTGACCGACGAGATGCACTTGCCGCTCAACGTACCCGTCACCCTCAACCTCACCTCGTCGGACGTCATTCATGGCTTTTGGGTACCGGCGATGCGCCTGAAGAACGACACCGTGCCCGGCTTGGTCACGAGCATCCGCTTCACGCCGCGCCTGCCCGGCCGGTATCCCATTATCTGCACGCAGTTCTGCGGCGTGCTGCACAGCCAGATGGATAAGCAAGTGCTGGTCATCGAGGACAAGGCCAGCTTCGACCGCTGGTATCGCGCCGAACAGCAAAGGAACGCCCGTGTCAGCAATGCCATTCCCGGTACCGGCACGGTTGCCATTGCGAGCGGCGACGCCAATGCCGGCAAACAGCTCTTCGCGCAAAAATGCACGGCCTGTCACAAGATCGCTCCCTTCGATCAGACGCTCGTGGGGCCGGGACTCAAAGGCGTGCTGCACGATCCATCCCATCCGAATCTCGTGAACGGTAAGGCCGCCGACCCCGCCGACGTCGCCGGGATTCTGCAAAACGGGTACGTGGGCAGCATGGGCGCCATGCCCAACGCTAGCGCCAACGGGCTCTCCGATCAAGACATCGCAAATCTCGTCGCCTACCTCAATACGTTAAAGTGAGTCGAACGAAGGAAATATGGCAGTAGCAGCGCTTCATTCCGGCGGCATCGCCGACCACATCCATCCGGAGCCTCAGGGCTTCGTCCGGCGATACGTCTTCTCGCTCGATCATAAGATCATCGGCATCCAATACATCATCACCGGGTTCGTCTTCTTCATGCTTTCGGGTCTGCTTGCCGAAGCGATCCGAACCCAGCTGCTCAATCCCAACGGCGGATTCGTTTCGGCCGGCACGTACAACGAGGTCTACAGCGTTCACGGCAGCGCGATGGTGTGGCTCGTCGTCATCCCGCTGCTTACCGGCGGTTTTGGCAATCTCGTCTTTCCGGTGCAAATCGGGGCGAGAGACGTCGCGTTTCCCTGGCTCAACATGCTGAGCTTTTGGATCTTTCCGGTTGCGGGATTGATGCTGTTTTCGTCGTTTCTTTTGGGTGCGCCAACGGCCGGATGGATGGAGTATCCACCGGTTTCGCTCCAAGGCGCCCCCGGGACGTCGATGTGGTGCGCCGCGATTTTCCTCGTTGGCGTCAGTTCGACGATGACTGGGATAAATTTCGTCGTGACGATCTTGAAGATGCGCGCGCCGGGCATGACGTTTACTCGAATGCCGCTCTTCGTTTGGGGTCAGTTCGCGACCGCGCCACTGCTGATGATCGCCACCACCGCGCTCGCCGCGGCACTGGCCGCGCTCTTCATCGAGCGGCAGTTCGGCGTGCCCTTCTACGATCCGACCCGCGGCGGTAGTCCGGTCATGTGGCAGCACATGTTCTGGTTCTATTCGCACCCCGCGGTGTACATCATGATTCTCCCGGCCTTCGGCATTATCTCCGAGGTGCTGCCCACCTTTGCACGCAAGCCGGTCTTCGGCTACAAGCTCATCGCCTTCTCCTCGATGGCGATCGCACTGATGGGTTTTATGGTTTGGGCGCACCATATGTTCACATCGGGCCTGGCGCCGTTTCTCCAGTTGCCCTTCATGATCATCACCTTCATCATCGGCGTGCCGACGGGGATCAAGATCTTTTCCTGGACCGCGACGCTCTGGGGAGGGAAGATCCACTACACGACGGCGATGCTCTTCGCGATCGGTTTCGTCGGGCTCTTCACGATCGGCGGCATCACGGGCATCTTCCTGGCGGCAATTCCTTTCGATCTCCACGTGCACGGGACGTACTTCATCGTTGCGCACCTGCATTACGTGCTCGTCGGCGGAAGCTTGATGGGCATTTTCGCCGGAATGTACTATTGGTTCCCGAAGATGTCGGGCCGGCTGCTCGACGAGAGGCTCGGCAAGCTGCACTTCTGGCTCTTTTTCATCGGCTTCAACTGTACGTTCATCCCGATGCACTGGTTGGGCATGCTCGGCATGCCGCGCGAGGTCGCGACCTACGACCCGCAGTTTGCCTTCTGGAACCGTTTCGAATCGTTTTCGTCGTACCTCATGACGTTCGCAATCTTGATCTTCTTCGTGAACGTGCTCTGGAGCATTCGCTACGGCAAACGGTCGGGGCCGAATCCGTGGGGCGGGCGCACCCTCGAGTGGCAGATACCATCCCCGCCGCACTACTATAACTTCAAGCACATTCCGACGGTCTACGGCCTGCCGTACGATTTCAGTCAACCGTTGCCGTATAAGGGCCTCGAGGAAGAACTGACCGACTCGCCGCCGCCGGTTGCAGCGGGAGCGCACTGATGTCGGTCGCGGCAATCGGCGCCGACGCGCACGGCGAGATCGACCAGCTCTACGTCGAAACGCGGGAGCTGCGCCTGCAAGGGTTTCTGCTCTTTCTGATCAGCGACTGCGTCCTGTTCTCGTCGTTCATCTTCGCCTACCTCTACCTGCGCAACAGCGGGCAGGGTTGGCCGCCGCCGGGAATCCAGCGTCTCGACGTGGCTTTCGCCGCTTGGAACTCGGTCGTGCTCTTTGGTTCGGGCGCTACGATGCACTACGCACTCGAGAACTTCAAGCATGGTAAGTTCATCAGTTACATGTGGTTCCTGCTGGCGACGATCGTGCTGGGGGCGGGCTTCTTGGGCGGCCAGGCCTACGAGTACAATCATCTGATCAACATCGAGCACGTCACTTGGTGGGGAAGCGGTATCTTCGGCGCCTCGTTCTTCACGCTGACCGGCATGCACGGGCTTCACGTGTTCTTCGGCGTCTGCTATCTCACGGTGCTCGTGCTGCAGTCGGCGGCCGGCGTGTATACCCGAGGGAAATACTTCGGAATCACCGCAGGTACGCTCTACTGGCACTTCGTCGACGTCATTTGGGTCGTTTTGTTCTCGATCTTCTACCTGCTATAAGGAGCGAACGTGAATCCACAAGTGATCGAACGAGTGGGAGCGGTGATTGCCGGGATCGTCGTCGCCGTGGTCGCGTTCCACGCGCTCTACGTGGACTGGAAGACGCCCGGCGTGGAGAACAACGTCTTCAAGATCATGCTTTTCCTACTCGGTTTCGGAGCCGTGCTGGCGCTGCTCGCCGGGCTTAACGTCGTGGGCTTCACGCCCAAAGGCGCATAACGATGATCGTACGCGACGACGAGTATCAGGATTTTACCAGCGTCCCCGAGAGCAAAGGCATTCCCGCGGGTCTCTACCGCTTCGCGGTCATCGGCCTGCTGGTGATCTTCGCGATCGGCGCGTCGGTCTGTTTGATGTCCGGATACGGACATCACTGGCCGTCGAACACCACGCTGCGAGTTCCGCTCAATAATCCCGCGCCCTGAACAGACACGCCCACCACACCCAGGCGATAAGGACGAGCTGCAGGGGAAGCCGAGCGTAAAACAGCGGTAGCGAGCCGAAATCGGCATAGAGCTGCGGATGCTGCGCCATCTGCACGTTCGCCGGAAAGACGGCGACCAGGAGCGCAATCAAACCAATGCCCGCGAATCGTCGCGTCGCAGGAAGCAGCACGCCAATTCCACCGAGAATTTCGCAAACTCCGCTGATCGCAACGAGCAAACCCGGCGCCGGCAGCCACCCCGGCACGATCCTCAGGTAGAACCCTGGATGCACGAAGTGATTCCCACCGGCAACAATAAAGAAGACGCCGAGCACAACGATAAGTACGCGCCGTACCCCGCTCAAGAATCTGATTCCAGGCGCCTCAACCAATACATCAGCCTAAAGGTCCGTTCGGCGCCCGTGGCGCGTAGCAATGCCGATAGCGAGCAAAGGCAGGTCTTCGTCGGGGAGTAGACCTGTGGCGCGGCCGTCGATCTTGTGGATTCCCGCGTACCGCGAAAACTCGACGACGGCGGGGATGACGACGTTGGGTAAGCGCCGTTTGCCGAGCCACTCCCATTCGCCCGCGACGGTTCGGTCGGGAAAGAGAACCGCGGCGTAGCCGCAAGCGTCTTCGCGCGAACATTCGTCGGGCTCGCGATAGCGTACGTATCCGTCGAGAATGTAGATGGGGCGAAACGTCTGCACGTACGCGACGATCGGCGTCAAGAGCAAGGCGAAGAAGTAGCCGGCAAAGACGATCGCTCCCAGCGCGAAGATCCATGCTACCTTGATTAGGGTCTCATCCGACGGGACGTGATGGGCGCGGTAGACGATCCCCCACGTCAAGAGCGACATGAAGATAAAACCGACGAGCGGCTCGATGGCCAACGCGAAACGACCGGTTAGCCCACGCCAAACGATCCGGCGCTCGTGAGCAGTCCAGCTGCGCCTCGCGAGCCCTTTCAGGCGGCCTCCTGGAGCGGCCTCGTCCGTTCGCTTGCGCGAGGCTTGAGCGTCGATGCCACGATCAGCCCGACGAATGCCAACGCGCAAAAAGCGAGATACGCGTGGCGATATCCTCGCAGCTCCGAATGCGCCGCGCTCATCAAGCCGCCGGCCAGCGAGCTGCCGAGAATTTGTCCAACGATGAGCGCCTGACTGAGTAGCCCAACGGCGGTCGCGCGTACCGGCGCAGGCGTTTCGTTGGTAACGATGTAGCGTGTCGGCGCTCCCAGCAACGCTCCGAACCCGGCCCCGGCAATGACGATCGCCAGCACCGATAACGGCAGAGAGCTAAATCCGAGTGCAAAGAGGCCGAGTCCGATCTCGCTGACGATCGTTCCCATCAACAGGACGTCTCGGCTGCCGATGCGATCGAGTGCGCGGCCTGACAGCGGAATGACGATGACGAACGTCAGCGCACCGAGCGCCGCAACGAAGCCCGCGGCGGCGGCCGACATTCCTTGTGCGGCTACCAGGACGGCGGGAATGAAGAAGAGCGAGCCTTCCAAAGCGCCGATAACGATCTCCAACGCATAGGTCTTCGCGAGCTGCGGCGTGCGCAACATATCCATCGGAACGAGCGGGTTGCGCGCAGTTCGTTCCCACATGGCGAACCAGATCAGCGCGCCCGCGCCGATGACGCCGGTTGCGACGCGGCTTTCGATGAGACCGTCCACGAGCGCCAAGAGGCCTCCGCACAGCAGCGTGAGCCCGACGGTGTCCAGTCCTTCTCGGCGGCGAGGCGCATGTGCGGGCACGACGTCGAGCGCAAGCCAGAAAACGATCGCCGCAAGCGGAAGGTTCGCCGCAAAAATATAGCGCCAAGAAACGTAATGGGTGATCAGGCCGCCGAGGCTGGGTCCGATCACGGCGGCGAGGCCCCAGGTGGCCGCGACGAGGCCGAGCGCTGCGCCGCGGCGCGCCGCCGGGACCACGTCGCCGATTGTCGCGGTGGCGACCGGAAAGATGCCACCGGCGCCGAGCGCTTGGAGCGTCCGTGCTGCCAAGAACACCGGATAACTTGGAGCGGCGATCGCCACGACGCTCCCGGCCGCGAAGCAAATGATGCAGAGCAGATAGATCGGCCGGCGTCCGTAGCGGTCCGCCAACGCGCTGGCCACCGCGATTGAAAGCACCGTAACGAGGAGGTAGAGCGTGAAGACCCAGGCCAGGTCTCCGGTCTGTACGCCGAAGGTTCGGCCGAGCGCCGGAAGCGCCGGTGAAAGGACGCTGAGATCGAGAGCTCCGGCGAAGACGCCGAGCCCCAGCGTCCACAGCAGCCGGTTCACGTGACGATGCGGTCGATCACCATCACGGCGCACATCAGCGCGAGGTAGACAAGTGAAAAGCGAAAGAGCTTGCGCGCGTACTGGGTGCCGTGCTGTTCGCGCCACGTGCGATACGCGTCGAGCACGAACATGCCGCCGAGCACGGCGGCGGCGGCGAAGTACAGCGCGCCCATCACGTGCAGCGGATAGAGGCAGAGCGACGCCGCGACCAAGAACAGGCTATAGTAGAGGATCTCGCGCTTCGTGCGTTCGCGGCCGCAGACGTTGGGAAGCATCGGTACGTTCGCCTTGCCGTAATCCGTTTCAGCCATCAGTGCGAGCGCCCAGAAATGCGGCGGAGTCCAAAGAAAGATCAAGGCGAAGAGCCCCAGCGCCGGCCCGCCGATGTGACCGGTGACGGCGGCCCATCCTACCAACGGCGGAACGGCGCCCGCCGCGCCGCCGATCACGATGTTGAGCGGCGTAATGCGTTTGAGCCACATCGTATAGATGACGACGTAGTAGAGATTACCGGCCAGGGAGAGCCACGCGGCGAGCGGATTCACGAAGAACCAGAAGAGCGCGAACGACGAAACGCCTGCGAGTGCGGCGAACGCCAATGCGTTGCGAGTTGAAATTCGGCCGGCTGGTATCGGACGTTCTTTCGTCCGCTTCATCACGGCGTCGATGTCGCGGTCCCACACGCAGTTGAAGGCGCCGGCCGACGCCGCTGCGAGCGCGCCGGCGATCAGCGTGCAGAGAAAAATGGACGCGGGAGGGAGTCCGCGGGCAGCCATCACCATCGAGGCGGCCGTGGTAATCAGCAGCAACTGAATGATTCGCGGCTTGGAAAGCTCGTAGTAATCGCCGGCTCGAGCGAGGACGCTCATCGTTGCGCGCCGTTCGTCGTCAGCCGGGAGGCGCCCCTCGGCACGCTGTCGAGCATCGCGAAAATGCCGGCGACGAAGAATGCGAGGAAGGCAAAGGCGGCGTTGACGGCGTGCGCCTCGCGAAGATCGACGGGCAAGCGGAGGGCGACGTTGAGCAATCCCAGCAGAATCTGCACGGCGATGAGCCCGACGCCCACTGCTGCGGCGGCGCGCGTTCGAGTTGCGGCCGGACGCGCCCAGGCCAGCGCCAGCGCCGCGGCTGCGAGCACGAGTGTTATTGCCGCCGCTACCCGATGGAGCATCTGAACGTCCTGCCCAGCCGTATACACCACGACGTTTCCGGCGCAGCCGGGAATCGAAAGGCAGGCAAGGCCGGCGCCGCTGGAGCTCACGTATGCACCGACGCACATCGTAACGAAGGCAGCGGCCGCAGTGAGGGCCAAGGCGAGGCCGACCTCTGGGCTTGTCACGGCGTGACGGTTCGAAGCGAGCGTGCGGTCCGAAGCAGCGGCAAATACGGCCATGGCCGAGAGGGCAGCGATGAATGCCATCGCCGTACCCCAGTGGAGCACGACGGAGACCGGAACGTTTGCCAGGCGCACCGTCTCCGCGCCCAAAACGACTTGAATGACGAAGAGCGCGACGATCACCCAAAGCGTCGGCGCTACGAATGGCGAGCGCTTTCGGTTCCTCCATGCGGCCACGAGCAATGCGAGTACCAGGGGGGCAACCGCGAATGCAAGCAGGCGATGCGTCCACTCCCAGAGCGTTCCGTCGGTCAACGACGGAACGAGCCTCCCCCGGCAGAGCGGCCAATCCGGACAGGTGAGTCCCGCACCGTTGATGCGCGTCCAGCTACCCAAGACGACGGTCAACAGAGCGACCGCGTCGGCGGCGAGCGCCAGGCGAAAAACGCGTTTCATTCGGCTTTCAGCGTAGCCTCCCGACCGCCGGGCGGCAATGACAAATGAACGCCTCGGGCGAAGCCGACGGCCGTGAAGCGCTGCTTGGCCCTGGCAGGTCTAGCCTTAGGGCTCATGATGCTGGCCGGATGTCGGGAAGTGCGCGTACGTACGCTTGCAGCGGGCACAACCACCGTTCTGGGGGCGAATCAAATCACTATAGTACGGGATGCGCTGGCGCTGGGCAAATTGGGAATCCACGCGCCGGTACATTTCAAGGGAGAGTTCGGAGCCGTGTTGTTAATGGGACCCCACGAGCGGACCGGTTACAAGCAAATCGTCGAGTCGATTAGCGCGAATCCGCAGAGAGTGCGGGTCGTCGCGTTCGAGCAAGCGCCGGCGGACGGCGGGGAACCCTCGTCGCCGTACCGCACCTTCACCCTATGGATCGTCCCCAATAGCGTCTATCGACGCGGCGTTCGGGTAGAAGTCGTGACGCCCAGCGACGAGCCCATCGCGGCGACGTACCTTCCGTAGCAAAGCATTATGCTCTCCTCCAAACCGCCGTCCGGCTTTGAAGCCCTCGAACAACTCCGCGTGCATGTCGAGCGCTTGGGCTTGGTCCTGCTACCGGACGGTTCGCCGGCTGAGGTCGGTGGAATCTGCAATCCCGGGGGAACCCGCGCTCCCGGCGGCGAGCTGTTGCTCTATCCTCGTTGCGTTGCCGAAGGGAACCTTTCGCGCATCGGCACGGTACGCGTCCAGCAAAGCAACGGACGCTTCGAATGCGAACGACTGGCGTTTGCGTTGGAGCCGCGGATGCCGTACGAGTTGCGGCCGCATCCCGGTTATGGCTGCGAAGATCCTCGCGTTACGTATGTCTCTCCATTACGCTGCTACGTGATGGCGTATACCGCGTTTGGCCCCGACGGTCCGCGCATCGCATTGGCCGTCTCGGACGACGCCTACAACTGGACGCGGCTGGGACCCGTTCGGTTCGCTGGTTCGGCCAACGTTGTCGGCGACGACAAAGATGCAGCCTTCTTTCCCGAGCCGGTGCTGTCGCCGCGAGGGCGGCGCTGCCTGGCATTCTATCACCGGCCCATGCTGCATTTGTCGAGCGTCGACGGCCGCGCGGCGCTTCCAATGATCGAGCGAATGCCCTTTGAAGACCGCGAGTCCATTCGAATCGCGTACGTTCCACTCGCGCCGGCCCTCAAAGATCGGAGCAAACTCTGCGATGTGAGCGAGAGCTGCCAGGTCCTTTCGCCCGACGATCGATGGGGATCGATTAAGATCGGCGCCGGCACGCCGCCCACCCGCTTCTCGGTCGACGGAACCGAGGGATGGCTCTCGTTCTTTCACGGCGTCGACGCGATCGTCGCGGCGGGACGCAAGCCCACCCTGCGCTACAGCGGCGGCATCGTCATCCACGATATCGAGCGCCCCGATTGCATCCTCTATCGATCGCCACGGCCGGTGCTCGTGCCCGAAGCGAAAGAAGAGCGCAAAGGCGTCGTCAACGACGTCGTCTTTCCGACCGCCCTGGACCCCCGAGCGGACCTTGGGGAGCGCGTGTACGACGTGTACTACGGCATGGCGGATTATGCCGTCGGCGCGGCTCGGGTGACGATCGACGCCGCACCGGAGGCCCGGCCTTCGTAACATCGGCTCGTGATAAAATACTTGGCGATGTCGACGTTGATCGTGGTTGCCGTAGCCGTCGGTATCGCCGGCTGGGTGAACCGCGACCTCATACGCTTGAAGATCGCCTCGGTCTACGCGCGCGTGGCGTCGAAGGCCGGCCACATGCAAACGCCGGTCGGTCCGACGGGCAACTTCAGGGGCGAGGCGCCGTGGGCGCTCTCCGCGCTGCCCGAATGCTTGCGCCAAGATTCGGAATCGAGCGGATCCCTGCACTACGTGCGCGAGCATTTGCCGCACGATGCCGTACCGGTCGCACCGCCGGCCGATCTGGCGTATGGAGATTGCACGATCGCCGTTCGCGGCGAGGAAGCCTTCGTGCGCCGCGGCAGTGACCGGTTCCTGATTCCGCCGCGCGTCCGGTTCTATCGCGCCGGTGCTCTCCTGGCGATGCTCCGAGAGGCGGCCGGCAGCGTGGAGCTGCGCGTCTACGAGCCGGCAAAGCGATGAACGGTGCCAATCTCGACGAGCAGGTGAGCAAACGCCGCACGTTTGCGATCATTTCGCATCCCGACGCCGGCAAGACGACGCTCACCGAGAAGCTGCTGCTGTACGGCGGGGCGATCCACGTCGCCGGACAGGTTTCGGCTCGCAAGCGGCAACGCCAGGCGACCAGCGACTGGATGGCGCTCGAGCGCGAACGCGGCATTTCGATCACGTCGACGGTTCTGCAGTTCGAGTACGGGGGTTGCACGCTCAATTTGCTCGATACCCCGGGTCACCAAGATTTCGGGGAAGACACATACCGGACACTGCTCGCAGCCGATAGCGCCGTGATGCTCATCGATGCCGCTAAGGGCGTCGAGCCGCAAACCAAGAAACTCTTTGCGATCTGCGCCGAGCGCGGGATTCCACTCTTCACCTTCATGAACAAGCTGGATCGCCCCAGCCGCGATCCCTTGGAGCTTCTCGACGAACTCGAGCGCGTGCTCGGCATCGGCGCGTTCCCCGTCAACTGGCCGCTGGGCAGCGGCGACGACTTTCGCGGCGTCTACGACCGCCGCACGCAAGCCGTGCATCTCTTCGAACGCGCGGCGCACGGAGCGACCCGCGCTATCGTAGCCGTAACCGATGCGCGCGATCCGCAGGTGCGGGCGCTCGTGGACGACCAAACGTACGATCGGTTCCGCGAGGCGGTCGATCTGCTCGATGGAGCGGGCGAACGGTTCGACGCGGCAGCCGTGCTGCGCGGCGACGTCACGCCGGTCTTCTTCGGAAGCGCGGTAACGAATTTTGGCGTGGGACTCTTTCTCGACGACTTCATTACGATGGCGCCCCCACCGTCGGCGCGCGGCGGCGTCGACCCCGGCGATCCCTCCTTTACCGGCTTCGTCTTCAAAATCCAAGCGAACATGGATCCGCGGCACCGCGATCGCGTCGCGTTCGTTCGCGTCTGCTCGGGCGAGTTTGCTCGCGACATGACCGTTCGCAACGCTCGTACCGGAAACTCGGTGCGTCTCTCGCGTGCGATGCGCCTCTTTGCCAACGATCGCGAGTCGCTCGACGTCGCGTATGCCGGCGACGTCCTTGGCCTGGTCAATCCCGGCGCATTTGCCATCGGCGATACGCTCTTCCAAGGCGCGCCGGTCGCCTTCCCTCCCATCCCCGCCTTCGCGCCGGAACATTTCGTATCGATTCGCAGTATCGACGTGTCGGGTTATAAGTCGTTCGGAAAGGGAGTATCGCAGTTGCGGGAAGAGGGAGCCGTGCAGGTCTTTTATCCCTGGGGCGCGCCGCGCGTCGAGCCGATTCTCGGCGCCGTCGGCGAGCTGCAGGTCGAAGTCGCCAAGTATCGCTTGGAGTCCGAGTACAACGTCAAGACGGTCGTCACGACGCTTCCGTACAGGTTGGCGCTCTATGTCGAGGGAGAGCGCGAGCAGTTGGCCGGAGCGCACCTACCCTCGAACGCGAAGCTGGTGGAAGACTGGAATGGCCGGCCCGTCGCCCTCTTCGAGAGCGAATGGAGCGTGAGGCTCGCCCGCGAGTGGAATCCAAAGCTGCGTTTCGAGACCTTTTCGGTGGAAAGCGATGCCGAGGCATTGGCATCGTGAGGTACTTTCGCGCGCTCGTCCCCGCCGTCGCGATCTGCGCGCTCGCCGCGTGCTCCTTCCAGAGCGGCAACGAGCGAGAGGCCGACCGCATCACGCACGCCGTCATCAACAACGACCTTCGCCCGGTCGAGAACGACATCGGCAAAGGCGTCGAGATCACACGGGTCAAGGTGGCGGAATGGTCGGACGAGCTCAACTCGCAAGGGAAGCTCATCTCCGTCAAAGAGACGACGGCAGGTTGCGCGCCGGGGTGGCACTGTTTCGTCGTACGGTTTGAAAAGCATAGCTACGTCGAGCGCATGCGTTTCGACGAGAATCATAAGGTGGTCGACTGGCAATTCCACATGGCGCCGCAGTAACGCTGACGGGTACCGTCACGCCGGCGGACGTTCGGGCAGCGGCGCGGCGACTGGATGGCGTCGCGCATCGAACACCGGTGCTGCGCTCTCGAACGCTCGACGCCCGCACTCGCGCCAGCGTCTTCGTCAAGTGTGAGAACTTTCAGCGCATGGGCGCGTTTAAGTTTCGCGGCGCATACAATTTCCTCGCCAGCTTGACGCCGCAGCAGCGCGATCGCGGCGTGGTGGCCTTTTCGAGCGGCAACCACGCGCAAGGTGTGGCGTTGGCAGCGCGGCTCTTCAACATTCCGGCGACGATCGTCATGCCGACGGATGCGCCGGCGGTCAAGCTGGCCGCGACGCGGGGGTATGGCGCGGCGATCGTGCCGTACGAACGGGCGACTTCACACCGAGAAGAGATTGCGGCTACGATTGCGGCCGAGCGCGGGGCGACGCTCGTGCCTCCCTTTGACGACGAGCGCATCGTCGCCGGCGCGGGTACGGCGGCGCTGGAGCTGCTCGAAGAGGCCGGCGTCCTGGATGCGATCGTCGTACCGGTCGGCGGCGGAGGGCTCATGGCCGGAACCGCCATCGCAGCCCACGGAGTCGATGCCGACATCGAGATTCACGGCGTCGAGCCGGAGGCGGGCGACGACTTTGCCCAATCCTTACGCGCGGGGAAGCCCGTCGTTATCGCGGTTCCGCGAACCATTGCCGACGGGCTGCAGACCACGTCGCCCGGCAAACTGACCTTCGGCATTGCCCGCACCCACGTGCGCTCCGTCGTTACCGTGAGCGACGATCAACTCCGCGACGCGATGCGCTATGCCTTCGAACGGATGAAGATCGTCGTCGAACCCAGCGGCGCCGCGGCGATCGCCGCGCTCCTCGCGGGTCGGATTGCGGGCCTCGAGGGCCGCCGCGTGGGCGTTATCGTCAGCGGCGGCAACATCGACTCGGCGCGCTACGGCGAGATGATTACATCGAACTCGGCTTGACGATGTTCCCACACGTGACGTAGTTGCCCATATCCGACGTGCTCTTGTGCACGTTGATCGCGTACTTGCCGGCGAGAAGCTGGTCGATTGTCAGTCCCTTGAGGACGGTCGTCGAGCTTCCGTTGGCGACACTGCCGAGCCCATAGGCAACGCCGAGGATTCCCGCGCACGTACCGTCGTGTATATGCGCCGGTTGCGGTCCGGCTGGGCCGTGCGGGATGTCGATAACGACCTTCACATCGCTGCCCGCCTGCGTCAGCGTTGCGGTGCCGTTTTCGCCCGAGCCGTTTTCCGCCGAAAGCTTGACGGTCAGCGACGCCGTCGCGGCCGTCGCTGCGGCGGTGGAGAGGGCTGCCAGTGCGAGGCACGAGAGAAGGAAGGAGAGTTTCTTCATGAGCGAGCCGTTCGGCGTTTGCTCGGTCCGCCCTCGCGAGGTCAGCGCATTGCGGTCAAGCGATCGAAACGTGCTTGCAAGGTCGCCACGGCGGCCTCAGCTTGCAGCGTCGGCGGCGCATCCGCGCCGTCGATCGTGTCGAGCAATCCAGAGGCTGCGTCGTTGATTGCGTCGTAGGCAATCGCGACGTCGGCGCGGTGTTGCGTGCGAGCAGCGCGTGCGCGATCGTAGCTTGCATCCAACAGCGCCGCGACGCGCCGAGCGAGCAGATATTGCCGCTCGAGATGCGCTGTGGAGATCGCAACGCGCGGATCCATCGCGACGGTCAGCTGACGCTGCGTGATGCGGCCGTCCACCTCAAGACGAACGGTGTAAACTCCCGGCGGAACCAGCGGACCCTGCGGAACGCGCGGCGTGTCGTGCGGCACCGCGGAGATCGGCAGATCCTGGGTGACGGCCCGGGGGTTGGGTTCGCGCAGATCCCATACGAAGCGATGCATTCCCGCCGCGGTCGAAGGTCGCACGAACGGACGTTCCCAGTACGCCGGCTTGTCGAGATTGGGAATGGGAGGCGGCGGCCTGTCGTCGCTCGAGAAACGGCGCACGAGGCGTCCGCTGCTATCGTAGATCGCGAGAACGATGCGCTGCGCCGAACCTGCGATTGCGTAGTCGAGAATCGCGCCGTCCGGAGGATTCTCACCCATCGGTTCCTCGGGCGGTAAGGGCGTGTCGGTATTCGTGCTGCGCCGCACCCGATACGCGCGCTGCGGCGCAAACAGGTACGGCGCGTTGGGCAATACTGCGCCGGCGAGTTCGCGCAGAGGCTCGACGTCGTCGAGAATCCAGAAGCCGCGCCCGTGCGTGGCGACGATGAGATCGTTATCGTGCACGATGACGTCGCGCACGGAAGTGCGAGGCAAATCGTTTTGGAGCGATTGCCAACGCTCTCCGCCGTCGAACGAAACCTCTACCCCGTTCTCGGTCGCGGCGTAGAGGAGATTGCGAGCAGTCGGATCTTGGCGTATGGCATTGACCGGCTGGTCGGGCAGGCCGGCGGTTATGCTCTGCCAGTTCCGACCGCCGTCACGAGTGACGTAGACGTACGGATGGAAATCGTCCAGGCGCAACCGATTCACCGCGACAAAAGCCGTGCGGTCATCGAAAGGCGACGCGTCGATTTGCGATATCTTGCTCCACGGCGTCAATTCCGGGGGCGTGATGTTTTCCCAGTGGGCCATCGCGCCGCTCGAGACATCGTGGGCGATCCAGAGCTGCCCGTCATCCGTGCCGGCCCAGATCGTGCCGGGGCGAACGCGCGAAGGAGCCAATGCGTAGACCACGCCGCGGTGCGCGCCGTTCGCCGGGTCGTCGTTCTCGAATGGACCGAGCACTGCCGGGACGCCCGCGTGCGCGCGCGTAAGATCGGGACTAATCGCGCGCCAGCTCTCTCCTCCGTTCTCGCTGGCGAAGACGAGGTTGGCTCCGAAGTAGATCCGATGCCGGTCGAAACGATCGAAGGCGATCGGTTCGGTTCGTACGACGCGGTACTGCTTTGACGGCAGCGCAATCGGCGACACCTCTTGCGTTTGGTCCGTCCCCTCGTCGTGTTTTTCAACCTTTCCGCCGTAGGTGATGCCGGGATGCAGCGGATCGGGAACGACGTATCCGTACTCTTGCGCGCCGACGGTATGCCAGTCGCGCTCGGTGACCTCGCCCCAGTTTCCGCGGCTGGCGACGCAGGCGGAACCGCTCTCCTGCTGACCCCCGCAAACCCAGTACGGGAAGCGATCGTCGGCATTCACGTGGTACATCTGCGCGGTCGGCTGATTGTACCAAGAGCTCCACGTTGCCCCGTCGTCGACGCTAATGGTTGCACCCTGATCGCTCGCCAGGGCGATGATTTTGGAATCGTGAGGATTGACCCAGACGGTGTGGTAGTCGTCGCCGCCCGGCGCACCTTTGATGGCAACCATCGTTCGGCCGCCGTCGGCGGAGCGGTACGTTGACGTGTTCGTAAGGTAGACGATCTGGGGAGTGACGGGATCGACGGCTAGCGAAACGAGATCGTCGCCGCGTTGCGCGATCTCGGCGGCGTCGTTGACCAGTGCGAAGTGCGCACCGCCGTCGTCGCTGCGATAGAGCGCTCCCGCTTCGTCGCCTTTCTTTTCGACATCCGCATAGGCATATACGACCCGCGAGTCGCTCGGCGCGACGGCCACTTCCGCTCGTCCGATGCGCTGTGGCAGACCGTCGGTCAGAGGCCGCCACGTGCTTCCCCCGTCGCTCGATTTAAAGATGCCGCTGCCTGGGATTTCGAACGAGGCGCCGATCTCCCACGGTGCCTGCCGCGCGGCCCACAGCGTTGCGTAGACGACGCTGGGGTCGTTTGGATCGATGACGACGTCGAACGCCCCGGTGTTCTCGTTCTCGTACAGCACGCGCGTGAAGGTCGAGCCGCCGTCTAGCGTACGGTAGACGCCGCGCTCCGGGTTGGGACCGTACGGATGTCCCAGCACCGCGACGAAGAGTCGATTCGGATCCTTCTGATCGACGGCCATCGATGCGATCTGCTGGCCGTCGCGCAGGCCGAGATGCATCCACGTCGTCCCGCCGTCGGTGGATTTGTATATGCCGTCGCCCACCGCGAGATCGGGGCGCTGCAATCCCTCTCCACTTCCCGCATAGACGATTCGCGGATCGCTCGGCGCGACGGCCAACGCACCGATCGACCCCGTCGGTTGGCCGTCGAAGATCGGCGTCCACGTGCGTCCCGCGTCCTGCGTTCTCCAGATGCCGCCGTTGACGGCGGCGATGTAGAAGAGGTTGGGGCGGTCCGGCACGCCGGCGAGGGCGACGGTTCTACCGCCGCGCAGGGGGCCGACGAAACGCCAATGCAGCGCTCGATAGAACGATGGCGAGACACTGGCGGTCCCGCTTCCGCTGGCCGCCGTCGCGAGCGCGAGGACGAGCGCGGCCGCGACACTTCTCAAAGACGCTTACCGTTGGCCGAGCGACCTCGGCGCTTCGGCTTAAATGCGGGACCGATCTTCCACGACGTCTTGCGCGGCAGCGACGCATCGACGTCACCGCAACCGATCGGCGTGAAATCGCGGCAATCCGATGGCCGGCCTTCGTAGATGCCGCAGTAATGGCGGCCGCTGCGCGAGCCCATGAGAAAGACGCACTGATCGGCGACGTCGTCGCCGACTTTACGCAGCCAGCCCACGTGGTAGCCGTCGGCGGACGGCCGAGCGACGACGTACCTGCGCATCACGTCGTCGTAGCTCATCTTGAGATGCTCGGCGATGCGCGTGACGTCGGCGCGGCTGACGAACGGCTCGTAACCGCTGCAGCACTCGGCGCACCCCGGCGGACAGGCGACGTTCTCCGGCAGATCCTTGAGGTGTCGCCGCGCCAACTCGATGACCTTGCCGACGGCCGCGACGAACTCCGGATCGTCGTTGTATTTGTAAATCCACTCGCGGTGCACGATCTCGTTGGCGTTGTAAAACCGCGTGGTCTTTTCGTCATACTCGATGGTAACGTGCTCTTCGTCGATTTCAATCTTGTTGACGTGCTCGAGCGGGCGCGCGTCGAGCAGTTCGGGATGCGTTGGTTGCCCGGTGCGGCGCGCGTAGCTGCGCAGGTTGGTGAGGTCGATCGTCTCCATAACGATGCTTCGATTCAGCGTCTTGCGGGTACGGCCTCCGCCCGCATCAAAAGAATCGAGCATGCAAACGGCCATCGGCGTCGATCTCGGCGGTTCTCACGTAACGGCAGGCGTCGTCGCGGAGGACGGGCGCATCTATCAGCAACACGAGCAGGACCTCGAAGACCTTCGCTTCGAGACGGTGATCGCCGTGCTCCAGACAACCATCGGCGCGGCGCTCAACGACGCGCAGAACGTCGTCGGCATCGGCATCGGCTCTCCGGGCAATATCGATGCGGCGTCGGGGGCGGTGCTTTACAGCCCAAACTTCGGCTGGGAAGACGCGCCCCTCGGCGAGACGTTGCGAAAGAAGTTTTCGGTGCCGGTCTTCGTCGCCAACGACGCGCGCTGCGCGACGCTCGGCGAGTTTACCTTCGGTACGGGAAAGAGCACAAAAAACTTCGTCCTCTTGACGCTGGGCACGGGTATCGGCGGCGGCATCGTGGCCAACAGCGCGTTGGTGCTCGGCAATCGCTGGGGCGCGGGCGAGATCGGACACCACCAAATTCGTCCGACCGACGGCTTCATCTGCGCGTGCGGCAAGATCGGATGCTTCGAAGCGCAGGCCTCCGGCACGGGCCTGATACGCCATGCGTTCGCGGTCGCTCCTTCCTTCCCGCGAAGCTCGATGCTCGACGTCGCGCGAGACAAACTCAGCTCGAAGAAGATCCGCAAGGCAGCGCAGGCAGGCGACGCCCACGCGCTGGCGGCGTGGAGCAATTTCATCGGCGACCTCGCCATCGGCCTGGCCAACGTGATCGCCTTCACCAACCCGCACACCATCGCATTGGGGGGTGGAGTCTCGAGCGCCGGCGACTTCATGCTCGAGGCGGTCCGTCCGCGGGTCGACGTTTTGACCACGATGGTTCCGAAGGGCACTACTCAGATCGTGGTGGCCGCGCTAGGCAACGATGCCGGACAAGTGGGCGCGGCGACCATGGCTTTTCGAGGAGGACTCACCGATGATGCTCGGACCGCGATGTAAGCTTGCCGTCGTCGCGGCGGCGATGATGTTGGCCGCGGTGCCCGGACGGTCGCAAACGGACGACCCCATCCATAAGATTCGCCATATCGTCGTGATCATGCAAGAGAATCGTTCGTTCGACTCTTATTTTGGAACGTTTCCGGGTGCCGACGGCATTCCAATGACCGGCGGTGTTCCAACCGTTTGCGCGCCGGACCCGCGCCGCGGCGGGTGCGTCCGCCCGTATTTAGAGACCAGCGATCTCGATCGCGGGGGGCCGCACAGCGATCGCGCCTCGATTGGTGATATCGACGGCGGCAAGATGGACGGCTTCATCGCTTCGGCCGAGAACGCGCGAAGGCAGTGCCGCGATCCCAACGCACCCAACTGCGCCGGCACCGCCGACGTAATGGCCTTTCACGACGGCCGGCAAATCGCGAACTACTGGCGTTACGCGCGCGACTTCGTGCTCCAAGACCGGCTTTTCGAACCGAACGCGTCGTGGAGCCTGCCGCAGCATCTGTTCATGGTCTCCGAGTGGTCGGCGCGGTGCCGTCAGATCGGCGATCCGATGAGCTGCGTCAACGAACTCCAGCGGCCCGACTTCCCGCCTGACTTCGACGCGCGAAACGCCCGCGCTCACCCGCCCGGGCGCCCCGACTATGCCTGGACGGACTTAACGTATCTCCTGCACGCCCACCATGTCGGCTGGGCCTACTATGTCATGGCCGGCACGCAGCCGGACTGCACGAACGGCGAGATGGAGTGCGCGCCGATGGCGCAGCGCTATGACACGCCGGGCATATGGAACGTGCTGCCGTGGTTCGACACGGTCAAACGCGACGGAGAGCTGCGCAACGTTCGCGACCTGCGCGACTTCTACGCCGCATGCCGAAATGGCACGCTGCCGAGCGTCGTATGGATTGCGCCGGCGGGTCCCTTCAGCGAGCACCCGCCGGCCTTGGTGAGTCGTGGCCAAGCCTACGTTACCGGCTTGATCAATGCGATCATGCGAAGCCCGGATTGGAACAGCACCGCCATCTTCCTGAGTTGGGACGATTGGGGCGGCTTCTACGATCACGTCGTACCGCCGCGCGTCGATGAGAATGGCTACGGCATCCGCGTTCCGGGAATGGTCATCAGTCCGTACGCGCGCCGCGGCTTCATCGATCACCAAACGCTCAGCCACGATGCCTATGTCAAGTTCATCGAGGACGATTTCCTGAACGGCGCGCGCATCGATCCGCAGACCGACGGGCGCCCCGATCCCCGGCCCAACGTCCGCGAGAACCAGGCCATCCTGGGCGACTTACGCCGCGACTTCGACTTCCAGCAAAAACCCCGCGCACCCGAGGTTCTGCCGGGCGGATACGTTTGGGATGGCCGACCTCTCTAGACCGCTGCTAACGTAGGGTGGGCGGCGTTTTCGATGATCTCTGAAATCAGCGCCGCGATGCGGCGAGAACTGCGGACGGGCGCCACGGATTCCTGATTCCGTCGGATCGCTTCCAACCGATCGGGTTGTCCAATTAATGAACGTACGGCGGCGACGACGGCGGAGGCGCCGGTGAGTGCGATTGCTCCCAGATCGTTGCGGCGGACGAAATCGACGTTGCCGCGTTCCTGACCGGGAACGTAATCGTAGACCACGACCGGAAGCTGCGCGGCGTTCGCCTCGGCGAGCGTTCCGGGACCCGCCTTCGTGACGAGCAGATCGACGGCGCGAAAGTATTCGGGAATCTTATCCGTGAAGCCGAGCACGTGCATCGGCGTCGGCAACGAGGGCGCCAGTTCCCCAAGCTTCTGCACCAACGACTCGTTGCGGCCGCAGACCACCACCAGCTCGATCGGAAGCCGCGCCTTTGCCAGCGCTCGAGCCGTTGAGAGGAGTTTGCCGCCGCCTTCGCCGCCGGCCATAAGCATGACGACCGGCGTCTCGGCCGGCGGAAGACCGAGCTGCGCGCGAAGCTTCGCCTTGCTCCCGACGACATCGTCGAACTTGGGATGGATCGGATGGCCGAGAAGGTGCAGCCGGGTCGTTGGGACGCCGCGCGAGAGCGCGCGCTGATGGACTTCGCGAGCCGGAACGACCACGGCGTCGGCGTTGGGTACGAGCCACGACTCGTGGACCTTCCCAAGATCCGTAATGACGGTGACGACCGGAACGTGGGCCATATGCGCGTCATCGCGCGCGCGCAACGCCGCGTGATTGAGCAGCGGATGCACCGATATGATGACATCCGGCTGGTAGTCGACGAACAAATCTCGCAAGCGCTCGCGATAGAGCGGCTCGCAGAAGCGCACCAGCGCGCGGTACCGACGGCGGCCGTTGGTCGCATAGTAGAGCGCGCCGTACACCGGCGGGGCGTACCGTAGGGCCATGCTATACCCCAGGCCGAGCTGGGTCAGCGGAAACGCGCAATGGGCGGCGACGTCCTCGATCCTCGTTTCGAAAGGGTCGCTTGGGCCGCGCTCTTGCAGGGCAGCCGCGATCGCGTTGGCGGCGCTGCGGTGTCCGCCGCCGGTATCCGAGATCAGCAGGAGCGCCCGTTTGGCCATATGCTTCCTCGATTAGGCTCTCGCCGGAACCCTCCTCGTCGCACGACGCCCGGCGTTGCGAGCTCGCCGGCTGGTATGAGCGAGTTGAGCCAAGAGCGCCCGGGCCGGCGCGTCGTAGAAGCGAAAGATGTCGCCGAACTCCACATCGGGGTTGCGGTGGTGGCCATCGTGGTCTTCCGGCAGCACGACGCCCAGCGGACGCAGCAGCCTCCGAGCCCACCCAGGTGTCTGCCACCCGAGCTCGGTCGTATGCCGCCACCACACGTGAAGCTGACCCAACGCGAGGCCGGTCAACGCTCCCGCCCACGAGATGCGCCACAGAAGCGTCGCGACGACGATATAGGGAACCGCGCCGAGAAAACCGTCGAGCAGTACGGCGGGATCGGTCGAGAGCACGGCATGATCGAAGTACGGGCGACGCCGATCGTGGTGCGTGCGCAGGTGAAGCGTAAACCAAAGATGCTGCGGAACGTGATAGAGGAAGGTTGAACCAAAATCGCCGGCGACCAGCGTCACGATGAGTGCGATGATGAACGGCATGGGGATCGTCCTCCTGTGCGCAATGCTCGCGTTGTGCGGGTGCAGGTCGGTTACCATATACCATACCAAGGAGCAAATCATCGCACCGCCCCGATTGGAGCGCGCTCTTAACACGGTGTTAAGCTGGCCGTCGCCAGCCGCCGTCCACGCGCTCAAAGGCGCAATGCCGTTGCGCGACGGCGGACCTGTTGGCGCACCGGAGCTCGCCATCGCGCGGGCGATTCTGCGAACGAATCCGCGACTGATCCAAACCGACGCTCTGCTCTTTGCGATCCTTACCACTCGTGCCGCCAATGCGAACGTGCTGCCTCCGGAGTTCCTCGCCGCGACCTTGCTGCAGGAATCTGCCTACGATCCGCAAGCGCTCTCGGTTGCCGGAGCGATCGGCATCGCGCAGTTCATGCCGGAAACCGCGCGCGACATGGGCGTCGATCCGTACGATCCGATCGCGTCGATTGCCGCGGCCGGAACGTTGATCGGGGCATATGTTGCGCAGTACCGTAGCCTCTATGCCGATCCGTACTCGACTGCACTGGCAGCCTACAACGCCGGTCCGCTCGCGGTGGAACGGTATCGCGGCGTCCCGCCGTATGCCGAGACGCGTCAGTACGTGGCGCTGATCTTCGATAGATGGGCGCGCATCGTCTCGTACGAGGAAGCCGCCGGAGATCCGGGAGCCGCGTGGAAGCGACACGGCAACGAGGAGGTGTCTCATCGGCTCGTGCATGAAACGCGCGCTCGTCCTGCTGCTAGCCCTTGGGCCGGCGGCCTGCGGCGCGAATAGCCGCCCCGCGAGCGGTTTGCGTTTCCAACCGCCCCCGGGATGGAAGCCGTCGGCGGCAATCTTGGGATTCATGCAGTTCTGGCGGTCCCGCACGGATGACCGCGAAGTCGTCGTGCTCTTCAAGTCGCCGACGCGACTGGATGCGAACCAATTTTTCGGCAACGATCGCATGCACGATACGCTACAGGATGCGCGGATCGTAGCGCGCCGGCAGATTGAGATTTGCGGCGGTCAAGCCGCGTTGTACGTGCAGGCCGAAGGGACGTCGGCAAAGGGTGGTCGCGAGCGCGTCGACGCGGTGACGAGCAACGTCGGCGGCTCCACGTATTTCGCCATGTACGTGCGCCCGCTGGGGGCGCTGCCGAATCCGGCGGCACTCGCCGCCCTGCACGAACTCTGTCGTAAGCCATAGTCTTGGCGCGCCGTACGCTTCTCCGCCAGCTTCTCGCGCGCCAGCCGCTGGGCTGGACTGCCGGCCCCTCTTCGGGGCCGCCGCTGCGCCGGGTGTTGGGTTGGCCGGCGTTGACCGGTATCGGCTTGGGAACGATGCTTGGCGGAATCTTCCCGACCATCGGCGCCGGCGCGCATGCCGCCGGCCCCGCGGTCATTCTGGCCTACGTGCTGTCGGGGCTCGTGAGCCTATGCGTCGCGCTCTGCTACGCCGAGTTCGCCTCGATGGTGCCCGTCGCGGGAAGCGCGTATACGTACGCGTACGCCACGCTCGGCGAGCTGGTCGCTTGGATCATCGGCTGGGATCTCATCTTGGAGTACGGCCTTTCGTTAGCGCCGACGGCTTCGTCGCTCTCCGACTACTTCCAGCACATGCTCGCCAACGTGGGAATCGATTTTCCGGCGTGGGCGCAGACCGCCAATCTGCACGCCGGCCATCCGCAAGTCGATCTCTTCGCCTTCGTGGTGACCTTAGCGGTAACGGCGCTCGTCGCGATCGGCATCCGAGAATCGGCCGGGGTCAACGGAGCCTTGGTCATCGTACAGATCGTCTCGATGCTCGTCTTCGTGGCCGTCGTCGCCCCGGCCGTCCACGTCGCGAATCTGCGCCCCTTTACGCCGATGGGATATCACGGCGTTCTCGCCAGTACGGCGTTAGTATTCTTCGCTTACATTGGTTTCGATACAGTGACGGTCGCTTCGGAAGAGGCGAAACATCCGGAGCGCAACGTGCCTATCGGGATCATCCTTGCCCTCGCCCTCGGCGGCATACTCTACGTCGCGCTCACGCTGTGTACCGTCGGGGTAATGCGTTTCGATCGTCTCTCCGATGGCGCCGCAATGCTCGATGCGCTCGGCGCCGTGAGTCGCAGTCACGCACTTTACTGGATCGTGGCAATTGGCGGTCTCGCGGGGAACGCGACCGTGATGCTCACCTCGCTGTTGGGCCAGGTGCGCATCTTCTACGTCATGGCGCGCGATCGGATGCTGCCGCCCGGCGTCGCCCGCATCCATAACGTCTTTCGAACGCCGGCGCGCATGACGCTCATCACCGGGTGCATCGTCGCGATCTTTGCCGCGGTCTTGCCGCTCACCGAGCTGCTGACGCTGGTCAATATCGGGACGCTGGCGGCCTTCGCGATCGTGTGCGCGGGTGTGCTCGTTCTGCGGGTCGTCAATCCAACCGCGCCCCGGCCCTTCCGGGCGCCCCTCCTGCCGCTCTTCTCGGTCGCCGGTGCAGGCGCGTGCCTGTATCTCATTACCGGACTTCAGGTGGCAACCTGGATCCGCTACGGCCTGTGGTTCGCGGTAGGCGTTCTGGTCTACGCTCTGTACGGTTTTAGGAACTCGCGCCTGCGGATGGAGCTAATCGAGCCCTAGGGGCGCAACCCGGGAGCGCTAGGCCGTTTATAGGAGCACGTACCGGGGCATGAGAGGGCACAACGTGACCACACCTACTGCGGTCTCCGATCGCTTCGAACTCGTCGTCGTGCCGCGGCCCGACGGGGTTCCGTCGTTCGCGCAAGACGTCGCGACCGGTCTGCGCGCGACGCCCAAGCGCTTGTTCTCGAAATACCTGTACGACGACGTCGGGTCGGCTCTCTTCGATGCGATAACGCGCCTTCCCGAATACTACCTCACCCGAGCGGAAACGGAAATTCTCTCGCAATGGGGATGGCAGATCGTGCGGCTCCTCGACGCGCCGTTGGATTTTCTCGAGCTCGGAAGCGGCAGCGCCGTCAAGACCCGCTTGCTCATCGGCGAAGCACTGCGCGTGCAAGGAGAACTGCACTACAGTCCGATCGATATTTCGACCGAAGCGGTTCGAGAATCGTCGATGGCGCTGGTCCAAGCCTATCCGACGCTGGCGATCCGCGCCTACGCGGGGGACTACTTCGACGTCCTCCGATCGCACGTGCTGCGATCCGAACGTAAAATGCTGGCGATGTTCATGGGATCGAATATCGGCAACTACGAACCCGATCGTGCGCGCTCGCTGCTCGCGCTGCTGGGGGCGGCGCTTCGAACCGGCGACGGATTATTGCTGGGAATCGACTTGAAAAAGGATCGCGCAACGCTGGAACGCGCCTACGACGATCCCGCGGGCGTTACCGCGGCGTTCAATCGAAATCTCTTAGCGCGCATCAATCGGGAGCTCGGCGCGAACTTCGACCCGAGGAACTTCCGGCACGTCGCGCGGTACGACGAAATCCGCGGCAGCGTGGATTCCTTTCTCGAAGCGCACGATAGCGCGGCGGTGCGTATCGAACGCGCCGGTATCGACGTCACCGTGGAGGCGGGCGAACGTATTCACACGGAGTCGTCGTACAAATTCGCCGACGCCGAACTCGTCCAACTGGCGCGCGCGGCGGGCTTCCGCTCGGAGTCGCTCTGGCGGGATCGCGAGCGTCGCTTCAGCGTTCACTTGCTGGTGCGGCAATAAAGGAAAGCGCGGGGTAGAAATGGGAAGCTAGGAGCGACCTCGCCTGTTCCGGAGCACTACCATGAAACGTCGTTTTCTCGTTATCTTAATAGCGTGCGCTTGCATCGTTGGATGTCGCGGCTCGTCCGCGTTGCCAGCCGGCTCGTTCCCGCAGGCCGGCCAGGCGGAAGGTACGCAAGCGGGTGGTATTCCCGTTTCGCCCGATACCAACGTTAACGAGTTACCCGAGCCGCCGGTGGTGCGGCCGGTTCACGGCGTAGCGACGGTGCAGTTGATTGCGGATATCAATCCCGCGACCGGTTTGCCGGGATTTCAGTATGCGGGTATTCACGGCGTGGCGCCGACGATCGAACTGCAGCCCGGACAGAGGTTCGTCATCGACCTTACCGACGAACTGCCGGCGAGCGGCGGATTGGCGTCGGACATGAACCTCCACTTCCATGGGATGGGCTCGGCCCCGAAACGCCCCGGCGACGACGTTCTTGGCGTCCTCGCCAAACCTGGCCAGATGCTCCACTACGAAGTCGTCGTGCCGCCAAATCAGGAGCCAGGACTCTACTGGTACCATCCGCACGTACATGGCGAAACGAGCTTTCAAGTCGGTGAAGGCGGAATGTCGGGCGCGATCGTGGTCGACGGCATAGAGAAACATTTTCCCGCGCTGGCAAAGATGCGGCACCGCCTCATTATCGTTCGCGCGACGGGCATCGGCATCAACGCGCCGCCCGAGGACGACGACGTGGATGCCGTGCCCGCAGAGACGTCTGCGGACGGCATGGCCGGAATGCCAATGGCGACCGCGCGTCCGCTCAACAGCAACACGCACCCCTGCGATTTTAACGACCATCTGACGGTCTCGCTCAACGGTGCCTACCAGCCCGACATCACGATCGCGCCGGGTGAAAAGCAGTTCTTCCGCGTGATCAACGCGACCGGGCACAAGACGCTAAAACTGAATGTCGAGGGCGAGAACGTTCAGCTCGTCGCGGTCGACGGGTACGCCCTCGATACGTATCCCGGGACCGGACCCACGGAGACGTTACCGTATATTGTCGTTCCGCCCGCGGCGCGCGCTGAGTTTATCGTAACCGGTCCCAAGTCCGGGCACGGACGATTCCGTACGCTGTGCTACAACACTGGGCCCAACGGCGATCCCGACGTCGAGACCTTCCTGGCGCATCTCGTCGCCCCCAAGCACAAAGTTCCGGGCGGATACTTCTCGAACCAGCCGCTCGCGGTCGGTTCGCCACTGCCGCGGAACTACTACACGCAGAAGCTTCCCACGCCCGTGACCAAACGACTCGTTGTATTCAGCGAGGACAATAAGCCGCACTTCTTCATCAACGGCAAGAGCTTCACGATGAAGTCACCGCCGATGTTCGTCGTTCACGTCGGAACGACCGAGGAATGGCACATCGTCAACGTGACCGAAGAAATCCACGACTTTCACATCCATCAGCTCCACTTTTTGGTCGAGAGCATCAACGGCGTCAAGCTGCAGCATCCATACTGGGCCGACAGCGTCGTCTTGCCGCATCGCTACATGGTCGGCACGAAGAGCGTTCCCGGCCAGATCGTGGCGATCATGAACTTCCTCGACCCCATCATCAGGGGCGAGTTTCTGTTTCACTGCCATATTCTCGATCATGAGGACGAGGGGATGATGGCAAAGATCGAAGCTATTTAGGGTTCCTTAGGAAGACGCGCGTCGTTCGACCGAGCGCAGCGACGCATCGACGGCGATCGCGAGCACGCAGGCAACGAGGCTTCCGGCGACGATCATCTGCGGCTGGTGCAGCGTCAGGCCGTCAAAGATGAGCACGCCGAGGCCGACGCCGCCGACGTAACCGCCTAGGGTTGCAATCGAGATCATCGCAATCGCGGCGATGCGAACGCCCCCGATCAGCACTGGAAGCGCTTGAGGAAACTCGACTCGGGCCAGCACTTGGCGCGGCGACATCCCTAAACCCCGGGCCGCATCGATTTGAAACGGATCGACGCCGCGAATCCCGGCGACGACGTTGCGAGCGAGCATGAACTGCGCGTAGACGATCAGCACGACGAAGATTGGCATGAAGCCGAGTCCTAGCCACTGAACGAACCCGGCGAGCAGCGCCAGGCTGGGGATCGTGTAGATCGCTCCGAGTGTGCCGAGCAGCCACGGCTCTACACTCGGTCGGCGTGCCGCCCAGAGCCCCAAGGGAAGGGCAATGGCTAGCGCGACGAGCAGCGCGATGCCGACGAGCTCCAGATGCGCGGCGGCCAGCGCCGCGACGCGCGCCGGATGCAAGGCAAGATAGTTCACGAGGTGCCCGAGCGCAGCTGCTCGCGCGCGTGCACGAAGTACCGTCGGTACACTTCGTCGCCGGCGTGCACGAGATCGCGAACGTAGGGGGTGGCCGGCGCGTCGAAGAGCTCGAGCGGAACTCCGACGTGCTCGACCCGCCCGTTGCGCATAACGACGATCCGGTCGGCGAGCCGAAACGCCTCGTCGACGTCGTGCGTCACGAACAGGGTCGTGGTTCCAAGGCTGCGGACGATACGGATCAACTCGCCTTGCAGCGCCGTGCGCGCCAAGACGTCGACGGCACCGAACGGTTCGTCCATCAGCAACGCGCGCGGACGGCCCGCAATGGCGCGAGCGACACCGACGCGCTGCGCTTCGCCGCCGGAAAGACCGCTCGGCCGGCGATTGCGATAGATATCGGGTTGCAATCCCACCAGCTGCAACAGTTCGTCGACCCGCGCGTCGATCTCAGCCGTCTTCCAGCCGAGCAGCGATGGGACGACCGCGACGTTCTCCGCGACCGTCATGTGGGCGAAGAGCCCCACGGCCTGGATCGCGTAGCCAATATGGCGCCGCAGCTCCACCGGGTCGACTTCGGCGACGTTCGCACCATCCACGACGACGCGGCCGCTCTCGACCGGAACGAGCCGGTTGACGGTGCGCAGCAGCGTCGATTTGCCGCAGCCCGAGGGCCCGAGCAGGACGATCAGCTCGCCGCCGCCCAGCTCGAACGACACGTCCTCAACCGCATTTGACGACGCTCCGGAATAGCGAACGGTGACGCGCTCGAACGCTACGGTGGCGCTCATGCCCGCGCCTTGCCGCGGCTGCGAAGGGAGGCTAAGAATGCCGCGGCGACGTCTGCGGGATCCTCACCTCGCGACTCCACCGCCGCATTCATCGCGCGGGCCGCGTCGTCGGTGATTGCCGGCGATATCGCATCGAGCACGCGGGCGATGTCGGGACGAACCGTTAACGCCTCTCGGCGGACGAGTGGCGCCACATTGTACGCGGACCAAAAGTGACGATCGTCGCGGAGCACTACGAGCGAGTCCGACGCGATATCTCCGTCGGTCGTAAAGGCGCTGGCGACGTCAGCTTGACCGTCGAGCAGCGCTCGATACTTTAGTGCGATGTCGTACGTGCGGACCTCGCGAAAATGAAAGCCGCCGTAGGCGCGCTGCAAGCCGGGCAGTCCGTCGGGCCTCGCGAGAAACTCCTGAATCGTCGCCAGCCGCAACCGTCCGGCGGCGCGAGCGACGTCGGAGAGGGTCACCAAGCTCTCCCGAACCGAGATCGCGCGTGTCGTCGCCAGGGCTTGCGAGTCGTTCATCGGCGATGGGCGTAACCAGATGATCCCGTAGCGCTGGTCGAACGCTTGCGCGACGACGTCGTAGGCCGTTCGGGCATTAGGAATGGGCGCGTGATGCAGCACGTCGATGAGCGCCGTGCCGGTGTACTCCGGATAACAATCGAGGTTGCCGCGTCGCATCGCCGCCATCGCGATCTGTGTCGATCCGAGATTGAAGAGCCGCTCGACGCGCAGGCCCGCGCGTTCCAGCGCTTGGGCGTATATCTCCGCAATGATGAACGATTCGGTGAAGTTCTTCGAGCCGACGCGAACCCCGGAGGGATAGAGCGCGCAACGAACGAGCGCGGGCGCGCCGGCGATCAGCGCCAGCACGCGAGCGCGCGTAGGGTTCACCGGCTCTCCCAATGGCGAGCCGCCGCGCTGAGCGTCAAATCTGCGCCCAAGGCGAGCGCCGCAACCAGCGCGGCGCCGGCGAACAATAGGCTCGAGTCGTCCGTTTGCAGCCCGCGGACGATCTCGTCACCAAGCCCTCCTGCGCCGATGAACGTCGCTAGGGTCGCGCTCGCGATCGTCTCGGTCGTTGCGGTGCGCAGCCCGACGAGTGAAACCGGAAGAGCCGTCGGGACGACCACTCGGGTAAAGCGCTGAAACGCGGTCATTCCCATGCCGACGGCCGCGTCGAGCGCGGCCTGAGGGACGCCGCGAATGGCCAAATCGATGCTAATGACGATTGGCGGAGCAGCCAGCAACGCCAATGCGACGACCGCCGGCAGCGTACCGACGCCTAGCCACGGGAGCAAGAGCATGAGTACGGCCAAGCTGGGCAGCGTGCGGCCAACGCCCGAAACTGCGAGCACCACGCCCCGAAACGCGCGCCGTTGCGCGGCGAGTACTCCGAGCGGCAGGCCGGCTCCCAGCGCGAGCACGAGTGCCGTCGCCGCTAGGGCACAGTGCTGGGCGACGTGCGCCGGCAGATCCGTCACGCAGCGTTTTTTGCCGCTTGGAAGGCGAAACCCGGTCGGAACCGCCAAGCAGTGATGGAACCGTGATAACCCAACCCCGTCAGGCCCAGCCGGCGGCTGCGCCCGTTTCGCTCGATGACCCGTCGTTTTATATCAGCCGCGAGCTCTCGTGGCTCGAGTTTAACGACCGTGTCCTCGAAGAAGCGTTGGACGCTCGCAATCCACTCTTCGAACGGCTGAAGTTCGTCGCCATCTACGGCACGAATCTCGACGAGTTTTTCATGATCCGGGTGGCCGCGCTCAAACAGCAGATCGAAGCTCAAGTCGTTCGGCGATCGGAAGACGGGCGGTTGCCGACCGAACATCTTGCCGCCATCTCAGAGCGCCTGCGCGAGTCGCTGCCGCGCCAGATGCGGTTGTTGAACGACGACCTGCTGCCGGCGCTGGAGCATGAAGGCATCCGTCTGATGCGGGTCGCCGAGCTGGACGACGAGACGCAAGCGGCACTCGAGCGGACCTTTGACGACAGCGTCTTTCCCGTTCTCACGCCGCTCGCCGTCGACAGCGGCCACCCGTTTCCGTACATCTCGAACCTCTCGCTTTCGCTGGCGGTCGAGCTCGAAGAAGCAACCAGCGACGGCATCGAGCTGCACTTCGCGCGGGTGAAGATTCCGCCGACGCTGCCGCGCTTCGTGCCGGTCGAGGGAGCGGAGGATCGTCGCTTCGTGCTGCTCGAGGATTTGATCGCCCATCACCTCGACGGCCTCTTCCCAGGCATGCACGTGCGGGATTCCTACCTCTTTCGGGTGACGCGCGACGCCGATCTGGATCTACAGGAAGACGAAGCCGACGATCTGTTGCGCGCCATCGAGTCGGAGCTGCGCCGCCGGCGGTTCGGCGAGCCCGTTCGGCTTGAAGTCGAGCGCGGAATGCCGGAGTACATGCGCGAGTTCCTGTGCACGTCGCTCGAGCTCGAAGCCGTCGATTGCTACGAGATCGAAGGCTTGATGGCGTTGAGCGACATCTGGCAGATCGTCAGTTTGCCCGACTACGAGCAGCTGCGCTACAAACCGTTCATGCCGGCAATTCCGAAGCGGCTGATCGGCGCGGCAGACATCTTCGCGCAGATGCGCGAGGGCGATATTCTGCTGCACCATCCCTACGACTCGTTCGATCCCGTCATCCAGTTTCTTCAGCAGGCCGCAGAAGATCCCAAAGTCCTGGCGATCAAAGCGACCCTCTATCGAACCTCCGGGAAAAACTCGCCGATCGTCCGAGCGCTGCTGACCGCAGCGGAGAACGAGAAGCAGGTCGCCGTCGTGATCGAGCTCAAGGCGCGATTCGACGAAGAGAACAACATCGAATGGGCCAAGCGGCTGGAGCGCGCCGGCGCCCACGTCGTCTATGGCTTCGCAAACCAAAAAGTACATGCGAAGACGCTATTGGTCGTTCGAGAAGACGAAGACGGACTGCGCCGTTACATGCACTTCGGCACTGGCAACTACAACGAGAAAACGGCCCGGCTCTATACCGACCTCAGCCTCTTTACGTGCCGCGCGGAGTTGGGAACCGACGACGCGCAGCTGTTCAACGCGTTAACCGGTTTTTCCAAGGTCACCGACTACGAAGACCTTTGGGTGGCGCCGGTAACGCTGCATCGGGAGCTGATCGCCCGTATCGATAGGGAGACGGAGCACGCGCGAGCCGGGCGCCTGGCTGGGATTCGCGCCAAGATCAACGCGATCACCGAAGGCGACGTCGTGCGTGCGCTCTATCGCGCTTCGCAAGCCGGGGTGCCGATCGACCTGATGGTGCGCGGGATGTGCGTGCTGCGGCCAGGCATCTCCGGCGTCAGCGAAAACATTCGCGTCCGAAGCATCGTCGGGCGCTTTCTCGAACACTCGCGCATCTTCGCGTTCGCAAACGACGGAGAGCTCGAAGTGCACATCGCCAGCGCCGATTGGATGGGACGAAACCTCGACCGGCGTTACGAACTCGCGGTCCCCGTGCTCGATCCGGTGATGGCTGAAACGCTCACCTCGCAAGTTCTGTCGGTCTTGCTTGCAGATAACGTCAAGAGCCGCGAGCTCAACAGCGACGGCACGTATAGCCGTCGGTCACCGGCGCCGGGGGAGATGCCGGTCGACGCGCAGCGAGTTTTCCTCGCGCAAGCGCAAGGCCTGTAGACGCCTGGCCTGGAGTGTTCCGGTCATGGCGGGGGCGTAGCGATTCGGCTGGCCAGCTCGAGCACGATCTTCCATTCGTGCGGCATAACCGGCTGGACCGACAAGCGCTGGCCTCGTTTGAGCAGCGCCATCCCAACGAGGCGGGGCTCCGCGCGCAGACGCGATAACGTTACGGGTTCGGGGAACGCTTCGCGGAATGCGACGTCGACCATGAACCAAATCGGCTTATCGGGCTTGGCGCGCCCGTCAAAATATTCGCTCGCGCGGTCGAACTGAGTGAAATCCGGATAGGCGGTCCTCACGACCTCGCAAATCCCGACCGCGGCGGGCTCGGCTATGCTCGAATGGTAGAAGAGCGCCAGATCGCCGAGATGCATCTCCATCAAGTTGTTGCGTGCTTGAAAGCTGCGAACGCCGGTCCATGGTGTGACGGCGTCATGGCGAAGCTGATCCAACGAGTACGCACTGGGCTCGGTCTTGAGCAGCCAGTAACGCGCCATTATCCTCCGACGCTGACGGTGACCGCTTTGCCGGGCTGCGCGGGATGCAGAACCCCAATGCTTTTTCCGCCCCCGGGATAGTTCCAAAACGCCACGTACGATGCCGGGGTCGCAATCAACGTCGTTCCGGCGATCCACGATTGTCCCGGATCCTTCACGAACCAGTCGACGAAACGGCTGAAACCGACGATTTTGCCGGTCGTGCCGGAGATATCCAATCGGTAGACGCGCTCGAGCGTGTGTTCGCCCGAGTGCTTCGCGACGGTGAACGACTGAAGTGCGAAGTACTTCCCGTCCCACTGGGCGTGCGCGATGCCTCCCAGCGTCACGTTCGTCGTGACCTTCACGAGTCTGCTCGCGCCCTTGGGCAAGGCGACGCCGACGTCTCCGCCGCTGGTGACGTAGAGATTGCCGCTATCATCGTAGGCCGGTTGCGGCATGGCGCCCAGCGCCTCGTTCTTGTGGACGTGCGGCGTTCCGCTCGCATCGGCGTAGACGTTCAATTGCGGAGCGAAGTTATGGCTATTGTAGCTCGTTACTGCTAGCGTACCGCTGGTCGGATCGCTCGAGCAGTTGACGGGAAGCTGATGCTCCGGAAGACTGAGGGTAGCAATGGGAGAGCTGCCGCCGTGCGCGTACTTGTAGACCGCTCCCGTTACGCTGGAACTTTCGTCTTGAACGGCCATAACGAAGATGTTTCCCTTGATGTCCGAGCACATCGCTACGGCGGAAAATTTCGTCGAAATTCGCTCTTGGAAGCTGCCGCCGGGATATGCGTACGAGTCGATGTGCTTCTTCCCGCCGATATAGAGCAAATCGCTTTGCGACGAATCGGCACGTGACGGGCTGCCGCTCTGTGAGGGAGCCAGGGAACTGCGATCGGCGGTTCCGGCGCAGCCAGACGCGAGGGCGGCAAGCACGGCGAGAAACGCGCCGGCGCGTAAGGTCGAAGCGACACGATGCATTGCAGGCGGTTTCGAGGGACGCTCTCCATGCCCTGGCTCGGCGGCCTCCCGTATGCTATCGTGAATTAGCAATGCATCAGGTACGAATCGTTCGCGCGGCAGCGCAGGGTTGGGACGGCGTCGAGGTGAGCGGCTACGCGGCGGACGCGGCCGGAACGGGGGTGGCGCGTCACACCATCGTGGGGCACCGCAAGAGCGATCCAAGCGAGCCAGGCCCGAAGATGGAGCTGCGATACTTCGAAGTGCAGCCCGGCTGCGCTTCGCGGTTGGAAAAACACGAACACGAACATTACGTCGTCGTTCGCACGGGCAAAGGCTACGCGGTCATCGGCGACGATGCGCTGGAAGTTGCCGCCGACGACGTGGTGTACGTCGGTCCCCTCGAACTGCACCAGTTTGTCAATCGCGGCGACACGCCGTTTGGTTTTTACTGCTTCGTCGAAAGCTGCCGCGACTTTCCGCAGGTAGCCTCGCACGACGAACTCGAGCGCTTGGGCCGCTCGCCCGCGGGTGCGGTTGCCAAGCCTTTCGCCGTCCCCCCGCCCGTTAAGCGGTAGCGCTGCCTCTTCGCGCGTTACGTTCCCGTACTGCTGGGGCGCGAAGGATCTGCGACCCACTCGCTCCACCCTCCGCCGTAGATGCGCGAACCTTCCAGACCGGCGTGGGTCATTGCGAGGTGATTCACCGCCGCGGAAACGCCGGAACCGCATTGATGCACGGTATTGCGCGGCTCGAAGCCGGCGCTTTGGAACTCGTGGCGTAGACGCTCGGGCGATTTGAATCGCCCATCGCTCTCGAAATTATCTTTGAACCAGCGGTTCCGCGCGCCAGGAATGTGGCCGGCGACCGGATCGATCGGCTCCTCCTCGCCTGTGTACCGCTCGCGCGCTCGCGCGTCGAGCAGTTGCATGGCGGGGTTCTCCAGGTGCGACGCAACGTATTCGGCGTCGACGACGAGGTCGGGACGAAGCCGAACCTTCAGGTTGCCGTTTCGCACCGGGCGCGACGGTGCTGCCGTGACCGGATACTTCGACGCGGTCCACGCCGTGAAGCCGCCGTCGAGCACGGCGACGGCGTCGTGCCCGATCCAGCGGCTAAGAAACCAAAGGCGCGGCGCAAACATGTCGCCGCCCGCATCGTACGCGACGATTTGCGTCGCATCGTCGACGCCGAGTGCGCGCAAGAACGTTGCGAAGCGTTCGGGATTCGGCAACGGGTGACGGCCGTTGCGGCCGGTGCGCTCGCCCGCGAGGTCCTCCTCGACGCCGGCGAAGAACGCGCCCGGAATGTGCGATTCGTCGTAGAGCCTTCGCCCGAGCGCAAAATCCGCGAGCGAATGCCGGCAATCGAGGACGACGAGATCGCCGTCATGCAGGTGCTCGCGCAGCATCCCCGCGGAGACGATCGTCGTGAACACCGAGATTTCCTAGTGCAGGTCGATCGTCTGTTTGGGAGACGGCGGGGCTCCGTTGAAAGCTGCCTCGAGCGTCGCTTTGAGCTCCCCGCTTGCCGCCATCGGTTCGAGTATGTCCGTATCGCCGTAGAATTTTCCGTTGATGAAAACTTTCGGAAGAGTAGGCCAGTCGGTCATTTCGGAGAGCGCTTCGCGCTTCGGCACGTTCTCCAGGACGTCGATTACTTCGTACGGGTAACCAAAGCGGTTGAAAAACTCGATCGTCTCCAAGGTGAACCCGCAGCGCGGCATGCTCTTCGTGCCTTTCCCGTAGATCACGATGGGAGTGCTGGCAAGCTCGCGCGCGATTTCGTTCTTGATTTCTTCCGGCATGATGGTCCTTAATTTTCAGCGATAATGGTTTTGAGTTCGACGGCGTGGACGCGGCCGTCGGCCAGTGCCTCTTTCAGCGCCCGGTAGACCAGCTGATGCTGCTCGATGAGGCTCTTACCGAGAAAGGCGTGCGAGCGCACGGTAACGTTGAAGTGGTCCCGCGTCCCCGTCCGATCGTAGATGGTAACCGCGGCATCGGGCAGCTCGCTGCGAATAAGGCCTCGGAGCGCTTCGTCGGCGATCACGAACGCAGACGCGGCGAACCGGTGTTGAGCGCGTCGGCTAGTTGCCGCGCCGCGCCGAGCGTTTCCGGGAGCCGCGAAGCACCGCGCGCCAAGGCAGCGGTAACGCCGCTCGCCAAAACGATCCCGGTCACGCCGAGCAGAACGGCCGGCACGCCGCTGGCTCGTAACGGGCCGATTTCAATCGTAAAGGTGCGCTGTATGCGCGCTACACCCCGAAGAAATGCGCGCAACGCTCGGGTGCGTTCTTTCATCAGCGGCTTGCTACGTCGCCGTTGCGCTGAAGGCCTGGCACGGCCGTCCGCGAACCGCCTGGCACGAAATGACAGCGCCGATGCCGGCCGTGCGCCTGACCGCGACGCAGGGTCCGCGAGGTCTGCGCGTCGAGGATACTCCGATCCCACAATCCGCCGAGGGCGAAATCATCGTGCGCATTCGCGCAGCGGCGCTCAATCGTCGCGACGTGTTCATTACCCGCGGGCTCTATCCCAACGTGCGGCTTCCGGTGACGCTCGGTTCCGACGGTGCGGGCGAAACCGCGGACGGCGAGGCAGTGGTGATCGATCCCATGATTGGCTGGGGCGACGATCCACTGGTGTGGGATACGGCAACGGCGACGATTTTGGGGATGCCGCGCGAGGGAACGTTTGCCCGCTACGTCGCCGTTCCGGCCGCGAGCGTACATCCAAAGCCGACCGGCATCTCGATGGTCGAGGCCGCCGCGCTTCCGCTCGCCGGACTGACCGCCTACCGAGCCACGTTTACGCGCGGCGGCCTAGGCGCTCAGGAGACCATCCTCATCACCGGCATCGGCGGTGGTGTTGCAACCTTCGTGCTGCTCTTCGCCAAACGCGTTGGAGCGCGCGCCATTGTGACCTCGAGCAGCGACGAGAAGCTTGCGCGCGCGCGCGACTTAGGCGCCGACCTAACGATCAACTACGCGACCTCGCCGGACTGGGCGAAGCTCGTCCGTGCGGCGGGCCCGATCGATCTCGTCGTCGATTCGTCGGGCGGTCCAACGCTCGCCGGCGCGCTCGATGCCATCCGCCCAGGCGGCCGTGTCGTGATCTACGGCGGGACGAGGGGCGACGCGACGATCAAGATGTTCCCGCTTTTTTGGAAGCACGTCACCATCATGGGAACGTCGATGGGAAGCCCGCACGATTTCGCAGCGATGCTCGAACTATTCAACGACGGCCTCCGGCCGGTGATCGACCGCACCTTCGCTCTCGCCGACGCCGTCGCGGCGATGGAACGCCTCGAGGAGGGCGATCAGTTCGGCAAGGTGGTGCTTACCGTCGAGTAAGGAGCGCTATCCGAGCGGCTTCCCGTCGCAGCTGCCGTTGGGAGGCGGCGAGTCGAGGTAAATGGGCCCAGGATGCGCGACCGGCTCGCCATCCTTCGGATAGAGGATGACGTCGACTTTGGCGTTCGGCGTGAGCTCGCGCTCGCACGTGATGACCTCGTGTGCTTTCGATTTCGCGGTGCCGCCGATCCAGAGGTCGAACCACAGTTTCTTGCAGCCGTTGCTGCCGCTGCCTTTCTTTGGCCCCGACGCCGCACAGAGATCTTCGCGAATGAAGTACTGCTTGATGAACGGCACGTAAATCTTGATGCCGTAGGGGATCGTCTTGTCGTTCGCCTTTTCGGTTGCGAAAGTCGTCGGGTTGCAGTACGTGCCGTCCCCGCCCGCATGCTTGTGGATGATGCCGTGCGCGATTTTATTCCCCGGCGGCGAGTTGTCCGGCCAGCCGTAGAACGTAATGGTAGCCGAAACGGTCGTCGGATCTTCCTTAATAATGTAACAGGAGGCCTGGCGCGCCGACGTCATCGTGGCCGGCAGCAATGGAGCTGCGGGGCGCGCGCACGAGGTGAGCAGTGCGGCCGCGATGAGTGCGATCGATCCGTACGCCCGATGCGATTTCATGGAAGCCGCTTCTAAGACGGTAGAGTGGAACCTTCGGCAAGCCGGTACTCGTCGAGCGAATCCAGCCGAAGCTGCGCGCCGATCTCGTCGCCCATCAACGCCGCCTCCTCGGGTCCCACGATCGTGGCAAGGTCGGGATTGAGCATGGCCGATTCCGCGGCGCTCAACGCGCGCCCGGCCGGCCGGGCGACCACGCGGCCTTCGCTTTGCAGCGCGAGCAGATGAGCGAGGATCTGGCGCGCCATCGCTGGCCAGAGCGGGTTGGGCTGCGGCGAATAGATCGTCCGCACGAGATCGGGAATCGTTCCCTCGCCGGCCGCCAGCGCGGCGACGATTTGCTCCTCGCGCATCCTGCGGTGAGCGATGTACTCCGCGATCTTTGCGCTCGGATCGGTGACGACGGATCCATGCCCGCCGTAAATCGTCCGTGCTGCGCCGAACTCGTCGGCCAGCCGTTGCAGCGTGCGCTGATAGGGGCGCATTGCACCGTCCGGTGGAGCGATGACGGTGGTGCCCTGGCCAAGAATCGTGTCGCCGGTAAAGAGCGCCCGTTCGCGTTCGTGGTAGAAGATCGCGTGATCGAACGTATGTCCCGGTGCGTCGACCACGCGCAGCGCCAGCTCGCCGAGCACGAGATCGGATTCCAGCGGAAGATCGGCGTCGTGCGCGACGGAACATTTGGGGTGAGCGAATATCTGCGCGTCGGTTGCCGCGGCGAGGAGCTTCGCGCCGCCGGCATGATCTCCATGGCCGTGCGTCAGCACGATGAAGCGGATCGCGAGGTCGTCCGCGGCAGCGCTCGCGCGCAGTGCCTCGAGGTGTAACGGAATCGGCGGGCCGGGATCGATCACCAGCGCCGCGCCGGCGCCGCAATCCAACACGTAGGAGTTCGTCCCGTCTAATGTCATCGGCGACGGATTAGGTGCGCGGACGGTCGTCACCATGCGTTTTCCAACGCCTCGGGAATGACGAAATCGTCGCCTTGCGCCGCCGGCATGACGGTAAGCACCGGCTTTCGTCGCGCGTAGGCCTCCGCCGCCGCGACGGAGTCGAAGGCACGCAGCCTCTCGAGATGTTTGATCGTCGGATAGACGAGATGCAGGCTCCCTTCCGCGTAGCGCTCGAGCGCTCGTGCCGGCACCATCCAAATACCGTCGTGCGTTTCGTACGCGTCGGCGAGTGGGTCTTGCAGCGCGGGGACAGCCGCCAGGAAAAAATGGGTATTATATCGCCGCGGCTCGCTCGCGGGCGTGATCCAGTGGGAGAAGAGCGTTAGGGCCGTCGCGTCGGCGAACCAATCGTACCGTTCCAAGAAATCGGCAAACGCGAGCTCACCACGCCGCATGGCGGCGCGATCGGCGCTGAGGTCGATCCCTTGGGGCATCGCGGCGACGGGATCTCCGGCTGCATCGCGCGCGAGCAGCACGCCGGCCTCTTCGAAGAGTTCTCGTAGCGCCGTTACGAACAGCGCGCTTGCATCATCGTTCCCGACCGGAGGTTCGCTGCTGGACAGCTCCTGCGCAACGGTGGCGCGAAACTCGCGGGCCAGTCGATCGGGACGCAGGCCCAGCGTGCGCCGCCGGGCTGCGGGCGTGGCGTCCGTCGGGTCTACAGTTCCACCCGGAAAGACGAAGGCGTCGGGTGCAAACGCGCTGCGGGAGCTCCTCCGCATGAGATAGACCTCGAGGGGCGGCCGGACCAGTATTACCGTCGCCGCCAAGCGGACGTCGTTCACGGTGGAGTACCGTCCGGTCAGGCCGCTGCGAAAACCTCCCGGGTTCTAGCCCGCGAATGCGATGCGGAATGACGAACCTATCGTCTTGCCCAAGCAGTACACGTGCGAATCGCGTTGGGCAGCGACATGGCGGCCGGACTCCTCGAGGCCGTCGAGCATTGGCTGCGCGAGCGCGGGCACGAGGTCCGAAGGTTTGGTGCTCTAGAGCCTGAGGGCGACGATGCCTGGCCCTCGGTCGGACGCTCTGTCGGGGTTGCGGTCGCCGCGGGCGATGCCGACTGTGGCGTTGTCTGCTGCTGGACCGGGACCGGCGTGAGCATCGCGGCCAACAAGGTCGAGGGCGTTCGAGCCGCCCTCTGCGGCGACGCGACCACCGCCGGCGGCGCGCGGGAATGGAACGACGCAAACGTTCTCTGCTTGAGCATCCGGAGCACGACCCCAGCGCTTGCCGAAGAAATCCTCGCTGCATGGTTTGCCGGTACGCCGACGCATGATCCGGTCTACGCGAAGATGATCGACTCCATACGGTCGACCTAGGATCCCTAGCCGAGAAAAAGCAGAAGGGCTGCGCACTCGCGTAGCCCTTGGTACTGCCTTTTGCCAGACCGTAGAACTGGCGCTACGTATCCGGTATTCGCTCTCCGGCGGTTTGACGAACGTGAACGCCAGCCTGACCGGAGGAGCCGATGATACCAAAATCATAGGCCCCGACTCAAGACGTCGGGCACGAATAGCCATCCGCAGAGACCCAGAAGCGCCCAGTTCACCACGTGGGAGGTCCAGCAGTACGGGCACGGGCGGCGCGTGACGAAGAGGAGCGAATAGGCGAGGAGCACCGAGGTGAGCGCAGCTCCGAGGGCGACCGCGAACAGCGCCACCTCCAATGGCGTGCCGTGCGCCAGCCACACCCCAATCCCCATGACGGGATAGTAGATCGCGCCCAGCAGCGAGTTAGGGACGCCGAAGAGGTGCGCACGAGGTGTCTTGACGACGCTCGGTCCCCGGAGTTCGCCGCGCGCGGCACGCCCGCTCTTGCGAAGCATGAAAAGCGAGACGTAGAGCCCAACACCGCAGAATATCGTGATTACCGCACGTACCATCATCGCTTGATTCGCCTCCTTCGGCGGTGTGCCGCGCTCGCTCTATTGGCCGGCTCGTTCGTATTGGCGTTTCTCGTCATCCGTCATCAGCCGCGCGTCGAGCACGAGATCCGCATCATCGGACCGCTCGCGTACCCGCTGGCGATCGGCCTATTTGCCGTCGTCGCATCGGCGCCGTTCTCGGTAACCGACGCGCTGGCCATCATGAATGGCGCCATTTTCGGACCGGTGCGCGGCACGATGGTCGACACCGTCGGCCTCATCCTTGCTGCCCTATTGGGGTATTGGATAAACCTGCACGCATCGAACCTCTTCAATCTGCAAGAATCGCTGAAGCGGCTTCCGGCTTGGGTCAAGCGCTTTCCGGTCGGTTCGCCGGCCTTCTTGCTGGCGGTCCGCATCATTCCCGGCTTCGGCGGTACCGTCGCCACCGCGACCGCGGCGACCTTTCGTGTGCCGCTCTGGGTGCACGTTTGGACGATGTGCGCGATTGCGATTCCGATTTGTGCGCTCCTGACCGTTTTCGGCGACCGCGTCACCGTCGCGGTACACGGCTACGAATGGCGCGCCCGCCGCTATGCGCACCAGTACTGCATGACGCACCGCTGCCCGCACTTTCACTTCCGCCGCCGCACGGCGGTTTCGCCTTCACCGTGACGCCGATCATCGTCGCCGATTACACCGCGCTGGAGCTGCTCTGCGCGCAAGTGCGGCAGGCCGCACGCGTCGGCTTGGATACGGAGTTTCACGCCGAACGGACGTACTCGCCGAGGTTGATGATCGTGCAACTGGCGTTCGACGACGGCGCGGCGATCGTCGACGCCCTAGCGCTGCCGGATCTGCGTGAGCTCGTCTTGGCCCTAACGCAGACTACGGTGGTGGGACACGCCCTTTCGGCGGACCTCAAGATCTTCGCCGATCGCTACGATCTCGTGCCGTCACGCATCTTCGATACGCAGATTGCCGCGTCGTTTCTCGGCTACGGCATGCAGATCTCGCTGGCGGATCTCGTGCGCAGCATCTGCGGCGTTCGCTTGACGAAGTCGCAAACGGTCAGCGACTGGTCTTCACGCCCGCTCTCCGATCGGCAGGTCGATTACCTCGTCGGAGATGTCGCGCATCTGCTGCCGCTCTATGATGCGCTGCGTCCGCGGCTCGAGCGCAAAGGGCGCTACGAGTGGGTGTACGAGGAATGTGAGGAGTTGGGCGACGTCGAGCGCTATCGCATCGACGAACGGCGTGCCTATCTCCGTATTCCGGGCGCGATGCGAATGAGCCGGCGGGAGCTCGGCATCCTTAACGAGCTGGTAAAACTGCGCGATCGCGTCGCGCGCGAACGAGATCTCCCGGTGCGCTACGTGCTTCCCGACGACGTCGTTGCCGGACTCGCCACGACGAAACCGGCGAAGGTCGACGATTTCGCTCAGTTGCGGCGGTTCGACGCGGGTATGAAACGTCAACTCGGTCCGGCGATCTTGGAAGCCGTCGTGCGGGGTCAGGCGCTGCCCGAAGACGACCTCCCGCAACGGGTCGCCCGGCCGGCAGCGCCGGCCCGCGACGCGCTGGTCGCCCTGCTCGGCGCGGCGACTTCTGAGATCGCACGGGAAGCCGAGCTTCCGCCGAGCCTGCTGGTTCCCCGTGCCGCCTTGGAACGACTCGCTCGCGAGCTTCCGCAAGACCGCGCGAGTTTGGATCGCGTGCTGGCGTTGGCGCCGTGGCGGCTCGCGCTCGTCGCCGAGCCGTTGTGGCAGTTGCTCGCCGGCGACGCGGCGCTGCGGATCGAAGGCTACGCCGACGGCGATCCCAAAGTGAGGCTCGTTCATGAATCGACATCCCAATAGCTTCAAAGCGCTCGATACGCTGCGCGCCGGCGAGCGTGCGTATCGCTATTTTCGGCTGGGAGCGCTCGAAGACTCCGGCCTCGCGGACCTCTCGAGAATGCCGTTTTCGCTCAAGATATTGCTGGAAAACCTCGTACGCTGCGAGGACGGCCGATCGGTACGACGAGATGACGTCGAAGCGCTCGCGCGGTGGGATGGACGCGCGCGCACCGAGCGCGAAATTGCCTTCACCCCGGCGCGGGTGCTGCTGCAGGATTTCACCGGTGTGCCATGCGTCGTCGATTTGGCGGCAATGCGCGACGCGATGGCGGAGATGGGCGGCTCCGCCGCAGCGATCAATCCGCTGCAGCCGGTCGAGCTGGTCGTCGATCATTCGGTGCAGGTCGATTATTTCGGCAGCGGCACCGCGCTCGCGAAGAATACCGCGATCGAGTTCGAGCGCAACCGCGAGCGCTACGCATTTTTGAAGTGGGGACAGGGCGCGCTGCAAGGATTTCGCGTCGTTCCTCCCGGCACCGGCATCGTGCACCAGGTGAACATCGAGTATTTGGCGCGCGTGATCTTCAGTTCCGACGCCGTCGGAGGTCCGGCGTTAGCCTACCCCGACACGGCGCTCGGCACCGATTCACACACGACGATGGTGAACGGGTTAGGCGTCCTGGCTTGGGGAGTCGGCGGAATCGAGGCCGAGGCTGCGATGCTCGGACAACCGGTATCGATGCTCGTTCCCGAGGTCGTCGGTTTTCGGTTGGAAGGCACGCTGCGCGAAGGCGTGACGGCAACGGATCTCGTGCTTACGGTCGCGCAGATGCTGCGCCGCAAGGGTGTCGTCGGAAAGTTCGTCGAGTTCTACGGCCCCGGTCTCGACGCGTTGCCCGTGGTGGATCGCACGACGATCAGCAACATGTCGCCGGAGTTCGGATCGACGGTGGCAATCTTCCCCATCGACGAACGAACGATCGAATACTTGCGCCTGACCGGGCGCTCGAGCGAACGCATCGAGCTCGTCGAGGCCTACGCCAAGGCGCAAGGACTGTTTCGCAGCGTAGTCACCCCCGATCCCGATTTCGCCGATTCGCTCGCGCTCGATTTGGGGAGCGTCGAGCCGAGTCTCGCGGGACCGCGCCGGCCCCAAGACCGCGTGCCGTTGCACGACGTCAAGCGCTCGTTCCAGCACGCGATGGAGGAGTGGATAGGCGCGCGGGAGCGCGCGGGAAGCGCCATCGCCCGCTTCGAGGACGAAGGTGGGGGCGGAACGGCGACGCTTGCGCAGACGGATACGCAGGTCTCTGACGGCGCGGTCGTGATCGCCGCGATAACGAGCTGCACGAACACGTCGAATCCATCGGTGCTCGTCGGCGCGGGGCTCCTCGCGCGCAATGCCGTTCGGCGCGGCTTGCGCACGGCGCCGTGGGTAAAGACGTCGCTCGCGCCCGGTTCGAAAGTGGTTACCGACTATTTGGAAAAGGCCGGTCTGCGCCCCGATCTCGATCGGCTCGGATTCAATCTGGTCGGCTACGGATGCACGACCTGTATTGGCAACTCCGGACCGCTGCCCAGCGACGTTGCCGAAGCCGTCGCGGACCGCGATCTGATCGTTGCCGCGGTGCTTTCGGGAAATCGCAACTTCGAAGGGCGCATTCACCCGCAGGTTCGGGCTAACTACCTCGCCTCACCGCCGCTGGTCGTGGCGTACGCGCTGACCGGACGGATGGACGTCGATCTCACCAGCGAGCCGCTAGGAACGGGCAGCGACGGCAAGCCGGTCTTTCTCGCCGACATTTGGCCGAGTAACGACGAGATCGCCGCCACGGTTGCCGCGTGCATCGGCGAGGAGATGTTTGCAGCCGAGTACGCCCACGTCTTCGACGGCGACGAGAACTGGCGCAATCTGCTGGTGGCCGCCAGCGAACGCTACGCCTGGGATCCCAACTCTGAATACGTTAAGCGCCCGCCATACTTCGACGGCATGCCGGAACGGCCGGCACCGATGCACGACATCCGCGGCGCGCGCGCCATCGCGGTGCTCGGCGATTCGGTAACGACCGATCATATCTCGCCGGCGGGAAGCATCTCGAGGTTGAGCCCGGCGGCAAAGTATCTCATGGAGCACGGAGTGGAGCCGGCCGAATTCAACTCGTACGGCGCCCGGCGCGGCAACCACGAGGTGATGATCCGCGGCACGTTTGCCAATATCCGGCTGCACAACGAGTTGGCCAATGGCGCCGAAGGCGGCGTGACGCGGTATTTGCCGACGGGCGAGCTGCTATCGATCTTCGACGCGGCGATGAAGTATCGCGCCGACGGCACGCCGCTGCTGGTGCTCGCGGGTAAGGAGTACGGCTCAGGTTCGTCGCGGGATTGGGCCGCGAAGGGACCGTCGCTCTTGGGCGTCAAGGCCGTAATCGCGGAATCGTTCGAGCGCATCCACCGCAGCAATCTCATCGGCATGGGCGTACTCCCACTCGAATATGTCGACGGTGCCGACCGATCGACGTACGGATTGTGCGGCGAAGAAATTTTCGACGTCGAAGGTTTTGCGGCGCAACTCGAACCAGGCATGCACTTACGGGTCCGAGCGACCGACGCTGCGACCGGACGCGCGATCGAGTTTAAGGTTCGGCTGCGCGTCGATACGCCGAACGAAGCCGAGTATTACCGGCACGGCGGAATCCTACCGTACGTGCTGCGCCGAATCCGGGCATCCCTATCACAAGGGGAGACCTAGAGGCTTACGCGTCCCGTTTTGTCCAGCGCGCTTGTTTGTTTGCCCGAGGTCGCGATTTGGACGACAACGCATTCGCCGAAATCGTGGTGGATGTCGTCGATGACCCACAAAACTTGACATACTCTGTCCGGTTTAAGTAGTTTGATGGAACCGTGAAGGCCGACCGGCTCGTCGCGCTGCTCCTTCTGCTGCAATCCCGCGGCCGGTGCTGCGCACGGGTGCTGGCCGGGCACCTCGAGGTCTCCGAGCGAACGATCTATCGCGACGTCGACGCGCTTGGCGCAGCCGGCGTGCCCGTCTATGCGGAACGGGGATCGACCGGAGGCATCGTGCTGGCCGATGGCTACCGCCGCGCCCTGACGTTCTTCGACGAAGACGAGGTGCGCGCGCTCTTCGTTTCCGGCGCGAGCCCGTTGGCCGATCTTGGTCTGGAGCGCGGTCTGGCCCGCGCGCTGGAGAAGCTTCGCGGCGGACTCGCCGACGTGCACCAGCGCGCGGCCGATAAGTCACGCTCGCGCATCCACCTCGACCGCCGTCGGTGGAATCAGCCTGAGCCCCCGCGCGAGCTGCTGACGACGTTGCGCCGCGCCGTCTGGGATGACCGCCGGTTGCGCGTTACGTACGAAGATCGCAACCGCAAGCCATCGACGCGAACGATCGATCCGTTGGGCCTGGTCTCCAAAGCCGGGGTTTGGTATCTCGTCGCGCGATACCAGGGCGAGCCGCGTAGCTTTCGCGTCGATCGCATGCGCGGCGCGGACGAGCTCCCCGAGCACTTCGAACGCCCGCCGGATTTCGATCTCGAACGCCACTGGGCCGAATCCTCGGCGCGCTTCGCTGAAGCATCGCGTAGCGGCGAGTGCATCGTTACCGTACGCGCGCCTCTTGCAGCTCTCGAGCGCATCACGGCATATTGGCCTGCCGAGGTTCTCTCGCAAGACGAGCACGAATCGCTCGTGCGTCTCACTTTTCCGGGAACCGAGATCGCGCTATTTCAAGCGATGGCGTGGTCTGACGTCGCGACGCTGGTCGAACCTGCGGAACTGCACGCGGCGATTCTCGCACGCGTGCAGACCGCGCTGGAGCGCTATGCCGCTTTACGCTGATGGATGATGATCGAGTTGCCTTCGGGGTCGGCGCCAAAGGACATGAAGCACACCGGTGACTCCATGATGTCGCTGAGCTGTAACCCGCGCGCACGATAGTGCTCGACGGCCGCCTTCGCATCGTCGACGGCGAACATGATCGCGCTGCCGGTCTCGCCGTTCTCGGGCTTCCAAACGCCGAACGTCGAGCCGTCGGCGAGCGTGAACTCGGCGCCGCGTCCTTCATCGTCGATCTCCGTGGGTGTCATGCCCAGCACGTCGCGATAGAAGGCGATCTGCGCCTGCGGATCGCGCACTAGGTAGGCGGCGATGTCGATTCCCTTGATCATTCTGCTGGTCTCCTTCGTCGTGTCGTAGCTTTTTTTCAGCATACCGGGCGAAA
>Ga0182015_10000347_pt1 | contig 66425 bp, 49 predicted proteins | sample 712P3MmetaG_FD_120478 | JGI IMG/M metagenome (GOLD analysis project Ga0182015, IMG submission 120478) | Permafrost microbial communities from Stordalen Mire, Sweden - 712P3M metaG | ecosystem: Environmental > Terrestrial > Soil > Wetlands > Permafrost | place: Sweden: Stordalen | collected...
CGCGAGCGGTGGCGTAAAGGCTAGCGTACACAGCCGTCTGACAGCCTTCAACCACAACGGGAGTGGAGGGAGATTTAGTGTTCAATACGGAGAACGCCGCGAAGCGGTGTTCAACCTATCGAAAATTCTTGACATTCGCGGGCCGGAACGTGTGTATGGGAGTGCGGCTGTTTAGGTTGGCAGTGGCTGCGGCTATGCATGCCTCGGAGGGGACTCGGGCCAAGGCGTGAACTACGAGACCCCCAGGGAGACAAATTGCGGAACGTCCTTATTACTGACCATGTGTTTCCCTCCGTGCAACTGGAGAAACAAGTGCTGGAGACCGCGGGATTCACGTTACAAGAGGTGAAGCCGCCCTGCAAAACGGAAGACGACGTGATTCAGCGGTGTTCGGAAGCGGACGCGCTCATCGTACAGTGGGCGCCCATCACCCACCGGGTGCTCGAAGCTTTACCTCGCGTGCGTGGCGTGGTGCGTTACGGCATTGGGGTCGATAACATCGACGTAAAGGGAGCGAACGAATTAGGGCGAATGGTTTCGAACGTTCCCAAATATTGCCTGGAAGAAGTTTCCGACCATGCCCTGGCAATGATCCTTTGTTTGGCACGCCGCATCCCTCAGGACCATAATCAGATTGTTCATGGGGGCTGGGGAATTGGACCATACCTGCCCCTACCCGCATTTTCGGATCTTACCCTGGGATTGGTCGGCTTCGGCTCCATCGCGGGAAAAGTCAGCGACAAAGCAAAGCCGTTCCGATTCAAGCAAATCGCGTACGATCCCGTGGCGCCGAAGGAAAGCTTCACCGCCCGGGGAGTCGAAAGAGTGGAACTGGACGCGCTTCTCGGTCGCGCCGACATCATTTCCTTGCATTGTCCGTTGCTTCCGGCGACCCGCCACATGATTAATGCGGAATCGATCGCAAAAATGAAGCCCGGAGTGATCTTAATCAACACCGCTCGCGGACCGCTGATTAAAGAAACGGACCTGATCGCCGCGCTCCAATCGGGCAGGGTGGTGGGTGCTGGGCTTGACGTGTTTGAAAAGGAGCCGCTACCGGTGGAGAGCCCTTTACGTTCGCTTCCGAATGTCCTGCTCACCAGTCACGCTGCCTCCGTTTCCGTGCGGGCGGTCGAGCAGTTGCAGACCAAGGCCGCCGAAGCCGCGCGCGACATTTTGTTGGGTAGGCGACCGGAAGGCCTGCTGGCTTAAGGTACCGGTCCAGTTCTGGAATCGCCGGTTTTGAAACAGATGACATCACGTTTCGCGCTCTCGGTCACGGTCGCCATGCTGATTTTCTGGCAATGGGGCGCAGCCCTCGACGTCACCTCCGAAGAAACGGCGGAGGCAAAGCGTTGGGTGTCAGCCAAGTTCGAGGGAAAAGTAATGCCCCAGCCTGACAGCGGCTATCTGCTGCCGAAACTGAAAACTGGATTACTCCAGAAAAGAACGCGACAGAATCATGAGCTCCAGATCGCGGGGAAATCGTTCGAACGCGGCATTCACTGTCCTTCTCCCGGAACCATCGAAGTGCATCTGCCCGCTCCCGGGAAGCGTTTTAGCACTGTGGTTGGTGTCGACAGCAATGACATTACGTATTACTCGAGTCTGGGGCGTGGGAATGTCGTGGTATCGATCGATGCAGGCGGGAAAGAATTGTTCCGTTCTGAGAACCTGCGGGAAGGACAGGCGGCCATCCCCGTGAGCGTGGATCTGTCTGGTTCCACCGATTTCGTGTTACGCGTCACCGGTCAAAAAGGCGACACGCAATGGGATCAAGCTGACTTTGCAGAGGCGAAGGCGACTTTCGACGATGGGCGAGAGATCTTCCTGGACGATCTTCCCGTCGGGCCGCTGCCCCACAACTACACTGCGGACCCGCCGTTCTCCTTCGTGTATGGCGGGAAACCCTCATCGGAGTTCTTGAAAAACTGGAAGACCGAGCGCAGCTCTCGTGATCTCGACGCCGAACGTACCGAACATACTCAACTGTACGACGATGCGAAAAGTGGGCTTGAAATTCGCATGGTAGCGATCGAGTACCACGATTTTCCAGCCGTGGAGTGGACTCTCCATTTCAAGAACACGGGCAAAGAGGACACGCCGATTCTCGACAATATCCAGGCCCTCGACACGAGGCTTGAAAGAAACGGGGACGGCGAGTTTGTTCTCCATCACAACAAAGGCGCGCCAGCTACGGCCAACGACTACGAGCCCTATGAGACTCCTCTCGAGAAAAACACCACTTACGACTTAAGCGGGAAGGGCGGCCGTCCATCCAACAAGGATTTGCCATACTTCAATCTGGCATGGCCCCATGAGGGGGCAATCATCGTCGTGGGGTGGCCGGGCCAATGGTCTGGCCATCTCATTCGAGATGCAAACAATGGAGTCGATGTTCGAATGGGTCAGGAGTTGACTCATTTCAAACTTCTGCCCGGCGAGGAAGTGCGGACGCCGCGAATTGTCATGATGTTTTGGAAAGGGGAATGGAGACGCTCCCAGAACCTGTGGAGACGATGGATGATGGCGTACAACATGCCGCGACCCGGCGGCAAGCTGCCTCCTCCGCAGATGGCGGGCAATACCTCGCGCGAATACATAGAAATGACGGAAGCCACCGACCGCGACGAGAACATGTTTATCGATCGCTATGTTGCCGAGAATCTCAATCCCGATTATTTTTGGATGGACGCTGGCTGGTATCCAAATAATGGCAGCTGGGTGAATACCGGAACCTGGGAAGCAGACCGCAAACGTTTCCCCAACGGATTGCGGGCAGTGAGCGATCATGCGCACGCCAAGGGAGTAAAGATCATTTTGTGGTTCGAGCCGGAACGGGTTACGCCGGAAAGCTGGTTGTATGAACATCATCCCGAGTGGCTTCTCCAGGTTCCATCCGATCCCGGCGACCAGCTTTATGACAAACGCTGGAGGCTATTTAACTTTGGCAATCCTCAAGCGCTCGAGTGGATGACCAACCACATCGATAAACTGATTACCGACGAAGGCATCGATCTTTACCGTCAGGATTTCAACATGGATCCTTTGAACTTCTGGCGGGCGAACGATGCGCCCGATCGACAGGGTATAACCGAGATCCGATACGTCACCGGTTACCTCGCCTATTGGGACGAGCTGCGCCGGCGGCATCCCAATATGTTGCTCGATTCCTGCGCCAGCGGCGGCCGCCGCAACGACATCGACACCCTTCGCCGGGCGGTGCCGCTCACGCGCAGCGATTACCTGTTAGAGCCGGGTGAACCCATTAGTCAACAAATGCAAACCCTGGGCATGGCTCAATGGATTCCTTATTTCGGAACCGGCACCAGCGGAATTGATCCATACGTCTTTCGCAGTCAGATGACGCCCGGAATCATCACCAGCTGGGACCTTCGCCGTAAAGACATCGATACCGGTGCCATGCGAAGCCTGGTCCACGAGTGGCGGGAAGTGGCGCCGAATTATTACGGTGATTTTTATCCTCTAACCCCCTACAGCCTTGCCAACGACCTTTGGGCCGCCATGCAATGGGATCGGCCGGAGACGGGCGTGGGTTTTGTCGAGATATTCCGGCGTTCGCACAGCCCGTATGAAACAGCGCGTATCAGGCTCCAGGGGCTCGATCCCGCCGCAGAGTACACCTTGGTCAATCTCGACCAAGCCGGAACCCGTGCGATCCTCGGCAAGGAATTAATGGACCAAGGGATTGAAGTGCAATTCCAGCACGCGCCTGATTCCGTCCTGTTGACCTACAAACGCGCCCCTCGTTGAAGTGGGGAAAACCGTGAACTGACGGGAGTGTGGAATGAACCGACACTTTAAGCTGAACCTTTGCCTGTGTCTGACGGTCGTCGAGCTATGCCTGGCAGGTTCCTGTTTTGCCGTGACCGTGGACGGCCAGGAGCAAGCCGAAGCCAAGCGCTGGGTGGCGGCCAAGTTCTCTGGTCAGATAGAAGCGGTTCCCGCCGACAATTACTTGACGCTCGAGGGAGAACGGGGATCTGTACAACGGAACAGCCGCGAGGGGCGGCCGCTTCGCATCTTCAACACCAGCTACAATCGCGGGCTTTATCTGGGCGGCGCGCAAGGCGTCACGGTACATCTCAGTTCCCCAGCGAAAACCTTTGAAGCGATCGCCGGGCTTGACGGCAGTTTTGCCAGTTGCGCCTACACCAGCACTACCCAGGAATTTCAGGTGAAATCGGGAGGCAAGATTATCTTTCCCGCCACCCTGGTGAAAGTCGCCACCGCGGGGATACCGCTGAAAGTGGAACTCCACGGCGCCACTGAGTTCACTCTCGAGAACGGCCAGGACCCACAACAGGAGTGGTGCCGGGAAGCAGTGTGGGCAGAGGCCCGGGTCACGCTCAGCGATGGCACCACGCTGTGGCTGGGCGACCTCCCGGTGGGATCGCCAGCGGGGGCATTCACGGCCACGCCGCCTTTCTCCTTCACCTATGGGGGAAAATCTTCTACGGAATTTCTGGCGAACTGGGACCCCGAACAGAGCAGGCGCGAACTCGACCCCGAGCGCACTGAGTACACCACCACGTTCCACGATCCGGCCACGGGACTGGCCGTGCGCTGGATCGGAGTCGAGTATCACGATTTTCCAGTGGTCGAGTGGACCCTCTATTTCGAGAATGCCGGGTCTGCGGACACCCCAATCCTCGAAAACATTCAATCGATCGACACCTGGTTTCAACGCCGGAGCGAAGGCGAGTTCCTCCTGCATCATTTCCGCGGAAGCCCGGTGTTGCCTACGGACTTCGAACCCTTCACAACCCCACTGGTCCCGAAATCCGAGAAACACATCGCGACCTCCGGCGGCCGTCCTACGGACAATGCGTTGTGTTATTTCAATCTCGATCAATCGAACAACGGCGTGATCGTGGCTTTGGGCTGGCCGGGGCAATGGGCGGCTGACTTCAGTCGTGACGATGATCGCGGGGTCCGGGTCAGGGCGGGACAAGAGTTAACGCACTTCAAGCTGCTGCCGGGGGAGAAGGTGCGTTCTCCCATGACCGTGCTGATGTTTTGGAATGGCGATTGGCTTCGCGGGCAAAACCTGTGGCGTAAGTGGATGCTGGCGCATAACCTTCCGCATCCGCATGGACTTGCTCTCGCACCAAGGCTCGCGGCCTCGAGCGCCCTCTGGTATGGAGAAATGTCGCGGGCCGACGAAGCGAGTCAAAAGCTGTTTCTCGATCGCTACCACCAGGAAAACATCAAGCTCGACTATTGGTGGATGGATGCGGGATGGTATGTGAGCAATGGAACCTGGCCCAATACCGGCACTTGGGAGATCGATCCGAAACGGTTTCCCAACAGCTTTCGTCCCATCGACGACTACGCTCACTCGATGGGAATTCAGGCGATTCTTTGGTTCGAGTTCGAGCGGGTCACGCGCGGGAGTTGGCTGTGGGAAAAACATCCCGAATGGCTGCTGAAAAGTTCAATGCAAGAGCAACATGGGCAAAGGCTGCTCAATCTGGGGAATCCGGAGGTAGTGCGGTGGATCGTCGACTACCTGGACAAATTCATTACGCAGAACGGCATCGACGTCTATCGCATTGACTTCAATATTGCGCCGCTTCCCTTCTGGCGTGAAACCGATGCGCCGGACCGCCAGGGGATTACCGAGAACAAATACGTCGCGGGATTTCTTGAATATCTCGACGAGTTGCAAGTAAAGCATCCGGAGGTTCTCATCGACACCTGCGCCTCGGGTGGCCGGCGCGACGATTTGGAAACGCTGCGCCGCTCCGTGCCCATGCATCGCAGCGATTACTCCTATGAACCGGTGGGGCAACAGAACATCACGTACGGCATGTCGTTCTGGATTCCGTATTTCGGGTCTCCCAATGCTTCACGGGACAACTATGTATTCAGAAGCGCGTGGGGACCACAGGTGAATCTCGGGTGGGACGTTCGACGTACGGATTTGAACTACGACTGGATGCGGCGGGGAATCAGCGATTGGCGTTCCGTGGCCGACAACTATTTCGGCGATTATTATCCGTTAACCGCCTATGACCCGTCGGATCATGCCTGGATGGCGTGGCAGTTCAACCGCCCCGAAACTGGCCGAGGCCTGGTGCAGGCTTTTCGGCGATCGAACAGCGAAGCGACCTCCGCGCAGCTTGAGTTGCACGGTCTTGAGCCCGATGCCCGCTATGAAATCAGCAATATCGACGCTCCGGGAGTTCAGACTCTGAGTGGTCGTGAGTTGATGCAGCAGGGTGTCAAAGTTTCGCTGCCGGAAAAGCCCGGCGCAGCCGTTCTGACGTACCGGCGTTTGCAACGGTGATCGCTGCCGGGAGACCGGTCGGAGTGAAGACCGTCAGCTTTATCTTTCATTCCCGCGCAGCCATGCACTATGCGGCTGCTATATTTGGAAAAGATGAAAACGCCGTACCTCAAGAGACTCTCGAAGACCACATGGGGAGTCGCAGTGAATCGGATGGCAAGCCGGCTTCTCTCGTATCGAGCCGCAATTGTTCTAAGTTTAGCGATCGCGTGGGTTCCGGGCTGTCTCGCACAATCTGCCCCGCAGAATTCTATGGAACTTCCGGTAATCTCTCCGGCTCACTCCTATCCGCAAATCGATGCGCTGGTAAAAGGGAAGAAATGGAAGGAAGTTGCGGCTGTTGCGGCGGACCTACATCGCACAGATGCTGATAATCCCACCGTGTTGTACTGGCTGGGCACAGCTCACCTGCAACTTCGCGAACCTGTGGAGGCGGTTCAGGCTTTCCGTTCCGCGGAAAAATTAAACCTGGATACGGCTCTTTTCCACGAAGGGTTAGGTCTCGCTTATTACGACCTGAATCAGTTCAGATTGTTCGAAGAGCAGATGACGAGGGCCGCGACCTCGGACCCGCGCGATTCGAAGCCCAACTATTACATGGGCCTTTATCGCTGGAGCATCCGGTCGGACGCCGCGGGAGCTTTGGATTTCTTTGAGAAGGCGATTCAGCTGGCACCGAACGACTGGAAGAGTATTTACCAGTCGGGGAATTGCCTGGAGCAGTTGGGCAAGGTCGACGAAGCGCGCGGTCGCTACGAAAAGTCCATTGCATTGCTCGACCAGGCCAGCTCCCCGTATGGCTGGCCCTATCAGGGTTTGGCGCGCCTGACCGCCGATGCCGACCCGCAGCGTGCACTCCAGTTGGCGAAGAAAGCCGTAGAGCTCGAACCCAACGAGCCTTCGAACCACCTGCAGCTGGCGCTTATCTACGAACGCATCGAGAAGCTCCCCGACGCAATCCAGGAAGCGGAAATAGCCGCCGACAAGAATCCGAACGACTCGAAGACTCACTACGCTCTCTACAGATTTTATCGCGAAGCGGGCGACCCTCGAGCCAAGACTACGCTTGAGAAGTTTGAGCAGACGAAAAGACTTTATGACCCGGACTGATGCACTCTGGCTACTATGGATTGGCCTGATTCTTTTACTTGGGCCAGCGGCCAGCCTCGAAGGCCAGTCTGATGCTGTCCTCGATCCGGGGAAAGCCGCGCAAGCGAAGTCGCAGGAAGAATTCGATAAATATCTGGAAATTGTCGTCGCGGCCGACCCGCACCAGGTTATCGGCAAGGTGGACGCTTTCGTTTCCGAGTTCCCTCAATCCGAGTTGCTGTCCGCCGCCTATCAATACAAAATGCATGCGTGCGAAAAACTGAATGATTTCGATGGTATGTTGGCGACCGGAAGAAAAGCATTGCTGGGAAATCCCGACAACGTGAATATTCTGTTAGCGCTGGCTCCGGCGATGGCGAGCCGGGCCGCCGGCAGAGCGGACCGAGATCAACTGCTTTCCCAGGCGGAGGCTGACGCTTATCTCGCTCTCGAAAAACTTGAGGCAACTCGACTCTCGCGGAAAGTCTCGGTCGAGGAATGGACGGCACAGAAACATCAGATGCAGTCTGAAGCGCACGGTGCGCTCGGGCTTGTGGCCTTGCAAAAGAAAGAGAACGAGATAGCAGTCCGCGAATTTTCAGCCGCCATTCGTCTTGATCCCCGGCCCCAAGGGATCCAATACCTCCGGCTAGGCATGGCCTTTAACGCGCTGGCAGCCTCCGACGATGCGGCGAAGAACTTTCGTCGCGCTGCGGAACTGGGTCCTGAGCCGGTGCAAAATCTGGCGCTCAAAGAGTTAAAGAGCCTCTCCGACAAGAACGTGCCCCGATAATGGAGTCGCTGAGACTCATCGCCGGAAGCTTCCCCCGGAGCTGACGCCCCTATTTTTGCGAGTGCCGCCCCTGGGCAATCGCTTCCAGAAATCTTCGGGCATTGGCGCTGATGGTGGCGGAATCGTTCGTTTCGAGCGCATTTCGTGAAATCACGTTTTCTCCCACACCCACCGCACTGGCGCCGGAAGCCAGGTATTGCGAAACATTCTCCGCGGTAACGCTGCCCGTCACCACGAAGTCGATATCGGGGAACGGTCCTTTCAGAGACCGAAGGTAGGCCGGCCCACCCACTGAGTTCGAGGGAAATATTTTCACGAAGTCCGCGCCCGCCTTCCACACGGCGAGTATTTCCGTAGGCGTTAACGCCCCTGGCATGCATACCTTGTCATGTTGTCGCGTCACGCCCACTACTTCAGCATCGAGTACGGGGCTGACGATAAACTCGGCACCGGCCTGCAAAGCCTCGCGACAGCTCTCCGCATCGAGCACAGTCCCGGCTCCGACCAGCAAGTCGTCGCCGCAATGGGCCGTCAATTCCTTGATGATGCCAACCGCATTGGGGACAGTCAGGGTGACCTCAGCGATGTTGATGCCTCCGCCCATGATTCCCCGCACTGCGCATATGGCGTGTTCATACGATGACACGCGAATCACAGGGACCACGGCGAGCTGACGGATCAGCGCGAGCGACTTTTCTTTTGTCCAGGAAATGGTAGGACCCACCTTTAAGTTTTGGAAATGCCTATGCCACGGAATAATGCGATCGGAGCTGCCGCATCGCTTCTTCCACCGACCCTGCCCTCTTGCTGAAAAACAGCGCGAGCGCCATCAATCCGAGCAAAGTGTCCTCTTCGATTGGACACAATCTGTATTCCGACTGCAAGTTATGTTGGATGATGGTGCGAAGCAGTCCGAGCTTGCGGACGACGCCTCCTGAAAAGACGAGGTTCCGCCACGAACGATCCGGCCAAATGCGAGTCGCGCACGCGAAATAATTTTGGGCCATATTTTCGAAGGCCGCTCGGAACAGCGTCCCGATGCTGAGATTTCTCTCCCTGACATTGGAGATCGAGCCCTCAGTTCCGCAAGGTCCGGGAAAGAAGCCCAGGTTCACCTTCAGATCCGTCGGACCACACGCCTCGGCCGCTCTGCCAATCTGTTCCCAGGGATCAGGAAAAGCCGCTTCCTGCGCTCGCGTAAATTCCGTAATCAGTTCAACCAGCACATTCAACGAACGACCCGCCGGAATGTGCGAGATTGTGTTGGTGAATTTTCCGTCGAAGAATGGCCGTGTCTGATAATCGCCCACCGTAAGCTGTCGGGTCAGACGGCTGACCTGGGACCCGGTGGAAATGTTCAGCGACAGTTCGTTCTCGTCAAGCAACGCTCCCGCCAAGGCGCACTGATAGTCCCCCACCGCCGTGTAACAGGGAACCCATTTGCCTCCGAGATTCAATTTGCCAACAATCTCTCCGTGCTTGAGAACCTGGGGCCACCGCAGTTTTTCGAATCCCAGTTCGCGAATCACCTCGGCGTGCCATTGTAAGGTGTTCAGGTCTAGTAATTCATAAGCCATGCCGTTGGTGGTATCCACGGTAGGCCGGGACTTGCATAAGGTGCTCAGCACAAAGTCAGCGAGCGTAACGGGAATCAAGTCGGGCTCAAGCTGGTTTTGTTCCGCCAGATAAAACAGGAAGGAGATGGGCGCCCCGGGCGGCATCTCGTTGCCCATCTCTTCCCGTTGCCGCGCTGTAATGCGCTGGCGCAGCACGTCATAATAAGAGCCCGCTCCCGAGGGATGGGCTTCGAGCGCCCGCTGATCCCGCCACCCGATGCAGTTGGAACGGACGTTGCCTTGTCCATCCATTAGCACCAGGCACGACATCTGAGTACACATGACGACGCCCTCACACTGGTCGAAGACGTCCGCCATGTCGCCTAGAAGTTCCCGCACTCCCGACAGAATGCCGGATGGATCGAACTCACACTTAAAAGGCTCAAGGCCTCCGATCGGTTCGGGAAAGGGAACTCGTTGAACGTGTTCCAGGCGGTAGTTTCCGAGGTCTAAGACTGCGGCCTTTATAAAGGATGTGCCTAAGTCAATTCCTATAAAAGACACAATGGACTCCTCGAGAAAGGCTGGTTCCGCAGGCAGTTAGTCTGCATAGCCGAGTTCCTTGAGGAGGGTCGGAAAATCCCCCGGCAGAGGCGCCACAGATTCGCGGGTTGGCTCCGCCGCATGTTGTATCAGGTTCAACAAAAGGCGATCGGCTGCGGGATGAAGATCCACGTTGTCGAGGATGGAGAATGTGTTAACCATGAATTGTCCGGCGCCGATGTGGTAGGAACCAAGCAACACGCCTGAGGCGTAGCCGCCGGGTGTCGAGTAGCCTGCGGCGAATGAGGCTGCGATGACTTCCGCCGGTGTCTCCTGGCCGTCAAACACGTACCGCGGCAGAACGGCGCCGTAGTAGTACCAATCGAGAATTCCCTTGCCCTGCAAACCATCGAACACCCGATGCGGCTTGGCTACACATTCCTTGTGATAGAGCCAGTCGTTGAATTCGAAGACGCGGCCTTTTTTCTTCAGCGGCAGCCAGGCAGCAGGATCCTTTCCACGGGCAAACGCTTTTGGCGAGAGAAAAATGACGGTGCTTCCCGTGACCATTCGGGCAGCCAACGTCTGCCATTGAGTTTGCGATGAACCTTCCGAGAGTTCTCCGACGAGTATGAGTTCCCGCTTCCCCCCAGTCTCATTTTGAAATGGAGAGGTGGTGATCCCGTGTGCGGTCAACCAGGATTCAACCTTGCCGGGAATGCCCCAGGTCGTAACTTGCGCGCTCAGATGCGGCAAAGAAGCCGGATCGGTAAGATAAAACTGCCAGGAAGTTTCTGGCGGAGCAACGCCCTGCTCGATATAGGGGACAAGCTTATATTCGCCTTCGGGCGAGTGCAGAGTCACTTCTTCTTTCATGACAGGAACGGCCAAGGGGCCATCTTGTCCTGGTGGCAGGGTGGAGATACGAAAATCCTTCTGGAGCTGCCATGCCATTCCATTCGAGCCCCAGATTTCAAAACGGGCCGCATAGGAGCCGGGTCGCACGCGGTCCTCATTCGCCAGCACCGCTTCGACGGTAAAAGGTCGTCCCAGATAGCCGTGTGTGGGCTCGACAAACAGGCACCAGCGCACCGGGGCCCAGCCATCGCGCATGGCGTCGAAAGCTCCCGGCTTCCAGTCGCGCCAGAAGCGCCATACGCCTTCTCCCGTAAAAGCGTGATCCAGCATGCCGGTGAGGTTAAATCCGCAAATATGCGGATTCGAGCGAATGGCATTGAATCCAAGCAGTCGATGGCGTGCCATCGCAGCCTGGCTCTGCTCGAGCAGCGTTTCCGGAAAAGGATAAACAACCTCCATCCCAAAGCGGCTCCAGTCCGCGCAAAAGTGATCGGCCATCGATTTCACCAGAACGTAGTCTTCGGCATCGGCCGGAATTCCGGCCTGCTCATACGCTCTGGCCTCGTGGATCACGTCCATCATGCTCCCGATTCCATACTCGGAGAGAAACACGGGCTTCCCTCCCTCGCCGAGAGTCCGCATCATTTTGTCAACTTCCGCAGTCTGGGGGACCTTGGGGTAGAGATGAAAATCTCCAACATCGAGGGCGGATGGATATTTCATCGCTTCCTTCGGCGCGCCTGGAGCCTCTTTTCCCCATACATACTCCCATTGTCTGCTGCCGGGATTGCTGACGGAACCGGTCTCGAGGTGTCCGTCAAAACGTCCGCTCGAAAGCAGGAGGAGACGACTGTCGTCCAAAGAACGGAGGAGGGGCAACACCTCCACGGCTTCACGAAATATTGGTCCATCTTGGGTTTCGTTGAGAACTCCCCACATCACGATACTCGGATGGTTGCGGTCGCGAAGAATCATTCCCCGCATGGACGCTTCATAACGGGTTTTCATCTGTGGCGAGTCTTTCAGGAGCCAACTACCGGAGGACTCTTCGTATGCCATCAATCCCAGTTCGTCGCAGAGATCGAGTTCATAAGGGTGCGCGGTGCCGCAGATGAATCGCACCATATTGAATCCGGAGGCTTTTGCGTACAACATGTCCTTGCGCAACAGGTCGGGATATCCGTCGGGGGGCGAAATGATACGGTAAGGAGAATGGTTGCCGGTGTGCGTGCTTTTCACAAATAGACGCCGGTCATTGAGCCGAAAGTATCCGTTGACCACGCGGAAGTCGCGAAAGCCGAACCCCGCCGTTGCCACATGTTCTCCCTCCGCATTCTGGCAGGAAATTCCGGCGCGCAAGCGATACATATATGGATCGTCGATATCCCACAAGCGGTGGTTTGAGATCTTCAGCTCATGGGTCACCTCGTTCTGCCCAGGCGTAAGAGCTACATCCGTTCCATCGATCAGCAAAGCTTGCGGCAGCCCCGCACCCGTCACCTCAAACGCGAGGTGCGCCTGGCTCGGTTTTCCCAAACTGTTTTCGACGGTCACGCGGATCGGCACTGTTCCGGTCTTCCAGTCGGGACGGACATAAATCTCTGTGATGTGAATCGCAGGTGTGAGCAGAACTTCGACAGGCTCGATAATGCCGCCGTAGTCGGGGGTACCGCCGTTGGTGTACTTCACGAACTTGTTGCGGTGGGGCGTTTCCCCCAGGGTAATTCCGTCGATGCGCTCGTCGTTTGGATTGAGTACCCTCACGGCCAGACGGTTGTCGCCGGGTCGGATCGCATCCGTGGCGTCCAGTACGAACGGGGTCTCACCCCCTTCATGAGCGCCAAGATGAATTCCGTTGAGCCACACATCAGCCAGATAATCCACCGCATTGAAGCGGAGCAGGTATCGCCCCCGGGCATAGGGATGGACCCCCAGGTCGAGTGCCCGCCAGTACCAGACCACGCCGTGGTAGGCGGGAAACGTCTCCTGAATAATGGAAGGAACGTGGATGGATCTGGCTTCCCCGCGCGGCGCGAGAAACCACTTCTCGTCGCGGCCCACGTTGCCCGGGTCGGTCGCGATGGACCAATCTCCATCGAGGGACATCGCGAGCGTGGCTGCGACGCGGGCGCGACGGTCCGGGATTGAGCTTCGGGTTCCGGAGGACCCGAGCGCTACCGGCGCCAGAAAAGAATTGGCCGCGCCCATCCCGACGCCGGCGCGGCCCGCGAACTCCAGGAATTTTCGACGATTCATGTTTATCCTCTCCTCTCGACACCGCGCGGCGCAGAAGGGTAATCGAAGCCAGACGCAACCATGAATTCGCTTCAGTCGAGCAGGCTTGTGTCCAGGCCCAGGCTCTGGCCCGTTCTATAAAGAGCCGCAAAGACCGGCTCGGGCAGCGGGATCCCGTTGGCCAATGCGTCCGCACGTTTCTCCCATTCGATCTCTCCGGGAACGTAGATGCGCTCCGATCCCTTCGCCTTCGCGGCTCCCCGCAGCTCGTCGATCACGCCGTCGATTCTCCGCTTGAAAGCTTCGATCGGAATGATTTTTCCGACATCGATGGCGACGAAGGCCTGGCCGAGTTTGGCGCGCTCCGTGGGTTGTAGGATCCAGCTCTTGGCTTCGCTCAGCATCCCAGCGCTGGTCAGCGCTCCCGCGAGCACTTCGACCAGCATGGCAATCCCATAACCTTTGTGACCGGCCATGGGCAGCATCGATCCGGAGTTCGGCCAATCGCCGACCTCCGACGTAGGCAATCCGTCTTTATCAGTGAGCCAGGTATCTGGAATTGGCTTCCCCGCCGCTTTCATGGCGAATATTTTTCCGGCGGCGACGGCGCTCAATGCGATATCCAAAAACAGCGCGTTTTCTTTGCCCGCCGGAACCGCGTAGGCGAATGGATTGTTGCCGATCACATGCCCGCGCGCGCCGGGAACAACCATGTTGGGATCGGCGTTGCTCATGGCCAGGCCGATCATGTCTTGCTGAACGGCCAGGTTCGCGTAATAGCCCGCCGCCCCGAAGTGGCTGCTATTCCTGACCCCAACCCATGCGATGGTACTCTTATGAGCCTTCTCGATGGCCAGGTTCATGGCCAGCGAGCTGCCCAACATGCCCATGGAACAATGGCCGTCAACCATGGCCCAGGACTCCCCTTCCTCTGCAATTTCGGGAGTCGCAGCCGGATCAATTCCGCCGGCTTTCATGGTGTTCACGTAGTTTCCGAGCGCTCCCGTTCCGTGAGAAAAAGTTCCCCAGGTGTCCGTCATCACCAGAACGTCGGCGATCACGCGCGCGTCGGCCGGCTTCAGACTGGATTTTGTAAGCACCTGTACGCAGTAATCAGTCAACTTCTCCGGCCGGATACGCTTCGACATCGGATTCTTTTTCCTCCCCTGAGCCCGGAAACGGTCGCATCGTTTTTTACTTCGCTTTCGGTGCCATGATGTATTCCTCGCCGAATCTCGCGGATGATTCCGTGCGAAAATCGGAAATGAGCGACATCAAAGATGTGGTTCCCCCGTCGAGCACGAGGGTTTGCCCCAGCAGGAAACCGCAATCGTCGGAACACAAAAATGTGGCCGCCCGTGCCACATCGATGGGCAGACCGTAGCGCGCGGCGGGAACGGCTTTCGCAGCATCTTTCTTGGCCTGTTCTTCATTGAAGCCGGGGATCGCTTTGAAATAGTTCTCCACCGTAATCCATCCCGGCGCGATTGCGTTGACCCGAATTCCGCGATGCCCAACTTCTACTGCCAGGGCTCGGGTATAGGCGATGATCGCCCCCTTGGTCGCGGCGTAAGCGGAGTGTTCCGGCGCGCCCTGCAATCCGTGGATGGAGGACAAGTTACAGATGGCGCCACCTCCATGCTTCAGCATGTCTTCGACAACCCGTTGCGTGATGAAGTACTGGGCGCGGAAGTTGACGTTGAACAGCCGATCGAAATGCTCGCGCTGCATCTTAAGAAAAGGACGGTTAAAGCTAATGCCGGCGTTATTCACCAGACAGTGGATCTCGCCCATGGCCTCGATGGCGCCGTTGGCAAGTGCGATGGCCTGGTCCAGGTCGTCGAAATCCGCACGCAAGACCGCGCTCCGCCGGCCCATGGATTTGATTTCTTCCGCCGCACTGACCGCACCCTCGCGGTGATGGCAATAATGCAGAACCACGTCTGCGCCCTGGCGGGCGAACTCGAGCGCTATCTCGCGCCCAATGCCCGTGTCTGATCCCGTGACCAATGCCTTCTTGCCCAATAGTTTCTGCTGGCTGCTCATGCTTCCTCTTTTCAAATGGCTCAATGGGCCGAATAATTCGCCGCGGCCATCATCACGGTGGCGAGAAATAGCACGGCCACGCCGGCCAGATTCGCGTTAAAAATGTTCTTGCTGCTGGATTTCCATTCTCCCGTCCACATGCCGGCGAGATTCCCCGACAAGATCAGCGTGATCTGAAACAGGGCCCAGCCAATCGAGACCCCAAGAACGCCGAGGAATACAGTCCCGCTGCTATAAATGGCGATGGCAATCATCCACAGAGAGCCACCGAGGATGGGGAAGCCGATATCGCTGGGCTTGGCGGCAAACATTGCCCAAGTACGATTGCGGGACATCAGAATCATGCTGTATGCGAGATTGACGACGAGTCCACCCAGCAAGGCCAGCGGCCATACGGAGAATACGGCCCAGGCGGCCGCAGCGCCCTGGGCACGAGCCAAGCCTACAATCTCTCCCCCAAATGCCAGCGCGATGTTGAGCAGCGCGGCGAACAGTCCCGAAACCACGGCAATCACCATCACCATCAGGTATGCGCCTTGGGCGCGGCCCCCGACTGCACCCTCGCGTTGGGCTTTCTCGCGCCTGAATCCAGCCCATCCGCAAAGCGCAACTCCGACCAGCATTACGGCCGTGGCAGCCAGAAGCAGCATTCCGCTACGTTGCGCCAGCAGATCGGAGTGTTGCAATACCAGAGGCGTGAGCGAACCGAACGTGGCGCACAGTCCGTTTAAGATTGATCCCGTAAGGGCCAGGCCAATTTTCTGCACGCAAATGCCCGCCCCCAGTTGCGCCACTCCCCACAACGTTCCATAGAGAAACGGCCGCGCCAGGGTGCCGAAAGGAACGGAGGCGTACACGGTCGCGAGGTGCGGGACAAAAATGAACGCAAGGCAGGAAGGCACAATCAGTAGCGAAACGATGGAGTAAACGAACCAGAAGTTCTCCCACTTCCATACCTTGGTCCACTTGAGCGGAACCAGATTTGCCCCCATCATCGATCCGGCCAGAAACGTAAGCGCAAAACCCTGGACAATGCCCATTAGTTTTCTCCCCCGGATACGGTTCCCCGGTCCACTCGGTGTGTTTTTCTACCACTCTCTCGCAAATCCCGCCGTCCATCCTCCATCGACAACCAGAACGTGGCCGGTAACGTAACGGGCGTCGTCCGACGCCAGATAGAGAACGGCATTGGCGATATCCCGGGTCTCGCCGGGCTTACCCAGCGGGATGTGGCTGATCAGGCTTTCAGAAAGCCGCCGGGCCTCTTCGTTGTAGAACAACGACTTTGTTCCTTCCGTCAGGATTGATCCGGGGGCGATTCCGTTGACTCGAACTCCATAGCCGCCCACCTCCAGTGCGTGAGAGCGGGTAAAATTCAACATTCCCGCCTTGGCCGCGGAAAAAGCACACTGCAAGCGGATGGGGACGATACCGAGAACGGACCCGATGTTGATGATCGCTCCCCTTCGGCGCTTCACCATCTCCGCCGAAACGACTCGGGAACAATAAAAAACCCCGTCCAGATCGATACGCGTGATACGGTGCCATTCCGCATCGGTGAACTCATGGACCGGACGCCGGTCTTTGCCGGGGCCGACATTGACCCCGGCATTGTTTACCAGGATGTCGATCGCTCCGAGATCTTTCTCCACCGCGGCAACCATCGCATTCACGGAATTGGAATTGCCAACATCGGCGGGAAAGAAGTGGGCCTTGCCCCCTTGCCTTTCAATCTCCAGGCAGGTGTCTTCCCCCTTGGGATTGAGATCGTTCACGGCAACAACGGCGCCGTTTTCGGCCAGCGCCAATGCGATCGCCCGCCCAATGCCTCCGGCGGATCCAGTCACCACGGCGACACGTCCCTGAAGATCAACCTTCATTGGTTTCCTCTATCAACTAGCCGCACGCCTTGGCTGATTGTCGGCAAAGCGGGCAAGCTTCGATCGAAACCCCGGCCGTGCGAGCACCTCAGGGTTGATTATGTTTTGCGGTAACAGGCCCTGGGCTACGCGCAACACATTGCGGACCACGACGTCTTGCGTGGCATAAGCTGCGCGATGAGTGCTGGGCAGCCAGTGCGGGGTCAGGATGACGTTGTCCAGTCCGAGCAGCGGACTGGTGAGCGGCAGCGGTTCGGTCTCAAATACGTCCAAACCAGCGCCGGCGAACCAGTTCTCGCGAAGCGCTTCAACAAGAACCTTCTCCTCGATCAGTTCGCCCCGGGCAACATTGATCAGGTAGGCCGTGGATTTGAAGAGTTTCAATTCGCGCCGGCCCAACATGCCTCGCGTCCGATCCTCCAGCCGGCAGTGCAGGCTCACGAAATCGCTGTCCGCGAGCAGGTGTTCTAAACCTACCAGTTGCACATTCAGGGATTCGGCGTGCAGAGGATCGGCATTGGGAGAGTAGGCCAACAGATGCATGTGGAACGGCATCACCAGCCGGGCCAGTTCGGTTCCAGTTTTCCCCAGACCGATGATCCCGAGCGTCTTGCCGATTAAGTCCTCTCCCATGAATTCCGGTTGCCGGTCCCACCGCCCGGTGCGAACGAGTGCCTGCTGCTGCGGAAGCTTCTTGGCCAGGGCCAGCAGCAGAGTAAACGCTGCCGAGGCCGTGGAGTGGGTCAGCGTATCGGGAGCATTGAAAACCACAACATCATTGGCCGTGCAGGCGGCGAGGTCGATCTTGTCAAATCCCGCGCCCGCGCGCGCCAGGACCACCAGGTTTTCCGCTCCCTTGGCGAAAGCGGATGATTTGACCCACGGCCTGAAAATAACGATTCCATTGGCTTGGGCGACATGTTCCGGTCCAATCTGAAGGGAATACAGCCGGTCCCAGTAGGTTCGATCTCCATGCTTGGGCTGTTGATCCCTCAAGAACTCAGCTTCCACGTAGCCCGAAGCAGCGAGCGTGTCAAGACCAACATCCCCCACTTTGACTCTGCCGGATTCGTCGAGATAATCGCCGGTGAAGAACAATTTGAAGGGTGTCATGGCTACCAACTCCTCACTTGTTCCTCGGTGGTGGACTCGACGTGCACGCCGGCACGCTCGAGTAATTCAGGCCTGAGCGCCGCGCCCAGGCCGGGTTTGCCATTGAGGCGCAGCTCGCCGTCTTTAATGATCAGCGGCTCGGAAAGGACATCGTTGTACCAGCCGTCCACGTATCCGCGGACGACTTCCTGAATCATGGCATTCGGAATGTGCAGCATCAGATGCGCTGCCGCCCACAAGCCAACCGGGCCAATGGTATCGTGCAGCGTAATCGGCAGATAGTAGGTGTCGGCAAGACTACAAATCTTTCTGGTTTCTGTAAATCCGCCACCCCAGGAAAGGTCGGGCATGATGATGTCTGCCGCGTGTCGCTCGATGAATTCACGAAAGTGAAAGCGTGTGAACGCACGCTCACTCTGGCAGATAGTTACCCTGGTCGCGGCCTTCAGCCGGACAAAGGCCTCGACGTTGTCCGGCGGCATAATTTCCTCGAGCCATAATACGTTGTAAGGCTCCAGCGCCCGGGCAATGCGAGTCGCCTGCAGAAAGTCCCAGCGGGCATGCCCTTCAATGGCCACGCTCACTCGTCCATGCGTCGCCTGATGAATGTCCTCGAGAACCGAAACGGCGTCCTCGATCTCCCCCCCGGTCAGGAAATGTCCCAGAGTGCCTGCGGCGGTTTCCTGTCCCCATACCGTGACTCTGCCGCGCGGGTGCGTCGGCCCGGCCAGGGTTGAGCCAAACCTATCGAAGGGCCATATTTTCATGGCCTTGATTCCCTGCTGCAGCAGGCTCTCTGCCAACTCGCCAGCGCGTCCGCTGGTCCATGCCGTGTAATCGTCGTATTTCCCATAGCCGACGCAGGTGTTGTAGACCGTGATGCTTTCGCGGTTGCGCCCACCCAGAAGGTTGTAGATCGGCTGTCCCAGATACTGGCCCAAAAGATCCCATAAAGCGATATCAATGGCGGAGATGGCGCGCATCTCCGCGCCCGCGAAACCGCAGAAATTTACCAGCGAAAAAAGATTGTTCCAGTGATTTTCAATGTCGAGCGCGTCCCGCCCGATCAGGAGGCCAGCGAAGAGATCATGAATGATCGCGCTCACGGCGCGCGGAAGATAATAGGTTTCCCCCAGACCGATGAGGCCATCCTCGGTGTAGATCCGCACCCATAGATTGTTGGGAAGGGCCTGCCGGGAATGGCCTGCCTGTTGCCGCCACACCGCATCGGGCAGCGCTTCGAACCAGATCGTTTCTATCTTTGTGATTTTCATGAAAGCCGCGGAGCCAACAGGAGCGCATACAATCAGGCCGCAACTACACGGTTCGAGAGCCGTCCCACGCCATCGATTTCGACCACCACCTGATCTCCAGCCTTCAAGAAAATGGGCGGCTTTCGCGCGAACCCGACTCCATGCGGCGTGCCCGTACTGATCACGTCACCCGGCTCAAGCGTGATCCCTCGCGATAGGAACGAAATGAGATCGCGCACCCCGAAGATCATCTTGCTGGTGTTCGAGTCTTGCAGTACTCGCCCGTTCACCAGGCAACGAATGGGTAAGGTCTGCGGGTCCGGGATTTCGTCGCTGGTCACCAAATAGGGCCCCATCGGACCAAAAGTGTCCTGGCTCTTCGAACGCACCCACTGGTTATCCCCGAATTGGAAATCGCGAGCGCTTACATCGTTCAGGCAAGTGTAGCCGGCAACGCAATTCAGAGCATCCTCTTTCGAAGCGCCCTTGCAGCGCCGGCCAATCACGACTGCGAGTTCGGCCTCATAATCGACTTGCTGGGTCTCAGGAGGCAGCACGATTGGAGCATTGGGACCGATAATCGAGCCGTTCAGCTTGGCAAACACCACCGGCTTTTCCGGCAGAGCCACTCCGCCTTCGGCCGCGTGATCCTTGTAGTTCAGGCCGATGCAGATCACGTTCCGCGGCGTGAATAACGGACCGAGTTGAATCTCTGTTTCCGGAACGGCGAGCTTGCGAAGAGCCGCCGCGTTATCGCGCACAAAGCCGCGAACCCGTTCGAATCCTCCGGAGGTCAGCAATGCTTCTGACACAGTGTTCGGCAAATCCGGCGTCCGGGCCGGGCTGTGCTCCAGAACAGAAATTCCAGAATCGGTCTTGACCGCCAACCTCGGACCCGCAGAGGTGATCGCAGTTAAAAGGATCATAGCTGTATCTCTTTCCTTCTCCGCCGCACTCGAACTGTTGCTCTCGGAATTAAAAGCAGAACGCTTATTCTCGAAACCGAATCAGTCAAAAATCTTGCCCGACGAGAAACCACCATCCACCACCAATCCACTGCCAAAAACAAATTTCGCCTCGTCGGACGCCAGATACAAGGCCGCATAGGCAACGTCCTCGGGGGACCCCAGGGTTCCCGACAGCTGGCGCTTCTTCAAATTGTCTTTGGCCTTCTCCAGGTTCTCCGAATAATGTTTCTGCAGATACCCCTCCACGAATGGCGTGTAGATGGTGCCCGGCACCAGCGAATTCACGCGAATGCCGAGCCTGCAATAGTCAGCCTGCATGGCCCGAGTAAGGGCATACACAGCTCCTTTCGAAGCCGTGTAGGCTGCGCGTTGTGCCAGGCCCAAGACGGCAGCGCCGGAAGCCATGTTGATAATGCATCCCGATTTCTGCTGGAGCATGACCGGAACCACGGACTTGCAGGCAAGATAGATGCCTTTCGCGTTGATCGCCATCACCCGGTCCCAATCGGGTTCCGTGGTTTCGTGCAGAGTTCCCACGCAGGAAACGCCCGCATTGTTAAAGAGAATGTCGATGCGGCCGAATCGAGCCAGCACTGCGCGGGCCATTTGATCCATGTCGGTAGGCTGGCTGACATCGGCCCGCAGAAAGAAAGCGGCGACGCCGAGCTCTTCGGCGACTCTGCGGCCCCCGGCCTCGTCATAGTCGACAATCGCGACGCGAGCGCCCTCGGCGGCAAAGAGCCTGGCGCTGGCTTCGCCAATCCCGGATCCCGCACCCGTAATGATCGCCGTCTTATCTTGCAATCGCATGCATCACCCCTTGAGTCTTTCGAACCTTATATTTCTGCCGAAAGAAGGCGTCGACCCACGGCCTTGATTGCCGATTCCGGTCCGCGAAAGGCCCAGAGCTGCGATTCGTCCTCGGAAATCATCTTGCCGGTCTTCGCGCCGATGGCTGGAACGTGATACTCCTGTTCGCTGAACGCCCCCAGATTGCTGTTTACGTTGCACGCCTGAAAAGCAAAGCCAAAATTATCCGGTTCGACCCACGGTACGTCGACGTACTCGCCAGAGGGCTCGACAAAGAAATTCCTGATGACCAACGAACTTTCCGCGCCGGATGAATACAGATAGCCGACTCTGCCGGTGATCGCGACGGCACGAATTCCAAGCTTGTGTTCCCCGGCGGCCCGCATCTTGTAGCGGATCAGATGGTCCTCGACGATCAGATCCTCAGAGTCGATGGCGCCCATATAAACTTTGGGATCGCTGCGGAAAAATGTCGGCACCAACATGTCTCCCCCGTGCGGCATCTGCGTCAGGTGCCAGATTCCGACATAGGGAGGCTCGTCCGGCCCCTCGATTCGCAGCGAGGCGCTGAGAGTATAGCCCGCGAACTTCACCCCCTCCCAGTCCTGAATGCGATCGTGGCGCAGCGGATTCAATGCCGGACCGAGCGACTTCGCAATCTCGAGATTCACTCGTTGCCGGGTACGCGACATGTCCAGTGCGGCGCGAGTCTTCCACGTCAAACTGCCCTTGGCCCGGGAGACTTCATAGTTGCCGGGGTCCAGTTCGCGCTGCTGCCAGTAGCGGTTTAGGCTGGGAAAATCCGGGAAAAAGAAGTCTACTTCCGGCGCCAGCCAGGTACGGTCTCCCCCCGAGTTGTGCCACTGTTCGCCTTCATAGAAAGCTCGCGCCGTGCCAGCCTGGTTGAGAGCGGGATGAGTCCACAGGAAATTCTCATCGTCGCCGGGAGCGAATAATCCGAGGACACGGCCGCCATGGGGCAGCACCAGCACCCTCGACCCATCGGGGCTTTCCCACGTTTCCGTAGATTGTCCCGCGGCGCGCAGGTTCCCGGCCAGGTCGCTAATCTTCATGACGATGATGATTGCTCAAACAGAAACTCTTCGCCCGGTCTGGTCAAAACCCTCCGGGTCTTGGGTGCGCGTGTCTCACATTCTTCGAGAAAAGCGGCGGGCTCTCCGTTCTGTTCGACGAACATCCAGAAATGACTGGGGATCACCACCGCCGGTGCAACCAGAGCCGTTAACATCGCAGCTTCGTGAGCGTCCATGTTTCCGAAACGGCCGTTGATGCAGGGAATCAAAATGTCAGGGTGCATTGCGATAGCAGGACGAAATTCCTCCGGGCGATACGCAGTGTCTCCCGTGTGGTACACCTTGATGCCATCGAAGTTGACTACGACTCCCAGTGCGTCGGGTGCGAGCTCGCCGTGATCGGCGTAAACCGCCGTCACTTCAGCCCGCCCAACCGTCACGCTCTTCCCTTCCTCGAGCAAGTGACATCGTTTCGAATGAATCCCCAGCTTCTCGAATTCCTTCATGCACTCGATGGGCCCGGCGAACTCCGTCTTGGGGTTCTTGGCCAGGATGGGCAAAGCGTCGGTGTCCATGTGATCAAGATGCTCATGGGTGAAAACCACAAAATCGGCGTTGGCCTCGTCCGCGGGAATCGGGCACGTCATCATGCGCTTGAAACCCACTACTCTCTCCACCACGTCGGAGAAGTAGGGATCGATGTAGACGAGTTCAGACGAACTGCTCTTGAATGCGAACCCAGCCTGGCACAGCCAATAAATCGCCAGCTGTCCCCGGCTAACTCTGCAGCCGCGTATGGCCTCCACTGTATTGGTATTAGCCATGGAGGCCTCGATTCGCACCGTCACCATGTGGCCGAACCGGCTGTAGCTGGCGAAGCGCGGGTTCTTCCACCTGTTCGATGAGTTTGCCTAGAAACGTTGCGGCGGCGGCTCCATCGGCAATGCGATGATCCGCAATCAGATTGAAGATTACGGTCGGCTTAATCCCGAGCGTTTCCGAGACCCAGGGCCTTTTGCGAATACTGCCCACCGCGAGGATCGAACTTTGTCCGGGGCTGATGAGTGCCTCGAACTTATCCACTCGGTACATCCCCAGATTGCTGAGGGTGCTGACGCCGCCTTCGAGCTCCGCCAGCGACAGCTTGCCTCGCCGGGCCTTGTCGGCCAATTCGTGCCGCCTGGCAACCAGTTGGGGCAGGTCGAGTTTGTCGACTTCCCTGAGCAGGGGAGCCATGACTCCTTCCGGCGTGGCCACGGCCAAGCCGATGTCAATCGAAGAATTTTGCCGGGGCGCATCATTTTCCCAGGTCGCGCACATTTCCGGACTACCGGCGAGAACGGAGGAGAAAATAGCCAACAGCAAGTCGGTGATGGTGACCTTGCTCCCGTCAGGCGCGGGCGGGCGACGGAGACTTTCGTGCAGAGCAAGGAGCTTCTCGGCATTGGCTTCGGCGGAAACCGAGAACGTTGGGATCGACTGAATGCTGCGGGTGAGCCGTTCGGCAATCAGCTGGCGCCGGCGCAGGCCCGGAACTGCCGTCTGATTCTGCGGAGCAGCCCGCCGGATGTCGTCCTCCACGATCTCACCACCGCTGCCGCTTCCACGAATCTTCGCTAGGTCCACGCCGAGTTCGCTCGCCAATCGTTTGGCTCGCGGCGAAGCAGAGTGGCGGCGGTCTGTTTTAGCGGGTTTCGCCCGATCCTCCGCGATAGGCGTGGCGGCCCGTGAAGCTGACTTCCCTTTTTCGGTCTCAGATGCGGGCGCAAGCGCAGGCCCGGGCGGCTCCGCCACAACCTTCCCGGAGTCTTTTTTGCCGCCTACCACGTAGGCCAGGGTTGTACCGACAGGCACGGTCGCGCCCACCTCCACGACGATCTCGCCGAGCGTCCCCTCGACCAGCGACTCCACTTCCATTTCAACCTTATCGGTTGTGACCGTGAGCACAGGCTCGTTCTTACGGACAACGTCTCCAGTTTTCTTCAGCCATCCACTGACCGTGCCCTCGGTCATGGTAAGTCCGAGCTGGGGCATAACAATGGAAGTACTCATGCGAACGTTTTCTCCAGAGCGTCCACACCGCGTCGTCGTCGGAGGACTGGGGGGACCTAAAGCTTCTTCCCAAACAGGCCGCTTACTTCACGAACGATTCGGTCCACTGAGGGGACCAGATAATTATCCAGCGATGGACTGAACGCGTGCGGCGCAGGCAAGCAGCAAATCCTGTGGACGGGCGCATCGAGTTCGTACAACGCCTCACTGGCTACGATCGCGGCAATCTCGGCCGACACGCCGCAGGCCGCATAAGCTTCATCCAGAATCGCCAGCCGACCGGTCTTCGCCACCGACTTCAGAATCGTTTCCTTATCGAATGGCGCCAGCGTCCGAGGATCGATGACCTCCACCGAGATGCCCTCTTTTTCGAGAAGTTCAGCCGCCTGCAGCGCCTTTTGCACCATCAGGCTCAGCGCCACCAGGGTGACGTGTTCACCCGTCCGCCGGACCACGGCTTGCCCGAAAGGAAGCAGATACTCTTGTTCCGGCACATGACCGGTAGAGTTGTACAGACCCTTGTGTTCGATGAATATGACTGGGTTTTCGTCCCGGAGGGATGTCTTGAGCAGCCCTTTGACGTCAAACGGGGTGGAGGGCAGAGCCACTTTCAACCCCGGGATATGCATGAAAAAGGAATAAAAAGTATGAGAATGATGAGGACCGGTGCTGCGCACTCCTCCCCCTGCCGCCCGCACTACCACCGGCACTTTTATGGTTCCGTTCGAGATGTAATGAATGGTCGAGGCCTGCTGAATGATTTCACAGATGGCCTCGAGTACAAAATCGAGGAACACGATGTCGACCACGGGATGGCTTCCCGCCAGCGCAGCGCCGATTCCCAGACCGGTTTGTCCACGCTCCGCAATCGGAGTGTCGCGCACCCGTTGCTCCCCAAATTCGCTCCATAATCCCCTGCTCTGCTGAAAATTTCCTCCGCGCGGACCGATCCCTTGCCCCATGTAAATAATGTTGGCATTCCGCCGCATCTCCTCTCGGAGGGCTTCGACACCCGCTTCCGCATAGCTTATGATCCGTTGCGCATCGGAAGACTGGCCCCCTCCGGCTTCAGTCGCAGTCTTTGTCACGGCCATTCTCTTGTTTCCAATATTCTTAATCGGAAAAAACCTGGTCGAGCGCTGTGCTGATGTCGGGTTGTGGGCTGGCGAGAGCGAATTCGGCGCAGTCTTGAATGACCCGTTCCACTTCACGATCGATCTTTTTAAAATCTTCGGCGGTCGCCAAGGAGTCTTTGATCGCCTGCTCCCGTAGCCTTTGCACGGGATCATTGGCCTTCCAACGCGCGATCTCCTCTTTGGTTCGGTAAGCCGTGCCCGGATCGCCTTCATGATGGCCATACCAGCGGTAGGTCAGGCACTCCAGCAGAATCGGCCCCTCGCCCCGCCGGGCGCGGGCCACGGCGTCCCCGGCTTTCTGGTACACGTCCAGTACGTCGTTGCCGTCGACTCGCACGCCGGGAATCTTATAAGCCGCGCCGCGACTGGCGACATCGGTGTTCTTGGTGGCCTGCTCGAACGGCATTTCGGTGGCGTAAAGATTGTTCTCGCAAACGAAAACAACCGGCAATCCCCAGGTAGCGGCCAGGTTCAATCCCTCGTGGAAAGCCCCGTTGTTGACCGCACCGTCGCCAAAAAACGCCACCGCAACCTGACCGCTGCCCCGGACTTTGGCGCTGAGTGCGGCCCCGGCCGCAATCAAGATTCCCGGAGGAACCACGCCATTGGAGCCTAAAAAGCCGACGGAGGGATCGTAGAGATGCATGGTTCCACCCCGTCCGCCCGAGCACCCATCCACGGCCCCCATCAACTCCGCCATGACCGCGCGAGCCGAGACTCCTTTGGCCAGCGCATGGCCGTGTCCCCGGTGCGTGCTCGCGACATAATCGTCGGGGTTGAGATGAGCGCAAACCCCGGTGGCAATCGCTTCCTCACCGATGTAAACATGAATGAAACCGGGCATCTTGCCGGAACGGAAGATTTCCCGCGCCTTCAATTCAAACTCGCGAATCTCAACCATCCCGCGGTAAAACGATAAGACCGATTTCTTGGATGGTTTCAAAATCATCTCCCCGGGCTGGCGCGTTCTGATCGGCAGGGATCAGTGGTGGCTGCAAGTCAATCTCGCCAATTAATCCTTGTAAAGGCTTAGTTTGGAAGTGTCAACCTATTTCAGCCTATTGAACACAGGGTACTTAACGTCACTTCGTGTTCATTGACCAGCTAATGCGATTGTGTTAGAAAGAACCTGAGCCATGAAAAAAAGCGATACGAAACATCGCTTTTTGCGGGTCCCCTGTCCCCACACATCTCCGGGAACGTGGCCAGTTGAGCAAGCCTTGAAGTAATGGAGGCGCCATTATGAGCGAACAGGATACGCACAGTCTACCGAACGCGACGTTCTTCGGAGGTCAGGACTTTCGCCTACCGGCCGTTGATCGAGCGATGAGTCTGTTCGAGCTCTTGGCCAACTCACAACAAGGGCTTACGCTTTCCGAACTTAGCAGAAAACTCGGCATTCCAAAAAGTACCACCCATTATCTCATTCACACGCTGGTTACCCGCGGATACGTGCAACGCCAAGCCGATGGACGCCACTATCTTTTGGGGCTGAGATTCGCGGATGTCGCCAGCGTGAGCCCTGCCGAACTCCATCTAAGAACCTTGGCCATGCCCTATCTGCGCCAAATCGCCTCGCGTTTGAACCTCACGGCCACCGCAACGGTGCAGCGGGGCGCCGAGGCGGTCATTATCGCCAAAGTTGAATCCTATCAGGATTCCGGAGGCGGCGCCTGGATTGGCCGTCATCTCGATCTGCACTGTACCGCTCAGGGGAAAGCGCTGATCTCCACCCTTTCCGACATCCAGCTCGATAAGCTCTTCGGCGGTCGCGATATGGCCCGCTTCACTGCCAAGACCATTTCGTCGCTCACCGCCTTGAAGGCTCATCTTGCCCTAGTTCGGGCCAATGGGTTTGCCGTCAATGACGAAGAGCAGGTTCCCGGCGTTCGAGCCGTGGCGGTTCCAGTGATGGATACGATCGGAAGCGTTGTGGCTTCGGTTTCGGTGCGGGGCTCTGTCGGCCAGATACCGAGCCCCCGGCTATCCATTTTGGGCCGGGAGATGGTTTTCTTCTCGCGCGAGATTTCCCAGAATCTCTGCCGGCAAAAGGCCTGAGCGCGCGGCGTCCGTGATCACGGAACTTCGCCGCGCTACGCTGAAGACGCCCGTTCCAGAATCGCCAATTTCTTGCGATGACGTTCCTGCTGTTCTTGCGTAACTTGATCGAGCGTCACCGCAATCACCAGAGCTAAGCCTTTCACCATCTGGGCGTAATGCGGATCGATGCCGATGGAAATCAATCCGCTGTTGATCACCCCAAGCAGGACCACCGCCAGCATGACGCCCGTGATCGATCCTTCGCCTCCGGTGAAAACCACACCTCCGAGAATTACTGCCGCAATCACATCGAGCTCGAAGCCTGCGCCAAAAGTGGGAGCCGCCGACCCAAAGCGGCTTGCCGCCAGTACGGCGGATGTGCCGACCAAGGCTCCATTCAGGGCGAAGCACAGAAGCAGAAGCCGCTTGCCATCGATCCCCGCCGCCTCAGCCGCTTCCCGGTTTCCGCCAAAAGCATAGAGATGCCTGCCTTGCCGGGTGTAGTGCAGAACCATTTGCGCCGCCGTGGCCAGCACAATCAGTACCCACACAGGCATGGGGATATTCAGCCAGCGGGCCTGACCAAATGCGGCAAACGACCTGGGTACACCCCGGACGCCAAATCCGTTGGTGACGCGCAAGGCAATTCCGCGAAAGATTGTCAGTGTTCCGAGCGTGATAATGATGGGGGAGATGTTCACCCGCCAAACCATCAAGCCATTGATCAGTCCAAGCGCCGCGCCGATCAGGATTCCCATACACCACGCCAGCGAAGATGGCATCGACCTGGCGAGCATGGCCGAAGCCACAGCGCAAAGGGCATACTGCGATCCGATGGAAAGATCGACGCTCCCACCGATGATCAGGTAGGCGGTTCCCACTGCGGCAATTCCTACGAATGAAACTTGCAGGGCGACTACCAGTAGATTATCGAGACTGAGATATTTCGGACTGAAAAGCGAGATCAACAACAAGCAAAGGATGAGGGTCAACGCCAACCCGAAGTTGCGGCCGCGGGCTGCAGCGATTCGCGAAACCAGACCAGGAGATTTCACAATGCATCCCGCCGAAAAGTCATGCCCGTCATGCATGCGACCACTTGCTCTCGGGAGGTTCCGGCCACGCTGGTGTCAAGAGTGATGCGGCCCAGCCGCAGCACGACCACGCGCTCGGCCAGGGCGAATACGTCATCCAGATTGTGACTGATCACGATGACCGCCACCCCTCGGGCTGCAACCCGTTGGATCAGTGCCAGAGTCGCCTTGGTTTGGCGTACGCCCAGCGCGGCCGTGGGTTCGTCGAATTGTATGAGGCGGTGGGCCTTGACCGTGGCCCGCGCGATGGCGATCGCCTGTCTTTGCCCGCCGGAGAGCCGGCGCACCGGGCTATTCAGATCGGCCAGATCGATGCCGAGTTCCGCAATGTGCTGCCGTGCCTCTTCGAGCGCACGTCGCTGGTCGAGGATCTGCAAGGGGCCGATCTGGTAGCGGACCGGTTCCTGGCCCAACATCACATTCGCGGTCGCGCCCAGGTTGTCACACAGGAAAAGCTGCTGATAAACGGTTTCGATTCCGAACTCCCGAGCCCGCTTGGCGTTGAGTTGCGGAACTTTTACATCGCCCAGCCAGATACTGCCTTCATCCGGCTGATAAATGCCGCTAAGAATCTTGACCAGAGTGCTCTTTCCCGCACCGTTGTCCCCCACTAGCGCCACAATTTCACCGGGCATCAGATCGAGCGACACTACGTCGAGTGCCCGCACTCCCCCGAAGTATTTGGTAATCCCGATGCATCGAACCAAGGGGGTTAGAGCCGCGCGGGTTGGTTCGAGATTTGTCACTTGCAGTTGGAATTACCGGGGCGTCGTAAGCGGCACGTCACTATATCGCATTACTTCCGGGTCGGTATAGAAGTGGGCATATTCCGGTGCTTGCGCATTTCGCGAGATACGGTCGAACTGATCGACGTTGTCCCGGGTGACCAATTTGCTGCCCATGATTCGCGTGGGCGGAACCTTTTCTCCGCGCAGGCAGCGGGCCAGGTCGCGAACCGCCTGGGTGGCACTGAACGAGAAAGAAAAGAATGCGCAACACTGGTAAATTCCGCCTTCCGCCACTTTTTCCATGCCCAGGCGGGTTCCGTCCGCACTGCCCACAAAGAAGCGGCTGCGATCATGACGTCCCGCTTCGAGCGCCGCGGTATAGGCGCCGACTCCCGGATCATCGCCAAAGGCCAGGAGCACGGAAATCTTGGGATGCGCCTGCAACAGGTTGGCGGACGCCGACGCTCCACGATCCACCGTGTTAGCTTCCACTTCTCCCACCACTCGCGCTCCCGGACAATTTTCTCGCACCCCGTCTTTTAATCCCTGGCTTCGTACAATCAGTTCAGGATCGGTCAGATTCGTCAGCAGCCCGACTTCTGCGGTCCCGTTCAAGTTTTCGTTGATCCATCGCGCCGCGAAACTGCCCACCTGATAACCGGCAATGTGCTGATCCAGAACGATGTTTTGCGTGCAGCCAGTGATAGGGGAAGCGCTGTGGTTGAAAACGCAAACGCCTTTTTCTCTGGCCCGGGCGACAATCTGATCCATGCCTTCCGGCAGTACAAACATAAAAATTCCGCCGAATCCCTGCGCGATGAACAGCTCGATATCGATCGTCTGCTTGAGAAAATCTCCTTCCGCATCCACCAGCACCAGCCTGAGATCGGTCCCGGGTTTTTCCGCTTCGCGCCGCATGTCGGCGTAAAACTCGTTCAGGATCTCGGCTTCATAGGGAATGGAAATTCCAATCCGGCGGTGAAACGATCGATCGCCAACGCGACTGCACGAGGTGGCGCCGGCTAAAGCAAAAGCGCCGCACACGCCGGCCAACCCTGCCAAAAACCCACGTCGATTGATGGCCCGGTCCGCTTGCACGGAGCCGCGGAGTAAGCTCTCGCAGTGTTCGGGTGGATCCGGCGTGTGTGGCGCCATAGCCCCTGTTTGTAGAATGCGCGGAGAGCGCTGTCAACGGCATTCAATACCGTGAACTCCGGCGTGCCCGTTCAAGCTACGGGCCTACGATCCCTTTTCCTTCCTCAACATTGAGAATTCGGTCGATCCCGGGCACCCTCGAAATGCGCTCCTTGGTTCCGCTTGGCCAGTCGATCTCAATGTTGTCGATCACTGTGACCGCTCCCAGTCCAAAATGGGCCCGCAGATCCGAACTCGACCCATAGCTTCCTCCGCTGAAGATGTCGACGCGTTGCCGTGCCCCGCCTGCGGAAACGAACACCTTGGATCCGATCGCGTCGCGAGGGCCCTTGGGACCGCCGGTTAATTTCAGCGTTATCCAGTGGTTGCCGTTTTTTACCACATTCCGAAGAAGCGTGGGAGTCGAGTCGATGTTATTGATCACGACGTCGATATGCCCGTCATTGAAGAGATCGCCAAATGCGGCGCCCCGGCCCGGAATTACGTCGGCCAATCCGCTGCCCGTGGCGGGCGGTACCTCTTCAAACTTGCTCCCGTTCAGGTTGCGGAAAAGTTGCGGGCGCTGCGCCCAGGTGGTTCCCCAGTCCTGTTGGTCCACAGTGGGATAGACATGACCATTCGCCACGAAAATGTCGAGCAGGCCGTCATTGTCAAAGTCGAGGAATCCCGTTCCCCAAGCGAGAAACGGAATGGTCGGATATCCCAAACCAGCCCGATAGGCTACTTCTGAAAAATTGCCGCCGCCTTCGTTCTTGTAAAGCGCGTTGTAGTCGTCGGAGAAGGAACTCACATAGAAATCGACTTTACCATCCCGGTTGTAATCGCCGACGGCGATTCCCATCGAAGCCTGCTCGCGGCCATCGTCGGACAACGCGAATCCTGAAGCCACACCAATCTCCTCGAAGGTCCCGTCACGACGGTTTCGATAGAGGTAATTGGGACACGAATCATTGGCCACCAGCAGATCGACCCAGCCGTCGTCATCCATATCCACGAAGACCGAAGCGAAGCCATACAGTCCTCTGGGATCGGAAACTCCGGCCTTTACGCTCACGTCGGTAAAGGTGCCATCGCCGTTGTTGTGGAACAGATGATCGGGTTCTCCCGGAAGACCTCTCGGACCGCAAAAAACCACGAGGTCCCGGAAATGGCAGAGCGTAATCGGTGCGCCGTCCTTGCCCTCATGAGGCGGGTGGTCGACATCAAACTTCACATATCCAGGAACGAACAGATCCAGCAGTCCGTCGTGGTCATAGTCACCCCAGGTCGGCCCGGTCGACCAACCCCCGACTGTCACCCCCGCCTTTTCGGCGACATCGGTAAATGTTCCATCATGGTTGTTGTGGTAAAGGCGGTTCTTGCCGTAGTTGGCGACATAAATGTCCGGCCAGCCATCGTTGTCATAGTCCGCCACGGCGACGCCAAATCCCCACCGTTCATTCGCCACTCCTGCCTTGTCGGTAACGTCCGTGAAAGTGCCATCGTGGTTGTTGTGCAGAAGCATGGCCCGCGGTGCGGGAGCTTGCCCTTTCAATGCCGGCACGGTCGATCCGTTCAGCAGATAAATATCGAGCCAGCCATCGTTGTCATAGTCCAGAAGGGCTACACCCGAACCGGGAGCTTCGATGATGGTCGTCTTTTCCGGAGTGCCGGAAACGTGGTGAAACTTCTCCAACCCGGCAGAGCGAGTGATATCGGCGAAAACGACCGGAGCATTGTCCACGAATCCCCCCGCAGTGATGGGGCGATGCTGGGCATCTTTCACAGCGGCATGAGCCGGTCCCGTGGCTTCGCCGGCAGTCGGCGCCTGGCCTTGCGGGATCGTGGCTTGCTGTCCCCAAACGGCCGTCGCCCCGAAGAAAAGTAGAACGAGCCGGGCAGACTGAATCCTGAGGCAGCGAAGTTTGATCATTTGTGATCGCCCGGCTCTTTCACCGGAGGCGTGGCGCTATGCCCGACCGGCTCATCGACTTGCAGTTCCTTGTCGCACGCAACGTCCGTAAGGGTTTGGATGGTTCCGCTCGGCCAGTGAATGTTCACTTGAGCAATCCTATCTTCGCCTAGGCCAAAATGAACTCGCTTATCGCTCGCGGAAAGATAGCTGCCTGCCGTCGTCACCGTGGCCAGCTGCTTGTGCCCGGCAGTGACGACCTCGACTTCCGCTCCCATTCCATCGCGATTGCTTTTGTGTCCCACCAGCTTCAACGTCAGCCAGTGATTTAAGTTTTTCGTCTCATTGTGCAGGATGTGCACTGGACCGTCATTGGTCGTGACCACCGCATCCACCCTGCCGTCGTTGTCGATATCTCCCGTCGCCAGACCACGTCCCACCCACGGCTCGTGAAATACAGCGCCGGACTCTGGGGAAACGTCGACGAATTTTCCCCCTGTGTTGTGGGCCAACAGCATGGGTTCCCGGTAGCGCAACTGTGGAGATTGCAGCTCGATGGTGTCCAAATCGTGTCCTTGCGCGATCAGCAGATCCTTCCATCCATCGTTGTCATAGTCGATGAATTTCACTCCCCATCCCGAGTGCATCTGCGAGATTCTGCCCAACCCGGAAGATGGCGTCACATAGTTGAAGTTGCCACCGCCGATATTTTGATACAGGGCATATTTCTGCATAGCAAGGTCCGTAACCACGATGTCGGGCAAGCCGTCGTTGTTGTAGTCGGCGAAGTCGATTCCCATGCCAGCATAAGAATTGCCTTCAGCATCGACCGCAACGCCCGACATAAGCCCGACCTCCTGGAAGGTCCCGTTCCGCTGGTTGTGGAAGAGAAATTCGGGCATCGAATCGTTGGCGATGAAAATATCCGCATATCCGTCGCGGTCGTAGTCGGCGAAACCAACCCCTAAGCCCTTGCCCGGTTTTGCCAGTCCGGACTTCTCCGATATATCGCTGAAGTGGCCATTTCCGTCGTTGTGATAAATCAACGGCGAGACGGGCGGAAACAAATCAGGATGGCAGTAGGCGCGATAGCCTTCGCGGTGTTCTCCGCAAAATATATCGCGGAAGTCCCATTTCAAGTATCGGAGCACAACCAAATCGAGGAGACCGTCATTGTCCAGATCGATCCAGGCTGCACCGCTCGACCAACCGCTGCCCCCAACGCCCGATTGTTCGGTCACATCGCTGAATGTTCCGTTTCCGTTGTTGTGATAAAGGCGATTCCCGCCGTAGGCGGTAACGTAGAGGTCTTCATAGCCGTCGTTGTCATAATCTCCGACGGCCACGCCCATGCCGTAACCGATTCCCTGAAGGCCGGCCTTTTCCGTGACATCCTCGAACGTGCCGTCCTGTTTCTGGTGATAGAGGCGGTTCCAATAATCCGGGCCCGTCTTCTGCGGAATGAAGTCTCTGGCCGCGCTTTCGCTGAGGGGCGCACCGTTCACCACGAAAATGTCGAGGCGGCCATCATTGTCGTAGTCGAACAAGGCCACTCCCGGGCCCATGGTCTCAAGCAGATACTTCTTCTCCGTGTGCGAGGCACGGTATTCGAAGTGCACTCCCAGCGCGGACGTTACGTCGCTGAACTTGCCCGAAAGCGATGCGTAACTACCCGAAGCACTCACCGCAATTTGTCCACGGAAATGCAACGCCAGAAATAAACAAGGAAAGGTGACCAGGGCCAAGCCCGCCTTTTGAAGATTCACCATAGACACACGGTTGCCGAGCGCATCTTGCCTATATTCTTGGATGCGTCAAGCTGCACGACTGAGGAGCTAGGGCTGAGCTATCAACGGAACCGGGGATCCCAGATCTGGTTGGTGCCGGCTCTCCTGCTGCCGCCGCGTGTCCGCTCCCAAATACTTCACCATGGTAATCGCGATTACCACGAGAGCGACGAATAACAGCGCTGACATAGCCGACAAGCTAAATCCAATGCCCCATGAGGCCTTTTCTAAACCCACGAAAAATATCCCCAGGCTGCCCGCCAGGGTTCCGGCAAGATTATAAATTCCGTAAGCCATCGACCAGCGCTGAGGAGGCACGACCGAACAGAAAATCGGCATGGAGTTACATTCCAACATGCCCCGAGCCACGGAATAGATCAGCAGATCGATGGCTACGTCGCGCGCTGAGACCATAAAACCGATCGCCAGCATGGCAGGCGCCATCACGCTGAATCCGATCACCTGCACCGCCATCCGCCCGCGAACGTCCCGTGCCGTCCATTGATCGGCCAGGATTCCACCTGCAATGCCTCCCAGCAGCGCCGGCAATGCTGCATACCAGGTAATCGTTGCTCCCGCACGCGTGAGGCTGAGCTTGAAATTCTCATACAGGTAGGTCGGTATCCAGGAGTGAGTCGGCCAACTGGTTAGCGACAAAGCGAAAGCCAGAAAAATCAGGGCGCGAGCCGTCGGAGTCTTGAACACTCCGGCAACTTTTGCTCGAAATGGCTCCTCGAGCGCCGCTTCTTCCAGTGGAACATGTTCCGCATCTTTGCGCAAAACCAGCGTCGCAACCCCGGCGACGCTAATTCCGGCGATGCCCAGCAGAAAAAATCCCATGCGCCAGGAATAATGATCGGACATGTAGCCGCCATACCAACTCCCCAGGCCGGCCCCCGCCGTCAGGCCAGAGAGTGCAATGCTGTTGGCGAGCGAACGCGTGCGATCGCCATGGAAACTGGCGATGTAGGCCAGCGCAGGCGGCAGAAAAATCGCTTCTGAAAGTCCCAGCAGGCAGCGCAAACCGATCATCTGTGCAGCCGTCCGGGTAAGGCCGCTGGCAAATGTGACGACGCTGAAAAGCACCAGGCTTGCCAGAATCACACGGCGCCGGGACAAACGATCTCCGAGGTAACCGCCAATCGGCGAGCACAGAGCGTAAGCCCACAGGAACGTCGATCCGAGAAGAGAAAGGGCGATATCGGAAAAGCCCATCTCCTTCTTGAGAACGGGGAGCACCGAGAAAATGGTCATTCGGTCGGTGTAATTAAGGCAGGCGATCAACCACATGACTGCCACAACGACCCACTTGTAATTCGGGTTTGATATTCTGCTCATCCGGAATCGTCAGTGGCTCACTGGCTCACCCAAGCAACGCCGGGCTTTCCCAGAAAGCTCTGGTTGTCTTAGCGCACCGGCTCCGGCAACTGCGCCGAACTCAGCAGGGAGGAGTCGGCCACACATCCTGCGATTCCAATGAAGCGCCCAAATCAGCATCAGTTTCCGCCCAGCCACTCCGGCGGCTAGCTTATCCGATTTCGTCGAACGGCCGTTGGTTTTTTGTGGCCCGCCCGAATAGGATCCAGTGGAAAGTTTTCAGCCTATTGAACGACGCGCGCAGCCTCCCGGACCGCGCTCGATTATGACGGGGCCCCTACGAATATTACGCCGTTGAAGCTGAAGCGAAACATGCATTGAATGACGATAGAGAGAGGACTCGAAATGCCATCCATAACCAACCATCGGCTGGGCAATTCTTTGATCTCTCCTCTCTGTCAATGGGCAGCGCTACTGGCATGCTTGAGCATTGCGGGCGTTTTGACTCTGCCGGTTTTCAGCCAGACCACCACACACACAAGCGCAGTGAAGCGAACAATGGACGTGATCTATGGCCGCAAAGCGGGAATGGCGTTGACGCTTGATGTCTTCGAGCCGGCGCACAAAAACGGCGCCGGAGTAATTTTTCTGGTCAGCGGTGGCTGGGCTTCCAGTCACGATGACCTGAGCATGGTTCATGTGACGCCGGAAAACTATGCCACCTACCTCGATCGCGGGTATACGGTATTCGCCGTGGTCCACGGGTCCATGCCGCGCTTTAATGTCCCCGACATCATTCTCGACGTCGAGCGCGCGGTCCGGTTCGTTCGCCACAATGCAGCGCAGTATGGGGTCGATCCCAACCGGCTGGGTGTGCTCGGTTCCAGTTCCGGCGGACACCTCGCGCTCATGATCGCAACCCAGGGCGCTCCCGGACCTGCCATCTCCGATGATCCCGTCGATCACGAAACGAGCGCGGTGCAGGCCGTTGCTTGTTTTTTTCCGCCGACGGATTTCCTGAACTGGGGTGCTCCCGGCGTTGACGGCGTAGGGCGCGGTCCCCTGTCGCCTCTGTTTGCGGCGTTTGGGTCGTTATCGGATACGGACCTGGGGAGGCAAATTGTTGGAAGGATGATTTCGCCGCTTTATTTCGTAACGTCGAGTCTGCCGCCGGTCCTGATTATCCACGGCGACGCCGACGTGGTTGTCCCGCTGCAGCAATCGGAAAGGTTCGCGGCCAAGGCCAAAGAGGTCGGCGCCCCCATGGTCAAGATCATCGTCCGCAAGGGCAAAGGCCACGGCTGGGGTGATTTCTGGAAGTCCGAGGAGGACATCGAGGCATTCGCCGACTGGTTCGATCACTACTTGGGCACGCCCGCGACCCTCCCGAAGCAACACTAGTCGCCCGGCTCACGATCAAATGATCACACGATCAAACCAGGGTCGGGAAACTGGTAAAGGTTTCATCCTGTATCTGAAAGTAGGGCACATACTTGCAGCCCGGATTCCGCTCGATGCTGAATTGAAGAGGGCTGCCGGAGATTGGTGACAACCTGTCGATCAGTTCTTTTGCAGTCACGTTCAAGTGCGTTGCCCCGACGAGCGACATCAGCAGCGGACCATACCGCAGGGCATACCTGTCATAACCGCTGTCCCGGTCGAACCCTGTGTACTTCGTGAGGCGGAAACCGGCCGGGATATCGAACGTGATTTTGTCATCGCGGACCCATGTTCTCGCTAGCGTCACATAGGTCCCGGGCATGCCTGCTGTAACTTGCTCTCCGTTGATCGATACCCGCACATCTTCAGTGGCCCAGGAAGGAATTCGCAAGCGTAATTTCATCGCGAGCGGACCATCCAGAGCTAACTTCATCGAGACCGCTGTGCCTTCCGGAAACCCGGCTGATGTCTCGATCGTTACCATGCTTCCGCTATGCTTCCAGCGGATGCTGGACGGCGAATACAGGTTTACGTAAAGACCATCGCTCGAGATGGAATACAGAAAACCTGGAAGCCGGGCCAAAATCGTGGTGTTCGTCACTTCACAACACGTGCCGATCGCCTTGGCCGCATCCTTGGTCCCCACAAGATTTGTGTGGTAGCGAAGGTTGCCTGAGGCATCCTGGTTGGCCACGGTCACGTTGTAGAGTGTCTGCTCAATCTCAGAGGCGAATGCTTCACGATCTGGGTAGAGCTGCAAGAGTCGGTGGTTAAATTCTATCCACAACGCTCCGCCGCAGTTTTCTCCAGTGTGTTTACCCAGGTAATACGACTTGTAGGGGTAGGCATTGTCACAGTCTTCGCAAATGGCAGCGCTTCCGCCGACGTGCGTGAAGTGCTCGCGGTAAATCTGCCAGGCTCCGAGCATCGCCTCAATGCAGTTTTGGTCCCCGGTGGCACGATAAGCATCGACGTAGGCGATCCAGGGGGCGATCACATAGGAGTGGGCCCGATTCAGTGGAAATCGGGATATCGCCGCAGGCTGCTGGTTTCTCAGTTGCTCCAGCCACCAGTCTTGGCGCCAGTACTTTTCTCGGACAATCACGTCCTCCTTGGTCCCAAGAGGAGAGTGATACATCGATAGATTCGGCTGGTCTCCCATGATCCCCAAGGCTCCGTCGAGCATGGTGCTTATATACGGGGAGGCGTAAAGCCAGTCTTGAAATCTTCTCGCGACTTGATTTGCCGACGGATTGATCCAACCGGCGGCGAGCAGACCCAAGCTAAAATTCCGCCGGTCGTAGGGCTTCCGTTCATTGTTTGCCCCGTACACGACTTTGCCCATATCGCTCTCCGCATAGGGTAAGGCGTATCCGTCTGCTCTTTGCTCTAACGCGACAGACTCCACCAGGCTATCCAAACGGCTGCGTAGCTCTGGATGATCAACCCAGCGGAGCAGATTCCCCGCGCCCGCCATACGGCGGCCAAGGTTTGCTCCCGGCAACCAGGTCGTCCAACTGCTGCTCATATTCCAGTTGCTCATTTGATAGGCGACGTTTCTTTCAAAGGCCAGCTGCAGAACGCCGTTCTCGAAGCGGACGCCACTTTCCGGGGTGGCCGCGGCATTCTGGACGGGACGCCATTGGCTGGGCGCGAGGCAGCGTTTCCCGCTGGCTTCGATCGTTGCCACTTCCCGGAATGCCAACTCGGCGTCGTTCTCCGCCGCATCGAACGCCTCCTGGCATTCGAAGGAGGCAACGTCCTGGTAGGATCCCGAGGAGTCCGGGTGTTTGTCTTTCGAAACTACAATCCTGATGGTGTGGTACTTCGTCTGACTCAGACCGTTGGTCTCGTAGAGGACAGCATTCGGCGTGAAGCTTGGGGCATAGGTGTCCACGGTCTCCTGCAGAATCCCGTCCAGGTAAACTTCCGCCGTACCGTGATTTGGACCGCGGGCGCCCAGCCATTTGATGGTGGACCCTTGGAAGGCAAAGTCCAGTGCGTTACCGGCGATGTTGGAATGGTGCGAATTGCCATCCCGGGTCCAGTCGCCGTAATAAGAGATCAGCAAGTTGTCATGGCTGGTGCGCGCGTGACTACCGGAAGCGGGTTTCGCCACCGCCGCAGGTTTCGGCGGCAGCACGGAGGAAATCTGCTCCACTTCAATTGCGTTGACTAAACATGCGTCGTTTATGCTGCGGAACGTGACGTCCAGTCGGCCATTGGTCACCGCACACGGCTCGAACTGTTTCAGCACGGCGGCGTTCACCGGGAACGGCCGAAAACCGGCGAGCACAATATTTCCGTTCAAAAGGATGTCAAAAACCCTCTGACCGTAAAATTCATTCGGACTGACGAAATACATTTTTACTCTGTAATATCCGTTTCGAACGTCAAAAATGTAATGGAACGGGGCTCCGCACGAATACCTTAGCGTGCTGAGAGCTGTCGCGATTCCGTAGTCATTCGATACCGAATCACATTTGAAGTATTGTCCGCCGTGGGTGTAGCCCCAGCTCCCACGGCGGTACGGTTGGTCGGCTGAAAATCCATCCACTGCCGGGCCCGCGCAGTTCACTTTCACCAGGTACTTGTCTTCAGACCGGCCGCCGGTAGCGCTCGTCTCGCTCAGGTAGGATGAAAATGCAAGCTTCGGGCCTGACATGAGGGCCAGGCCACCGACCGCTAGCTTTTGCAGCACACTCCGACGAGTGTCCATCATTTCCTCCTCGGCATTTCGCCAGTCAGCTTACTCGATCCCCATGGTCACGGGCCGGCCTTATCAGCTATTTTGCGCCTCGGGGCCGGCAAGGTTCTTCGCCAGATTCGATTGCTCTAAGCTTTTGCCGCGCGGCTTTTCGATCGGGGCTGTAGAACAAGACTCGTTTCAAAGTAAGCTTCGCGGCTTCTTTCTCGCCCCGCATACATTCTGCCGAAGCCAGATTTATGCCCGGCTCGTCGGTAGACTCATTGAGGGCGAAGGTCTTTGCCCACAGCGTTTCCGCCTCCTCTAACTGCCCGGACCGGGCCAGGAGAGTAGCCAGGTTGTTGGTCACCGTGGGATCGAGCGGATTCAGTTTCAACGCATCGCGATAGATATCGACCGCTTGCTCCGTGCTCCCCTTTTTCTGCGCCAAGTATCCTAAAGCGGTGAGCACAGGCAGATCCCGGGGATTCGCTTCTCTCGCAGCGGAGAGCAAAGCCCAGGCTCGCGGCGTTTCCGCTGGATTTCTCGCGACCACGTCGTAGTAAGCGAGGGCAAGATCACGAGGGTCGGCTTTCTCTCCGAAGAAAGGAATCAATTGCAATGCCTTATCGGGATCAAACGACGCCTCTGGCTGAGCATAGCGCTGACGAAGACGATGATCGGTCCACGCGATATGCGGCACCTGTTCCGCTTTCCCCTTTGGCATATGGCAGCTTGTGCAGTCAGGATTGTCGGGAAAATGGGCCGTTGAAATTTGTGGCTCCCGGTGACAGGCCAGGCACTTCTGCCGATAGAAACCAGCCTGCTTTTCTGGAGGCGGCGAATAGTGAGGGTCATGGCAACTCATACAGGACATGCGGTCGCCGCTCGTCTTCTTGCACTGGCTCTGAGCCAATTCTTCGATTTCGCTCACGCCCCGGCTGGTGATCTTGTCGGTAGCATAAACAAAGTAAGAGAGGTAGTCGGCGATGCGCTCACCCGGTCGGTAGTCCAGAACCTCGCGGCCCACGTGTTCAATGCGCGTATCGCCCTCCAGATGGCAACTGATGCAAACCGAATCCCGCCGCTCCGGGTCAAGTTTTATGGGATTGACGACGGGGGCTTTGCCTGCACTCGTGATGTGGCGGGCTGCGTCTCCGTGGCAGCTCTCGCAAGTAATGCCCCCATGAAGAAACGGCAGGCGTGAGAAGTGGTTGAGTGTCCCCGGATCCTCGCGTTGCACGTCGCTCATGTGGCATCGCATGCAACCACTGGTCATGCCAAGGGCAGAAGGCAGGGCCGGAAACTCGGCGAGCCCCGGCTTCATATCAAATGCCCGGGAGCTTGCATAATAGGCCACGGGCGACTCGATCAAGTAGCCATTCAGGCTGTAGATATAGGTGGTGCCGAGATGTCCCGATCCGAGAAAGTATTCCAGCTTGTGCTTGCCCTCGACCTCGGGATCGCCCGAGCGGGCATAGCTGAGCCAGAGCGCTCCGCTTTCGTTAAACACTCGATAGTCGATTCCAGAGGTTGCTTGATGGAACGATCCCGTGAACGTGCGCTCTGACGCCAGGCCACTGGCGTTCGCCATAGGGGTGTTGAGATATTTTTGAAAGATATCCCGATGGCAGTTGCCGCAAACCGCGTCCGCCTGACGCACGGAGGAAGCCGTCAGACCCTGGGCAGCAGCATGCTCGAGCAGCATGGCCGGTGCAAGGAAAAGCACCAGCAGCACTGGAGCGAATTGCCGGCAATAGCACATCCCAAGCCTGTGTTCTCGTGATCGAAACCGCACTCTGGTCACGTCACTCAGCTTTTCATCGTGGCCAGCACTCTTTTATAGCCTTCCAGCAAGACCGAGGATTCGCTGCCACAAATCAGAAAGCGCGCGCCCATCTCGCCAGCCCGCTTCAGCACGGCGGCGTTCCCGGACTGGAGTCCCACCGCCAAATTTTCCTTCTGTCCTGCCTGGATGATCCGTTCCACGGCCTTCCAAAACACGGGATTCTGAAACTGCTCAACTATCCCCAGAGAAAGCGACAGATCGTAAGGCCCAATGAACAGAACATCGATCTCGGGCACGATGGCGATCTGCTCCACCGCTTCCAAACCCTCCACACTCTCAATCATCATGACGACCAGAGTTTCGCGGTTCGCCGACTCGATCTCCTCACCGGCCGGGCGGCCCTTCAAATCGGTGACGATGCTGCCCAGCCCGAAGCCACGATGACCTGCCGGTGGAAACTTCATGGCATCGACGGCGGCACGCGCTTCTCCCACAGAATTCACGCGCGGGACAATGATCCCCATGGCTCCTACATCAAGCGCCCGCGAGATCAATGCGGGAGCGTTTTCCGTGACCCGAACCAGAGGTATCACTCCCGCGCCTCGCGCGGTTCGGCAAAGCGCTTTGATCTGCGAATAGCTGGTGGCGGAGTGTTCGGTATCGATAAAGAAAAAGTCGATTCCGCCAGCGGCCAGGATTATGGGAAGTTCAGGATCCAGCCACTCCCCCAGAGAGGTTCCATAAACTGTCGTACCCGCTCTTAACTTGTCTTTGACGACGTTCTTCTGCAAAGCATGACCCCTGTTCCGAGATTCCGGGGGCAAAGAAATTGCCACGCCTCGATTCCCGGTCGAAACCTCGTACAACTGTAGAGAAGACTCCCCTGCTGTCAATAGATTTCAGCGTATTGAACACCCTGCCGGCAACAAAAATCCGGCGGTTTCCTTACGTCGTTTATGCGCAGCGAACGTGGGCCGGCCGGGACGATGAGAACGACTTCCCGGATATCAGGTTGGGTGGCATTGCACGCGATTCTCCTGCAAATCGTTTCCTGATACGCGGATTTAACGATTCACATATCACCACTTCATGTTCATCGTATTGAACTTGCTTGACAGTCGATTCCCTGCACCTCTATTGAAGAGGTTGCGGCTCGATGCCCCAAGTGTTTTGTGGCTATGTTGCCAGGGACATTCAACACCCAGGAGGAAGTATGAGGACTCGGACGGGATGGTTTTGTGAACGGTGGAAGGTATTACTAGTTCTTGTTCTTGCTTTCTTCGTGACGGTGGCTGGCACGCAACCATTTGCCCTAGCCCAAGGCAACGCGGATGGGTCGATCGTGGGTGTCGTTACGGATCCATCGGGGGCCAACATAGACGCGGCATCCGTCACGGTCACGAACAATCGGACTGGCGTCGTCGAGAGGATCACCACTGGGAGTGACGGCCTTTTCAACGTTGAGAACCTGCCTCCAAGCTTGTACTCGGTGAAGGTGGAGAAGCCCGGCTTTGGCGCCAAGCTGAGCGAAAACGTGGAGGTAGCGGTGGGCAAGGCGACAACCCTGAATGTGCAACTGGCGGTGGGAAATGCATTGCAAACCGTCGAGATTCAGGGAAGCATCGCTCCTGTCACTCAAGATAAGGGCGACCGTTTGGTAGACCTGGGGCCACAGACGCTCTCAGAGCTGCCTTTGGAAGTAGCCGGTGGCGCTCGCTTGGCGGATAGCTTCCTGACCCTGGCGCCTGGCGTAACCGGAAATACGTTCTCTGCCCGCATCAATGGAGCGCCTGATTTCAGTCAGGACTTCTACTATGACGGCATCCCCTACATGAACGCCGACGGCGGAGGAAGGCAAGAGGGTTTGGGAGCGCCTTTTGAATCGGTCGATGAATATGCGATTATCACCAACGCTTACAATGCCGAGTATGGTCGCGGATCTGGCTTACTCAATTTTCACATTCGCAGTGGGACCAACAAGTTGCACGGAGGCGTTTGGGAATACCTGCGCAACAACGACCTGGACTCTGCCGGGTATTTTGCCCACATTGCTCCCACTGAAAAGCAGGACGAATTTGGATTCAAGGTGGGCGGGCCGGTTTATATCCCGCATATTTACGACGGCAAAGACAAGACATTTTTCTTTGTCAACTTCAATTGGTTCAGATTCCGCGGTGGTACCTCGGAATCTCAAGAAACCATTCCTACCTTAGCCGAGGCGATGGGAAACTTTTCTGGCATTCTCACCACCAATCCGGTTGTGGTGAATGGAGTTAACGAAATCAACCCATGCGATGGTTCGACGGAATTTCAGGGTCAGATTTTCGATCCTGCCACTACCCGGACCGTGAATGGGCAAGAGTGCCGCACGGCGTTCCCGGGCAACATCATTCCCTTGGACCGGTTGAGCCCTTTAAGCGCGCAGTTCCTGGCGCTCATGCCCACTGCAAGCACGAACAATCCCATTAATAACGCTCAGGTTGCCGTTCCCACCGCTCCTGAGAACAACTTCGTCTACCTCTTCAAGGTAGATCACAACCTCAATTCCAAGGTCGTGTTCCACGGCTCGTACTACAAAGGCAGATTCAACACTCCCACTTCGCCGGTCATCTCTGGCCCGCTGGGCAGTGGGAATAACTTCAACACTCTCGGCTGGGAACCACGGGCCTCCGTCGATTGGACCATTAGCCCCCATCTGTTGAACCAGATCGCTTACAGCGTTCAATACACCGAAGGCGTGCGCATTTACTTCCCGCTGGTTCCAAGCTCATTCAGCAGCCCGATCACAACCTCGGGCCAGCCCTGGCCTGCTTTTTCCATCAACGTTCCCAACGGGCCCTCCTACGGATCCGGTAACAACAATGGCCAAAACAGCGGCGGATGCTGGCCCTGCACTTTCCTTTCGGACAACGTGAAGTACATCAAAGGCCGGCATTCCCTCAACTTCGGAACGGAAATACGCTTTGAAGATGAGAAAGACGCCTTCGCCGTAAACATCGGAACTTTCAACTTCACAAATTACGGAACCGCTCTTCCCAGTTCCGCCAGTCCGGGGGTTTTGGGATGGGGTTTTGCCAGCTTCTTTCTGGGAACTCCTACCGGCGCTAGTGGCACGCCAGCGGTGACCCAAACTGCCCCGACCCCGGCGCGTCTAGTCAAGACCGGCTATCGCGCCTTGTACGTCCAGGATGACTTTCACGTCGACAAGAAGCTGACCCTGAATCTGGGACTGCGCTGGGATGCGTCTTTGCCGGCGTGGAACTCCGCGGGATATTTTTCGACCTTCGATCCGTCGGTGCCAAATCCCGGGGCAGGAGGGCTTCCGGGGTCGCTCGTGTATGCCGGCAACAGTGGTCTGAACGGGTGCATTTCAAGCGGAGGATCGTCGCTCTGCCGTCCCAAGATCTCCAACACTTATTGGGACAACTTTGAGCCTCGCGTGGCTTTTGCCTACCGCGTGAATGATGCGACCACCGTACGAGGCGGCTTCGGATTAACCTCGGTCCGGGGCGGTGCCAGTACTCTCATGGGACCTGAAATCGCGGCGAACTATCTGGCCGGTTATCAAGCCCAACAGAGTCTAGCCAGCCCGGACAATGGTTTTACCATTCCGACGGCAATACCGGGCACCAGTTGGGACGCGGGCATACCTGCGGTAGGGCCCCCGCCGGCGCACACTCTCAGTGCGGCAAACGGAGAGAGCGTCTCGGTGATGCGCCCCCAGGACGGCAGGGTCGGCTATGTCCAGGAATGGAACCTGACCTTCGAACACCAGTTCCCTTTCCGGATCGGAGGCGAGATGAGCTACGTGGGCAGCTCGAGCGTTCGGCTCGGATCCAATCTGCTCAACCCCAATCAATTGAATCCCATCTACTTGCCTCTTGGGACCGTCCTCAATGACGCGGTTGGTTCGCCGCAAGCCATCGCTGCCGGCGTCTCAGCTCCGTTTCCCGGGTTCACCGGTTCCGTGGCCCAGGCTCTGCGACCCTATCCGCAGTTCCTGAACATCACCGACAACACCCAGAACACCGGCCACTCCCGCTACAACGCATTGCAATTGCGAGCCCAGAAGTACCTATCGAACGGGCTGACGTTTCTCGTTAGCTACACCTACTCCCAGACCATTACCGACACCGTCGACCAGTTCACCACTTTTGGTTCTACTCCTTTGAACCAATACAACCCCAAGGCGGAGGGCCGAATCCTCGGAGGCGCGCCGTTCCTCAATACCAATCCCCGTTTCTTGACGGCTGCGGCCACCTACGAATTGCCCATCGGTCCGGGAAAACCGTTCTTCTCGAGAGGGGGCGCTGTGGGAAGGATTGTCGGCGGGTGGGGAACTTCCGTGGTCGCCAGCTATTATGCCGGAGACTTCCTGCCCATCAGCGGCGGTTCTCAACAACCGCTGTTTAACGGTCCGGCACGTCCGAACATCGTTTACGGAGTGGACCCGCTGATTCACAACTCCGGCAAATTCAATCCCGCAACCGATTTTTACCTTAACCAAAATGCCTTCAGTGACCCGACTCAATTTGGCATCGGCGATGCTGCTCCGACTCTCAATGCCAGAGGCTTCCCCAACTTTAATGAAAATATCGCGATCCTGAAGAACATTCACATTAAAGAACAGGCGACAATTCAATTTCGCGCCGAGTTTTTCAACGCCTTTAATCGTACTGTGTTCAGCGATCCGGATACAAATTGGAATGATAGAGTCACCGGTGGATTCGGAAAGGTGACCGGCCAATTCAACACACCTCGTCAAATCCAGGGTGCCCTGAGATTTGACTTCTGATTGTAACTGCAATGGCGCGAGCACTCCCCTACTGCCCGCACGCGCTCCCTCAAGCGCGTGCGGTTTGTTTTTGGAGCATCATGCTGACGAGGCCATCGCCGTTCCTGAGGCGGTTCCTTGGTTCCACTCGGCCGGTGACGTAAACTTTCAGAGAGGCGCCGGAGGGAACGTGAACTTCACAGGCAGGGGCGGAACTCTCAATGTTGTGCTGGTGTTAGGAACGTGAACTTCACAGGCAGGGGCGGAACTCTCAATGTTGTGCTGGTGTTAGTGCTTACGCTCCACTGCCTTCCTCAGGAGAGTGCGAGTGACCGCACTCAGCAACTCTACGAAGAAGCTAAGCTCGAAGAAAAATCCGGTCACGTGGATGCGGCGATTCAGAAGTACAAACAAATCATCGCGTTGCAACCGAATCTGGCCGCTGCCTATAGCAATCTCGGGCGGCTGTACTATCAACAGGGACAGCTGGACGAAGCCGTCAAAGCGCTCCAGCGTGCGACCCAGATCGATCCCAAATTAGAGCCTCCGCGGGCATTGCTCGGATTTGTGTTTTTTCAGCTCGAGGATTTCGAGGGGGCGCGCCGTGAGCTCAAGGCGGCCTCCCAGCTGAAAGAGGGGGACAAAACCGCACGCTTGTTCCTGGCGCGCAGCCTAATGGAACTGAAGGATTTCGACGGTGCCTTGAAGTTGCTGGTTCAGCTGAACCGCGAAGACCCCAAGAACACCGAGGTTCTTTACACGCTCGGCAGCCTGTATTCCAGTCTGGCCGAAATCACGATGGGGAAAATTCAGACCGTGGATCCGGACTCCTACCTGCTTGAAGTCGTGCTGGGAAAGGTCTCTGAGATTAAGCAGGTCTACACCGACGCCGCCGAGCACTATAGACGGGCCATCGAGCGCGCGCCGGATGTTCCCGACCTGTATTACCGATATGCGCACTCACTGTGGGAGGCAGGCGATTCGGGCGGCGCGCTTACCGCCTACAACCGCGCCCTGGAACGCAATCCATACGACTATCGCGCGCAATGGGAGTCGGCGCGCATCCTGCTCTCCGACAACCCCCAGGAAGCGTTGCACCGTGCAAATCGAGCCATTGAACTCAAGCCGGACGTTCCCGGAGCACGGATCGTTCGGGGGCGAGCGCTGCTGTCCCTGGAGAAGCCTAACGACGCGATTGAAGCGTTCAAGAAAGCCATCACCCTCGATCCCGATGATCCGGCGGTTCACTTTCAGCTGGCTCGGGCCTATCGCCAGGCAGGCTTAACCCAGGAGGCGCAGAACGAAAATGCGATTTACGAGCGCATGGACAAGGAGGCTCACGCGGGGAAAGAACAAAAGCCTTCGGAGCCACAATAGCCAGAGAAACCTGGCATCACGAATATGCGACTCTTCCCTGTTCTCCTCAACTCCGATGTCGGCTCCAGTGTTTTCCGCAGTGGTTCCAGCCTGACGGGCGCGCTCCTGTTGGGACTGGTTCTGAATCTCCCCGCGGTCTGCCAGTCATTGAAGAATGGCAGAGCCACGAAAACAAATCCTTCGGATGGATTGCTTTTCGTCTGGATCCCGCCCGCGAGCTTCACCATGGGCTGCTCGGCAGGCGACAGCGAATGCTTCAGCGAGGAGCTGCCGGCCCACCGCGTCACGATCAGCAAGGGATTCTGGATCGGACAGACAGAAGTTACGCTCCGCGCCTATGAGCGCTTCGCGGGAATTCCGCAGGCCGATGCACCGCCGCCGACCACTCGAAAGCCCGCTGAGCACAAAGTAAGCGAGGATTCCACGCCGATTGTTCTTGTCACCTGGGACGAAGCGCGCGATTACTGTAAATGGGCCGGCGGACGTTTGCCTACGGAAGCGGAGTGGGAATATGCGGCCCGCGGCGGGAGCACACAGGCGCGTTACGGAAAGTTAGATGAGATCGCCTGGTATCAAAAAAATAGCGGGAACACGATTCATGCGGTTTCCGAGAAGCTGGCCAATGGTTTCGGATTGTTTGACACGCTGGGAAATGCGTGGGAGTGGGTCAATGACTGGTATGCAGGCACTTATTACTCCATAAGCCCCGAACTGGACCCCCAGGGTCCGGCGACCGGTACGATGCATGTGCTGCGGGGTGGATCGTGGATGAATTCATCGAATTTGTTACGACTGTCGGATCGAGGCCGATCGAATTCCGATCTTCGGTTCAACTACTTCGGAGTTCGCTGTGTCCTCGATCAAGCCGCCCCGTGAGTTTCCTTGTGGGTGAGTCACAACCGGCAAACCAGGACTGACAACTAAGATCACTCCCTAGTTGACTCGCCCCGATGCAGCTTCAGCCCGCGCCAGACTCTCGCGGGCGAGCCCGTCGTCAGGCTTGATGCGAAGCGCTTCGCGGAACTGCGCCATCGACTCGGACAACTTTCCCTGCTGCGCGTACATCGATCCCAACCGGTCGTGGGCCTCGACGTTTTCCGGCTTCAGTTCCACTGCCCTTTCGTAGTAAGTCGTGGCTTCGTCCAATTCCCCTTTTAAGCGCAGGGCATTCGCCAAATTGAAGCAGGCCAAGAAGTAATCCGGCCTGAGCTTCAGCGCTTCCCGAAAATGGCTGATCGCTTCCTCAAAATCCCCCAGCGATCCCAATACCGTCCCGAGATTGTTCTGCACTTGAACGTTGGCCGAGTTCAGAAGTGCAGCTTGGCGGAGGGGGGCAATGGCTTCGCTGTTTTTGCCCATTGCATGCAAGGCTGCTCCCAGATCGGCGTAGCCGTTTACGTCCTGAGGATACTTGGCGAGTCGATGCTGCATCATCGCAATTTCGAGCGCTGCCAGATCTTGCCGCCGGCTGGGCAACACCTCCATCCAGAGATCGGCCATCTCGTCGGTGGATCTCTGTCCGCCCACCACCCGTTTCGGAGGAGTATTCGGATTGCGAGGATTATCCGACGAGTTATCGTAGGTATATCTCATCGACAACGTGGTTCCTTTAGGAAGAAACAGTGGCTCCTGGTAGCGAAATACGCCCTGCCAATCGAAGTCCCACCTCTTGATCGAGATCAGCCACTTTCGCGAGCCGTCGGGAAGTGTGGCGTAGGCCTGCATCTCTTGGCACAAATAATGCGCATGGGGCAGCAGTGCAAGCACATTCACGTCCGCGGGAAGCTCCAGATCGTCCGCAATTTGAAAGTCCTTCGCCCCCGCCGGGATATCGATGTCCTCATCGTGCTCCAGTCTCAAGATCATGGGGAACTTCGTTGGCGGCTTGTCGGAAAAATAGAGCCCAATCTTCGGCCGGATCGTCTCCGGCTTGCCCGATCCCAACAGATGCATAATGAGGATCAGATCCGTATCCTTGTCCAGCCGCCACGTCATTCCTTCCGGCTCCAGATATGGCGGCGAGCCCGGTCTCCAAGTGAGAAAGCGGCTGTCGAGTTCGGAATTGCCGCTGGAGAACTGGCCATCCATCGCCGTCGATCCCACCTCGTACACCTCACCGTTGGCAATATGCAGCGTTTGCGTGCGATCGATGGCGACGTAACAATGGTGGACAATCCTGGCATTTCCAGGCTGTATCTCGATCCCCCTTACATAATGAGTCCCGGTGTCAGGCACGGGCAGTACAAAGCGCGGCCAGGAGTCCGTGTTGCCATGGGCGAGAAGAACGTAGGGCTGCGGCAGTTCAATCACCAGGTCCGGAGTTCCCATCTGCCAACCTTCAGAAAACTTAGGACGGGGGGGCAGATCCGACGCTATCCCCTCGGGAGCTCCCGAAGCCACCCAGTGCTGAATGCTCTGGATTTGTTCGTCATCGAGTTTCCGCTCACCCACAAACTTGCCGTGACCGGGTTCCGGCAGCCAAGGTGGCATGTAATGGCTAAGGGTAACCGCTGCGATCTGCCGGGCATGTTTCTGAACGTCGGAATAGTTGAGCACAGTAAAGGGTCCCGATCCGCCGGGATGGTGGCACACCGCGCAATTGTTGAATAAGATTGGAGCAATATCCTTATTAAAGGTCAGGGTGGAATGCACACTCTGATCTTGCGTACTCTGATCTTGAACACTGTGGTTCTGACCGGCGGCCGGGCGAAACTCGGCCCCGGCCAGCAAGGCGAAGGTTGCGATTGCGGTCAACCCCACAGAAGCGTAGAAAGACTTTACCGAGATCTTTGCGCTCATCGCAGAAATCAGCATATAGCAGCCCTCAGCGCGCGGACAAGTGGCGGAACTCCAATGTCGACGCGGCTTTCGCGCTTCGGCCTTCTTAAAAAGCATCCCGTTCCTGCGATCGGTGCTAATCTGGCGGGGAGGAATTTCATGAGCTCCCGGCATGAAGCAACCAGTCAAAAGTCTCTCCAGGAATGCGAGAAGCCTAGCGGCCGGGTAATTTCGAGTTTTAAAGCTCGATTGCTCATGAGCAACGCACTGGTTTTTCTGGCGCTCGCGGCAGCATCTTGCAGGGCTCAACAGACTGCAGTCGATCTTGACGGAAAAGCTGTGAATCCGCTCCTATTGAATGCCAGCCGAGTCGTAGTCCTGGTTTTCGTCAGGGAAGACTGTCCCGTATCTGGGCGCTACGCTCCCACGATTCAACGGGTCCGCGACGAACATCAGGCCGATGTCCGCTTCTACCTTGTTTTTCCCGATAAATCGGAAACCTCGCCGAACATTCGCAAGTACCTGCAAGATTTCCGCTATTCCATTCCGGCTCTGCGCGACCCTCAGCACGCGCTGGTCAAACTAGCGCACGCCCAGGTCACGCCTGAGGCGGCGGTCTTCAATGGCCAGGGCGCTCTTGTCTATAACGGCCGCATTGACAATCTTTACGAAACCTTTGGACGCGCTCGTCCCGCCCCCACCACCCACGAACTGGAAGACGCAATTGACGCCGCTCTTGGGGGACGTGAGCTGGCGAATAAGACCGCCACGGCGGTGGGCTGTTATATCTCAGACCTGCACTGACTCGCCTGGCTGCGGAATGATCGGCCATCAGGGCTCGATGTTGATTCCGTCCAGATACACAAACGTCCCTCGGCCGAAAGCGTCCGGGGGCTGGCCTAAGACGGAGATTCTTACCTTGTGCTTACCGGCCGATGGGAACGTCTGGCTGAAGATTCCCACTCCCCAAATGTCATCGGCCGAATAAGTATCGATGACCACGTCGGACTGTCCGTCGATGGAAATTCCAGCCTTGCCGCCATCGTCGCCCAACTTGGTGAACCAGACGAACTTGGATCCTTCGAATTCGAACTCCAGGCTTGCGCCTTTCTCATTGCTGCGGCTGATCGTGCCGAGATATGCGGGTTGAAGGTAGGCTTGCCGCTGCCAACTCCCCTGGAAATTGATTCCTGGATCCACATCGTCCAGTACAACGGCTCGCTTTCCGCTGGGCCCTTCCGCTCGGACCAACCCTGAGCGCAGCCCTGCGCCGTTGACCGTTCGCACTTCATAGGTAGCGGCAGGATCGGCTGCTGCGGAATGATCAAAGTAGTAATTGCCCTTCGCCACCTTGTCCACAAGCACGGAGTCACGAAGCACCTCGTAGTAGGACACCCAATGGTCATCCTGACCAGACCGCCATGAGAGCTCAACCCCGGGGTAACTCATGTTTGTCGCCCGTGCTTTCAGTACATTACTCGGGGCCGAGGGTGGGGTGGTGTCAAGCCGATTGCCAGGATGAAAGGGCAGGTTCAAATAAATGAGTTCGCCCGGAAGCATGCTTTCCACCCGGATGCCGTTGCTTATGAGGTCCGCGCCAGAGCGCGTCTCGCTCTCCGATGACTCCTGATATGAGACCAAATAGGATTCGTCCGCCAGCAAGCCCTTGGGCTTAATCGTGACTGGGCCCGGAGCCGGCCGCTTTGGAATAATGATTCCCCGCTTTCCGTCCTGGCTCAATCGTTCAAAATAAATAACCGGATCATCTCCGGCGACCGGTGGACGGAATACATGAGACCAGCGGCCGGCGACCCCTTCCCTGCTCATAAAATGGTAGATGTCGATCATCTGCCGCATGCCCTCGAGCTTCTGAGGGTCCCAGGTGTCGCCGGCATTGTCGAAAGCCATGGTGAGCTGGCCGCGGTAGGTTGCTTTCTCGAACTTGTCGACCTCGTAAAAGTCGCCATTGGCGCCGGTTTTGTCGGGCGGCAGAAACAGAGACGCCCAGTAGTTACTGAGAATCCCGACTCCGCCGTCGCTGAAGGAAATCGAGGACGCGTAGCGGGCATAGTCGTAACCAACTTCGTTCCCTCCGCCGTTGCACGCTTGGAAAGCGTCGTCTGGGTGCTGGTCGAGAAAATTGCGGAGCAGTTGCCGAAAACCCTGGTCCTGGCCGAGCAACACCGTGTCGTCCCCGCCATCCGCTGTAGGAATACCATCGGTGCGCCATTCGAATTTCCCATAACGTTGGTGAAACTCGTCGAGGGCTTCGGTGAGGTAGTCGACCACAGCTGGTTTGGACATGTCCAGAGTGCTATGGATCAACCAATCGGGATGAATGCGGCCAAGTTTGGAATCTGGATCCGCCATGTAAATCGGCGAATAAATCAGCTGGCCGATGTCGTGCTTGTGCAGGTAAATACCGGTTGCCCGGAAGTCCGGGCCACCCCAGTCTCCGGTACGGTCCCACCAGCAGCAATCGCGATGGTAGACATCGGCGCCGGTCTCGCTGATGTAGTCCGCGGTGCGGAAGATCTTGCGGTAGGTCGAAGCGCTGTCGGCATCGAGCAGGGTCAGAGTTAGCGGTCCCTCGCCTATCCATCTTGTGTTACGGAGATCCGGCCATCCCGTGCCCTTCCACCACCAACCTGCCTGGCGAATCGCGCCAAACCATCCCTCGCGTGTGTAATCCCATAGGTAGCGATACTGCCAGTCCAGAACTGCGTTGCCGGCTTCGTCCAGGTCCCCGTTGAACAGCCCGACAAACGCCATCGGCGTGGTCAGCGATTCGCCTGGCTTCAGATTTTGGTTGTGGCCCGCTACGCGGAATTTCACTTCGAGCGATCCATCCGGACGTTCGCTATAGGTGGAAGCCCAATGGCCAAAGTAGTCCCAGCCGAGGAATACACCCTCGCTGTTCGCCGGGTTCGCGATCGCCGCCCACGGTGCATAGGCGGAACTTCCTCCGCCCCAGTAGGCGCGCCCGGCCCCAGGTTTCGCCGTATTGCCAATGTTGCTTACCGTGGCCCTGATCCGAACTCTGCCCGCGCGCGAAGCCGTCCACACCAGCACCGCATCCTGCTTCAGGGATGGAGTCATTTCGCCGCGGCCCAGGAATACCGAGTCGGCGGCATGATCGCCGGACCGCTGCCATCGCTGGCTGGCCTCGTCATAAACCAAGTCGGCCAGTTGCAGCGAGGGATCGGATTGATGCGTCGTAGGCAGCGCCTCATGGAAGCGCGCCAGATCAGGATTGCTGATCCTGGCTTCCTCCCGAAACTGGTATCGCCAGCCATTCTTGCCCTGCTCGCCGCTGAATTCTTCTGAGGCGCGGTGAGATTCTCCGTTGGAGTAAACGAGGGTGGGGTCAAAGGCGGTGAGGTCTGAACCTGTCGTGCCGAATCGATTTACGATGAACGCCAACCGGTCCCCAGCAGCCACATCCGCCTCGGCATCCACAGGCACTTTGGCATCCGCATTCGGCACGTATTCCCACTTCTTGTGCAGCCAATCCTTGGCCGGCCAAATCTGGTCCTCATTGTGTACGACTCGGGCAATTACCCCATCGCCCAGAAAATTGCCCTTTTCTGACCCATTGAAGGGATCAAAGGAATCAAACTCTCGCGCCACTCCGGGCTGCAATTGCTCGGTTCTTAACGTCCAACTGCCTGGGCGATTTTCTCCACCGGTCATCCAATACAGCTTCTGAGATTCCGGCAGCCCAATCTTTGTGACAAAGCTGAGAAATCGAGGCTCGCGGACTCGAAATGCTTTCTTTCCCACGTTCTTGAATTGAACCCATTCGCGGATAATCGATGTTCCCGGATACACCACGTAAGTCTTGGTTACCTGTAAGTCTCCGTGGCGCAAACCAATCTCGAGTTTGATTTCTCCGCTGGCGAGAATACTGTCACTGGCGCTCACGAGTCGCAAGGCACCCAAACGGCTCGACACGTTCTTATCGTCAGCCACGCCGCCAAGTTCCTCAGAGAAAGTGCCAGAGGGCAATAATTCCCGTGCGCTGGTCTTATCTTGGAAGCTGCTGGTGAACAATGATCCGTGCGCAAAAGTGATGGTCCTCTCCACTTTCGCTGTGCCGAGTGTCCAGGTATTCCCTTTCCTTGAAACGTATCCGTCTTTACTATTGCTAGCATTTGCCCGAGGGCAGACCATCGTCACGAGCACGGCAAGAAGCATAGAAGTCTTTGCCCGTACCAAGAAATGCCGTGACATGGATTCTCCCGATTGAAAATTGAAAGATGAATAGATTTTCGACGCAAGCGCTGGCGCGGCAGCGCGATTCAATGGCTCACACGGCAAGGCCGGTGCGCCTTTTTGCGAGGTTGGGCTCCCGCTTCCGAGATACTACGAGCTCCGCGGCCCGTGTCAACCGATTTCAACCTATTGAACGTTGGCCACCGATTCATTCTTCCAGTGGTATAACTTCCCCGTCAGTACATGACTGATTCTTGCGTCCCTGAGAATCGGACACCCGTCCAGATTTTCTAGGCAATCGGTTCAGCGTCCAGGCGGGCGATGATCCCTTTCACTGCCGGCGACGGCGAGGGGAAGCGATCGAGCACCCTGGGGTCATGACCGGGAATGATGTGCGTGGGAGAATCCGCGAGCGCGCGGACCGTCTCAAAGCCCCGCAACATGTCCCCGACACTGTAAAGGAGGGGATAGGGGTTCGAGCGATCCAGGTTGGCGTAGAAATGGGCGGCGTCGGAGGCCAGCACCATCCAGCCTCGACGGGTATGCACGCGCACGATCTGCAAGCCGTCCGTGTGGCCGCCGACATGGTGCACAGTAATGCCCGGCGCGATCTCGGCGGTCTGGTCCAGGAAGACCACGCGCTTCTCATACACCGCCCCGATCAGCGCTTGAATGTGGCCCAGGGTATAGGCGTCCCGAAGCACGTCGTGCAACATGTTTCGGCCGGTGGCATAAGCCACCTCGCGATCTTGAATGAAAAACCGCGCCGACGGAAAGCGCTCCAGATTTCCGCAATGGTCATAGTGCAGGTGAGTGATGATAACGTCCTTAACATCTTTTGGCTGGATACCGATTTGTTCGAGCGACGCGACGGGACAGCGAAGGTGTTCGCGGCCTCGGGCTTTGGCTTCCACGGCGTCGAAGCCCACATCCACCATGATGCAACGCTCGACATTGACGATCGCCCAGAGGTAGTAGTCGATGGGCATGGGGGCATCGTGAGGATCGGCGACCAGGAAATTACGGTTGCGCGTGCTGTCGCGCCGGGCGTATTTGATGGCATAGATCTCGTATTCAGAAGTTGCTTTGGGCACGGGGTCTCGCACGGCGGCCTCGGGCTCAGGCACTCCCAAGGCACTGGCCGAAGAAAGTTCGCGAGCCCCAATTAGTACTAACGTTCGGACGAATTAGTCAAGCAGACATCCGGAACCCGGAAGCGACCCCATGACGCAAACCAACAACGGACGGGCGACCTCGTATCCCCCCCGACTTTTGCGTTCCATGCTGTTCGTGCCCGCGACCTCCGAGCGATTTTTTGCTAAAGCGGTTGGCGGCGAGGCCGACGGCATTATTTTTGATTTGGAAGACAGCGTGGCGGAAAGGCAGAAGGATCGGGCCCGCAAGATCCTGGTGTCGGCGCTGAATGACCTCGACTTTGGCGCCAAAACCGTGGCCGTACGAATCAATGGAGTCGACTCCTGTCACATGCACAAAGATGTGATTGCTCTGGCGGAGCAATGTCCGCGCCTTCATTTCATTGTTCAGCCCATGGTTGAGGAGGCCTGGCATGTGCGATTCCTTTCGACATTGCTCGATCAAGTCCAAGGTTACGAAGGCGCAAGCCAAAGAATCGCCATCGAGGCAATCATCGAAACTCCCTTGGGGCTCGAGAATCTGCGGGAGATTGCCGTTTCCTCGCCTCGACTCGAAACCTTGAGTTTTGGCGCAGGAGACTATGCCGCGTCCATGCACATGAAAAATCACGTGGTCGGTGCTCCAGATCGATGCTACCGAATCAGCCCGTCCGTCGAGTTTGGTGAGTCCGGCAGTCCCGACCAATTCGGAGACATCTGGCACTACGCCATGGCCCGAATTTCGAACGCATGTAAGGCCTTCGGCCTGCGCGCCCGGGACAGCGCCTATGCCGACCTGACGAACGAGGCGGGCTTTCGCGCCGCCGCAATGCGGGCACGAGCGCTGGGCTTCGAGGGCAAATCGGCAATCCATCCATCCCAGGTTTCCATCTGTAATCAGGTCTTCTCGCCAAGTTTGGGGGAGCTAACCTGGGCTGAAAGCGTTATGAAAGAACTTGAGCGGGCCGCCGAGCGCGGCGACGGCGCAGTCAGTTTGAACGGCGAAATGGTCGACCAGGCACACGTGAAACTCGCCCGGAATATTCTGGCAGAGCACCGACTCGTGATACAGAAAGAGGCACAGAAAGGCAGCCGACCCGCATGAGCGAGGCGATGGCGTTGGCGGATCTACGGGTCCTCGATATTTCCACTTTCGTGAGCGCCCCATTCGCGGCCGCGTGCCTGGCTGAGTTCGGCGCCGAGGTGCTGAAGATCGAAAAGCCGGGCGAAGGTGACTCGCTTCGCCAACTCGGCACCCGGAGCGAGACCGGAGATTCTTATTTCTGGCTGAGCGAGGCCCGCAACAAAAAGTGCATAACCCTAGACCTGCGCAAACCCCGGGGCGCCGATCTTTTTCGACGCATGGTGAAGAAGGCGGATGTAGTGATCGAGAACTTTCGCCCCGGAACTCTGGAGAAGTGGGGCCTTGGCTTCGCCGATCTGCTGGCGCTCAATCAGGGGTTGGTCATGTTGCGGATCTCAGCCTACGGCGATAAAGGACCCAAGAGTCAATTGCCTGGCTTCGCCCGAATCGCTCAGGCCTACGCCGGACTAACCTACCTGGTCGGGCAGCCCGACACCCCGCCCTTGATCGCGGGCTCGACCACCCTGGCGGATTACGTCAGCGGCCTGTACGGCGCCTACGGCGTTCTGATCGCCCTACGGGTGCGGGAACGGACCGGGCGCGGACAGTACATCGACATCGGCTTGCACGACGGGATATTTCGGTTTTTAGATGAAATCGCGTGCGTCTACGACAAGCGAGGAACGGTTCGCGAACGCATGGGCACGGAGACCCCAAGTTCCACACCCCACAGCCACTATCCCACCAAAGATGGGAAATGGGTGGCGATTGCCTGCACCAACGACAAAATGTTTGAGCGACTGGCCAGCGTAATGGAGCAGCCCGACCTAGCGCGCCCCGACCAATACGGCCCGAAGCCAAGAAGGCTTGAGGCGCGCGCGCACATCAATCAGTTGGTGTCGGACTGGACCTCAACCTTCGCCCGCGATGAGGTGATCAGGCGCTGCTCGGAGGGCGACGTGCCCTGCGGCCCGGTCAACAGTATTGCCGAGATTTTTGCCGAAGAACAGTTTTGGGTGCGCGACACCTTAACCCGCATTCGCGACGACCGCATTGGCGATCTGGCAGTGCCCGGTGTCGTGCCCCGATTGTCCGAGACTCCGGGAAAAATTCGCCATCTCGGACGTGCCGTGGGAGAGAACAATGCGGAGGTATTCCGCGAGTGGCTGGAGATCGAAGAAAGTGAACTGGACGCCCTAAGAAGCGAAGGTGTGGTTTGAGAGGGGAGTTGGATTATGGAAACCGTCGAGTGTGTGGCCAGCCTGGGTTGCGAAATCGGGGAGAATCCACTGTGGCACGGCGCCACCCAGAAACTGTACTTCGTCGATATTCCTAAGGGCACAGTCTATCGCTACGATGAAGCGAAGCGCAGGTGTGATGTTTTTTGCCGTACGCGCATCACCGGTGGGTTCACGTTCCAGGAAGACGGTTCCTTATTGCTGTTTCAAGACGGCCGTCTTGCCTCCCTCGCTCTCGACGGAACCGTCCGCGAAAGACTGAGCGGTCTCTGCCCCGGCAACGAAAGGTTCAACGATGTAATCGCAGATCCGGAGGGCAGAGTTTTTGCCGGCGCCATGGAAGGGAATGGGCGACTTTTCCGTTTCGATCCTGACGGCACGGTCACGCAGTTGTTCGATGGGATTGGAGTTCCGAATGGAATGGGGTTCACTCCCGACCTGCGGGGAATGTACTTTACCGACTCTCCGGCGCGAAAAATCTACCTTTTCGATTACGAACGCGAAACGGGAAATTTGAGTAATCGCCGCGTCTTTGCCGAAATTCCGGTGAACGAGGGCTTGCCCGACGGCATGACAGTGGACGCGGACGGCTATGTTTGGAGCGCAATCTGGTTCGGCGGCCGATTGAAGCGCTACGCCCCTGACGGAAGCCTTGACCGTGATGTATTTCTGCCCGCGACACAAATCTCTTCCGTGACCTTTGGCGGACCGGATCTGACCGATATTTATGTCACGTCTACGGCGTCAACCACGGCAGATGTCTGGCGCCCCTCCGGCTGTGATGCTGGGCGGCACCGGGGTGGTGACGTGTACCGCGTGCGGGTTCCGGGCTTAAGGGGAAAGCTTCCGTTTCATTCACGGTTGCGGTTCCCCAGCTGATTCTCGTTCGGGCAGGGATGGCCGGCTGCGCAGCCATCGAAGGCGGACGAAGAAACGGGAATGACCAGAATGAACCGAGCTTCCTGTAGAGTGGCGTCGCCCCGCGCTGTCAATATCGAGGATTTGCGCTGTTTGGCGAGGAAGCGCATGCCCCGGGTCGTTTTCGAATTTCTCGACGGCGCTGCCGAAGACGAAACCACTCTGGCCGCGAACCGCTCAGCCTTCGAGACTTACACCTTCCGCCCGCGCCATGCCGTAGCCATTGCGCAATGCGATCTGCGATCCCGGGTGCTGGGCTTTGACGTCTCTTTCCCGGCGCTGCTCGCTCCCATAGGGTGCAGCCGCGTCATGCATCACGAGGGCGAAATCGGCATAGCCCGGGCAGCCGGAGCCGCGGGCACTGTGTATATTCTCCCCACCGCTTCCGGTCATCTCCTTGAAGACGTTAAAGCAGCCGCTTCCAGCCCGCTCTGGTACCAGCTCTATCTGATCGGTGGCCGCGCCGCGGCCGAGGCCGTGATCGAGCGTGCGCGGAATGCAGGCTACTCTGCCCTGGTAGTGACGATCGATACCTGCGTGGCAGGAATGCGGGAGAGGGATTTTAGGAATGGAATGAAAGAATTGACGGGCTCTCATCCGCTGGCCAAAATACCCTACCTGCCGCAGTTACTGGCGCGGCCTCGCTGGCTGGCGAGTTTTTTTCTCGACGGAGGCACTCCGACTTTGCCGAACATCATCGTTCCAGGGCAAGGACCAGTCCCCCTCTTGGATGTAGGTGCTGCCTTGGCGCGGTCCGTAGTTACGTGGGATGATTTTTCCTGGCTTCGAAAAAGCTGGCCGGGACCAATCGTGGTGAAGGGCGTTTTGACCGCCGAGGATGCCCGCCGCGCCGTAGACCTTGGGGCGGCAGCGGTTGTCGTGTCGAATCATGGTGGGCGGCAACTGGACGGCTCTCCCGCCACACTGGATGTGTTGCCTGAGGTTGTCGAAGCCGTCGGAAATCAGGTTGAAGTGCTGATGGATGGAGGCGTTCGTCGCGGCTCCGATATCGTCAAGGCGATTTGCCTGGGCGCTCGCGCGGTCCTGATAGGACGAGCCTACGCTTACGGCCTTGGCGCCGCGGGGACAGCAGGAGTCCGAAGGGCGCTCGAAATCCTGCGCGCCGACGTTGAGCGCACGCTCCGGCTGCTCGGTTGCTCCGCTGTCGCTAAGTTGGACCAATCTTACTTAAATGCCAAACGCGATTGAGCGAGGTACCGGCAAAGCTGTTCCATAGGCGTCCGGTTTATGCGTCAGGAAAAGATAAGGATTTCGAGGAGTACAAAATGCGTCTGCAAAATAAGGTGGCAATCATAACCGGTGCCGGCTCCGGCATCGGGAAAGCTACGGCCGTGCTTTTTGCCGCAGAAGGCGCAGGCGTGGCGGTTATCGATCGGGAGGCCGAAGCCGGCCAACGAGTAGCCGACGAACTCGGCCCGGAAAGCTTGTTTCTCCCCGCGGACGTTACCAGCGCGCATGATATGGAAAGCGTAGCCCGCACGGTACAGCAGCGTTTTGGACGGATCGACATTCTCTTCAATAATGCCGGGGTGGCCTGCGTGGGCACGCTGCATGAGACTTCCGAACAGGATTGGGACCACGTGATGGCAGTCAACATCAAGGGAATCTATCTGACTAGTAAATTCGTTCTACCGATCATGATCGCCCAGCAATCGGGCTGCATCATTAACATGGCAGCCTGTGGCGCGTTGATGGCGTTGGCCCAGCGCGCAGCCTACATTGCGTCCAAGGGCGCAGTTCACTCGCTCACCAAAGCCATGCAGGCTGACTACTGCCGTTATAATATTCGCGTGAATGCCCTCCTGCCGGGCACCATCTACACGCCTTTCGTCGAAGGATTTCTGCGTAAGCACTACGGCAATGACATGGAGAAGGCGATGGAAGGCCTGAAGAAGCGGCAACTTTCGCAAACTCTCGGTACTCCTGAGGACGTTGCCTACGCAGCGCTCTATCTGGCATCCGATGAAGCTAGGTTCGTGTGGGGCAGCGGCCTGGTCGTAGACGGCGGCCTTTCAGCGGCAAAGATCTTCGATTAGATTCCGTCAAATCGACGGTTGCAAACCCGGTTCCAATGGATCGAAAATCCTACCATCATCGTCCTCGGGTCCTGATCTCGCGGCCACTTCAGTCGACCGTGATCGATAAGATCTCCCAACACTGCGAGGTTCGGGTTCATCCTCTGGACGAAGCCATGCCCGTCGAAATGCTCGCGCAGGCGATCCGGGATGTGGACGGCTTGATGTGCGTTGGCCAGCGGGTCGGCAAAGACATCCTGGAAGCAGCCGCGGAATTGCGCGTTATATCGAATGTAGGCGTCGGGTACGACAACATTGATGTGGAAGCCTGCACCCGAAGAAGCGTTCTCGTCACCAATACTCCCGATGTGCTGACCCAGGCCACGGCCGACCTGGCCTTTGCCTTGATCATGGGAGTCGCCCGGCGTGTGGTCGAGGGCGATCGCTACGTTCGCGAAGGCTGCTGGTCTCATTGGCAATGGAATGCCATGTGGGGCGCGGATGTTTATGGCAAGACGTTGGGGCTTTACGGTTTTGGACGGATCGCTCAGGCAACCGCCCGCCGCGGACTTGGCTTCTCCATGCGCATTCTCTACCACGCACGTCGTCGTGCCGCTGAGCGGATTGAAAAAGAGCTGGTTGCGGAATTTGTGGACTGTGACACTCTTTTGCGGAAGTCAGATTTTCTGAGCCTGCACGTGCCTCTTACTCCCGAGACCCGGCATGCCCTCAACGAAACGCGTTTGGCGTTGATGAAGCCAACTGCGTATCTCATCAACACGGCGCGCGGTCCCGTCGTGGACGAAGCAGCCCTGGTTCAGGCTCTTCAGCGGGGCACGATCGCAGGCGCTGGGCTGGATGTCTTCGAAGATGAGCCCAAAGTGCATCCGGCATTGCTCACCATGAAGAACGTGACGTTATTGCCCCACGTGGGAAGCGCCACCGGCGAAGCCCGCCTGGGCATGGCTATGCTTGCCACGGAGAATCTGCTGGCGGCTCTGCGCGGAGAAACTCCGCCCAATCTCGTCAATCCGCAGGCTCTCGAATCAGGAAGTCGCTTCGCGAAGCGTTCTTCCCCCGTCTAAGTTGCGGCTGGACAGCACTCCGCGAATGGCCTCGGCTATCTTTTGCGAAGACGGAATGTAGAAGTCTTCCATGCTGGGGCTGTAAGGAACAGGCGTATGCGGGGCCGTTACCATCTCGGGCGCTGACTCCAGCCGGTCAAAGACCTTTCGCGCCGCCAGAGCAATCACGTCCGCTGCCACGCTGCAGCGGGGTGTGTCTTCATCCACCACAACCAGGTGATGCGTTCTGGCAACCGAATCGAGGATGGTCTCTTCGTCCAGCGGCGATAGCGAGCGCGCATCAATGAGCTCCACGCTAATGCCCTCCTGGCCCAACTGCTCCGCAGCTTTCATGGCGACGTGGACCATTCTGGAGAACGCGACGACCGTGACATCGCCGCCCTTGCGGAGGATCTTCGCTTTACCGAGGGGAATCGAGTAATTCTCCTCCGGTACGCTTCCCTTCATAGCGTAGAGCTGGATGTGCTCGCAAAAAAACACTGGGTCGTCGTCTCGGATGGCGGCTACGAGCAGGCCCTTGGCGTCGTACGGTGTCGACGGAGCGACGCACTTCAGTCCAGGAATGTGAGTCAGGATTGAATAGTCGATGGTGGAATGCTGCCCGGCGGCGCGGACACCCGCCCCGATCACGGTTCTTATGGTCAGCGGAACCTTTGCCGTACCGCCAAACATATAACGCATCTTGGCGCCCTGGTTGACCACCTGATCCATGCAGACGCCAAGAAAACTGACGAACATCAGTTCCGCTACCGGGCGCAGCCCAGTGGCCGCCGCACCGATGGCCGCCCCCATGAACGCGGCCTCCGAGATGGGAGTGTCCCACACTCGCATGGGACCGAACTCCCCCAACAGCCCTTTAGTCACTCCGAACACACCGCCGAAAGCATCCTGCATCTCGAGTGGCCGTCCGGCTCCGCCGGCCACATCCTCGCCGATTACAACGACTTCTCGATCCCGCCGCATTTCCTGACGGAGAGCTTCGTTGATCGCTTCCCGGTAAGTTATCTCTCTCGTGGCCATAGTGGGTTTATGGGTTGTAATTGTCGTGGTCCGGCGAAGCCCTCAAATCGAAGTTCCATCAGGGATAGTTGACGTAAACACCGTTGAGGCACTCCACTGCTTCGGGTGAAAGCGCTTCTTCCGCCGACTTAACAGCCGCATCCACCTGCGCCACCATCCGCTCTTCGATATCTGCCATCGTAGTGGAGGTCAAAAGATTTTCGGCGAGAACCCGCCGCTTGAAAGTAACAATCGGATCACGTTCCCGGTATGTCTGCTCCTCGTTCTTCAGTCTGTACTTCATCGGGTCGCCTTCATAGTGTCCAAAATATCGATACGTCTTTGCCTCCAGAAGGGTCGGTCCCTCGCCGTTGCGAGCGCGGCCGACGGCTACAGAAACTGCCTCGTAAACCGCAAAGAAATCCATTCCGTCCACAATCACACCCGGAATGCCGTAGGCGTCGGCACGACGGGCAATGTCCCTGATCTTTATGGCGTACTCCACGGGGGTTGCTTCAGAATAAAGGTTGTTCTCGCAAACGAAGAGCACGGGAAGTTTCCAAACCGCAGCCAGGTTCAGCGCTTCGTGGAAAGCTCCCTGGTTGGTTGCCCCCTCGCCAAAAATGCTGGCGGAAACTTGTTTCGTCCCCTTTACTTTCGCTACCAACGCAGGTCCACATGCCAGGGGCAGCCCTGCCGCGACGATGCCGTTGGTACCCAGCATTCCGCGGCTGAAATCGGCAATGTGGAATGTTCCACCTTTGCCTCGGCTGAGCCCCGTGGCCTTGCCATAGAGTTCCGCCATGACTCCGGCGACATCCAGGCCCTTGGCGATGCAATGTCCGTGGCCGCGATGAGTGCTGGTAATGAAATCCTTATCGTCGAGATGGGCGCACAGTCCCACCGCCACCGCTTCCTGCCCGGCGGAAAGATGGGCGAATCCAGGAAGCCTGCGCTGCGCGATGAGCTCATGAACCTTGTTCTCGAAGGTCCTTATCAGGACCATTTTCTCGAAGGCCCACAGTAGTTTTTCTCGGCTAATTTCCATGGGAAACCGCGCTCAATTTCTTCCTAGCGGCACGAATAGCCGCCATCTACTACGAACTCGCTACCCGTGGCGAATTTCGATTCGTCCGAAGCCAGATAAAGGATGGCATAGGCGACATCTTCGGGAAGGCCCACATTTCCGATGGGGTGCATGGCATTCACTTCCTTCATGAACGCTTCCATTCCCTGTGGGGCCTTCGACGCGAAGGCCTCCAGCTCCTCATGCCAGATCCAGCCGGGGTGCATCGAATTGACCCTGATTTTGTCTTTGGCATAGAGCAGCGCGTCGGTCTTGCTCATCAGCCGGACCGCGCCCTTGGAAGCGTTATAGGCCGGTAGCGCCGCATTTCCCACCAAACCGTACACCGAAGACATATTGATAATGCTGCCTCCGCCGCCTTTTTGCAGGAAGGGAACAGTGTGCTTCGTGCAGAAAAAAACGCCCTTCACATTCACGTTCATTACTTTGTCCCAGTCGTCAGACAGCATTTCGTGGGTGGGCGCGTTCACTCCCGCAATGCCCGCGTTATTTACGAGCACATGAATCCCCTCCCACTTCGCGTGGATTTCTGCAATGACCTGCGCCACTTCTTTTTCATCCGATACATCAAGGTGCCAGTATTCCGCGACGCCACCGCTATCCCTGATTTGCCGGGCGACCTTCTTCCCGTTTTCGTCACGGAGATCGGTAAGGGCCACCTTCGCTCCCTCCTGGGCTAGAAGCTTGCACACTGCTCTGCCGATTCCGCCCGCGGCGCCAGTTACGATAGCAACTTTGCCTTTGACTCGATCCAATCCGCACTCTCCCTACGAAATCTCTTGATAAAGGAAACTGATCCACGAGAGTATCTTTACCGGAGCAGGGCACCGTTCCGCTTTCGACGCCCGAACGCCCAACTACTTGACCGACACGCCGGCATCCACCATAAGAAGGTGGCCGGTGACAATGCTGGATGCATCCGAAGCCAGGAAGATGCACGGCCCGACGATCTCATCCGGACGACCCAGCGCCCCTCGGGGGATATTCTCGAGGAATGACTTCATCAATTTTTCCCCGCCATAGACTGGATCGGCCAGCGTTTCTCTCAAACCTGGAGTATCGATCTGGCAAGGAGCGATGGCATTGACCCGTATCCCTTTTTTTGCCCATTCGATCGCCAGTTCGCGAGTCAGGCCATTCACCCCGGCCTTGGCGGCTGAGTAGCCGGCTGTGCCATATCCCAGCGCGATCACCGAAGCAATCGAGGAGACGTTAATAATGCTGCCTTTTCCTCGCTCGATCATGTGCCGTCCCACATGTTGGCAAAACAGAAATGTACTGCGCAGAAAGATGTTGAAAATTCCCTCCCACTCTTCCACCGTTACATCGGTGGCGGCAATCGGTTTCCCCGCCCCTGCCAGATTCATCAGGACATCAATCTTCCCGAATTTTCTGATGACATAAGCGACGGCTTCCTCAACCTGTTTGGGATCGCGCACGTCACACACGACTGGCATCGCTTTGCCACCAGCCTTCACCAGACCCTCAGCGGTTCGGTTGGCAATCTCTGCGCTGATATCCAGGCACGCCACCTCTGCTCCAAAATCGCAAAAGCCCCGGCAAACTGTAGTCCCAATGCCCCCGCCCGCGCCGGTTGCGAGTACATGTTTTCCTGTCAGATCGAATAAACCCCGAAAACTCATTTACCGTCTCCTCGGCTACGCCGGCTAAGCCATGTTGCGTCCGAATCTATGCCTGGCCGCTGCCCGGCACTCCTTAACTTCTAGGGATCGCTCCGAGGAGTGTCAACGGATTTCAAGTTATTGAACAGACTGTTGCCTGGTCACCCGGTATTGCTGTCCGTCTCGCCGACCGACGAAGTCGAGGCCCATTTTTGAACTGGCCCTCCCCCTGCTAAACACACGATACAGGTATAATCGCGGCGACCCATGCCACTGACCTCCGGCGCGAAACTCGGGCCTTACGAAATCCAGTCCATCGTGGGTGCGGGCGGCATGGGCGAAGTGTACCGGGCGCACGATTCCCGGCTGAACCGCACGGTAGCCATCAAAGTGCTGCCCGCCTCTTTTTCGGCGGATCGCGACCGCCTGCAGCGCTTTGCCCAGGAAGCGCGCGCGGCCGCGGCGCTCAATCA
>Ga0182015_10000348_pt1 | contig 66326 bp, 57 predicted proteins | sample 712P3MmetaG_FD_120478 | JGI IMG/M metagenome (GOLD analysis project Ga0182015, IMG submission 120478) | Permafrost microbial communities from Stordalen Mire, Sweden - 712P3M metaG | ecosystem: Environmental > Terrestrial > Soil > Wetlands > Permafrost | place: Sweden: Stordalen | collected...
TGACGGCACAAATCCGCCGTCGCTAACCCCGCCTCCCCTTGCTTCAAGATCGAGATGATTTGTTCTTCGCTATGCCGCGTCCCTTTCATTGCGTTTCTCCTCTCCTGGTTTTGGAGAAACTCTAATTCTAGGTGGTTCAGTTTTCGGGGGCTAGGTCAGATGCTTAAGCACTCACGCTTCCAATCAGAAGATCTTGACGAGAACGAAATTCATTGAGAATCCAACAGAAAAAAGCTGTTGCGGCGGATGACGCTGACGAGAATCCGTCACTTTGACATGACGGACCACACAAGATCCCATCGTTTGGTCGCGCACGGCGCCCGCTCTCATCCCGAGATCTAAAGCTAACAATAAGTTACGTCGATCAGAGATTCGGGGGTTTGGTTTCCAAACTGCACCCTTATGAAAGTACAAAGGGGCCCCGCAAACAGGAAGGTTCTCATGGCAGGTTTGTTTTCGGCGCTTGATTATTTTTTTTGGCTGTCATCACGGCAATCTGAGCCGGGTTTTCACAATTGGGGGCAAAACCTATCGAGTTTGCTGCGACTGCGGTGCGAAGTTTGACTACTCCCTGGCGGAGATGTCGACCGGTCGACGTCTGGCTCGGACGCTCGCATTCAAATGGCTCCGCATCAGCTAGGGTGAGGAGGTACGATGTTGCGAATCACCGTAGAAGAAAAGAATGATCGGATCAGGTTCCGGTTGGAAGGCAAGTTGATCGGCAGTTGGGTTCAGGAGCTTGAACGGTGTTGGATCTCGATTCGGAACTACGATTCAGCGAACCGGCTCTTCGTGGATCTGAGTAGCGTGAGCTTCGTCGATGATAAGGGTAAGGCTTTGCTAACACGAATGGTCGCGCAGGGTGCGAAGCTCGTAGCCAAGGGTCTACTGATGACATCGCTGGCAAAGGAAATCGCAGGTCGATCGACTGCGCCGGTAACAGAAAAGGCAAACGCCGCGAGGTAAGCGAATCCAGGAGGAGGTCTCATGTCATCGCAAATGGTGCCAGTGGCTGTCGGCATTCATCAGGTCCTCGTCGCCGTCGATTTCTCTGAGACCTCCGAAAAGGCTCTCCATCACGCCGTCGCCATCGCTCGCAGCTATGGCGCCAGATTTTACCTAACCCATGTGGTTTCCGCGCTGGGTTTCACGCTTTCCGGAGGAAACACCATTGCCATGGCAACCGAGGTAGCCAAGCGCGATCTCTCCAGTCTGGAAGAAAGCCTGGTGGCGGCAGGCACACTGAGCGGCGTGCAACACGAGATCGAGGTCTGTCAGGGCGAAGTGTGGAAAGAGATTGAGCGAGTGGTTCGGGAAAAGCATGTGGACATGCTGGTGGTGGGCACTCGCGGTCGAACCGGGCTGAGTAAACTTGCCCTTGGTTCCGTGGCCGAAGCTATCTTCCGGCACTCGTCCTGCCCCGTCCTGACGGTGGGTCCGTGTGCCCCTTCCGATCCTCCGCCGAATGCACGGGTGCGGCACATTCTTTATCCCACCGACTTCTCTGAGGAGTCCGCGGGAGCGGCGGGCTATGCCGAGTCTCTGGCTCGGCAGCATGGAGCTCGCCTGACCATCGTCCACGTTGCTGAACGCCCCGGCGACGCGGCCGCCGAAGAACGGGAGCGTGAATTTGAAGCCAACTTCCGCAGGCATGCACCCGGACGGCTTCCTCACGACTGGACCTTCCGTACGCAACTCGGGCCGATCGATGAAACCATTCTCGAACTGGCGGAGGAAGGACGCGTCGGCCTGATCGTTCTCGGTTTACGCCCTCAACCTTCTTTGCGGCATCCCCACGGCTGGCCGCATGCTTACAAGATTGCATGCCAGGCTTGCTGCCCCGTCTTGACCGTGCGCGGCGACACGGCATTCAGGCCATAGCGGGTTTCGCTCAGCAAAAATATTTGCTCCAGCTTTCACAAAACATTTCTCTCTCCCGCAAAACTCCGCTATTCTCTAGCCGGGATGAACACGCTGGCTCTTTCCGAGCTTCTGGGCGCCACGGTCTATGACCCGTCTGGCGCTCCAACCGGCCGCGTGCGCGAAGTCACGCTGGCCCCGCAGGAAGACCGCACTCGCGTCGCGTCGCTTATCGTTAAGACCAAGTCCGGCAGCCGCGTTCTTCCCTTCTCCGCCATCTCGGCCATCGACGCCAATATTCACGCTTCCACTAGTCCCACGGACTGGCCCGCCGCCAACGGCTCCGAGGGACTATTCCTCCTCGAACGCGATCTGCTCGATCAGCAGGTCATCGACATCAACGGGCGCAAAGTCGTTCGTGTCAACGACGTTGAACTGCAGATCGACTCCGTCACCGAGGCTGGACACCCTCACACCACCATGCGGGTGACCTCCGTCGACATCGGCGCCCGTGGAGCTGTACGCCGGCTTCTGCGCGGCCTGGCACCTCGCGCCGCCCTGCAACTCCTGCTCCAGAGAATTCCTCCCCGCACCATTCCATGGACTTTCGTCGATCTCATCGAAACCGACCCAGCCCGCCGCATCAAGTTGAAGATTTCGCATGAAGGCCTGGCCAAGCTCCATCCCGCCGACATCGCCGACATCGTCGAAGATCTCGCACCCGACGAGCGCGAAGCTGTCTTCCGCACGCTCGACGAAGATGTCGCCGCCGAGACCCTGGAAGAAGTTGAGCCTAATATTCAGAAGTCGATCGTCGAGTCTCTCGACTCCGAGCGCGCCGCCGAAATCGTCGAGGAAATGGATCCCGACGCCGCCGCCGACCTCCTCGCCGATCTCTCGCAGGATCACACCGAGCAGATTCTCGTCGAGATGGAGCCCGAGGCCAGCCAGGAAGTGGTCGAACTTCTCGAACACCGCGAAGAAACCGCCGCCGGCCGCATGACCACCGAGTTCCTCGCGCTGCCCGTCGCGGCCACCGTCGAAAACGCCATCAGCGTCCTCCGTGAATTCGAAGGCGGCGTCGAAACCGTTGGCACCATTTACCTTGTCGATTCCAAGGGCACCCTTGCCGGTGCCGTGCCGCTCGCTAAACTGGTACTCGCAAAGCCCGATACGCCGCTTCTCTCCATGACTTCCGAGCCGCTCATCTCCACTCACGAAGCTACCAGCGACAATGAAGTAGCGGAACTCTTCGACAAATATAATCTCGTCACCCTGCCCGTCATTGACGAACACAATAAATTAGTCGGCGTCATCACTTCCGACGACGTAATCACCATGCTGCGTTCCAAACTCTAAGCATTCTGATTTACTCTGTGCCCTCCGTGGTTAAGTCTTCGTTGCAACCCGTTATAATCGTTCGTTCCCAGGAGAGCCCCCTTTGCCCTTCGATGACCTTCGCCAATGGATCGCCGCTCTCGACCGCGCCGGCGAACTCAAACGCATCCAAACCGAGGTCGACCCGATTCTGGAAATCGCCGAAATCACCGACCGCGTCAGCAAATCGAAAACCGGAAAACCCGGAGGCCTCGCTCTTATTTTTCAAAACGTAAAAAACCATCCCGGCTCCCAAGTTCTCATCAACCAGTTCGGCTCCGAAGCCCGCATGAAGCTCGCCCTCGGCGTGAATTCTTTCGACGAATTTGCCGACCGCATCCGCGTTTTCATGGACCTCAAATCTCCGCAAGGCTTTCTCGACAAACTCAAAATGCTCCCGCTCCTCACCGAAGCGGGAAAGTTTTTCCCCAAGACCGTTCCCACCGGCCCATGCAAAGAAGTCATCCAGCGCGACAACTTCTCTATCCTCGACTTCCCTATCCTGCAATGCTGGCCGCAAGATGCGGGACGCTTCATCACTCTCCCCTGCGTCATCACCCGCGACCCCAACTCCGGCAAACGCAACGTCGGAATGTATCGCCTCCAGGTCTACGACGCGACCACAACCGGGGCGCATTGGCAGAGGCAGAAGGTGGCTGCCGAACATGCGCGGCAGCGCATGCGAGGAGCGGTTGAGAACAAGTCGGCTGCCGTTGACCTTATGGCCCGCACTTCTGGCGGGCAGGTGCTCTCCGAGGCCAATCATCCCTCAGGCAAGATGGAAGTCGCGGTCGCGATCGGCACCGATCCTGCCGTGGCCTTTTCCGCCATCGTGCCCGCTCCTCCCGACGTCGAAGAATACTTGATCGCCGGATTTCTCCGCGCCGCCCCCGTCGAACTGGTCAAGTGCGAGACTGTGGACCTCGAAGTTCCCGCCACCAGCGAAATCGTCCTCGAGGGCTACATCAATCTCGACGAACTCCGCACCGAAGGACCCTTCGGCGACCACACCGGCTTCTACTCTCTCGCCGATCTCTATCCTGTCTTCCATGTCACCTGCATCACGCACCGGAAAAATCCCATCTACGCCACCACTATCGTGGGCAAGCCGCCCATGGAAGATGCTTACATGGGCAAAGCCGTCGAGCGCGTCTTTCTACCGTTGATGCGTCTCACCGTCCCTGAATTGATCGACATTAATCTTCCCATCGAAGGCGTCTTCCACAACTTGATGATCGTCTCCATCCGCAAGTCCTATCCCGGTCAGGCTCGCAAAGTGATGAACGCCATCTGGTCGCTTGGCCAGGCCATGTTCACCAAGGTCATCATCGTGGTCGACGAAGATGTAAACGTGCAGGATCTCGCCGACGTCACTCTGAAAGTTCTCAACCACATCGATCCCGAGCGCGACATCCAGTTCACACTTGGCCCCATCGATTCGCTCGACCACGCCTCCCGCCTCGCCAACTACGGCTCCAAGATGGGCATCGACGCCACCCGCAAATGGCCCACCGAAGGATTTGCGCGGCCCTGGCCCGATGAGATTGTCATGGACGCGAAGACGAAGGCGCTTGTCGACACAAAATGGAAAGCGTTGGCGAAGGAGTTGGGGATCGAGTAGCAGAAGTGGGATCGGGTCTGGTCGCCGCTGATCCTTATTTCGATATACAATCCTCGGCGTTCGGCCGGCTGTCGAACACCACACTCAATTCTTGGAGGGACCTTGGCAACCACGGTCGTTCAATCCGCTTACGCCCCATCCCCCGCCCCAGGACGCCGCTACGACCATCTCTTTTTCTCGGGCATGGCGTTCCTGATTCTCCTCACTGTTTTTTTCGGCTTTGCTCAGTCTTATTACCTTGCGTGTGTTTTCCAGGCTCCGCTCCCCAATCGACTGGTGCACATTCACGGCGCGGTCTTCACCTGCTGGATTGTTCTTCTGATCACACAGACGCTGCTGGTCTCGGCGCACCGCTTGGACATTCACCGCCGACTCGGCCTCGTCGGCTTCGGCCTGGCCTGCATCATGCCCGTGGTCGCGATTCTCGCAGCTATCGACTCCATGGTCCGTCACGCCAGCCGGCCCAATGCCCTGTCGTTCTTTGCCGTACCCACGTTCGACATTTTGGCTTTCCTCCCGCTGATTTTTCTTGCGTGGAAGTACCGCTCCAACGCGGCTACCCACAAGCGCCTGATCCTCCTGGCTACGATCGCCATTCTCGACGCCGCCGTTGTGCGCTGGCCCATTCACGCTTCCTGGTGGGGTCTGCACCCCGCGGAGTGGATGACCGATGCCTTCCTCCTGCCGCTGTTCGCCTATGATCTTCTCTCGATTCGCAAGATCCATCGCGCCACCTTCTGGGGCAGCCTCTTGTTCCTCGTTCTCCAGCACATCCGCGGCCCGATTGGATACAGCCATGCCTGGCTTACTCTCGCCGCATGGATCCAGCACACGGCCCGCTGACACGCCAAGCGTGCGTATCTTTCTTATGCGATGTCCGCAAAGTAGAGTTCTACGGGCGCAAAGCCGGAAGGCTAGTCACGGTTCCTGGATTTCTTGGCTTTCAAGCTGATCGCTACCTTGATCACTGCTCCATCCACTGGATCAATCTCGAATACTGCCTTACTGGTGTAACCTGGGCTGTCCAGCCGGTAGGTGAAAACGCTATACCACTCAAAGATGTTGGTGTCATACGGGGCACCGTACTTGGCCTGTAGCTGCGTTGCGGTGTAGCTGTGGTCGGCAAGCTGCAGAACGAGGTAGGCGTCTTGCCGGTTTTCGCTTTTGAGCGCCGCAATTTCGGAGAAAGCAAAAGACTGGCCTTCCAATGGGTAATCCACGCTTGCCGTTTTGTGCCGATGGACCATCCCTTCGCGTACGATCTCGTCAATTCTTCTGTTCACTTCCCCCTGCAATGTAAAACCCTCGCGCTTGGCGGCGCACCGGCCCTTATCCGGCATGCACTCCGCCCGAATTTCGTTCGCGACAAAGACGCGAAGCACTTTGGAGTTCTCCAGCACTGCCTTTATGCCTTGCTCGTCGGGCAGAGCGGAGGCTGCGAAAAGATAGGGAACCATCTGGCGCCAGTCGAAATCGTCGGCAGAGAACTGTGCCTGAGGACCGGTGTCTGGCCTGTTGCCACCGTCCGATGCGCTCGACAACGACGTCGTGAAAACGGGGAGCAACAACAGCGTTGCCAACAGAGTGGAGGGCTTCATGTTTGCGAGCCAGGCTGCGATCATAGAGGATGCGACCGAAAACAGCCAGACCAGTCCCCAGCTCGCCAAGGCTCGCGCCCGTCGGTGAAGGCGAAACACGGTTCTACCGAGTGGCGGAAAAGCTGAGAATTTACGAGTGAACTTTTTGGCGATTTTGAGCTAACTGTTGTCAGGCCACAGGACAGAACTTTGCGTCTTGAAGACGCCTATTTTAGCTTCACGAAGAGCAAAACGTAGATCGACCACACTCCAACGGTCAACGGAAACTGCACCACGGCCGCATCGCGCAATGCGCCTCCTCTGGGCAGCGTGTAAGTTAGGAACATCATCGCCAGGGCCGTTAGCACACCAAGGATCAGCTTGCTTTTCCAACTCATGCGTGTCTGACCTCCCTTCCCTTTGCTCGGACTTGTCTTCCCGCAGGCCGGGAGTATACGCCCGGAAAGCAACCGGAACAAGTGCCAGCCGATCGTTGATTTGGGGACTGGCAGATTGGCGTCTGGCCGTTGACCAGCAAACACGCTCCGCTCGGAGAGGCCTCAATCCCGCCGCTTTCGGTATACTAGAAAGATATGCCGGTCCTGAAAAACATCGCTGCCATCGCCAAAGGCATGAGCATCACCTTCATGGAGATGTTCCAGCCTACGACGGTAGAAAACTACCCCGACGGCAAAGGTCCGCTGCGCGGCGCGCGCATCGAAGCTCGCTTCCGCGGCGCACACGTACTGCAGCGCGACGAAAATGGACTGGAAAAATGCGTCGCTTGCTTCCTCTGCGCCGCCAATTGTCCTTCGAACTGCATCTATATCGAAGCCGCCGACAATACTGACGAACACCGCGTAAGCGGCGCGGAGCGCTACGCCAAGGTTTATAACATCGATTACAACCGATGTATTTTTTGCGGCTATTGCGTGGAGGCTTGCCCCACGGACGCGATCACACATGGGCACGGCTTTGAACTGGCGACGTTTAACGCCAGCAATCTGGTTTACCGCAAGGAGCAAATGCTGGCCCCCCGGCCAGCACACATGGGAGCGAACGTTGTATTCAATCAAGCCGACGTGGATGGTGGCGCTCCCAAGGAGATGGTTGCGGGGAGTTAGGGTTTCCAATCTCGGATCCATCACGCCGGTCCCTGGGGGCCGGCGTTTGTATATTGCGAGTCCCGCGTAACAAGGAGCGAGTACAAGTTTAAGAAAAGTCTATGGCTGATTTCTTACAGACCGTGAAAGAGCGCGTCGTTGTCTATGACGGCGCGATGGGGACGAACATTCAGACGCGCAATCCTACCCTGGACGATTACTAGGGCAAGCATGAGCGCGCGGTGCACTATTTCAAGCGGGCATGAGGCGTGGATGACGGTAGGGATCCTTCGACTACGCATGATTGTCCTTAGGACAATCATCCTTCGTTCAGGATGACAACGTAGGTGTATCGACATTAGAAAGTTGCTGCCAGGCGGAGTGCGTAGCTTCGGGGCGGACCGATGGCGTTGCCGGAGAACAGACCCCCGAAGTCGATCACATTGAGGCGGTTGTTGAGGTTTCCGACGTCGGCTTGCAGACGAAGTGAACGGTGTTCTTTTTTGTAGAGGTCGGCTCCGGCGGATAGGTCGAGAGATAGAGTGGGCTTGATGCGGCCGTCAGCAAAGTTGATGCGGTCGACCACCTGCTGGCCGTAGTCCGTGAGAGCTTGCTCATAGGTTCCGGTGAATTCAAAGGGCAGGCCGCTGCCATACTCAAAGCCACTGCCTAACCAACAACGTGATGCTAGCTGATAGCGAATTCTGCCGCGGACCGTGTTGCGCTGATCTTGCGAATCCGGAAAGTGCCCGGTGAGTTGGGTGGTGGCATTGACGGCATCCGAGCCGACAAACAATCCTCCTGTTACCGGAAACCAGGCGTTGCCTACGATATAGGAATAGCTGAGAAAACCGGAGAACCGATTCCAGTGCGGGAGTTCGAGCTTCCCTTCCGCGCCATAGATGACGGCTTTGCGAAACGCAATAGGAAAGCTGACGGCTGTGCTGAGGATTTGATCGTCGTCCGCGTAGTTGTTCACGTAGCGGCGAAAATAGTTCGCGTCAAAACGGAATTGACTCAGAAAGCTCTTGGTGGCGCCGAACTCCATGTAGTTGCCGTGAGAAGGTTCCACCGGAAGGCGAAGAACATCGGGGTTCAGCGATACGACGCTGGGCGAACTGGCCAGGAGAATATTTTCGAAAGACGGCGTTTGGAAGATGCGGTCATAAGAGGCGTGGACGATCAGATTCGCTGCGGGGAAATAATGCGAGACCGCCACGCGCGGGCTGACGGCATTTTGATTCACGACAAGTTGGTAGTGATCCCAGCGGAGGCCAGCATTGACGGTCCAGTTGCCGAGGCGGATGAGATCCTGAACGAAGGCGGACTGCTCGAGATCGGGGCGGTTGCCGGCGAAGGCAAAGCTTGAAGGCGTAGCGGGATCGAAGGGATAGAGGGGGTCGCTGGGACTTGCGGTTATCACATCGCTGAAGTTTTCGTGCAGAAAAAGATTGTCGGATTCGACGCCGGCCTTCCATTCATTGTGGCCGCGGTGGATGGAGGCGGACGCGTTGAAATATCCTTCTCTGAAGTTGTTGTGCAAAAACGCCGCGATGGGCCAGGAGCCATTATTAGAGTTGAGGTCATTCGAATTGTCGCGAACCATACCGCGAACATTCGCCAAAACATCGGACGAAAAAATGTGTTGGTAGGAAGCGATGCCCATGGTTTCGAAATTGGCCGCGGTTTGAAGTTGGGGCACTGTGTTCGGAGGGGTGCGAAGATCGGGAAACTGCTGCGGCTGTTCGTTGGGAATCTCGTAACGGCTGAGTTCGTGGCGCACGCTGAGGGTGATGCGATCTTTGGGAGTGAGGTCGCGCTCATAGCTTAAAGAGAAGTCGCCAGTGGTGCCGCGGTTGGTGTAGTTCTCGGGAACCACCGGATTGAGGTAGTGGGCGGTCATATTTCCAGAAGCGCTGAGACTAATCGTATTCTTCCCAAAGGAATCCTGAAGGCGTGCGAAGGCGCCGGCCGTATCGAAACTACCTCCGGAGAGGACGATGTCTCCGTGAGGGCGGCCGGCGGCCTGGGCGTCGCGAAGAGTATTGACTTCGACAACGCCGCCCATTTTGCGTCCATACTCGGCGGGAATGCCAGCTGTGTAGATGGTGAGGGAATCGACGTCGTCGGCTTCGATCTCGGGGCCGAAGCTGGGCGAGCGGTTGTCAGTGAGCGGAATGCCGTCGACGACAAATTGAGTTTGATACTCGGAGCCGCGAGGATGAAGGACGGAGTTGCCTTCGTAAAGCCAGCCCGGCTGAGAGTTGATGAGATCGACGAGCGAACGACCGGGCAACGATGTAGGACGATCGGCGATTTCCTGCTGATCGACATGATTTGAGGCACCGGCCCGGTCGGGATCAAGAAGCGTGGCTTCCGCGGTTACGTTCACGGCGGTGCTGACGGCTGCGATGCTGAGCTTGACGGCGTATTCAGTGGGCAACGCGGAGTGGATTTCGATGAGGCCGTCGTAGGGGGCGAAACCTGCGTCCCAAACCCTGAGCCGATAGAAGCCGAAAGGAAGATTGCGGATCACGGAAAGGCCGGCATCGTCGGCGGAGAAAGTGCGGTGGAATTGTATTGCGTCGTTAGAGAGATCGACAGACGCCTTGACAGGCTGGGTGTTGGGGCCGGTGATTTTGAGGCGAAGTTCTCCGGCATTGCTCTGCGCCAGGAGGGGAAGCGCGAGGAGGAGGAAGGCGAAGTGGAAAAATGATCGCACGCGTTTTGGGTTGGGGAATCTTTATGCTACCAGCTTCAAGAGCCGGGATTGGAGTTACCTAAGGAACCCATTGCCTCGCTGCGCTCAGCGGACAACTCTTTCGGCTCCGCTCAGGGCAGGTGCGGTGAGCTGTATCCACATTGTTCTTTCCGCTTACTTTCGGAGGAGGAGGTCTGCGGCGACGAAGAGGGCGAAGACCACAGAAATTACGCCATTCATCGTGAAAAAAGCGGCGTTGAGTTTACTGAGATCGTTGGGTTTTACGAGCGAGTGTTCGTAGAGCAGGAGCAACATGACTGCGATGACGCCAGCGAGCGCAAGTTTGCCCAGGGCGAAGGCTGGAACGAGCACGACGAGAAGGATCAGCATGATGAGATGGAAGGCGCGCGCGATCCAAAGAGCGGGGCCGATGCCGATGTGGCGAGGAATCGAGTGGAGTCCGGCGTGACGATCAAATTCGAAATCCTGACAGGCGTAAAGGACGTCGAAGCCGGCGACCCAGAAGGTAACGGCGGCGGTGAGGAGCAGGATGCGAGGGTCGAGGGAGCCGCGGACGGCGATCCAGGCGGCGGCTGGGGCAATCCCGAGAGCGAAGCCGAGAACGAGATGGGAAAAGCGGGTGAAGCGCTTGGTATAGGAATAAAGCAACAGAACGGCGAGTGCGACGGGCGAGAGCCAGAGCGTGAGGCGATTCAGTTGCCAAGCGGCCAGGATAAAAATGGCGCAGGAAACGATGACAAAAGTGGCGACAAAGGTGGCAGAAAGATGTCCGGCGGGAAGAGCGCGAGTGCTGGTACGGGGGTTCGCGGCGTCGATGGTGGCGTCGGCGAGGCGGTTGAAGGCCATGGCGGCGGAGCGAGCGGCCAGCATGGCGATGACGATCCAGAAAAGCTGATGGGTGGTGGGAAGCCCAGAAGCAGCGAGCATGGCTCCGCAGAGAGCGAAAGGGAGCGCGAAGATGGAGTGCTCCCACTTGATCATTTCGAGTGTGACGCGAAGGTTGTGAAGGACGGGCACAGGAAGATTGTAAGACAGTTCTGGGTTGTCAGACTGGAGAACCATCGACTTCTCAGTGATGCTTCAGCCTGTGCCGCGCCCTCGGATGGTTAGGACATCGTGGATACGAAAGACGAGGGTGGTTGCAAGCACTAACGTGTTTGGTCTGAGATCAGAGGGACGAAGCGAACCGAGTCGCGGTGCGAGATGATGGGCTGACCGTTGAGCCTGCGGATGAATTGAAGTTGCTGGGAATCGGGTGGACCGACGGGGACAATCATCCGTCCGCCGTCGCGGAGTTGAGAGAGTAGTGCGGGAGGAACTTCGAGAGCCGCAGCGGAGACAAGGATTGCATCGAAAGGAGCATATGTTGGCAGGCCAAGCGTGCCGTCACCGGCAAATACTTTGACATTCCGGTAACCGAGCATGGCGATGGCCGTGCAAGCATTGGCTGCAAGATCGGGGTGACGCTCGACGGAAAAAACCTGTGCGGCGAGTTCCGCGAGGAGCGCGGTGACGTACCCGGAGCCGGTGCCGATTTCGAGGACAATATCGGTCGGGGCGAGTTGGAGGGCTTCGAGCATGACGGCGACGACGTAAGGCTGGGAAATGGTCTGGTCGTCAGCGATTGGCAGCGGGTGATCTTCGTAAGCCTCGGCACGGTAGAGTTCGGGAACAAAGGTCTCACGTGGAACGCGAAGCATGGCGTCGAGTACGCGCGGATCAGAGATGCCCCGGGCGCGGAGTTGAGAGTCGACCATTCGCTGACGGGCGGTGATGGTCATTGGGTGCTGGGAGCGAACCTCAGGGGCTAAAGCCCGGTCCATTTTAGCCGCTCTACGCGGCCCATTCGGCTTCGCTAAGGGCAGGCCGCTGAAGCGCCGCTCTTCCACAGTTGTGCCTGCGTCTGTGACGGTTACCCCTGCATCTGTTGACGGTTTCGCTTGCCTTCGTTGCAGCAGTGAAACGGTTTGCCAAGGACCTCCGAGGTCAGTGGTTAGTAAACAGCCGATCGGCTACTGGTCGCTTACCACAGACCACTGCTTTCATTTCTTACGCCGGCGAACGCGCAGGTCGAAGCTGACGACACCATTCTGATCGCGGGTGCCGACCACCGAAAGGTTGCGATTGAAATAGTACTCGCCCTGGATGATCTGCTGCGAGCTCTGAGAGACGTTAGTGGAATAAGTCAAGGACACGTTGTTGGCGAATTCCTGCTCGATGGTGATCTGCGGGCCGTTGCTGATGGGATTGGTTTCGGTTGTGAGTCCCTGAGGATCGATTTTGATATTGCTGGCGCCGAACAGTCGTTGCAATCGGCCGCTAACAGTGGTGTTCAGGGCCTGGCTGAGGATGAGGGCGGTAGCCTGATCGGAAAAAACGCTCTGGCCGGACTGCTCCTGGAGTTGAGTAGACTCATTGCCGGTGCGGCCGAGAGCGAGCAGGGCGATGATGTCGGATTTGGGCAGAGGTGGTTCGGAACGGTAGTTGATGTTGAGACCGCGATCCGTCGTGCCGGTGACGGTGATGTTGAGGTCGTAATTGCGAACGTGAGTGGAAGCCTGGAGGTTGAGTTGGGGCTCGATGGAAACCGGATTGGCGAAGGTGATATCGCCACGTTCAAGGGTGAACCGAGTACCGTGGAAAGTGGCTTGGCCCTCGAGCACGTCGACGCGACCAAGAACGGCGGGGCGCGCAACGGAGCCGCGGAGGCGGAAATCGGCGTCACCGGAGAGCCGGGCGATGGCGGTGCGCATCTGGAGTTCAGGCGCGGTCTGAACATGGATATCGAGTTTGATGTTGTTGAGCGGAGAGTTGGAAATCGCGAGGCCCGCGCCCTGGCGGCCGCGCTCCAGGTAGGAACTGAAATCGAAGCCGGGAGTTACGGCGATCTTGTTGATGGTGATTTGGCCAGAGATGGACGAAGCCAAGCGCGTGCCTACCCAGTGCAGATCGGCATCAGCTGTAGAACTGACTCCGGGCGGATAGCGCAGGCGAACGTCCTTGCCGGAGGCGGTGAGATTGAAATTCAGCTGCTGATGAAGATAACTGGCATCGCCCTGGAAATTGAGAGTGCCACCACCGGTGCGGGCGGTGAGAGTTTCGACGTGGAGGCGATCGCGAGTAAAGAGAAGAGAGCCGCTGACTTCGCTCAAGCCACTCGGCAGGGCGGCATAAGAGAGCGATCCATTCACAAATTGAAGATGGCCTTGGGGAAAAGGATCAGCGAGGGTCCCCCCGACGGTCATATTCATGGTGACCAGGCCAGAGGCGGTGAGGTCGGGATAGAAACCGGTAAGCAGCTTGAGGTCGAGGTGACCGTCCGCAGCGAGATCGAGCGTGCGAGTGCCGGCGAGTTGCACGGAGCCGTGGGCGGTGAGGTCGGTTCCCTCTCCTAACATGTGAAATTGAGTGATATGAACGGACTGATTGGCGACGACGAAGAGAATGGGATCCTGGTTAGTGAGTCTGACGTGTTCGAGGTCGAGAGAGAGCGTCGCAAGATCGCCGTGGATATCCCAGCGAGAAGGCTCGAGGAATGGACCGCGCAGATCGAGACTGCCGGCGGCAGAAGAGTGTCCGGTAAGTTGAGCACCGAAGTATGCGTGCCAGAAGGGATCAAGATCGAGTTGATCTATGCGGAAAGAAAGATCGGCGAAATAGTCATCGCGCAACTGGACATTTCCGCTCACTAGCAGTGAACCGCGCGGCAGTTGCGACTTGCCGGTCAGATGAAGCTCGCGGCCCTGTGTAACCGCTTGTAAGTCGAGGTCCCCTTCGAGTTCGTGATCGAGAACGAGTTTGCGGATGTGAATGTCGGCATTCATGGCCGGTGCGCTCGGTTTGCCGGAGGCCTTGAGAGTGAAATCGGCGCGTCCTTCAATCGGGAGACGATCGGAATGGATCTGGCGGACGCTGGCGAGATCGAGATTACTTCCGGCTACGTCCAGACTGAATGCGTGAGTCGCAGGAGTGTAGGCCGCGCTGCCGGTGATGACGGACTCGTCGTGGAAGAGATGCATATTGTCCAGCGCGATTTCACCGTGAGAAAAGTGGAAAGCGGAATCGAATTGTTGAACCGGCTCGCCGTAAGCAGAGGCGCCGTTGAGATGGATCCGTCCATCGCCGTGAAGATCGGACTCAGTGCCCGCGGCTTGCGCGAAAAGGTCCCCCGTGCCGGTAATGGGGTAGTTGTAACCGGCAAGGGCCTGGAGGGCGGCCACGTCGATGTTCTGCAGATTGGCGCGGATCGTAAAGGCGCTGTCGCTGGTGAGGTGGCCGTGTTGAAGGGTAGCGGAGGCGTCGAATTCAGCGGAGGTATCGCCGCGACGCAAATTGGCGCCGTGAAGAGCAACGGCCTGGAAGGACAGCTGGATGGAGGTGGAAAGAGAATCCCAGCGAGTTTTGAGTTGGGGCGTGTCGGAGGTGGCGGGAACGTTGATCTCGAAATCGTCGACCGCCAGGCTGCCGGCAAGTTGCGGGGAGGAAAGTGAACCAATCATGTTGCCGTTGAAAGTGGCGCGGCCATTCAGCACTACGGGAAAAAGGGCGGGGCCGCGCACAACGGCGATAAAAGGAAGCCAATCCGCGAGGCTGGAAGTGGAAACGGACAGCCGAACCGCAGACGTGGAAGAAAGCGTGCCCGAGGCCTGCACGCGACTGGTAGGCGTGGTGAGGTTGAATTGCGGGAGATCGAGCGTGTCCGTGGCGGCATGATAAAGGCCCGTCGCGTGAGCGGTGAGCGGTAGCTGGGCAGGAGCAAAGCGAGGGGGCGGACTGACATCGAGAGCGAACTGCACTTCGGCGTCGCGACGAGTTCCTTTCCAGCGAGTTTCGACAGTGCCGGAAGCCAGTCCGGCGGGACGCAAAGCCTTTAGGGGGTGAGCGGGCGCGTTGAGGGCGACAGCGAGATCTTCGGCGGAGATATCGCGCAGGCGAAGAACGATCAGCGCGCTCTGGACGGCAGGCGGCTTGGGTTTCACAATTTGGCGGGATTTCGTCAGCGGGCGACCCGCGGAGATGGTGGCGGTCTCGAGACTCTTTCTGGCTGCGGGCGAAAGGTGCTGATCCGCAGCAAGCCACTGATTCAGTTCGGCTTCACCGGTAATGACGCCGCCAACAATTCTGCCTTCGATCTTCGATAATTTGAGCTGCTGATCGCTGATCGAGTAACCGGTAGTGAGCGACGCTTTAGAAAAAGTAACCTGATCGGCCCGCCAGGCGAGATCGCGAATGGTAAGCAATCCACTCGAGGCGAACTGATCGAGGGACCAGTTGCCTTCCCCCTTGAGTTCGAGAAACCCGGCGCGAAGCTCGCGACGGCGGGTGATGGAAGCCGCTTCAGTGAGGTCGACCTGGGCGTCGTAAGCAGCTTGCAAACGAGGACGTCGGAAATTAGTGATCTGGCCGCTGGCGGATAGATTGGAGTGCCCGGACTTCCATTTGAGCGAAGAGAAGTCAGCGGAATCGGAATTCAGGGTGAAATCCGCAGAAGTCATCCACGCGAAGGGCCGACAGTCCTGCAGCTTCGTGTCGACCAATCCCAGCAGAAAACGCCCATTGTAGCGCTCGTGGAGATAGGAGTATTCCATCTGCAGCGAAGTGTCGCGCACCGAGAAATCGAGAGGGACGGTCTGGTCGTCCCACTGGATTCGCCCCTGGCGAAATTCGAGGTGAGTGATGGAGAGCGCGAAGAGTTGTTCGACCGAAGCTTGCGTGGTAAATGTGCTGGACCGCTTGGGAAAGTTGCTGGTGCCATCGGGGTAAAAAACGACATGAACCACGGGATGGTCGAAAACCAACTCATGAAATGCAAGTTCGGAACGAAGAAGAGAAGTGATCTTCAAGCGACCGATAACGTTATCGGCGTGAGCCAGCGGGACGTCGGTGGCGGCCTCGCGGCCATGCACCGTAATATTCCGCACCTCGACCTGCAAGCGGAACGGAATGGTATGGAAGCTGCCGATTTCGGCGCGGCCTCCAGTAATACGCTCGACATCGGCCACGAGGCGGCGCCGGACCAGCGACTGGAATGCTTCCGTATTGATGTAGATGGTCAGGCCGAGGGCGAGGAGAGAGGCCGCGCCAGCGAGGATGAGCAGGTACTTCCACCAGCGGCGCCCGGGCTTAGTGGAAGGTTCAGTCACCGCGATTGGACTCCCGGGTCGTTGGACGAAGAGGTCACCCCGGGAATGTGTACCTGACCTTCAGAACGTAAAGTCTGCAGCCAGGGGACGAGCATCTCGCTCACTTTTTCTTCGGTAAGCAGTTCACGGATCTTGCCGGCAACTTCGGTAAGCGGTACTTCAGAAGCCCCAGCCTGTTTCAATTTAGGGACGAACTGGTCGCGGTAGTAGGCCTCGATCGACTTGGAATCGATTTGAACGGCGGGCCGAAGACGAGCATCGACTAGGCGCATCACGTCGATCTGTTGCTGCACATGGGCGTACAGATCTCTTTCCGTGAGGTGATAGGAGGCCAGCAGGGAGCGCCAGGCGTCATCGGAACTGGCCTGAGGATATTGCTTGCGGGCGTCGGCGATACGAACCGAGATCTCGGCGTCGGTGGCATGGCGGAAGTCGGCAGACGTCATCTGCCCACGCAGCAGTTCCAGATCGATGAGCCGGTCGAGAACGCCGCGGCGATCCTCTTCCGTGAAATCCGCGAGAGAACGGTTGCTGAGAAGCGCTTCGTAGCACAGGGCTTCATCCCAATCAGACTGCAGAATCACGTGACCGTTGACGGTAGCGACAATCCGATCAATAACCTGAGGCGCGGCGGCGAGGGCGGAACGCACAGGAGCGACAACAACCAGAGATAGTAAAAGCGCGAGCGCGGCGATCGTTATTCGCTCGATCATCGTTCGCGCGGTCGTTGTTCTCTTGGTGAGAGATTTCATCAAAATGGCTGCCCTATGCTGAAAAAAACATTGAAGTGCTGCAAGCGCGGCGTCGCAAAGTCGCCGGTCAGAGCTCCGGCTGAATTGACCAGGCCCTGAAAATAGGACGTCGGATTCAAATTGTACCCGAAGTCGAAGCGCAAGGGGCCGATGGGAGTTTTATAGCGCAAGCCGACGCCCAGGGCGTGAGAGGTATAGTCGTACCCGCTGTTGTTGAAGTTGGTCATACAAGCAGGGTTGGGCACTCCCCCGGCTTGCAGACATTGGGAGGGATCGGGCTGGTGCCAGCGCAGAGAACCCTTCAGCAGGTCGTGTCCGGCGGTGAAAACGTTCCCCATATCGTGAAAGATGGCGAAGCCGAAGCCCTCCCCGAGATAAGGCAAGCTGACGGAAGGAAAGCGCAGTTCTTCACTGTTGACGAACAGCGCCGAGCCGCCGACGGGGAAACCGGAATCGGGATCGCGAGGTCCTGCTTGATTTAACCCAAAACCGCGGTGAGAGTTGCCGCCGCCGGCGAAAAAAAGTTCGGGCAATGGAATGATGGAAATGTTCGACTGACAGGCGGTCTGCAGGTTATTCAGCGGACAGCTTCCAGGGGGCAGGATCCGTGTGCCGCCATAAACCTGTTCCAGGCCCAGGGTGGTGGAGCGAGCAAAGACGAATTTGTGATTCAGCTTGCCAAAGGCGTAATAGGTAGAATCCTGAGCTATAGCACGTCCGTAGTCCGATTGAGAGCCGACATAGCTCGATGCGCCGAAACCATCGAGCGTAAAGTATTGGCCCTTGGTGCTCTCCAGCGGGTTATCGCGCTTGTCGCGGATAAAAGTAAAGCCGGGACCACCAACGTGAGCAGGCAAGGAAAACAAATTGAATTCAGCCGGTGAAAAGTCAGAGGCGAAGTTGGTGGCTTTCACGCGACGGTAGTCGAAGCGATAGGTGATGGAAGTGGAGTGATTGGCTACCTGCCGCCCAATTTGCTGGCGAAGATCGATTTTGCCCTCCAGCCGCTGCGAGGTGAAAGTGGCGACGTTGAGGCTGTTGTCATAAAAAGCTGTGTAGACGAGCCTGAAGCGGTCATTGTTGAAGATTTTGGGGATCTCATAACTAATCAGACCGCGCTGCTGCAGGGTTCCAACGTGAGACTGGAAGATGAGGGTTTGGTCACGGCCGCCGACATTGAGGCGAGTGATATCCAGCCCCACGCGGGGACTGACGCCGGTCGAGCCGGACGGAGAGCTGGTGCCGGAAGGCAAGCCGGTTTCGAATTCCAGGCCGATGCCGTAGGTGAAGGTATAACGTTTGGCCTCCTGCACCTGCACCAGAACATTTTTCTCAGGGTCGGTGCCGTTGGGATTCTGAACCGCCGTGTCGACCTGGCTGAAAATGCCGAGATCGTAAAGCTTGCTCTGCGTGTCCAGGAGATCCTGCTGGCTTAAGGGCTGGCCTGCGACTACTTGCACTTCGCGCTGCACCACATAGTCGCGGGTGTGGTCGAGCCCAGCGACTAGCACTCGATCAACGACGAACTGTTCGCCCTCGTGGATGGTGAAGGTAACGTCCTCGCGATTCGGCGTACCCGGTGCAGGGTTCGTGGTGATATCCAGGACAGCGTTGGGAAATCCGTGATTGAAGTAGTAGTTGAGGATGACCTCGCGATCGTTCGCGAGATTCTGTTCCGAATAAGGTTGACCGGGCGCGGTGCTGAACTCGGGAAACGCTTTTGCGTCGATCTTCTGATTTCCGACGACGTGGAACTCGCCGACAAGAGTCTGTGGACCTTCTTCGATTTGAATGTGAACCGCGAGATGGTTATCGGCACCGTGGTAATTGTCGTCGACCTTGGTTTGAATCTTGGCTTGGCGGAATCCGTTGGAAACATAAAGGGCCTCGAAACCAGAGACGTCATTCTTGAGTAAGGCTTCACTGTAGCGTCCGGGAAAAAAGATGCCGGCGGGCTGGATCTGCAGGCGCTGGCGGAGCATTTGCCGGGAAAAATACTTATTTCCAGTGATCTCGATACGTTCGAGCTTGTGCACCGGGCCAGGATCGATGTGGTAGACCACCTGGAGAAAGTCAGGACCGCTTTCCTTGTGGAAATCGACGGTGGCATCGAAGTGACCGCGAGTCTGGAGGTAGTCAAGGAGGTTGTGCTTTCCCTCATTGAGCAGATCATCGTCCAGCGCATTCTCCTGGTAAACCGGGACTTCTCTTCTCAACACACTTCGGCTGATGGGAAAACCCTGGGCGTATACCACGACCACGGGACCGGGATCGATCAGGAAGGTAAAGTCGACGGAGTTGGATTCGGGATGGTATTTCTGTTCGGCGATGGAAACCTGGGCCAGGACGCGTTGCTGCTTTTGCAGCTTCTTGCGCAGACGTTGAAGAGAGTTGGTGACACGGCTCGCGGTGATCCGTTCGCTGGGATGCATCCGGGCGATGTCTTGAAACTGGCTCTGAGAAAACTTCGAATGACCGGTGACAGTGACCTCACCGATGTGCGCAGGCTCGCCCGGCGTAATGTGAAACAGAATGTTGATCTCCTGGGTGTCGGCGTTGGAAGTGCTCTCTGCCGTCACTCGGGCACGGTAGTAGCCGTTCTCTTGCATGAGTTGGCGGATGTTCTGCAAGGCGCGGCTGAGCTTGTCACGGGTATACAGTTCGCCCAGTTCAAATTTGGAGGCGTTCACGATCTGGTTATAGCTGGGACGGCTGGGAGCACCTTCCACGTCGACAGCACCGACGAAAAAGTTGGGCGACGTCATGAATGTGAGCAGCACATCCGCACCGGAGGGAATGACTTCCGCCTGAATGTCGGCAAAGTGACCGGTCGCGAAAAGGATCCGAATGCTCTCGCGAACCTGGTCTCGATCCAAGGGCTGCGCAGGTTTTTGCGGAAGCAGCTGCAGGAAATGGTCGGCACCGGAAACGCCGGGAAGATCGATCGATTTGACCGTGCGTCCGACATACGCCGACATGGACGTAAGAGGTGTGGCAGTTGCGGTTTGCGGCTCCTGGCTGAAGGAAGAAGATGCAAACCCGGACGGGGACGCGCCGGCAAGGGCAGCCGGAGCGAGCGAAATCATGATTAATATTGCCAACGATGCGTACGTTCTCAGCAGATAAAGTCCTCGGCCCGTTCTTTGCTTCGATGAAGCGCGCCGGGCTCCTCGTTGTCCGGTATCCTGACGGCTTAAGCGACCACCTTATAATAAGGGTTTTGCGGTTCATCACTGATGACCTACTAGAGGCGGGACTGTGGAGAAAGAAAAGATAGAAGAACGGTATTCGCGGCAGATTCTCTTTCGCGGAATAGGAGAGGAGGGTCAGCGGCGGCTGGCTGCGGGCCGGGTTGCGATTGTGGGATGTGGAGCAACAGGGTCAGCGTTGGCGTCGTTGCTGGCCCGTGCGGGCGTGGGAACGTTGCGGATTATCGATCGCGACTATGTGGAGCCCAGCAATCTGCAACGCCAATCGTTATTCGACGAAAAAGATGCGGCCGAATCGTTGCCCAAGGCGATTGCGGCCGCGCGAAAGATTTCCGCCTTCAATTCTGAGATTGTCGTAGAGGCGCGGGTCGAGGATGTGGTTCCGGGGAACATTCATGCACTACTTGAAGGAATGGATGTAATTCTCGACGGCACAGATAACTTTGAAACTCGATACCTGGTGAACGATTTTGCGGTCGAGACTTCCCGGTCCTGGATTTATGCGGCGGCGGTGGGCAGCTATGGAGTGACACTGAATATCTTGCCGGGGAAAACGGCGTGCCTCGCCTGCATTTTTCCCGACTCGCCGCGCGGGATGGTAGAGACCTGCGAGACTTCGGGCATCTTGAATACGGCTGTGAATGTGGTGGCGTCGGTGGCCGCGAGCGAAGCGATGAAGATGCTGGTGGGCGATGAGGCTCTGGGAAGATTGCGGAAGACATTGTGGTCAATGGATGTGTGGACAAGTGAGCAGGCCGAGATTGCTGCGGGTAGACCACGCGCGGCCTGCCGGGCATGCGGCGAGCGGAATTTTGTCCATCTGGCGGGCGAAGGACATCCGCATATCACGATGTGTGGGCGAAACTCGGTGCAGATTCACGAGCAGGCGCGGCCAATTGATTTTGCGGAAATGCAGCGGCGGCTGGAAACGCTTGGCGTGGTGCGACACAACGAGTTCGTATTGAAGTTCTGGCGCGAGCCTTATGAGATGACCCTATTCCCTGACGGGCGCGCCATCATCAAAGGGACGACCGACACGGGAGTGGCGCGAAGTTTGTATGCGAGGTATGTGGGAAGCTAGCTAAGCTAGCGCATCGCTTTCGTGCCGTTCTTTATTTCTTTTCTACGAAGCCACTTTCTATCTCAAGAGAAAATGCGCGGGAACCAACTCCAAGGCAAGACGGCGGTGATTACCGGCGGAGCGAGTGGAATCGGCCGGGCTACGGCGCTCCTTTTCGCCCGGGAAGGCGCGGCGGTGACGATTGTCGACCTCAACCAGGGCGCGGGCCTCGAGGTCGAGCGCGCAATTTCACTTGCGGGTGGGCGGGCGATTTTCGAACGGGCGGACGTGACTTCTCCCGGCGACTGCCGGCGCGTGATCGAGCGAAGCGTTCGGGAATTCGGCGACATTCATGTGCTCTTCAATAATGCAGGTATCATCCGCCGCGCGAGCGTGACTGAAATCAGCGAGGAGGATTGGGACGCGGTGATGGCGGTCAATGTAAAATCCATCTTCCTTATGTCCCGCGAAGCGATTCCGATCATGGCAAGGGCGAGTGGCGGTTCGATCGTCAATACGGCTTCGGGGTGGGGACTGGCGGGTGGCGCGCGGGCCGCGGTGTACTGCGCTTCGAAGGGCGCTGTCGTGCTGCTTACGAAAGCGATGGCGATTGACCACGGCGGACAGAAAATACGGGTGAACTGCATTTGCCCGGGCGACACCGATACGGCGATGCTGCGTGCGGAGGCGCGGCAATTGGGCGAAGCCCAGAATCCGTTTCTATCGGACGCGGCCAAGCGGCCTTTGGGTCGAGTCGGCACGCCAGAGGAAATTGCTCAAGCCGCACTGTATCTCGCGAGCGACGCGTCCTCGTTTGTTACCGGAACGGCGCTGGTGGTCGATGGTGGTGGTCTGGCAGGCTCGGGTTAAGAATCTTCCATGGTGCAGACAATTCAGACGCGAAACCGCACGCGCTCGCAGCAGTGGTTCGAACGGGCCCAGCAATCGCTGGTCGAAGGCGTGAACTCGCCTTCACGCGGCGCGGCAGTTTACACAGCTGGGCCCATCCTGTTGGAACGAGGCCAGGGGTCGCACGTTTGGGATGCCGACGGCAATGAGTATATCGACTTCATGATGTCTTTCGGAGCGCTGATCCAGGGCCACGCACATCCGACGCTGGTAAAGACGGTTTCTGAGGCGATGGCGGAAGGCTCCCACTTCGCAGCTGCAACCTCAGCGGAGATCGAAGCCGCGGAACGGTTTCGCCGCATGGTTCCGTCGGCCGAGGCGGTGCGGTTTACCAATACCGGCAGTGAAGCGACCATGCTGGCTTTGCGCCTGGCGCGCGCGCATACCGGGCGCCGTAAGTTCCTGAAGTTCGAAGGGCACTATCACGGATGGTACGATCCGTTTCTGCTGAATGCGCATAGTCATCCTCCGGAACAACTCGGGCCGGTGGAGAATCCGGCGCGGATTCCGGATTCCGCGGGCATACCGAATTCGACGTTCGACGATGTCGTGATTGCGCCGTGGAACGATGTGAAGACACTTGAACGAGTTCTCCAGCAGCACGGGCACGAACTGGCTGCGGTGATCACCGAACCGATCATGGCCAACATGGGTTGCATCCTTCCGCGGGATGGATATTTGCAGCGTTTGCGAGAGCTCACGCGAGAATGCGGCGCGCTGCTGATTCTGGACGAGGTCGTCACAGGATTTCGCTATGCTCCCGGCGGCTGCCAGGAATACTACGGCGTCAGTTCGGATCTCAGTACCTTCGGCAAGGCCCTGGGCGCGGGATTTCCGGTGGGCGCGGTGGGGGGACCGCGATCCATTCTGGATCGCATGCAGTGGGGCGAGAATATGGTTTTACATTACGGCACCTTTAATGGGCATCGACTGACCATGAAAGTTGTAGCCGCGAACCTGGATATACTCTCAGCCAACACCTACCAGAAGCTTCACACGGTTGGTAATTCCGCGATTGCCGGGCTTCGAGAAGTTTTCCGCCGGCACGAGATGAAGGCGATTGTGCAAGGCTTTGGGCCGATGTTCCAGATTTATTTCACCGATCGGGAAGCGATTTGCGACTATCGCGACTACTGCAAGTATGTGGACGCGAAACGCTACTCCCAGTTTGTCCACCGACTGCTGGAGCTCGGAATTTATATGACTCCTTCCAACGGACTGCACTGGATCATCTCGACGGCGCACACGGACGCTGATGTAGCGGCACTGGTTGAAGCGGCAGATCAGGCCTGCTCGGGACTCGCGTGAAGGCGACTGTTTTTCTTGGAGGCGGGCGCATTACCAGCGCGCTCGTGGCCGGCCTACAACTGGCAAAGTACAAGCGGCTGATTGTCGTATACGACCGCTCCAAGAAGCTGCAAAAACTGAAGCGGCAGCACGGTGTAATCGTCGAACCAGATCTGCATGGTGCGGTGGAAGCGGCCGAACTTCTGATCGTTGCGGTACGGCCGGATTCGGTTCGCGCGCTAATGGAAGAAATTGGAGAGATCCGCCGACCGCTGACGGTGGTGAGTCTGGCTGCCGGTGTTCCTCTGGCTAAACTGCAAGCTCGATGGGGGCGACCGGTGCGATGGGCGCGAGCCATGCCGAGCCCCGCCTCCCGCAGCGGCCGCGGACTGACGGCGGTGACGTTCAGCCGCGGCTTGTCCGCAGCCGCGCGCAATCAAGTGCGAAGCCTGTTTTCGCTAGTGGGGCCTGTGCTGGAAATTCCTGAGAACCAGTTCGACGCTTTCACGGTTACTTATTCCAGCAGTCACGGATATCACGCGTTGGCGGCGCTGGTTGAAGCGGCGCGAGCGATCGGTCTGAACTCCGCTAGCGCACGCATCGCTGCGGCTCACGCGCTGGCGGATGGAATTCTAGGCTGGCGCGAAGGAAAATCATCTCTCGATCATTTATTGCGTGAAGCAGCCACGCCCGGTGGAATCGCGGCGGCGGTGATGAACGAACTGGACCGTGAGGGCTACCAGAAAATTATGGAGCGAGGCCTGCGCGCAGGAATCCAGCAGGCGCGAAAGAACGCAAGACGATGATTGATCAGAATGGATTGTCGCTCGCGTCGTTCGTTCGACGCTGGCGTTCGACACTGGATCTGGGTCGAACGCCCGAGGCCGAACGGTCCTATGAGGATTTCTTCTTCGGAACCTTGGCGCCTGTCTTGCGAGCTTCGGATAGGCCAATCGCGATGGCCTGCTTGCGGCTCTTTACCGTGCCGCCCTTGCCGCCCCGACCAGACTTCAGAGTGCCTTTTTTCTTGCGGCGCATGGCGCTCTCTACTCTCTTGCTCGCGGCCTGTCCATACTTGCGGCCGGATTTTTTTCCCGAGCCCTTCTTCTTCGCTGCCATTTCTTTTCCTCCTGCGCTTTAGAGATTGAATCGCTATGGTGGGTTGTCGGCGACGAGCCTAACGCTTCCTTATCCGGCGAACTCTGGGATGGAAGTTAATTTCCAGACACTTTGGACAAGGGCACCGAAAAGCCCGATCGGCTGGAAAGACATTGTGGCCGCAGTTCTCGCAGATTAACCGGCCGTTCGAAAGAACGGTCATAACGCGGAACTTGTCATCGACCAGGGGCAGCGAGTCTCTTTCTTGGCCATGGGCTGACACGAGGAGGATAACTTGACAGAGGACCGTTAACCAAAAAAGCCTGCGCCGTCTACTCGCTCCTATGCGGGCGTTTGGGCGAAGAAATCTGCCACAATGCTGCCAGCGAATTGGCCGCGATGGTGAGTGCAGCCTTGGATGACTCGGCTTCGAGGGCATTGGCACGGTTTTGTCTGGGCCGAAAAATTGGCTGCTGTTTACTGGGAATTGATCCGCCGTTCAGGCTGGTTAACGATCCCTCAAAAAGTTGCTTCCAGCGCTTCTGATCGACAGGGTTGGGAATTGTTTGGTTCGCCATAAGTTTGTCGCCTCGTTCAGGAGACTCTTTAATCCTTGGACGCTACTTTTTTAGCTGTGAGGCGCCGGCTTCACCATAGGGTGATCGCTTGACTGCGGGCGGGTTTGTCTCCCTATACGATAAGCTGGCGTCCACTAGTGGGAACTGGTGGAACTTACGCTGTTTGACTTGTGCTGGACGGCACCCAAGTATTTATCCTGTTGTGAATCATTAGAAGGAACGCAATGCCACATTTGACTCCGCATGACGTGATGACGATGTTCATGGCACTGGCCGTATTGCTGGGCTGCGCCAAGCTGGCGGCGGAGTTGATGCAGAAGATCGGCCAGCCCTCGATCCTGGGTGAGATTTCGGTGGGCATTTTCCTAGGACCGACGGTTTTGGGCCGCTTCCGACCGCACCTCTATGAGGCTTTGTTCCCCACTACCGGGCCCATGCCGATTGTGCTCGATACGGTGACCACGCTGGGGGTGGTTTTCTTTTTGCTGACGGCGGGTCTGGAAATCGATCTGCGCAGCATCTTCCGGCAGGGCAAGAGCGCATTGCTGGTAAGTCTTTTTGGCGTGGCGTTCCCCTTAGGCACCGGATTCCTGGCGGCCAGTATTTTTCCGCAATATCTGGGTGCGCAGGAAGGTGCCAATCCGCTTATCTTTGCCCTGTTTGTGGGAACGGCGCTGGCGATCTCGGCGCTGCCAGTGATCGCAAAAATCTTGATGGACCTGAACCTCCTGCGAACCGAAGTGGGGACCGTCATCATTTCGTCGGCAATGTTCGATGATCTGGTGGGGTGGATTCTGTTCTCGCTGGTGTTGGGGATGCTGCATCCGCCAGCAGGCGGAAGCGTGACCGATGCGGTAAAACACACCATCGTGCTGGTGCTGCTGTTTGTGGGACTTACTCTAACCCTCGGACGTTGGCTTTTCGACAAGATTCTGCCTTTCGTGCAGGCACATACCACCTGGCCGGGAGGCGTGCTGGGGTTCATCTTCACGCTCACGCTCGCGGGAGCTGCCTTCACCGAGTATGCAGGGATTCACGCCGTGTTCGGCGCTTTCGTGATTGGCATCGCGATTGGAGAGTCCGGGCATCTGCGCAAGCGGACCTCGGAGCATATTCACCAGATTGTCACCAACGTGTTCGCTCCATTTTTCTTCGCCAGCATCGGATTGCGAACGGACTTTATTTCGAAGTTTGACTGGAAACTGACGGTCACCGTGATTGCAGTGGCCTGCGTGGGAAAGCTTCTGGGGGCTGGATGGGGAGCACGGTTGGGTGGGATGGACCGGACGTCGTCGCTGGTGGTGGGGCTGGCGATGAATGCGCGCGGAGCGATGGAGATCATTCTCGGAATTCTGGCGCTGCAAGCGGGACTGATCCGCGAGTCGATGTTTGTGGCTCTGGTGGTCATGGCGCTGCTCACCTCGTTGGTGTCGGCGCCGGCCATTCACTTCCTGGTTCAGCGGCGGCGATCGCTGACCTTGAAAGATACCCTCACCTCCAAGCTATTCTTGCCGAACCTGACGGCGACTATGCGGCTGGGAGCGTTACGGGAAATGTGCGAAGTGGCAGCGGAGGCAGTAAGTAATGCGCCGGAAAGACTGTTTCGTCTAGTTTCGGAGCGGGAGCGAATCGTTCCCAGCGGTTGGGAAAATGAACTGGCAGTGCCCTACGCCCGGGTGAACGGGTTGACCAGGCCGCTAGTGATCGCGGCGAAGTCAACGGGGATCGATTTTGACGCGCGCGATGGGAAGCCGGCGCGGTTGATTATTATGATTCTCACCGGAGACAACCAGTCACAACACGACTTATTAGGAGATGCCAGTGAACTCTTCAGCCACAAAGAAGCGGTTGAGCGTGCCGTGCATGCGGCGAGCTTTGTGGAACTGATGGCAGCATTGAATGCACCGGGGAGGTGAACTTGAGGCCGAGCGCGGTAGTGCTGGACCGAAGGAGGTTTGGCTGCCCCCCAGGGATTCGAACCCCGATAGCCTGCTCCAGAGGCAGGTGTCCTAGCCGTTGAACGAGGGGGCAGCGGGCAGAGCCGACTTATCATCAGCTCGTTCTGATTCTATGGTTTGAGGCTGAGCGCGGTCAACAAAATCAAACGTCCGGTGGTGGGCTTTTTAGAGTTTGGAGTTTCTGCTACGCCAAGGCAAAGAATTTCCCACTCAAAGAATGTCCCACTGGAGAAACACATTTGGAGTTTGGCGGAATTGGTGGGACTATTGGAGGCTAGAGCAGAGAGGGTAGCAGCGTGAAGCCGCGAGAGTACACCAAGTGGAAGGTCGTGCTAGGGCTGGTTCTTCTCGTTGTAAGCCCGATCAGAATTTTCTCGATACCGAATACAGCAGAGCACATCGCCTTTGACCTCGCCGGGATCGTTTGGTGGGGTTGTATTTGTTGGCTGCTCTGGTCAGGTGGATTCAGCCGCCGTCCGCCTAAGTCCAATGACGACCCGAACGAAATGGCTCGCTGGGTTCCATAATTTCAAAACAGCTCACTACCGATTCGTCCGGTAGTGTCTCAGTTTGCCGGTCGTAACGGAGAAACGGTCGAGCTGCGCTCGACCGGACAGCCGAGGGCGGTAGAATCGGCATTGAGACTTGCCGCGAGGAGGATGTCCATGTCAACCGCGTTTGAGAGTCTTGCCACGCCCGCTACCGAATACGCCGAAGTGGCGCGTCGCGCGCTGGAAGCCGACCGCTGCGCTCTGGTTGTGGTTGACATTCAGGAGAAGCTGCTACCTCCGATTTTTCAGAAAGAGCAACTGGTACGCAACGCGAAGCTGCTGATTCGCGCGGCGAGCGTTCTTAAAATTCCCGCGCTCGTGAGCACACAATATGCGAAGGGGTTGGGCGGGACCGTGCCGGAGGTCGCTTCCCTGCTGCCGGAAACCGAGGCGATCGACAAGAATCTGTTCTCCTGTTTCGGCAGCGAGGTTTTCTGCACGCTACTGAAGCGGTTACCGGGCAACCGCAACACCTTATTACTTTGCGGAATGGAGAGTCACATCTGCGTAACGCAGACGGCGCTAGCGGCTTTGCGGGAAGGCTACATCGTACACGTTGCTTCGGATGCAGTGAGCTCGCGAACCGAATGGAATTGGAAGATTGGACTGGACCGGATGCGCGCGGCGGGAGCCGTGATTTCTTCGACCGAAATGATGATCTATGAGTTAATGCGCTCTTCGGCGTCTCCGGCGTTTAAAGAGATGGTGTCTTATCTCAAGGGATAGAAGAATTCTTCGGCTGGAATTCCGCCTAACTTCCTTCCGATTCCTTCTTCTTGACTCGCACCACGGTGATCTTGGCAAAACCCTCTTCAAAGGCGGGCGGCTTCAGTTTGGCTGCCATGCGTCGCATCACGTCTTCGGGAACGACGCGGTCGCGGCGTTCGTGACGCTCGATGCAGACCTCCAGCGGCACATCGAAGAAGACGGCATGGACTTCGTAGTTGTAATCCTTGGCCAGTTTGATCCAGTGTTGGCGCTCTTGCGGCGTGAGATTGGTCGCGTCCACATAGTTCATCGGACGTTTGGCGATGAGCCGCGCTTTGAGCATGGAGCGGAGGTTAGAGAAAACGAGGTCTTGAAAGCGCTGCTCGCGAACGTCGTCGAATAGCAGTGCCCGCACCATGTCACTGGAGAGCGGCACCACGTTGTGGCGCTTGAACCAGGAACTTTTTCCTGAGCCGGGCAATCCGATGGCCAGCACCACCACGCCCTTCGGTGGACGCTGCCCCACAGCGGCAGGAGCAGGAGGCGCTGGCACGGCCGCAATGACCGGCTCAGCCGTTTGACCGTCTGCTTCAGCATCCGGCATTTCCCCTTCCACCGGTTCGACCGGCAGCTCAGGAATTGATCCTTTGACGGCGGCAGGAGCAAAAGCTTGCGCTACGGCCTGCTCGCGACCGCGACCGCCTCGCCCGCGGCCTCCGCGACGCCGGCGGCTACGGCCAGCAGGGGAATTGCCAGGAGCACGCTGTGAAGGTGCTGCTTGATCTTCCGATGGAGGCTCCTCGGGACTGGGGGCGGCTTGTCGAGCCCGAACTGGTCGATTTTGAGCAACAGGAGCGGGCGGAGCAGAAATTTCGGGGGTGCTGTTCTCGGCCTCAGAAGCTGCGGCCGGAGCTTGGTCGGCGTCAAAATATGCTGGCTGAAGAGGAGGAGGAGCGGGTTGATCGGATGGCTCGGCAGGTGATTTTTTGCGGCGCTGCAAGCGCTCGCGCATCCATTTGCGCATGCAAGGTTTTTAACACGGATGAGAGTGTGGGATCAATGCATGGGAGACCAGCCGAACCACGCCGGACAGGAAGAAGCTATTCGGAGCCCAGGTACCAGGTGTGATGCAAACCCATTACAATAGCGTTGATGCCTGAAGCGATTCCACCCGCGATTGCCGGTCAGAAATACATTTCTCTGACAACGTTCCGCAAGAATGGCGTAGGGGTGTCAACTCCAGTATGGTTTGGGGAAGATGGCGACAAGCTGTACGTGATGACGCGCAGCGACATGGGCAAAGCCAAACGCATCCGGAATAATCCGCGCGTGCGTGTCGCTCCTTGTACGATCCGCGGAAAAGTCACGGGCCCTGAATTCGAGGCTCTGGCCCGAATCCTGCCCCAGGAAGAACATGCCCACGCGCGCCAGGTGATTAATCGGAAGTATTGGGCGGCTCGGCTGCCGCTGATCTGGCGCAGGACGGATACCTATATCGAGATAACCTTTCCTTAGGGTCTTTTTCACCATCGCCGTCAAGGATCAAACGCACAGAGTTCCGTGATGGGAAGCGGACTGCTCGCGATCGGGGCTGGCGATATTTACGCGAGTTCCGTGTCCTGCTACGATCATCTGTCGTATAAACGAGATTCTGTGATGGATTCATAAGAATGGAGAAAACATGGCAATTAAAGTTGGCATCAACGGCTTTGGACGCATCGGCCGCAACGTTTTACGGACTTCGCTCCACGATCCGAATCTAGAGTTCGTCGCAGTCAACGATCTCACCGATCCGAAGACGCTGGCGCATCTGCTGAAATACGATTCCGTCCTGGGCAATCTGCCCAACAAGGTCAGCGCGGGCGCGGACAGCATTACGGTGGATGGGAAGGTCATCAAAGTCTTCAAAGAAAAAGATCCCGCGGCTCTGCCCTGGGACTCGGTGGGCGCACAGGTTGTAATCGAATCCACTGGGCGCTTTACCGACGCAAACGAAGCCAAGAAGCACCTGCGCGGGTCGGTGAAGAGGGTGATCATTTCGGCTCCGGCGAAGAATGAGGACATCACGGTTGTGCTGGGCGTGAACCACGAGAAGTATGATGGCGCGAAGCATCACATTGTTTCGAACGCCTCCTGCACCACGAACTGTCTCGCGCCGATCGCCAAGGTGATCAATGACGAGTTCAAAATTGTCAGCGGCACGATGACGACGATTCACTCTTATACCAACGATCAGGTGATTCTGGATTTTCCACACAAGGATCTGCGAAGGGCGCGAGCGGCGGCGCTGTCGATGATTCCGACGTCCACGGGCGCAGCGAAGGCGCTGAAGCTGGTGCTGCCCGAGCTCGGCGGCAAGCTCGACGGCTTCTCCATGCGCGTGCCTACACCGAATGTTTCCGTGGTCGATCTCGTGGTATGGGTGGAAAAGAAGACGACCAAGGAAGAAGTAAATGCCGCGCTGAAGAAGGCCTCCGAGAGTGGGCCGCTGAAAGGGTATCTCGGCTACGAAGAGAACGAACTCGTATCGTCGGATTTCAAGGGCGATCCGCGCTCTTCTATTGTCGACTCGCTGATGACCCTGGTGGTCGGCGGCAATTGCGTCAAGGTGATCTCCTGGTATGACAATGAGTGGGGATACTCCTGCCGCGTGCGCGACCTGATTCACTATATGGCCAGCAAGGGCTTGTAACAACAACGCGGAGCCGCTTCTGTCACTGGGCATTCGGGCGGCTCCGCACTCAATGCTTACCTTTAAATAACGCCCTCTAAAGGACGACCAGCCAATGTCCAAGCTTTCCATTCGTGATCTCCCTCTCAATGGCAACCGTGTCTTCATGCGCGTCGATTTCAACGTTCCGCTGGAAGACGGACGGGTCATGGATGACACGCGCATCCGCGAGACTCTGCCCTCTATCGAATACGCCCTGCGGCATGGGGCGCGGCTGATTCTGGCCTCGCATCTGGGTCGACCCAAGGGCAAGCCCAATCCTAAGATGAGCTTGAAGCCGGTGGCGGAGCGGTTGCGAATGGTTTTGGACAAGGAACTGGCACGTGGCGAGAATGTGGGGTTCTGCCCGGAGTGCGTCGGACCCGAGGCGGAAGAAGTGGCCATGCAACTGGAAAAAGGCCAAACGTTGCTTCTGGAGAACCTTCGCTTTTATGCGGAGGAAGAAGCGAACGATGAGAAGTTCGCGAAGCAGTTGGCAACTCTGGCGGATTTCTACGTCAACGATGCGTTCGGCACGGCGCATCGGGCGCACGCCTCCACCGTGGGAATCACCAAGTTCCTGTCGAAATCGGCGGCGGGCCTGCTCATGGAGAAAGAGCTGCAATATCTGGGCAAAGCTCTAAAAGATCCGGAGCAGCCATTTATCGCGATTCTCGGCGGAGCCAAAGTCAGCGACAAAATTGGCGTGATCCGGAATCTGATGGACAAGGTGGATTCGCTGATTATCGGCGGCGGCATGGCATACACGTTTTTGAAGGCTCAGGGACAAGAGATCGGCAAATCGCTGCTGGAGGCGGACAAAGTTGATCTGGCGCGGCAACTGTTGGTGGAAGCAAAGCAACGAAATGTGAAGTTCTTGTTGCCCATTGATCATATTGTGGCGATGAAGCCCGAGCCAAACGCTGTGGCGCAGCAGATCGGGGAGGGGCAGCCGATTCCGGCCGACCGCATGGCCCTCGATATTGGGCCGAAGACCATCGAACTGTTTTCGGAGGAAATCTCGCGGGCACGCACCATTGTCTGGAACGGGCCGATGGGAGTGTTTGAGGTTCCGGGATTCTCGCGCGGAACTTTCAAGATTGCCCGCGCCGTGGCGGAGAATGTCGGTGCAATCTCGATAGTGGGCGGCGGCGATACGGTCGCGGCGGTGCATGCCGCGGAAGTTGCGGATAAGATGACCCACATTTCCACCGGCGGTGGAGCGTCGCTGGAGTTTCTGGAAGGTAAGAAGTTGCCGGGAGTCGAGGCACTGACAGAAAAGAAGTGATTGGTCTGGATACGCGCGTGCAAAAATTCACGATTCGACTGGTGCTGGAGCGCGACCGGTGTGTTGAGTTCTTCGGCCCGGGAGACATTACGCGCGAGACCACCGGTGCCATCGTAAACGCAGCGAACTCGTCGCTTCTGGGCGGAGGCGGGGTGGATGGCGCCATTCACCGCGCCGGCGGATCAGCCATTCTGGCCGAGTGCAGAAACATTGTGGGCAGGATTGGAAGGCTGCCAGCGGGAAAGGCTGTCATCACCACCGGCGGACGGCTCGCCGCCAAAAACGTGATCCATACGGTTGGACCGATCTATCGCGGCGGGGAAAACGGAGAAGCCGAAGAATTAGCCAGTTGTCATCGCGAGTCCGTTCGCCTGGCGGATGAAAACTCGCTCGAATCTTTGTCATTTCCGGCGATTTCAACGGGAGCTTTCGGATACCCGGTTTCGGAAGCGGCACCCATCGCGATTGTATCTACAGTCGCGGCCTTGGCCTCCGCGAATTCTGTCAAGAAAGTTCGATTTGTACTCTTTGATGTCGCCACATTAAGAGCGTACGAACGAGCCGCCGAGAAATTCGGTTCCTCTAGAACCGCTAATCCACTCCGAATCGAAAAGGCCCCTTCATGAGAAAAAAGGTCATTGCCGCCAACTGGAAGATGTACAAAACGCCCGATCAGACCCGCGAGTTTTTTCGCGATTTCCTGCCGCTGGTTTCCGGCCACGACCGTGATGAAATCGTGGTCTGCCCGCCTGATATTGATCTGGCGGCGGCGGTGGAATCGACGAAAGGGTCGAATGTGGCCATCGGCGGCCAGAATGTGCATTGGAAGCCGGAGGGAGCGTTTACCGGTGAAACTTCCGCGGCGATGCTGCTGGCCTTGGGCGTGACTCACGTCATCATCGGGCACTCGGAACGGCGACAATACTTCGGCGAGACCGACGACACGGTGAACCTGCGATTGAAAGCCGCGCTGGAGGCCGGTCTCAAGCCAATCTGTTGCGTGGGCGAGGTGCTGCAAGAGCGGGAAGCGGGTATGACCGACGATGTTTTGCGGCGGCAGTGTGTGCGGGCGTTTCACGCCGTCTCCGCCAAGAAAGCTGCGAACCTGATAGTGGCCTACGAGCCGGTGTGGGCCATCGGCACGGGAAAAACGGCGACGCCAGAACTTGCCGCCGAAGCGCATGCGGTGATCCGCCGGGAGGCTACGGAAATCTTCGGTGAAGAGTTTGCTTCGAAGCTGCGCATTCTCTATGGCGGGTCGGTGAAACCGGACAACGCCTCGGCCCTCATGGCGCAGGAAGAAATCGACGGCGCTCTGGTAGGCGGGGCTTCGCTCGATCCTAAATCGTTTGGGGCGATTGTGAAGTATTAGAGTTCCGGGTCGGAGCGGCGAAAAGCAGGTTCCCTTCCGCTTCGCTCAGGGCGGGCTCTCCGCTCCGCCGTCGATGGCGCTCCGGCTCCGGTCGGAATGACGAGCCGGGCTTTGCCCGGCTGTCCCCACATGAGCAATGCGAACTATTCTTTAGATCTGCTAGTCTTCTCTGCTCGCGAATCCAGGAGTTCAATCTGCTTGAAGATAGAGAGCGTGGATGACGGAAACGGTGCGTCCTGAGCCGAGTCCTCTGTTCCGGTGGCTGGTTCTGGTCTTTGTCAGTCTGGCGATGTTTGGCAGCTACTACGCGTACGATGCCCTGAGTCCTCTGGCTGACGTGCTGAAACAGCAACTGCACTTCACGGATCTGGACATAGGGTTTCTGCAGGCCATCTATAGCTTTCCTAACATTTTCACCGTGCTTATCGGCGGCTTCATTATTGACCGCATTGGACTTCGCAAATCGCTGATGATTTTCGGCGTGCTTTGCTTCATCGGTCCGGCCATCACCGCGGCCACCGGGAACCTCCCGGTCATGGCGGCGGGACGCCTTATCTTCGGGATGGGGGCAGAGTCGCTCAACGTAGCGGTAACCGCCGCATTGGCGCGTTGGTTCCGGGGCAAAGAATTGAGTTTCGCCTTTGGCCTGAACCTCACCGCTTCACGCCTCGGCACTTTCGCGGCGCTCAACTCTCCGACTTGGGCCCGTGCGGCCTATGCCAGTTGGCGAACTCCGTTCCTCATCGCGCTGGCATTCACCTCGATGTGCGTCGTGGGATCCGTCATTTACTGGATGTTGGAAGTGTATGCGGAGAAGAACTATCACCTCGGAGAAGTTTCGACCGACAAAGTGGTCTTCGCGGACCTGTGGAAGTTCGGCGTGAGTTACTGGCTGATCGTGGCTCTGTGCATTGTCTTCTACTCCGCTATCTTCCCGTTCCAGACTTTCGCGGTGAAGTTCTTCATGGAGGCGCATGGCACATCCCGCGAATTTGGTGGATTTCTGTCGAGCATGCTGACGTTGTTTGCCATGATCGCGACTCCGCTGTTTGGCCTGTGGGTAGATCGTGTGGGCAAGCGCGCGCTGCTCATGATGTTCGGATCGTTGCTGCTGATTCCCGTCTACCTGATGATGGCCTACACGCACATCAACCTATACGTGCCGATGGCGATGATGGGGGTGGCGTTTTCTTTGATTCCCGCGGTAATGTGGCCGTCGGTGGCTTACATCGTCGACCAGTCAAAACTGGGGACAGCGTATGGGTTAATGACCATGATCCAGAACATCGGATTGTTCGGGCTTAACCTGCTGGTGGGGTGGGCCAACAACTATGGCCATGCCGATGCTACCAATCCAGCGGGCTACAACCTGGGGATGTGGATCTTCTCGATTCTCGGAATCCTCGGAGTTGTCTTCGCATTTCTGCTGCGGCAGCGCGAACTTGGTCCACGCGGGCATGGCCTGGAGACTATTACTACGGGTACCAGCAAGGCCTGAGTCGGTCGCCCAGGCTACGGATTTCCGAAGATTGCGACTCTTCTCGTCCGCCGGGGTTTAAGGTCCTGGAGTAGACTCATACCCTATCTCTCCACATGCAAAGGCTTTTCGAAGGCGTCCGAAGTTCGAGTGCGGCCTTGGAAGTCCCTCCGAAGTTCGGTAGAAATACTCTGATATTCTGGAACCAAAGAGGCACACCCAAGGTTCGGCAAAGGCGCGCAAACAATACAACACAAACTACTTATGCCGCATCCCAATGAGTGCGGCCGGAAAAGACGAGTTGACCGAGCCACGACAGAAAAAAGCCACTGAACTCAGTGAAGCCGAAGCCATCGAACGGGCTAAGCTCGGGGACGCAGAAGCGTTCCAGGTGCTCTATGACAAGCACAAGCGACGAGTGTATTCGCTTTGTCTGCGAATGACGGCGAACACCGCCGAGGCGGAAGACTTGGCGCAGGAAGCATTTCTACAGCTTTATCGCAAGATCGGGACGTTTCGCGGCGAGTCGGCCTTTTCCACCTGGCTGCATCGTCTATCGGTAAATGTGGTACTGATGCATCTGCGGAAGAAGAGCCTTCCCGTAGTTTCGCTTGAAGAGAGTACCCAAGGAACCGAAGATGATTCGCCGAAGAAGGACTTTGGGGCGGACGATACGGCGTTGGCCGGGTCGATTGACAGGTTGCAACTGCAGAGGGCAGTAAATGACCTCCCTCCCGGCTACAGAACGATTTTTGTTCTTCACGACGTGGAAGGTTACGAGCATAATGAGATCGCCGGTCTGGTGGGATGCTCGATCGGCAACAGTAAGTCGCAGCTACACAAGGCGCGCATGAAGCTGCGCGACCTGCTCAAGATGAATAGAGCCGAAAAGGCCGGGAAATCTCGAGTAGGGTAGGAAACTGGTTAGAAGAATTAGAGAGAAACATTAGTAACCTCAGCAGGGGCGTTGGAACTGCGGCGATTGCTAAAGCCGCGGTAGATTCGGGGAGAGGTCGTATGAATTGCGTTGAGCTGCAGCAAAGCTTGGCGGAAGTGGAAGACGGCGGCACACTGGAGCAGAGTGCCCACCTAAGAGGGTGTCCGAAATGCTCGGCGTTGCTGAAAGAATTAAATCAGATCGTTGCGTCGGCCGGCGAGCTGCAGGCCAGCGACGAACCCAGCCCAAGGGTTTGGAATTCCATTGAAATTGCGCTGCGACAGGAAGGGTTGATTCGTCCGCAGCGCACGCACCAAGGCCAGCGGGCGGCCGTGCCCTCTTTTAGCGCGCGCTGGGGAGCGGCGCGATGGCTGGTGCCAGCAGCGGCCATGTTGCTGTTGGCAGTGGGAATCTACGAACGTCGTCAGTCATTGCCTAATCCGACTCATCAAGAGGCGGTCGTTCTCACACCCGTGAATCTTTCAGGACTGAACGATGACGACTTGCTCCAGGAAGTGGCGGCCAACTCTCCTGCGATGCAAGGGCAATATGAAGAAAATCTGCGTCGGGTCAATGAATCCATCCGGGACGCGCAGAGCCTGGTGAACGAGAATCCGAATGATGAAGACGCGCGGCGATCGCTGATGGATGCATACCAGCAGAAATCCATGCTATTTGAGATGGCGATGGATCGGCAGTTACCATAGCGGCGAAACTTTTCGAGAACGGTTTTACGCAAGGGCAAGTGCGGGGATTAACTATGTTGAGCAAACGGGCGGCAAAGTTCGTCACCGTCACCGTGATCATGGTGGGCGTGCTGGTGGCGGAAAGCAAGAAAGAACTGCACTTTACGGTGCGGCCGCGAGCCGGCGTGTCGGTTATGAATCCTTATGGCTCAATTTCTGTGAAGCCTTCGCCGGGCAACACCGTAACCGTGCTCGCGACGTTGCACTCCGACAAGGTGGAAGTGGATAACAACCAAAGCGGAAACCGGGTTGATATTCAATCGCACCTGCTGGCCGGCGCCGACGCTGAATCTGGGCGCGTGGATTATGAAATTCTGGTGCCGCCCGACGCCAGCATCACCTTGCATTCCAGTACGGGATCGCTGCACGCGGAGAAGCTGCATGGGGACGTAAATCTCGAGGGTCCTGGTGCGGCCGTGGATGTTCGCGACATATCGGATGCTCACGTTCACGTAAAGACGATGAACGGCAGCGTAAATCTGGATAACATACAAAACGGGCACGTCGAAGTAGATTCATTGAGCGGCGAGGTTACCCTGAACGGGGTGAATGGTTCGCTGGTGCAGGTGGTTTCGACTAGCGGTCGAATCAATTACATCGGAGACTTCGGCAATAGCGGCGAATACCGGCTGACCAGCCATAGCGGCGACATAAACGCCACCATCCCGGAATGGACTTCGGCCGACGTCAGTGCCCGCTCGGTCCGCGGCGAGGTACACGATGACATTCCGCTCCAACCCAAAACTCATACATACTTTACGCTCGATAAGGGGCGTGCCTTCGCAGGTACCGTCGGGCGGGTTGCGGTCTCATCCACGGTAGTATTGCGAACCTTCAGTGGTAAAATCCATCTCAGAAAACGCTCCGAAAAACAATAAAAAAGAAGAGAACCCTGAGGCAGCGAAAACGGCGTCCGCACGATATCCGGGCGGTTATCTTGGTCGGCTTCATGGGCGCCGGCAAGAGTAGTGTGGGCCGGACTCTCGCTGGACAACTCGGCTGGACCTTTGAAGATCTCGACCAACGGATTGAAAGGTGCGACGCTAGATCCATAGCGGAGATCTTTCGCCTATCCGGGGAAGCGGAGTTCCGCCGGAAGGAGCACGAGGCCCTGAAGCAATTGCTGGAGGAGTTGCGGAATGGCTCCGAGGCGGTGATCGCCCTGGGTGGGGGAGCATTTATCCAGAAAACCAATGCCACGTTAATTGAAGCCTCGGGTATCCCAACTGTCTTCCTCGACGCTGGAGTGGATGAACTGTGGCGGCGGTGCATGCAAGAGTCGGCAAACGCGGGAGCGGAGCGGCCGTTACTCAGCAGGGCAGAAGGCTTTCGGGACCTCTACGAAAAGCGTCGCCCGTATTACCTGAAAGCACGGTTGAGACACGAAACCGGCGGGAAGGCCGTTGAGCAGATCGCCGCTGAGCTGATTCATACTCTAGGGCTGAGTCGCCGCGGTGGGAAACGAGGAGAAAACGAGTGACCTTGATGGTGCACCTCAGATGGGGAATGGTCGCGGTTCTGGCGGGCGCGAGTATGACCTACGCCAGCGACAAAAAGGACAGCCCGAAGCCTGGGGGCAGCCAAACCGTGGATTCAGGGTCGTTCGGCGTCTTTGTCAGGGGCCAGCGCGTGGTGACCGAGACTTTCAGCATACAGCAGGATAATGGCATCAGCATCGTGAAGTCGAGGTTGCAGGAAACCGGCAGCAATCCGGCGGCGGGCGCACAAAGGTCGGAACTCCAAATGACCGGCAGCGGCGAGCTGGTTCGTTACGAATGGAGCGATGGCAACGGCTCGCTGGTAGTGACGCCGAAAGACGAATTCCTGCTGGAGAAGATCGTCGCTCCGGGTTCCTCCAAGCCGGCAGAACAGCCGTTTTTGATGCCGAACACCTCGGCCATACTGGATAATAACTTCTTCATTCACCGTGAAGTGCTAGCTTGGCGCTATTTGGTAACCAACTGTCAGGGGGGCGGTAGTCCTCTAAAGTGCAAGGCCAGCGACGAGTATGGTGTGCTGGTCCCGCAGGACCGAACGTCGACGCGGGTTCGCATGGAACTGGTAGGAATGGAAAAAGTAACGATTCGCGGCGTTGAGCGGGAACTGCTACGGCTGAATCTGAAGGGCGAAGAGTTCTCATGGGCGCTTTGGGTAGACGATAAGGATCATTCAAAACTAATCCGTGTACTGATTGCGGACGATAATACAGAGGTTCTGCGCGACTAGCGAAGGCCACGTTTATTCTCGACACTTGACTCAGCGTTGCCTGGAGCGACATTTTGCCAGTGGCTGATGCACGCACGGCCCGGGTCTTAATCACAGTGCTGTTGTTTGCGCTGGGGTTGGGGTTTCTCTATGCCGCGCGGCAGACCTTGGTGGCATTCCTTTTTGCGATCTTCTTCGCCTACCTGATGAGCCCCCTGGTCTCGTACCTGGAGAAAATTCTGCGGGGGCGAGGACGTGCCATTGCGGTCATTTACGTGTTGCTGCTGGGTCTGGTGGTGTTGTTCTTCGTTTCCACCGGACCGCGGATCGCTCGGGAAAGCGCGCGCTTAGGCCAGTCGCTGCCTGCCCTCTCACGCTTGAGTTCTGGACAGATCGCGGAGCAACTGGGACAAGAGCACGGCTGGAATGCCCGCGCGGTTGACTTGGCGCGGGACTACCTGGCCAGTCACAGTGATGAAATCGAAAAATTGGCGCAGAACGTTGGCTTACGGGTGGCGGATGTAGCCAAGCAGGCTTGGCTGCTGGTAGTAGTTCCGGTGCTGTCGATCTTCTTCCTGAAAGATGGCGAGGGGTTCAGCCAGATCCTTCTAAGCCTGGTGCAGTCCAGGCCGCAGCGGGAATTGTTGCAGGGCGTGCTGAGCGATTTGAATCAGATGCTGGCGCATTTTATCCGCGCACAATTGACCCTGGCGGCCCTCACGCTGGTGACGTATTCGGCGATGCTAGGCATCCTGAGAATGCCTTATGCGTTGGTGCTGGGCACTTTGGGCGGCTTGCTCGAGTTCATTCCAGTGGTGGGACCGCTGGTAGCAGCCGTAATTATCATCGGCGTATCTTTGCTGGTGAGCTATCCGCACTGGCTCGCGCTGATCATTTTTCTCGGCGTCTGGCGGTTGATTCAAGACTACGTGACTTCCCCGCGCATCATGGGCCACAGTATGGAACTGCATCCACTGGCGGCCATTTTCGGAGTGATGGCAGGCGGCGAAGTGGCCGGCATTCTTGGTATTTTTCTTTCCATTCCTGTGATGGCGAGCTTGCGCATCGTGTTTCGCCGATGGCGGCTGTATGCGGAAAAGCGAAAGTTCGGGCCGCTGGATGAATACGTTCTTGGGAACAAGCTCGGGGTTAAGAAGTAGGGTTCTTAGTTTCTAGTTTACTGGGTTCGTTCCGCAGGTTGCAAACTTCCCTTCTATCGATTGATGCTAGCTAACCCCTTCCTTGGTAAAGAAATTTTGTCGCAGGTCCGGCATGATGGTCCTCTACTGTTCCTATCGGCGCGCAAACAAAACGCTGCCGTAACGAGAGATTTCGGACGCTCGGGAAATAGCCTTGAAACTCATTTCTCATGGAGTTGTTCCTTACCACTATGGGAGAAACAGCAGTGAGCGGTTACTTTAGCAACTTCTTTCGAAGTAACGCTGTTGTAGAATTCAAGGTACCTTTATGAACTGGAAATTATGAGCAGCAAACTTCCTATCGGCATTCTCGGCGCCACCGGCGTGGTCGGGCAGAGGTTTATCCAGATGCTGGAGACCCATCCGTGGTTCGAAGTGGCCTGGCTGGCCGCCTCTGACCGGTCGGAGGGCAAGACTTACGCTGAAGCCGCGCGCTGGCGGCTGAAGACCGCGATTCCGGCGAATGTGGCTGCGATGAAGGTTTCGCCGGCCACGCCCGAAGGCGCGCCCAAGATTATTTTCGCGGCACTGGATGCCTCGATCGCAGCCGAGATGGAGCCTCGCTTCGCCGAGGCTGGCTGCTTCGTGGTTTCAAATTCCAGCGCGCTTCGCATGAAGTCCGACGTGCCCTTGGTGATCCCCGAAGTGAATGCCGGCCACATCAAGCTGATTGACACACAGGCGTGGCGGAAGAAATCCGGCGGTTATGTAGTGACTAATCCGAATTGCTCGGCCATCGGCCTGGTGCTGGCGCTGGCGCCACTGCAGCAGCGCTTCGGACTGGAAGCGGTGATGGCCGTGACCATGCAGGCGGTCAGTGGCGCGGGATATCCCGGCGTAGCGTCGCTCGACATTTTGGGGAATGTGATTCCCTACATCCGCAATGAAGAAGAAAAAATGGAAGAGGAGACGCTGAAGCTGCTCGGTCAACTAAACGGAACCAAGGTTATTCCTGCGGCTTTTGCCATGAGCGCGCAGTGCAACCGGGTTGCGGTGGAGGACGGGCACACAGAGTCGATCTCGGTGCGGTTGAAAACGAAAGCTCAGCCGGCGGAGCTCATTGCGGCGTGGAATGAGTACCGCAGCGCTCCACAGGAATTGCAGCTGCCCAGTGCGCCGGCACGGCCGGTTGTTTACATGGAGGCCTGTGATCGGCCGCAGCCGCGGTTCGACGTGGAGCTCGGCGCAGGCATGACAACCGCTGTTGGACGGCTGCGACCGTGCGGCGTGCTGGATTGGAAGTTTACTGTCCTGTCGCACAACACGATCCGCGGAGCAGCAGGTGCGGCCGTGTTGAATGCCGAACTGCTGAAGGCCAAGGGTTACCTCGATTGAAATCAAAACCGCATTCCCGTAATCCTGCCTGGAAGTCACGCCGATGATCGTGATGAAATTCGGCGGCACTTCGGTGGAAGATGCCAAGGCCATCGAGCGCGTGGCCGCAATCGTGAAAGAACGCGTACCGCAGAAGCCGGTGGTGGTGGTCAGCGCTATGGCTCGCGTTACCGATACGCTGCTGACAATGGCGCGCGCTGCCGGCGCGGGCGAACGAAAGACCGCTCTCAAGCTGTGCCGTTCCCTTCAGGAACGCCACTACAATACCGCCAGCGAACTGCTGGGAACGGCCCTATTCACTGACTTTCATTCCGAACTCGGAGCCGACTTCGAGTTGCTCGATGAATTGCTGCGTGGCATTTCCGCGGTCGGCGAGATTACGCCGCGGACTACCGATCATGTGGCGGCATTCGGCGAGATTCTCTCCAGCAAAATTGTAGCGGCGGCGTTTTCCGCACACGGCCTGAACAGCGCGCATGTGGACGCGCGCGAGGTGCTGGTGACCGATAGCAGTTACATGCAGGCGGTTCCGCAGATGGAAGAAACGAATGAAAAACTGCAAAACAAAGTGAAGCCGCTGCTGGATGCCGGCCAGGTTCCGGTGATGGGTGGATTCGTGGGAGCAAACCGCGCCGGAATAACAACGACAATCGGCCGCGGCGGCTCCGATTTTTCCGCCGCCATCGTGGGCGCGGGATTAGGCGCGGAGCGCATTGAGATCTGGACCGACGTGGATGGAATTCTTACCACTGATCCGCGCATCTGCAAGGAAGCGCGACGCATCAAAGTGATCAGCTTTGATGAAGCGGCGGAATTGGCGTATTTCGGCGCGAAGGTGTTGCATCCCGCGACGGTGCTGCCCGCCATCCAGAAAAATATTCCGGTCTACGTGCTGAATTCGCTGAATCCGTCGTGCGAAGGAACGAAGATTACAACTCGCGCACCGCAGGGAAAAAACATCCTCAAAGCAATTGCCGTAAAGAAGCGCATCACCATTGTGGATGTGGCGGCGCCGCGCATGTTGCTGGCGCACGGCTTTCTGCGCGCGATTTTTGAAGTGTTTGACCGGCACAACGTAGCGGTCGACGTGGTCTCGACTTCGGAAGTGAGCGTTTCACTCACGGTCGATTCCAACCAGGCAATTCCGGCGCTAGCGGCCGATCTGGCCAAGTTGGCTGACGTGAAATATGAAGGCCGTAAAGCGATCATTTGTCTGGTAGGCGAGAACCTTCGCGACAAGCCAGGTGTCGCCGCTGCGGTTTTTACGGAAGTGGCGAGCACAAATATCCGCATGATCTCGCAGGGTGCTTCGGAGATTAATCTGACTTTTGTCATTGAAGAGGACAAAGTGCCGGAAGTGATCCAGCGTCTGCACAAAACCTTTTTTAAGGACCTCGATCCGGAAGTGTTCGCGTGAGGGTCTGGAAGTCCACGGCACTTCTCCGCTACTCTGCATCGGGGGCTTTCCATGAACATCCTTTTGCTAGGCCGCGGAAAGACCGGATCGCTGGTTGCGGAGGTGGCACGCCAGCGTGGACATGACGTTCGCGTGGCGGGCGCCGCGGAAAATGCTGGAGCGGCGACGCTGGTGGCCGAGAATCTGCGCGGAATTGATGTAGTGATTGATTTCACTGCTCCCTCCTGCGTTCTGGCGCACATCCAGGCCTGCACTAATGCGGGTAAGAACATGGTCGTCGGGACCACCGGCTGGTATGGAGAGATCGACCGGGTGAAGGCGCTGGTCGAGAGCCGAAAAACCGGATTTGTCTACGCGGCGAACTTCTCAGTGGGGGTAAATCTATTTCTCGATGTCGCCCGGGCCGCGGCTGCGGCCTTGCAGCACGGCTACGGGGGACAGATATTCGAGCGGCACTACGTTCATAAGAAAGATGCGCCGTCGGGAACGGCGATCGCTATCCAGCGCGTCATCCGCGAATCGAGTGGCAAGAACGAAAATCTGGAGATTATTTCGCTTCGCGAAGGCGACGTTGTCGGCATGCACGAACTTACCCTCGACTCTCCCGCCGACACCATCTATATCTGCCACGACGCCAAGTCACGGCAGGGCTTCGCCGATGGCGCGGTGCGAGCGGCGGAGTGGATTGTGTGCAAGAAGGGCTTCTACGATTTCAAAGACGTGTGGCGGGAGGTGTAGTTGTTTATATGGGTCTCGTTGGAACCTTTCCTCCTGTTCAATTGTCCGAGTGGGATAGAGGAGCCGACTTCGGCACCAGTGGGTGTCCGCGCAGGAGCGTTTTTTGGGCCCCTCCAGAGCACGTTTTTGTTCGTTTCCTTCAATCGGGCTCTTTTGCAGCTCCACGTTAACATTTAGCGTGTTCTTTATAGGCTTGATCCTTACCCTTCAATTTCCTTCTTCGAGGGGAATCGACATTCAGCTAGCTCGAGGTATTCCGAGCTTGCCCTTGGCCGAACCCTTAATTGTTCGAATAGAGTTCGCCGGCTATGGCTTGCAGCCAAACGTACGCCTAAACTCGCAACTTGTTCCGTGTGAGCAATTCGCCAGCGCACTACAGAAGTCGCTCAAACTTCGTGCGGATTGGGTCGTGCACATCGACGCCGACCGCGACGTTAACTGGCAGTACGTCGTAGACCTAATGGATGTCATTCGCCGCGATCACGCGAAGGTTGTTCTGCTGACGACGCCGATTGGCCACGAACGGTAGGATGACTTTCGTCTTGCTATTGACCCTGTGTTTCCCTCCAATCGCATTCGCGTTATCTTATTAGCATGCAAGTTCGTGGCTGTGGTACGGCACTGGTCACTCCGTTTAATCAGGATGGCTCGATCGACGACGGCGCGCTGCGCAATCTGGTGGCGTGGCAGGTTGAATCGGGCATAGATTTTCTCGTCCCCTGCGGAACCACCGGGGAGACGCCAACGCTCAATCACGAGGAATGGCTCCGGGTGATCGATACGACCATCGAGGTGGTGGCCGGGCGCGTACCGATCATGGCGGGAGCAACGTCGAATTCTACACATGATGCCGTGGAGAAAGCCAAAGAAGTTGCAGCGAGGCCTGGGGTTAATGCGGTTCTCACTGCTTCTCCCTACTACAACAAGCCGACGCAGGAGGGCCAGTACCGTCATTTCAAGGCGATCGCCGAGGGCGTGGGAGACAAGCCAGTCATCCTCTACAACGTTCCCAGCCGCACGGGAGCGAATCTCGAGCCGCAAACGCTGGCACGTTTGGCGGAGATTCCAAACATCGTCGGAGTGAAGGAAGCCAGCGGCAACATGACGCAGGTTGCCGAGGCCATCAATGCCGTGCCTGAATCGTTTTCAGTCTTTTCCGGCGATGACGCGGTCACCTTGCCGGTAATTGCGCTGGGCGGCGTGGGGGTTGTATCCGTGGCAGCGAATGAAATTCCGCACGAGATGGTAGCTATGACGCGTGCCGCGCTCAACAACGATTGGACTACAGCGCGCCGCATTCATCGCAAATATCTAGCCCTGATGCAGGGGAACTTCATTGAATCCAGTCCCCTCCCGGTAAAGGCGGTGCTGGCGATGATGGGCAAGATTGAAGAGAACTACCGTCTGCCGTTGCTGCCCATGCGGCGCGACACGAGATCGAGGCTGCAGAAAATTGCGACGGAAGCGGGGCTCATTGCGAAGCCGGCAGCGGCATCTCCGGAGGCGGCAGAATTTTACATCTACGAAAATTGGGCGGCGGGACCGCATAAGATCGTGCTGCATCGCGGATCGTGCGGGCAATGCAACCAGGGCAAAGGCCGGCCCGCCGGGCACGACGCCAACCATGCGCGCTGGCACGGACCCTACGCGACCTTAGTCCAGGGGCGCGAAGTTGCTCACGGAATGACGGGCGTACTGATTCGCAGCGAGTGTAAGTGCGTTTAGAGGCAGAAGTGAGAAATGAGAATGCAGAAGTAATAACGGGCATTCTTGAGTTTTACCTTTGACTTCTAACTTCTGACTCCTGCATTTCCTTTATACTTTCCCCGCATGCAATCCCTGAAAACTTCCATTGAGCGTCTGGCAGCCCTGGGCGAGGTCGAGCACAATCCTGAAGCACGTCCGGCGTTTTTCGAATTCCGAGAGGCACTCACGCGGGGAAAAATCCGAGCGGCGGAGAAGATCGACGGACGATGGTTGGTCAATACGTGGGTAAAACACGGCATTCTGCTGGGTTTTCGGCTGGGTGAACTGGCTGAGATGGGCGGAGCCGGGCTGAGTTTTGTGGACAAAGACACCTTCCCTGTCCGGCAGTTTTCGGTGGCCGATCGCGTGCGCATCGTTCCCGGAGGTTCGTCGGTGCGCGTGGGGGCGTACGTCGCGCCGTCGGTGATTTGCATGCCGCCGATGTTTATCAATGTGGGCGCGTACGTTGATGAAGGCACCATGGTCGACTCTCATGCGTTGGTGGGATCGTGCGCTCAAGTTGGAAAGCGCGTGCATTTGAGTGCGGCGGCGCAGATTGGCGGTGTGCTCGAGCCGATTAATGCCGCTCCGGTGATCATTGAAGACGACGTGCTGGTGGGCGGCAACTGTGGAGTGTATGAAGGCACGCTGGTCCGGGCGAGAGCTGTGTTGGGGGCGGGTACAATTTTGACGCGATCGACGCCGCTCTATGACCTGGTACGCGGCGAGGTTTACCGCGCGACTGCTGAGGCACCGCTGGAGGTTCCGGAAGACGCGGTAGTTGTGCCGGGCTCGCGGGCGGTGAAGAAAGGTCCGGCGGCTGACTTAGGAATCTCTTTGTATACGCCCGTCATTGTGAAATATCGCGACGAGAAAACGGACCGGGGCATCGAGTTAGAAGATTGGCTGCGGTAGTTCCTCGCCAGATTGACGCTGTCGGGATCGCCCCAACTGCAGATTTCTCTCTTGTCTCGCCGCGCTTGGGCGCCGGCTCCGCCGGCGTTCGGAATGACAAAGGCTTGATCTGCGCATCTACGCGACACTGATAACGAGCCCCCGCCCCTCATCGGTACTAACGCGAATCTGATCGAGCTTTGAGATCACGACGTCCGCTTCTCCCAAGGCTGATGCGGAGTATGTGCTCGTGAGTGCAATCACTTTCATCCCGCCGGCATGGGCCGCACGGATTCCTGCGGGCGCGTCTTCGATCACGAGACATTCGGACGGAGCCAGACTCAGCGCCTCCGCACCTTTCAGATATGGTTCGGGATGAGGCTTGCCGTTGGCCACGTCGTCCGCGGCGATCATAACTTTCGGGATCGGTATTCCGGCGAGTTGCAGCCGCCCAGTTGCCAGGTGGCGCCTCCCGGAAGTGACCACGCCCCAGCGGCCCTCAGGAATCGCGTGGATGAGTTCGAGGGCTCCAAGCATGACGGCGACTCCGTCGCGATCTGCAGCCTCGCGGCTTTCCAGCTTTCCGACCTCCACTTCCGGGTCAAGATGAGGAGCGACGGCGCGAACCACCTCAACGGCACGAACTCCGTGAGCGATCGCCATCACTTTGTGCTCGTCAATTCCCCGCTCGCGGGCCCAGATGCGCCACTGGCGGTCGACGGAGCCGGTCGAATTCACCAGAACACCGTCGAGATCGAAGAGAATTGCGGAGCAGTGAAAAGTGGTCATCGTTTCTTCTAACACAGATTTCTAACACGGACGGAAACTACGGGATTACGGCTGGCAAAGTCGGCGGTTCATGCGACATCAAGGATTGCTGCTGGGCCTGCTGTCGCAGCTGCAGATGACGCTCGCGGAAGTGAGCTTTGGCGCGGTCGCCCCAGGCCCGCACGAACCAGTAGTTCAAACCGGCGCCAATCGCGGAGCTGACCAGCGGAATCATGCGTCCCGCCCATTTCTCCACAACCTCCGCGCTGGCACTAGCTGCAATACGCTGGATCACTCGGGGGATAAACTTGTTGATCACTTCCTTCTCCAGCAGCTCGCGGCTGACGTCAACTCCGGCCGCGCTGGCGGCAGCGATCCATAGTTCGGCGATTTCACTGTCGGTATTGAATTGAAAGCCGTAGACAAGGCTCAGCTTCTGGATCGTGCGCATGGTAATGGCCGATAGGATGCCGAGATCAGGAATGATGGTAATCAACCCGCCCAGGCCAAAGCCGGCGCCCTCGGCGGCGGCGAGTTTCATCCCACCACGAATCAGATCATCGGCCACAGCATCGAGTTCGCCCATGTCCAGCGAATAGACTCCGTGATAACCGCTGACCGGCAGACGATAAGCGGTTCGGAGTTGCACCAGAAATCTTGTGGGATCGACTTGGACCGTCGAGTAGGCGCGGGTCAGACCCTTGACCAAGGCCTTTTCGGCTCGAACTCGAAGCCACGACTTGGATTCCACAGCCGCCATGTTCAACCTTACTCAACCTTAACTCAGAGACGGACGGAATGCCATCCGCCGCGGAGGAGAACCGGCAGAATCGCTCTGTACGGTATGTAACACACTCTGCTAGCATCATCAGTACTCCATGCCAACTGGAAAATTGCAAGTTGTCCCCCTGGGGGGCCTCGGCGAGTTCGGTATGAACTGCATGGCGGTCCGCTGGGACGACGATATTATCGTGATCGACGCCGGGCTCATGTTCCCCGAAGCTGAACTGCTCGGGGTCGACATTGTGGTCCCCGACATCTCCTACCTGATCGAGAACCGCCAGCGGGTTCGCGGGATTATCCTCACGCATGGGCACGAGGATCACATTGGCGCGTTACCTTGGATTCTTTCCGAATTAAGAGTACCGGTGTGGGGAACGGAATTCACGCTTGCCTACGTGGAAGACAAGCTCGACGAGCACGGGCTGCTGGAAGATGCCGATCTGCGCGAAATTCGCGCCGGGGAGCGCTTCAAGGCCGGTGTGTTTACTGTTCATCCCATTCGAGTGACGCATAGCCTGGTGGATTGCGTCGCGCTGGCGATTCACACGCCACTTGGCGTGATCATTCACACTGGCGATTTCAAAGTCGATCCCACGCCCACTGACAACCATTTGTTTGATCTGCACTCCTTCGCCGAATACGGCAAGCAAGGGGTACTGGCGCTGTTTCAGGATTCGACCAACGTTGAGCGCAAGGGATACACACCGAGTGAGCGAGCGGTGCGCCGCAAATTTGACGAAGTTTTCGCGCACACGCAACGGCGGTTGTTCATCTCTTGTTTTTCTTCTTCGATTCATCGCATCCGGTTGGCCCTGGAGCTGGCTCACCAGCACGGTCGAAAAGTTGCCTTCGTCGGCCGCTCGATGAACAACTCAGCAGAAATTGCCGAGGATTTGGGCTACCTTGAAATCCCTGAAGGGTTGGTGATCAATCCCGGCGAGATGAAGAATTTTGCGCCGGAAAAAGTTTGCGTGATGATCAGCGGGACGCAGGGCGAGCCCATGTCGGCGCTGTCGCGCGCGGCCGTGGATAATCACAAGCACGCCAAAATCGAGAAGGGCGACACGGTTGTACTGTCGTCCCGCATTATCCCCGGCAATGAGAAAACAATTTACCGGATGATCGATCACCTCTTCCGGCGGGAAGCGTATGTAATCTACGAAGATGGTACGTCGCCCCCAGTTCACGTCAGCGGACATGCCAGCCAGGACGAACTCAAACTCATCATCAACCTAGTAAGACCGAAGTATTTTATTCCCATTCACGGCGAGTATCGGCAACTAAAACTGCACGCCGAGATGGCTGGTGCAATGCACAGCGCCGTGGGAAAAGTAATGCTGATCGAGAGCGGAGACATTCTCGAGTTCGACGAACACAATGCCCGCAAGGCGGGAAGAGTCAACGTGGGCCGAGTCTGCATTGATTCTGGATCGCGGACCGATGTAGTTGAAGATCTGATTATTAAAGATCGGCGGCATTTGAGCGAGGATGGCATTGTTCTTCCCATCATCGCCATTAACAAGCTCACGGGACGAGTAGAGACTGCGCCGGAAATTGTGACGCGCGGCTTCAATCCTGGCGATAACGGGTTGCTGGACGGAGCCAGGCGGATTGTCGAAGACACACTGGCTCACTCCAGCGAAGAAGAAAGAGCCGATTACGGAGTGATCAAGGAGAAGATCCGCGCTGATTTGAAGCGCTATATTTCGCGGCAGACGCAGAAGCGGCCACTCATCATGCCGGTGATATTGGAGATTTAGGATTGCCACGGATTTCACTGATTCACGCAGATAACCCCCAGATCGAATAATGCAACCGAATGGCTTCCACCATCACTCTTGAGGATCTCCGCAGAGCAGAAATCCGGCTGCGTCGTGTCGCCGTCCGTACCCATCTGATCGAATTCAAGCTCTGTGCGGGCGATCCTCGCCGTCTCTACCTCAAGCCGGAAAACCAGCAACCCATCGGCGCTTTCAAACTGCGCGGAGCCTACAACAAGATTGCCCTGCTGTCGGAGGAAGACCGCAAGCGCGGAGTTATTTCGTATTCCAGCGGCAACCACGCCCAAGGAGTTGCCTATGCGGCGCGAGCGCTCGGAGTGAAGGCCGTCATCGTCATGCCGGACAATGCTCCCGCAATTAAGCGCGCGGCCACAGCGGCGTTGGGCGCGGAGATTGTTATCGTCGGTCCGGGCAGCACCGAGCGTCAGGTTAAGGCGGAAGAACTGGCCGCGCAGCATGGATATGTGATGGTTCCTCCTTATAACGATGAGCAGATTATCGCTGGTCAGGGCACGATGGGATTAGAAATCCTCGAAGATCTGCCGGAGGTGCAAACAGTTTTGGCTCCCGTTGGTGGCGGAGGCATGATCAGCGGGGTGGCTGCGGCGATTAAGTTGAGCAAGCCTTCCGTGAAAGTGATCGGTGTGGAACCGGAAGTTGCAGCCGATGCGCAAGCCAGCTTGCGCGCCGGACAAATCGTCCAATTCTCTGCCTCCGAAGTTGCTAGCACCATCGCCGACGGGCTGCGGACACAGAGCATCGGTGCTATCAATTTCGAGCACATCCGCCGCTATGTGGACGATATCGTCACCGTATCCGAGGACGAAATTCGTCAAGCGCTTAAGTATCTGAGCGACAATCCCGCCACCGTTGCGGAACCCAGCGGCGCCGTCGCGGTCGCCGGATTCATTTTCCACGCCCATCAACTGCCGCTCGGGAGCCCCAGTGTGGCCATCATCAGCGGCGGGAACATCGAGCCCAAGATGCTGGAAGAACTGCGGCGCGGATCGCCAATTGCTCCCGGTCAACGCTGATCAGTTTGACCGTGGCGCAACCGCCCAACGACGGATGGCGACCACAGACCAAATGGCTTCGACAATTCCGAACGGCCAAGCGCCTTGGAGAAAACCGTAGACCGAGCCGAGGGCGCACGCCCCCGCAAAGGCGAGAATGAACCACCGGCTCCGCGCCTCGAGGGCATAGCAGACGAGCATTGCGGTTACGGCGAACAGCCCGAAGATGGTCAGAGGGGACAAAGTCTTAGGGCGCGGCGGCCGAGATATCTACCTGAATTACGAGTGCTATGCAACGGCACGCAAGCCGGTCATGGAACCGACGCGAATGCGAAAGAAGGTCGGTGTGATCAAGTCCTTGCCCGATTTCAGCTGGCGTTCGCCCAATGCGTTTTGCCACCACAGATAGCGCTTCTCCAAGAGCTTTCGTGCGTGGGCGCGCTCATCCGTATATTGAGGCTCGAGTAGTTCCTGAAAATGGCCGTTGACAATCACACTCGTCCACTCCGACTCGCTCGCGATTTCATCAATCTCAATACAGACCTGGGGATTTGCGCGCATCCATTCGATTTTTTGGCCGAGGGTGGAAAGCACATAAAAGTAATCGAGTTCGTAGGCGAAATAAATCGGAACCACGTATGGCTGGTCGTCTTGCGAGCATCCGAGTCTGCCGATCGAGGTACGCGACAGAAGATCGCGGCACTCTTTTTCGGTCATTTCATTGACTAACATCGTCCTACCACCCTCTATACTGAGCGAGCGCTGTCTCGCTCTAATGAATGCTAAAAAATATGCTAACAGTTGTGCGCGCTTTCCTCCACTTCGGCCGCCTTCATCCGAATGACGAATGCTTCGTTGATCACGAGGTTCCGCTCATCACTTTACGTTGTGACTTCCATCACAGTGCGCCGGGATGGCCGGTGCTGTACTGAGTTTGGAGAAACCTGCCGTGTGCCTCGCCATACCCGGGAAGATACTTGATGCGAGCTAGGCTTTGCCGCGGTCTCCATTTCAGGAAACCGAATTCCATGAGCTTTCAAGGCACAACCCGCACAGATCCGTACGAGCGCAAACAATCCAATGCCGGCTCAGCGGCACGAAGGAAATCAGAATGACGCAAACGCTTGCAAGCATCATTGTCGCTATAAGGCTACTTGCTGCTCGTGCTCTCGCTGAGCGTGCAGGCCAGACAACCGGCACTGTTCGCGGTTTGGTATTCACGACCGAATCGATCAGTGGGCTAAAATCTGGCTTATGCGAGTGCAAGTGAGCGTCCGGCAGATCGTGAGAATCTATGCAATGTGGCTGCTGCTCGCGCATTGCGTGGGGGCTCAGACGCGAGTGCCGCCCAACACACCGCCCCCGAATGGCGAAGAAATACAGCTACACTCGTACCTCGAACATGCCTCGGAAGCGATGCACAAAGGCGAGAACACGGCTGCAGCGGAATCTCTGCGGCGTGCATTGAAAATCGATCCGCATTCGATCGCTGCGCTAAACAATCTGGGAATTGTGCTGGCCCGAATGGGGAAACCCGCCGAAGCGATCCCGCTGTACGAAGATGCGCTGAAATTCCATCCTGACGACCCTTCGACAAAACGCAATTTGGCCATCGCTTACTTTAAAGCCCAACGCTACGTGCCGGCGTGGCGGTTGCTTCGGCCGATGGCGGCGAGATACCCAAAAGATTTTCAGATTCTCGATCTGGCTGGCCTCTCGCTCTTTGCTCTGGATCGTTATCCCGAAGCCGCCGCATACCTGGAGCGTGCAAACCATGTCGAGCCATCCGATCTGGAGACCCTGGATATGCTCGGCAAGGCTTACCTGCGGATGAAGGATTACAAGGCGCTGACCAACGTATTCGCTCGAATCATGCAGCTAAGTCCAAACTCCGCATCCGCTCACATCATGATGGGTACGGCCTATGACCAGATGTCGAATCGACCCGAGGCCATCAAAGAATATCAAGCGGCGGTAGAAGCAGACCCTAACTTCATGGGTGTGCATTCCGGCCTGGGCTTCGAGCATTGGCGAGAGGGGGAGAACGAACTTGCCGAGGAGGAGTTTCGCGATGAACTCCAGCACTTTCCCAGCGATCCAGTCTCGAACTGTATTCTGGGCCAGATCCTTTTGGATAAGTCCCGGCCTTCAGACGCCGAGCCTCTTTTTCGCGCGGCCTTGGCGGTGAATCCTCGTTATGCGGAAGCTCTGTTCGGTCTGGGAAAAACTGAGCTGGCATTGCAACATCCCCAAGCTGCGGTTGAGCCGCTTCGCAAAGCCATCCAGATCGATCCTAACTACTTCGAGGCACATTTTGTTCTCGGCACCGTGTTGCGACAACTGGGACAGGCCCCCGAGGCAGCAAACGAACAAAAGATAGCGCTCGATATACAGGAGAAACGCAGGGCGGAAGCTATTAAAAGGAACGAGAGCCGGTAAAGGTCTTGCGCAAGAGTATTTGTCTCTTTGCGGGTCAGACGGGGGGAAAGCACAAAGCGCACGCCGAGGCGTGCGCTTTTGGTAGGTGGTTAGACGCCGGCTAGAAGTTAACCTTAGCGCCAATTTGAACATTACGCGGATCGTGCCATCCGTTGACGGTACCGAAGCTCGCCCCGTCGTTCACGTTGGTATCGATCGACATGGGATTGCCGTGGTTGAACGTGTTGAAGGTCTCGAGACGCAGTTGCATCCCGACCCGTTCCACGAATCTTATGTTCTTGATCAAAGACATGTCCCAGACCTGTAATCCGGGTCCATAAATTGCGCCCACTGGGGATGTGCCGAAGTGGCCCACAGCGTCGGTGAAGGCCGCGGTATTGAAGAATTCTGCCGCAGTTTTCGGGCCGCTGGCATTGCCGATCTGATCGGCGCGGATCTGAACCGTGCTGCCGGGTCGCGTCATGCCCAGACCGCCGGGATAGAGCCCAGTCGCTGCGAAGGGATCCGAACTTTGAGTAATCGAAAGTGATTGACCTGTCTGGATGGTGGTGATACCAGAGATTTCCCATCCACCGAGGACTTTACCGACAAAACCGTTCTGGTTCCTGTAGAACGGCAGGTCGTATACATAACTGGCGATGAACATCTGTGGCGTGTTCAGCGTAGATGGCCCGTAGCTCTGCTCCAAATTGTAGGTGTTGTAAGTGGCCAGAGCCCGGTCCTGAGGACTCGTAGTGAGAAGCCGCGACCAAGTGTAACCCAGTTCCACAGTCAGGCCTTTGCTGAAGCGACGGTTCAATGAGACTTGCAGGGAGTTGTAGTTGCTGGTGAAGACGGGGATGCGATCGGTAATTACACCGTACCCGGGATATGGCCGGATCGCGTTCACGTCGACTCCGGGATTCGCCAGGCGTGCATCGAGCGTGGGTTGATTGAAATCCACATCGCCCAGCAGATGCGTGCCCTTTGTACCCACATACCCAACTTCCAGAACGGTGCTAGGCATAATTTCGCGCTGCACGGAAAGGTTGTAGTCCATGTAGCTTGGGACCTTGAAGCTTGGCGTTCCGGTTGCGATCAAACCGTTTGGACCGAGCGGCGGACCCGCGAGCTGCCCACCAAGCGGATTATCGAACAAATTCAGATTGCTGCTGTTGTTATTTGTCACCGTCACGGTCTGGACCAATGGAGGATCGGTAAAAGCATTCTGCTCCCAGATGCCATTCAATGTGCGGTCATAGAAGATGCCGAAACCTGTGCGGACAGCCATCTTCCCGTCTCCGCGAGGATCCCAGGCCAAACCCAGCCGCGGTCCCCAATTGTTGTTGGAGCTGGGATTTACCCGGCTGCCGAACGGTGAGCAAGATACCTGCGGCGCAATGGCTTGAGCCGCCGTGCAGGCGGTGCCAGTGGGAAAAATGAGCCCATTGGCGTAAGTTGCTGAGCTGGTCGGGGCGCCACTGGCTGTCACTCCGGTCATATTTCCAGAGACGGGACTGATGACCGCAGCATTGGCCGGATTGAACAGAAGGGGATCGAAGCTATTCAGCGTGTTGTTACTGTCGGTTGGCGACGGGAAGTAGCTCCAGCGCACGCCGGCATTTATCGTCAGCCGCGGAGTTACCTTCCAGTCATCCTGCACGTAGACTTCGAAGTTCACATACCTGAGATGCGGGATTGTGTCTTTGCTCGGTTGCGTATAGCTATCGGCTTGCCCCAAAAGGAAGTTGGCGAACGCCGGGTTGCCATTCGTGGGGCTGAAATCGAATGTTGCAAAGCCGGAGGAGGCGTTTTCCGTCTTCTGCATCCACATCGCCGTAAAGCCGGCGCGGACGGTGTGATTGCCATGCTGGATCGAAAGATTGTCGAATATGTTCTTGTCGATGTTGCGCTCGAAGTAGGGCGCGCTTCCATTGCCAAGACCAGTAAGAGCCGGCACCGCCTGTGTTCCCCCGAGAAAGGCAACGTTGGGTGCGCGACCATTCGGGTCGGTGTACTTTGTGTTGTTGGTGAGTTGACTGAGGAAAGCGGGAGAGTTTGCAATTCCGCTGAGCGTGGAATTGATCGCTCCCCACGCGTCCACATATTCAATTTCGTTGACCACTTTGGGTGAGATCGTGGCGCTGGCATTCACGACCAGGTTGCGGCCCGGCGCATTCACAGCTGTCGTTTCCACTCCAGGGTAGTTTCCCCCTCCCCACAGTGAGAAGGGCTCGTTCTGGGGAACGACGTCTTCCATGTAACGCCCGAAGACGCGGACCCTGTCGCCGATGTTCTGATCGAGGCGGATAATATCTTGACGAAAATTGTTCAATTGACTGTAGTTCGTAACCAGCTGTCCAGTCGAACTATTGGGCGGGTTGTTCACCATAAAGGCGTTTAGATACGCGGTGGCATTCTTGCTGTAACAGGAGGGGCTGATAGTGGATACGCCACCACTGGTGGTCACACATCCCGCGGGGGCGACCGTAACTGGACTCGTGAACGAGCCGGCAAGCTCTGCGGTACTGGGCACATTGATAATATTCAAGCCCGGCGTGCTCGCTTTGCGCCATTCCTCCGACCAGAAAAAGAAGGTCTTGTCCTTCTGCGGGTGGTAAAGCTTCGGAATGAACAGTGGGCCTCCGAGGGTGAACCCAAAGTCGTTGTAGCGCTCGATCGGCACGGTATCGGCGGACGAGAGCGGCTGCCCGGCCGCAATCGCAGCGCGGCCGCCAAACGTATTGGCATTATAGTAATTGTTGCGGTTGAACTCGTAGGCGCTGCCATGGAACGTATTCGTTCCCGACTTGGTTGCAACTACGATTTGACCACCGCCGCTGCGCCCGAACGCCGCATCATAGTTGCTGCGCTCCAGCGTGAACTCCTGGATGGCGTCGATGCTCGGGGTATTTAGCAACGTTCCGTTCGAACCGCTGTCGTTGATGTCAGCCCCGTCCACCGTATAATTGTTAGCTCCCGTGCGCGCCCCGTTCACCGAAATTGCGGTATTGTTCGCTAGCCCAAAACCGACCTTATCGGGCAACTGATTGGCGACGCCCGGTTGCAACAGAATGAGCTGTTCGAAGTTGCGGTTGTTTAGCGCCAACTCTCGAACTTGCTCTCCGGTGACCGTCCCTGATTGTTCCGCTGTGGTTGTTTGAATTTGGATGTTCTCAGCCGTCACCTCCACCGTTTCGGTGGTTTTACCAGTCCTCAGCTGTACATCGAGAGTGTGTTTTTCGGCGACGTTGAGAATGACATCCCGAGCCACGAACGTTTGAAATCCACTGTTCCTGACGGTAACCGTGTATCGCCCGGCCGGAAGGTTCGTAATGTTGAAGCTGCCCGTGTCGCTGGTGGTCACGGAGCGGATATCCGAGCCGGTCTCCTGGCTGTGAACCAGAACAGTGGAGCCAGCTATGACGGCTCCACTGGGATCGCTTACCGTGCCCGTGAGTGTTGCTGCTAACTCTTGTCCCAGACCCGCTGCCGACAAGCTTAAGGTAACCAGGCAGACCGCTAGAAATGAAGAATGCTTCGGCCTAACTCCGCGATCCTCGGTTGAGTCTTTACCACTTCCGCACGTCAACTTCGTCATTGCACGCCTCCTCAAACCGACCTTCACAAACTAGAGATTACAAACGGGCATGTAATCTAAACGCACTATGCTATATAGCACGCGATAGTTCGTAGTCAAGAAGAAAAAAACAATCGGCCAGAGAAAATTGTTCGATATAGCCCCGGCGATCCGTCCCCTTCATCTGACAGAATCGACACCGGAAGAAGGTGTAAGTCAGAAACGGTCCCGAATCGGGAAATGATTGCGTCAAGTCGCTATGAATACTTGCTGCTGGCCAAGTTCGGCTCCCCCAACGTCCTGATCCCCGTACAGGACGCGCCTTTTCATGCCCCAGATTTTATGGTAATCCCGGTGAAGGACCATCAACGCCATTGCTTTCAAGAATTGAGCTTTACATCAAACTCTCAATAAGCTATATAGCATAGGGTGCCGTAAATCGCCGCATCGAGGATTTGTCGTGTCCGGTGGCCTTCCTAGCAGGGCTTGCCTTCCAGGGAAGTCTGGAAACCATAAATATGTCTGGAAATCACCGCAATAGGACCCCCGCTTATAAAAGAATCCAGGGCGAGATCCGTGGCCGGATCGCGTCCGCTAGTCTGAAACCGGGGGATGCCGTTGCGTCGGAGCGCGAACTCGCCAAGACCCATAAGGTGAGCCTCATGACGGCTCGTCACGCCTTAGCCGGACTGGAACACGAGGGAATCGTCGAACGCCGCCTCGGGGCAGGCACCTTCGTCGCAGTGCCCAGGATCCACTTTAACAAGTTGATGAGCTACACCGAGCAAATGTCGAGCCGGGGTTTGGCTCCGCGCTCCCGAGTGTTGGTGGCAAAAGTCATTGATGCCGATCCGGAAGTTGCGGCCAGGCTCGGGCTGTCAGCAGCAAGCCGATTGCTAAAAATCCAGCGTCTCCGGCTTACGGGGGAAGAGCCTTTTGCGCTGGAAACCTGTTACTTGCCGGCAGCCGATTTTCCCGATCTGGCGTCGGCCCCGATAGGAAGAAGTTCGTTGTTTGCGATTCTCGAGCACGACTATGCGACGAAATTGGCATACGCAGACGAAGAGGTCGATGCCTCGTCAGCCGATGCCAACATTGCCGAGTTGCTTAGCGTGCCTCGGGGTGCGTCGGTGCTGCGTATTCGCCAGATCATTTATTCAACCAAGGGCAAGGCTACGATTTACGTAGTCGGCTTCTACCGCTCGGAGCGGCATACCCTATTCATTCGGCGCTTCCGCTAAAACCTGTGTAGGCGGCGGCCCGCGAAAGAGGCCATGGTGCATCGAATGGTCGCAATGATTCTCGCAAGTCTGGTTGTATTCTCGGGCGCACCGAGTCAGGCAACGCCGCCGCAAAGCTCGGCTCCCAGATTCGTCAACACCCTGATGCCGAAACCGGCGCAGCTTTCCACGCAGGAAGGACAGCTTACGCTCACATCTTCCTTTGCTGTCATCACAGACCACCACCGGGACGCGCGCCTCGACGCCGCCATAGCACGCACTCTTGATCGCCTCAGAACTCAGACTGGCATTGCAATTCCAACATCTCCGCCACCCTCGAGCCCGTCCGAGGCGCTGGTTGTCAGTGTCGATGGACCTGGAGAAACCGTCCAGTCGGCCGACGAAGACGAGTCCTACTCGCTTGAGGTTAACCCCTCGGGCGCGCATCTCCACGCCGCTACCGTGGTCGGAGCCATGCGCGGTCTCGAGACTCTGCAACAACTAGTGCAGTCTGATGCAACGAGCTATTTTGTTCCCGCAGTGTCGATTCATGACACTCCACGTTTTCGCTGGCGCGGTCTCATGATCGACTGCGGACGCCACTTCATGCCGGCCGACGTTATCAAACACTCTCTGGATGGGATGGCCGCTGTTAAGCTTAACGTCTTCCACTGGCATCTTAGTGAAGACCAGGGCTTCCGCATGGAGAGCCGAGCTTTTCCCAAACTCACTGGGCTGGGCTCCGACGGACTCTTCTATACGCAGGAACAAGCCCGCGAAATTGTCGCCTATGCGCGCGACCGCGGCATCCGTGTCGTGCCCGAGTTCGATATGCCGGGGCATACCAGTGCATGGTTCGTCGGACATCCCGATCTCGCGAGCGCGGCCGGTCCCTTCCACATCGAGCGCGAGTTCGGCGTCTTCGATCCGGTGATGGATCCTACGCGAGAAAGCACCTATAAATTCCTCGATACTTTTATCGCAGAGATGGGGGCCATCTTCCCCGACCACTTCATGCACATCGGAGGGGATGAGAACAACGGCGTAGAGTGGAAGGCGAATCCACGTATCCAGACCTTCATGCGCGAACACAATCTCCAAGATACTGCCGCGCTACAGAATTATTTCAACCAGCGTCTGCTGAAAATTCTTGAGAAGCATGGCAAGCACATGATCGGCTGGGACGAAATTCTGACTCCCGATCTGCCCAAGGACATTATCGTTCAAAGCTGGCGTGGCTTCGACTCACTCGCCGCCGGAGCCAAAAATGGATACAACAGCATTCTCTCCGCTGGCTATTATTTGAATCTTATGAGCACCGCCGAAGCCCACTACATGGTGGATCCGCTGCCCCAAGCGAACGACCTCAGCCCCGAGCAGCAGGCGCGCATCCTTGGCGGAGAGGCCTGTATGTGGACCGAGCAGACCACTCCGCAAGACATCAATTCACGCATCTGGCCACGCGCCGCAGCTATCGCCGAGCGGTTCTGGTCGCCGCGTGAGGTAAACAATGTAGACGACATGTACCGTCGACTAGGTGCCGAGTCGCTTCGACTGGAGGCTTTAGGTCTTACACACATCTCTCAGGAAGCACTGAGCCTGCGTCAGTTGGCCAAGACTCAGCAGATTGATCCGCTGCATATCCTGGCCTCCGTTCTCGAGCCGGTCACTTTCCACGAGCGCGCACACATGCAGCACCCGAATCAAGTCACGCCGCTCAATCAACTCGTAGACGCACTCCCGCCGGATCCGCCATCGCGCCACAATTTTGAACTGCTCGTGCGCGCCTATCTGCAGGATCCCGCAACCCGAATGCAGGAAGAAAACGAACTGACTACCAACTTCAAAGCTTGGATCACGGCAGAACCTGGAATCCTCCGTTTAATGGCAGCCTCGCCCACACTCGCCCAGGCAGAGTCACGGTCCCAACAACTTAATGCACTGGGAACGGTGGGAATGTCAGCGATTTCTTATCTATCATCCGGACTGCCCGCAGCCTCAGGTTGGAAAGCTCAGCAGCAGGCTGTCTTGGACGAAGCCGAGAAACCGCAAGCGCTGGTTCGCTTCACAATGATCAAACCCTTGCGCGATTTAGTTGAGGCGGTTCCCGAGGCGACCAACGAGTAAGTATCGTCTTACAGAATTGAAGGCAGGCTGACTTTGTTAGCCAGCCTGCCGCGGTGATTCGTTCCGGCTACCAGCTTTCTAGCGACCCAAGCCTGCGGCCATGGTTTTTACCATAGTTCCGCTTGCATCGTCGTCTTTCAGCGCCCACACGTAGGCACCGCCAAGACCTTCCGGAACCTTTAGATTTACATAGATCATCTTCAGGAATGCAGTCGCGGGATCGTCATAGGTATAGAAGGTCCCGCTTGTCGAATCGTACAGCGATACTGCGACCCTTCGCGGATCGAAGTCGTTCTTGTACCCGTTCGCAGTAAGAGTTGAGAGCGTCGAATAGGTCAGGAGTCCTGGAGTTAGCAGGGTGTCGCAACCAGGCGTATTTCCGCTGAGGTCCGTACACAAACCTGTTCCATTCCCCAAGAGAACTGGAGAAGGGGCAGTTGAGTTCTGGTACAAACCATGGTTCACGTTAGGGACGCCAGTCCAGCCAGCGGCATATAAAGGCAAACCCATGGTGTACTTCGATGGAGGCACGCCGGCCTTGAGATAGGCGTTCACGGTGTCGTCGATGTCGAGCCCTTGGCCAAACAAGGGGTCCTGGCGGGAATCGAACAGTGGCGATGCGTCATTGGTCTGCGTAACCCATGAGCCGGAATAGTTGTAGCCGTCGATGGTGATGAAATCAACCTGCTCGGCCGCTTTGCGAAGATCGATGTTGACATAATTCTGCGCGCCCGCGGGCCCATCGAACGACAGAGTGTATTGTTTGCCCGTGGTTCTGCTCAAGGCGTTCAGCTGGCTGCGAAACTCTGCCAGCAGCGCTGTAAAGTTCTGCGTGTCGGTTGCGGTGGGGAATTCCCAATCGATATTGAAACCGTCAAACAAGCCGGGAGCGGTAACGCCTGCGGCGATGTTGCCGCTGACAAACATGTCGATGCAGGAAGCGGCCAGGGCTTGGCGTCCGGTAGCGGTGCTGGCGGCGCTGACGAAGGCCGCAGTGTTGGCAGCCGACGCCCCTCCCAGGGACATCAGTACTTTCAGTTTGGGATGCAGTGCCTTGAGTTGCTGGATGGCCGCAAAATTTCCATAGAGCGGCCCCGGGTACGCAGTTCCGCTCACGCTGGGCAGGTAGGGGGATTGATAGTCGGCCCATGTATCGGCAATGGCGCATGCCGGCGCCGGAGACGTAGTCACGTTGCCAAAGGCGTAGAGCAGGTGCGTCAGTTTATCGGCCACGCCATTCTGTTGCAGGTTCGCAATGTTGTAGCCAGCGTAGTAGATGCTCCACTCTTCGAAGTATCCCCCGAGAATCTTTCCTTGATTGTGATTTTGTGCGAATGAAGGGGAGATGCCTACAACGATGGCCAAGAAAGTCAGCAAAGCCACTCGGAGCAGGCGCGGCAGGAAATGGGTAGACATGGCAAACGCCTCCAGAATTCGTTAACTACGAACCGGCGGAGTATAGAGCTATATAGCGGAACTTGCAATGCCATACTTTTGGTGCAAAAGGTTTTGGCAAGTTTCGGCCCGCCAACAAAGATTAAACGCAAAAGAAAATTAAAGGCAGGCTGACTTATTAGCCAGCCAGCCTTTATGGTTATTCCTGGCGCCAGGCCTCTACGGATTGAGATCTGCAGCCAGGGCTTTGATTAGGTCTCCATTCGGGTCATCGTCGTTCACCGCCCAAACGTAGCCGCCGCCCAAACCATACTCTTTGATGTAGTTCACCTTGCATTGCACCGACTGAGCGTTGTCGTAGCTGAAGGTGGTGTTGGTGGTTGCGTTGAACATGCGGACCGCGCAGCGGGTGGAGTCGTAGCTGGAGGTGAACCCGTTGTTCAGTAGGTTTACGATTGTCCCGTAGGTCGCCAGTCCGTCCGTTAGCAGGACGTCGCATCCCGCTGCCGGACTACTCTGGTTGTCGCCCGACGAGCAATTTCCCACTCCATTCGCATTGGGAACCGGAGAAGTTCCGTTCGGGGTCATAGCTCCCGTCGGATCCGTAACTCCGGTCGCGTTCTGGTACATTCCGCTGTTGGCCGAGGTCAAACCTCCCGCCCAACGCGCACCATAGAGCGGGAAGCCCATGGTGTATTTGGCGGGCGGCGTGCCCTTCGACAGGTAGTACTGCACGGTGGCGTCGATGGTAAGACCTGTTCCATACGACGGATTCGCGGGTTCGTCGTACAGCGGAGACGCATCATTCGTGGCATTGGACCAGTCTCCGGCATAGTTATAGCCGTCGATCGTGCCCCAATCTAGCTGTGCGAAAACGGCCGGAATGTTAATCGTGTCGTATCCACCCGGGTTTTGGGCGTTGGACGCGTCAGCGGCCAAATCGGCCGTCAGTTCGTACGTCTTGCCGGTGGCAGCGAGCGCGACAAGGATGCAGAGCAGGGAAGAAAAAAGTAAAGCACGCTTCATTGTGGCTCCTTGTATTCGGGGGACGCGTGCCAGGGCCGGTTCGCTCCGCGGTTGGGTAATAGGGGGGAAAGGAGTCCGGCTGTGGTCCCGTCGGGCTCCGAGTCGTGAGAATCGGTTATGCAGCACTTACGAAAGATTCACGGAGCAGTGGTTCATTAATCACGGCGCTTGCGGATCTGGAAAGAACAAGTTTTCAACGAATCTGCAGCGTTCCAACTGCTCTATAGCATTCGCGTGAGGCAGGGTACTCCGCTTGGGCAGCCGAGCTAGAGAACTTTTTTCTTGTTGCGCGATCCGAACTGCAAATTAACCCGCGACCCGGTAACCGCTAGAAAGTGTGGGCCGCGCAGGGCCGGGGGGAGTTTGTTTCAAAGCGTGAGAAAATGGCGATTCCGTGCGATCTTGTTACGGAAAACGAACTTGATGGAAACAAGAATGGTCGGGTGGTTGAGCAGAGTCGGGTCAACGCAGGTTCAGGGTAGGTAAAAAATCGAAGGCAGGATAACTTCTCAATCGGCCGGCCATGCTATTTCATTCCAGGCGTTAGCTTTCGATTACTTGAGGGCCGCCGCAATCGCTTTCGTCAGAGATGCGCTGGCATCGTCGTCATTCAGCGCCCATACGTAAGCGCCGCCAAGCTTGTTCTTCTTGATGTAGGCCGTCTTCGTTGCTACGGCAGCAGGATTATCGTAGGTATACAAGGTTCCAGTGGCAGGATTGTAGAGCGTTGCTCCGACTCTTGCTGAATCGTACCAGGTGGTGTATCCGTATTTATTCGTGATGTTCTCGATGGTCGAGTAGGTAGCAAATCCAGCAGTCAATACGGTGTCGCAGCCGGGCGAAGGCGCGGCTTTGTCCGGGTTCGGACATAGACCCGATCCGTCAGCCAAAAGAACTGGAGAAGCGGCGGTTGCATTCTGGTACATGCCATGGTTCACGCTGGGGGCGCCCGTCCAGCCGACGGCAAACAACGGCAAACCCATGGTGTACTTGGCCGCGGGCACGCCAGCCTTGAGATAGGCTTTCACAGTCGCATCGATGTAGCGGTCATCGGCATATACAGGATCGGCGGCCGTGTCGTATAGCGAAGACGCCTCATTGGTCTGCTTCTCGTCCGCCCCGGCATAGTCGTAACCGTCGATGGTGAGAAAATCCACTTGCTCAGCGGCGGCCTTGAGATCGATGTTGATATATTTTTTTGGGCTCGCGGGAGAATCGAACGTCAAGAGGTATTTCCTGCCCGTCGTTTTCGACAAAGTGTTGAGTTGCGTACGGAACTCTTTGAGCAGAGCGGTGAAGTTCTGCTTGTCTGCCGCGCCGGGAAACTCCCAATCGATATTGAAGCCGTCAAACAAGCCCGGAGCTGTAACGCCCGCAGCGACGTTGCCCTTAACAAACATGTCGATGCACGAAGAGGCGAGCCCAGCCCGGCCAACCAGGGTTGCTGCGGCGGTCACGAAGCCGGCAACGTTGCCGGCTTGTCCCCCCAACGAGATCAACACTTTCAGATTGGGATGAAGCTGCTTGAGTTGTTGGATCGCGCCAAAATTTCCATAAAGTGGCGCGGTGTAGGGCTTGCCGCTCACACTGGGAACGGTCGCATTCTGGTAAGCGGCGACGGGATCGGCAATAGCGCACGCGGCCGGAGATGTCGGGGTCACATTGCCGAAGGCGTAGATCAAATGTGTCAATTCATCGGCCACGCCGTTCTTTTGCAAATCCGCAATGTTGTAACCCGCATAGTTGATACCCCATTCCTCGAAGTAGCCTCCGAAAATCTTGCCCTGATGGCGTGCTTGCGAAAACGACTGAGAGACGCACGCAACGAGAGCCAACAAACTCGTCAAAACCACTCGGGGGAGGTGCGGCAGGAAAGGTCTTGACATAGCTGAACGCCTCCAGGATTACAGGATTGACCGGCGGAGCATAGAACTATACAGCAGCGCATAAGCGCTTCTATGAGAAGGTCGTAAAAGTCAAGGCCGACGGGGCGGCCCTCCTTACTGCGTATTCCGTTGATGTGAATAGTGCCCTCCGGCGATGTGAATAAAGTCGGAGCGCAGCGACGCTGGGATTGCAATCATGCCTGAGACTTCGGCATCCATCAAGGGGAGGATGAGTCATCATTGTTCCGTCTTCGTTTTTGTTCGTTTGGGACGTCGCAACAAACAACCAAGCCGCCTGATGTCTGGGCGGTTCTTCTTTTGCATGACGCGGAAGTGGTTGCGCCTTAACTTCCGCTATCAGGCGTTAACACGTTTTGACCGTTGATCAATGCATTATGAAAAAGCGCCCCGCTTTAGAAGGTCGAGGCCGGATGAGGCGCCGCCTCCGCTGCGCTGTGCAAGGGCTTCGCTCCGCTACGGCGGCGCTTAGGGGAGTAAGTGCTGCGGTGTACGCGGTGGGAAGAACTGCAGAAGGACGTAGGCAAATCGGCTGGAGAATGGCATTTTTACCTTGAGGGGAAAGACAAGCGTTAGCACGAATACTCCCCCCAAGGAGGGAACTCAAATGAGTTACGACGTCAAATATATCGGAATGGACGTGCACAAGGAAGCGATTGTGATCGCCGTCCAGAATGAGAGCGGGAAGCTGGTGATGGAGTCCGTGGTAGAAACCAAAGCCAGCAGCATTCTGCAGTTTCTCCACGGTCTACGGGGCGAGCTGCATGTGACCTGGGAAGAAGGCACCCTGGTCCGCCTGGCTGTATGACCTGCTGCAGCCACAGGTGCAGCACATTGTGGTCTGCAATCCGCGGCGCAATGCCTTATTAAAGGAGGGCAGCAAGAGCGACAAGGTGGATGCGAGCAAGCTGGCCGACTTGTTACGCACCGGGATGCTGCGACCGGTCTACCACGGGGAAAATGGACTACGGACGCTACGCGAGTTGGGGCGCAGTTATCAGACCATCAGCAAAGATTTGACGCGCGTGATGAATCGATTGAAGGCGCTGTATCGCGGTTGGGGCATTCCTTGTGCCGGCACCCTGGTTTATGCTGCGCGCGCTCGGGAGGAATGGTTGAGCAAGATTCCGCAAGCCGGCGTGCGCCGCCGGGCGGAGCTGCTCTATCAACAACTGGATGGATTGCAGGCCTTGCGGCGAGAGGTGCGGCCCGAGTTTTTGGCGGAGAGCCGAAAACATAAGGCCGCGAAACTGCTGCGCCAGATTCCCTGCATCGATCCGATTCGGGCCGCCCGCTTGATCGCGCTGATGCAAACCCCTCACCGGTTCCGCAGCAAGCGGCAACTATGGACCTACAGTGGGCTGGGCATTGAGACCCGTGACAGTGCGCAATACCGCTTTGTGAGCGGACAAGTGCAACGCTCCAAGAAACCCCAGCAGGTTCGTGGGCTGAATCGAAATCACAACCATGAGATGAAAGAAATCTTCGAGAGCGCGGCCACCCGGGCCAGCTGTGGCAGGGGACCGTTCCACGATTTCTACACGGGGTTGCTGGCCAAGGGGATGAAGCCGGAGATGGCGCGTCTGACGCTGGCGCGCAAGATCGCGGCCATTACTTTGACACTTTGGAAAAAGGAGGAACGTTTCGACGTCGAACAACTGAAGACGCAAGCAGCTTGAGCATCGAATAGAACCCAGGTGATCTCCCAAGGTTTTCATGCCTCGGTGGTGGCCA
>Ga0182015_10000349_pt1 | contig 66044 bp, 48 predicted proteins | sample 712P3MmetaG_FD_120478 | JGI IMG/M metagenome (GOLD analysis project Ga0182015, IMG submission 120478) | Permafrost microbial communities from Stordalen Mire, Sweden - 712P3M metaG | ecosystem: Environmental > Terrestrial > Soil > Wetlands > Permafrost | place: Sweden: Stordalen | collected...
GCATGCTCGCCGAGCACGACGTCGCCGATGATCTGGGCCGACTCGTCCACGTAACAACTGGCAGGGATCGTCGGCCTCATGCCTTTAAAGGATCGAATCATCTATTGCTCCAATATGGATGGCTTATGCAACGAAAATGATCCGCACGAGCCAAGAAGAAATAGTACCAGCAGCGGTTCGAATCAAGATCCGGACTCGGACGCGCTCAAAACCGAAGCGTCCAGATCGCGGCAGGAGCGGACGCCGCTCAGGCCTAGGGTCAGATCGAAATCGGCCAGGAAGTTCTGGACCACGTCGCGGACGCCTTGCTCTCCTGCGACGGCCAATCCCCATACATAAAGACGTCCAAGCAGGACGGCACGCGCGCCAAGGGCCAGTGCTTTGATGGCGTCAGAGCCGGAACGGATTCCGCTGTCGAACAGGACGGGAATTTTGCGCTGGATGGCGGCGACGACCGCAGGCAGGGCATCGAGCGCGGCGATGGCACCATCGACCTGGCGTCCGCCGTGGTTGGAGACGATGATGCCTTCGACGCCGGAGGCAAGGGCGCGGCGGGCATCGTCGGGGTGGAGGATGCCCTTGAGCAGAATGGGCAGACGAGTTTGGCGGCGGAGCCAGTCGAGATCGCGCCAGTTGAGGGCGGTGTTTGAGAACAGGGTTGCCCAGAGTTGGATGGCGGCCGCAGGTGAGGCTTCCGGCGGCTCGGGGAGGCGGGCGCGGAAGACGGGGTCGGTGAAATAGTTGGCGAGTCCCTGGCCGACAAGAAATGGAAGGTGGGGATGCTGGAGATCGCGCTCGCGCCAGCCGAGCATGGCGGTGTCGAGAGTGACGACCAGAGCGGAGTACCCGGATTTTTCCGCGCGCCGCAAAAGGCTGCAGGTTAGTTCGTGATCTTTTCCCCAGTAGAGTTGAAACCAGCGTGGGGCGGCGCCCATGGCTTGCGCCACTTCTTCCAGGGAGCGGGATGAGAGCGTGCTCAAGATAAACGGAATGCGAAGCGAAGCGGCGGCACGGCTGGAGGCGAGATCGGCTTCGAGATGAATGATCTCCTGCACGCCGATGGGGGCAAACAGAACGGGCGCGGGCAGCGTGTGGTCGAAGAGCTTGATGGAGAGGTCGCGCTGGGAGACGTCGCGCAACATGCGCGGAACGATGTGCCAGCGGTCGAAGGCGGCGAGATTGGCGCGCATGGTGCGCTCGCCGGAAGCGCCGCCGGCGATGTAGTCGTAGGCTGGCGGGGGAAGAACTTCGGCAGCTTTCTTTTCCAGTTGCGCGAGAGGGATGGGGACGGAAAGTTTTTTCCCGGCGAGGCCGAATTGGTAAATCTCAAACTGGCGCTGCATGCCGAGGCTGGTGGCGGCCGGGTTCGGGATGGAGTGAGGGGAGTCGGGCATAGTTTCTCGTGATCTTGGGATGCAGGTGCCGGGAATTGATTCTACACATGAGATGCGTCCAATCGGTGGCGGAGTATCTTTGCCTTCCGCCCTGGCATCTGCGAAACTGAGCCTGTCCCCGACAAGAACTGAGAACCAGGAACTACCGCATGGGCCGCATTCACGTACTTTCCGAACAAGTTGCCAACAAGATCGCCGCCGGCGAGGTGGTGGAGCGGCCTGCCTCGGTGGTGAAGGAATTGCTGGAAAACGCGCTGGATGCGGGCGCGACACGCATCAAAATCAGTGTGGAGGCGGGTGGGAAGAAGCTGATCCAGATCACGGACAATGGATGCGGCATGGTGCGTGACGATGCCATGCTGGCATTTGAGCGGCATGCCACGTCGAAGATCAAGGATGCGGAGGATTTGCTGAGCGTGGCCACGCTGGGATTTCGGGGGGAGGCGCTGCCCTCGATTGCGTCGGTGTCGCGGCTGCGGCTGGAGACGTGCGCGGGGGCAGAGTTAACGGAAGCGGGCGCGATGGAAAGTGCCACGGCCGGAACCATTATCGAGATCAACGGCGGCAAGATGGCTCGGGTGGAAGAGGCCGGTCTGCCCGAGGGAACGTCGATTACGGTACGGGATCTTTTTTTCAATACGCCGGCGCGGAAAAAGTTTTTGAAAGCGGAGTCGACGGAGCTTTCGCATATCGCTTCGCTGGTGACGCACTACGCGCTGGCGCATCCGGAAAAGCATTTTGAGTTGCATTCGGCCACGAATGCCATGCTCGTGGCGCCGCCGGTGGCGGGATATAGCGAGCGCGTGTACCAGGTGTTCGGCAAGGAGACGCTCAACCAGTTGATTGCGGTGGCGGCGGTGCAATCGCTGGAGCATGTGGGGTTGCCGCAGCCTCCGCCGTGGCGGAGACAGGAGGTGGAGGATGACGACGAAAGCGGGCGGGGCGTCCGCTCCACACCGGGTGAGATGCGGCTGCATGGGTTTGTTTCGAAGCCGGAGATTCAGAAGCTGAACCGCAATTCGATTTTCGTTTTCGTCAATGGGCGACTGATTCGCGACCGGCTAGTGCAGCATGGGTTGACGGAGGCCTATCGCAACATTATTCCGCCGACGGTGTATCCGGTGGTGCTGCTGTTTCTGGAACTGCCGCCGGGCGAGGTGGATGTAAACGTGCATCCTTCGAAAATAGAAGTTCGGTTTCGGCAGCCCACCGTGATGCATGACTTTGTGCGCGACACGGTGCGGTCGGCGCTGATGAAGGCGCGTCCAGCGCCGCAGTTCACTACGGAGATTCACGCACATGCCACAGCCAGCTCGGGGCTCACGCCGGGGGCAAGGGAGTGGGAGCCACCGTCTGACATGGACTCCGCGTCCGGAGGGGCGGGGCGCGCATTTTATGAGCCTGCGGGTGGCGCGGGGTTCGCGCTGCAGGCGCCGGTGGCAGCGCCAGTTTCCGCGCGATTTCAGTTCGAGGGTGGAATTGCGGTGGAGGCGAATGCCGCGATTCCCGTGGCTCGAGGATTGGAAGGCCGCTTTGTTGAAGCGATGCCAGAGACGATTCCAGACAATGGTTGCGCACCGGCGCTGGATATCTCAGAAAACGCGAGCGGGGAAGACTCGACGCTGGCGGCACTTTCGTCGCTCCGGCCGCTGGGACAAATCCGCAATTCGTTTATTCTCGCGGTGAATGAAGATGGGTTGTGGATCCTCGACCAGCACGTGGCCCACGAGCGTGTGTTGTTTGAACGCATACTGAAGCAGCGTGAGGCGCAGAAAGTGGAAAGCCAGCGGCTGCTGATGCCGATCATACTGGAGCTGTCTCCGGCGCAGCAGGCGGTGTTTGCCGAGATTGCGGAAGAGTTGCAACACAACGGCTTCGAGGCTGAGCCCTTCGGCGCGCGCAGTGTCGCGGTGAAAGTTGCGCCGGCGGGAGTGGATGCGGCGGCGGTTGAGCGCATGCTGCACGAACTGCTGGATCAGATCTCGCGGGAAGAGCAGTCGCTGAATCTGGAAAAAATTCGCGGGCGCATTGCCGCGTCTATCGCCTGCCACGCGGCGATCAAGGTCAACATGCCGCTGGAGCAGAACAAAATGGAGTGGCTGCTTGCCGAACTCGCGAAAACGGACCATCCAATGTCTTGCCCGCACGGCAGGCCGGTGGTGCTGCGGTATTCTGTAAAGGACATTCAGAAGGCGTTTAAGAGAATCTGAAAGAAGCACTAGCAGTCAGCACTCAGCATTTAGCCCTCGGGCCATTGCCCACACGACGATCCGTTGCTGGCTGAATGCTAAGTGCTGACTGCTGAGTGCCAGTTTCTTATGACCGAACAGGAGCTACAGCAACTGCGTCGCGAGAAGTGGCGGCTGGATGGCAAGCCCATCCGGACCATTGAAGAGGCGCGCGCTTTTGTCGAGGGCGTGGGTTTCTGCCTGATGTATCCGGTGCGCCCGACTATGCCGGTGCCCACGTTTATTGGGGCGTTCGTGGGCTCGGACAATCGGCTCCCGACGTGGCAACATGCTTACTCCGATCCGCGGGCGTTGGCGGCCACGGAACTCATGGTGCGGCTGCTGCGGGAGCGGGCGGTTTATGAGGCAAACTTGTTCGAGGAGAATAACGCGTTCCTGGTGGCGGCTTCGGCGTTTCCTTATTTCTATGCGCTGGTGGGCGAACGCAATCCCAAGCTGGCGCCGAAGCAGGGGCCGCGATCGCCTTACTCGCCGCTGGCTTGCGATGCTTTTGAGCTGATCCGCAGGGATGGGCCGATCTCGAAGCAGAGACTGCAGGAAGGGTTGGGTGGGAGCGTGTCATTTCCGGCGCTCGATAAAGCGCTGGGCGAGTTGTTGGCGAAGCTGCGCATCACGCGCGTGGACTACAAGGCCAGCGAAGGCTCGTTCTGGGATGTGCTCTACCGCTGGGCGCCGGACGCGGTGCGGGAAGGCGTGGGATTGTCGGTGCAGCAGGCGCTCTCGGCGCTGCTCTCAAAATACCTGGACTGTGTGATCGCCGCCGAACAGACGGAGTTGGAAACTTTCTTTGGAAAGTTTGTAGCGCGATCGCGGGTAAAGGAAGCGTTGAATGCGCTGTTGGCGGCGCGCGAGCTGAGCTTTGTACATGTGAGCGGGAGATCGATGCTGCAGATCACGCCGGAGAAGGAAGCGGTGGCCAGCAAGATTGAAGCGCCAGTCAGCCGCGTCCGCTCACGGCCCGTCGCTGTGGCCCGCGCTCCCCGCCGAACTTTCCATCCCAAGCATTGAAATCTGAAATTCGTAGGCATTACAGCGATCGCAGGAAGCTCAACAGATCCTGCTTATCCTGTTCCGAGAGTTTCTTGAAGGTGTCGATCACGGCGTTGGCTTCGGAACCAGAGTAGCGATGATCTTCGGCGCTGGAATGGTTTTCAATCGCCTGAACTAAATCCGTAGTTCGTCCATCGTGAAGAAAGAATATCCGCTGGCCCAGTCCCCAGAGCGGGGCGGTACGAAACTCATCTCCACGGGCGCTTCCCTGGGACACATTGTCGGCTAGGCTCGGCCCCATATGGTGCAGCAGGAGATCGGAGAATAAATTTGCCTGAATATTGCTGAGTGCAGACACACTCGACTGACCGGTGGTGAATGAAGGTGTGTGGCAGAGGGCGCAGCCGATCTGCACAAAGACTTGCCCGCCATGGAGTGTCGAGGGCGTGGAGGGCGCAGGGCGCGGCTGATCGAGGAACGTCATGAAGGCGGCGAAGCGGACGATATTACTTGGAAGCACGCTTCCATCCGGAGTAAAGCTGGTTAAGTCTTCGGGAGTACTGTTGAATTGGCAACCGGGAGTTCGGTCCAGTTCGTTGGGAAAGAGTTCGTTGGTGACGCCGATTTCCAGGTTGCTGGCTTCGCCGGCAAATATTTCCAGCGACTTGTTCTGTGCTTTCCATCCAAATCGAGTGATGGTCGCGTCGTTGAGGCTGAGGTTGGGATGGCCGGCAATTCCGAGGCTGCCCTTCGTGGCGGCGTTGGACCTCATGTTGGCCAGTAGAGCGGAGTCGGGGATCGATTCGATGAGACCGCCGCCAAAGACCGGGATGGGTATGCGGAAGATCAGATTGCCGCTCTCTGCGGCTTGCTGAAAGTTCGGCTGTGCGAGCTTGCAGCCGGGAGCGTCCCGGCGGCCGGTGATGGTGAATAGATTATGCACGCTGCCATCGGGCTGAAGCATGTCGGGAGCATAAGGAAAGCGGGGCACGCGCACCGGGCCACGGGCGCTGATAAAAGAAGGGATCTGGTTGGTTGCCCCCTGGGCGATGGCTGCGCCGATTTGAGGATTCACGGCGGGACTGCTACCGCCGACGGCGGGCTGGGAGTGACACTGGGCGCAAGACTGCGCATTGAATGTGGGCCCGAGACCCTTGCGGGTGTTGGGTATTGAGCCGGTGACCGAGACGAGTTGCCGGAAGGTTATGAGCCCGGCAGAGAAAAAAGATTGTTGCGCCGCGGTTAGACCGGTGATTGGTGAGCCTGCACTCACACCTTCGCGCACGCCGGGATCGTGGGCGATTTTTGGCAGTCCGCCCTGTCCCGCCGCGGGCGGGATGAGCGCGAGGAGCACCAGCAGGAACGATGGGGTGATCGTATTACATCGACGGGGCTCATCCTTGCGGCCGATCACCATGGTTTTTCTTTCTTTCCTCATGCCTGCGCCGGCACCATTTTAAGCCGAAAGGAAGGCGGAAATTAGGAACATCGACGTGTACAATCGTCTACTCGCGCAATGAACGATTTCACTCACGACCACTCTCAACGCAAACTGATCATTTCCATCGACGGCCCGGCGGGCGCGGGCAAGAGCACCATCGCGTCGCGGCTGGCGCGCAAGCTCGGTTACGTGAACCTGGAGAGCGGCGCGATGTACCGGGCGCTGGCGCTTAAGGCCATCGAACAGGATGCATCGTTTGACGACGAAGCGGCGCTGGTGCAGCTGGCGCAGGCATCGCGGATTCGGCTCGAGCCGACGATGAATGGGAACCGCACGCTGCTCAACGGGCACGACGTTTCCTCGCGCATTCGCGAGCGCGATGTCACGGAGGCGGCGTCGCGGGTTTCGGTGCATCCTGGAGTGCGGGCGTGGATGGTGGCGCGTCAGCAGGAAATGGGTGCGGGTGGTGGCGTGGTGATGGAGGGCCGCGACATTGGGACGAAAGTTTTTCCCGACGCTGACTTGAAAATCTTTCTCGATGCCGATCCGGTGGTGCGCGAGCAGCGCCGTATGGAGCAGCAGAAGATCAAGGGCGAAGTGGCGGCGAGTGTAGCTGCGGACTTGCGCGAACGCGACCGGCGCGACCGCACGCGTGCGGCGTCTCCGCTAATCGCTGCGGATGATGCGGTGGTGATCGATTCAACGGGGATGGGTGAAGATGAAGTGCTGGCCCGGGTGGAAGAGCTGGCGAAGGAAAAATTGGGGGGCTGAAGCGGTCGCTACTTCGGCTGATGCCGTTCAAGAATCAGAATTCTTCCGCTACAAGAAGAAGCCAAGATCCCTCGCTTCGCTCGGGATGACAACAGAATTTCTGTTCGACCGACGCACCGCGGGCGGAGACGCCCTTCGACAAGTTCAGAGCAGGCTCTCGGGACAGCCGGCAAGATGCCGGCGCGACGGTCGAGATGCTAGTTCTCCGTTGGTTCAACGTTCGCTTTCGGGGCTGGCAAGGCCTTGGCAGGCTTCGGCGGCGCTGGAGCGGGCGCTGGTGCGGCGCTGGATGAGGCTTTGCGGATCTCGATGCCATCGTGCTCGTTATTGATCACGATGTGGGAGGCGGCATTTCCCACGGTGCCGCTGGCCGTGGCCTCGTGGTCGCCATTGTCGATCTTCAAGCCCGGAAAGTCGGACTGGATTTCGCCGTCGCGGGTTCGCGCGTCGAGGCGGAAACCGGCCTTGTCAGGCACGCTTAGCTGGACATCCCCGTTGCGGCTGTCGATCTGCACATTTCCCAGCGACCGCATGGAGACTTCGATACCGCCATTGTCATTCTGCAGGCGGACATCGCCGGATACATCTGCCAGGCGAATCTGCTTGGAGCGCGTAGTCAGGTGGACGGGACCGGTGACCTGCTCGGCGTGCAGGTCGTCGGAATCAAGGTCGAGATCGCCATCGATACGCGAGAACTCCATGTCAGTGCGGGAAGACTTGAAGGACACGTTCTTGCTGATTCGGGCGAGCTTGACGCTCTCCTCAAATTCCCCTTCGAGCTGAGCTCCGCCCTTGACATCGGCAACCGAGACTTCGTTAAGCCGGCCGCTGATGTGGACATCGCCGGTGATCTGTTCGATTTTGGCCGAACTTTTCTCGAGGCTCAGTTTCACGTCTCCGGTAACGTCTTCCACGGAAACGTCGCCGTGCTGGTTGTTGATCTCTACCTCTCCGCTGCGGCCGGTGACGGAGACGTCGCCTCGACGCGAAGTGATTTGCAATGCCATCTTGCGAGGGATGGAGATATCGAGATCGCTCTGCACGGAGTGGCCGCCGGAGGCTTGAGTTCTGGCATCGAGCGTTAACAGCCCGCCGCTTGCGGTAATCGTGGGATTCGTTTGTGCGTTGTATTTGTCGGCGTCACTCTGGTTTTCCGCGCCCACACGCTTGCGGACCACAACGGTAATTTTGTTGTCGTCGGCGACGCTTACACGAACGGCACCGTGCTCATCGTTGACGCGCAGGCTGGTCGCGGCCACCGGAATGTCCTGTTCAAGGTGAGCGTCGAAGTTGTAGGTCTCGCCGAAGATGTTATCGAGGTCGCTGTCGTCGATGCCCATGTTGTTGCGAACGTCTTCCCAATTGAAGCGCGAAGCCTGGGTGGCGATGAGCCCGCAGACGACGATGACGATGACCAGAAAAATTCCGCCGGCACCGATGCCGCGAGGCGGAAGGCCATCGCGCTGGGCTTGCTGATGCTCGATCAGCTTGATGACTCCCCAGAGGATCAGCAGAAGGGGCCAGTAGTGTGCGAACCAGGTTCCCAGCCGCGCCCAGGAGAGCAGGTGCAGGTTGCCCAGCAGGAAGACGATTCCGAGGACGATCAGTACGAACGGTCCGGCAAAAGAGCGGCGGTGGCGGCGAGGTGGTAGTGGCGGTTGAACCGGTGGTGGAACGGGATAGGACACTGGGCTAGACATTGCGCACCTCCCCGGAAGAAGAATCTGGCCCGGGATTGGACGGTGATGGAGTTGGAGGCGGCGCAGCAACCGGTTGAGCTGGAGAAACCGCACTGAAGTGACCGGCTGAAGAGGCATTACTCTGCAACAACTTCACCACGCCAACCACCAGCAGGATGGCGGGACAGGTGCGATCGAAGCTGACGACGTCCAGACTCTGGAGCAGGAAGAGCATGCCGACGGTGAAGACAATGGCAGGGGCCATGATTTTGCGCATACGGCAGCGATCGCAAGTGCAGTTCATGCCGACGGCTTTGCGCACGCGGCAGGTTGTGCAAGTGCAGCCCGCGGGGTGAGCCCCGATCATTCCCCACTGCCTGGCGAACATCCAGGCTCCGAGGAAGATCAGAATGAGCGGCCAGAAACGGTCAAGGCCGAATTCAAAGATGTTCATGGTGTGCAGCAGGAAGAGGACGCCGAGTCCAATTAAAATTATCGCAACGGCGGGAATATTCTTGGACTCAGTTCTGTCTCCCATGCTGAAGGCCTGTGCCAGGCCGAATGGATCTGGCGCGGGCTGGCCGGCCTGAAGTGCGTGGGCGGTGCGAACGGCGTCGATGATTTGGTAGACGTAAAAGAATGCGATGGCGATACCGAACAAGGCATCCCAATTCCCGGCATGATCGGACGCGAAGATGAGCAGTCCAAAAATGAGCAGGTGCGCCAGTCCCTTGGCGTATTGCGAGCAGTAGACGGCGCCGACGCCGAAGGGAAAGAATCCAGCGAGGATGCCAGCTACTGCGGGATTCGGACCGGAGCCAACCGAAGGCCTCGCGGGCGCTCCCACCGCTGGATATACGGTTTGCGGAGGCACGAATCCGGCTGCCGGAACGGTGCCTTCCAAACGGGCTGCGAGGCAAGGCTCGCAGTAGACGACTCCGCGAACGTCGCGGGTGCAATTGCCGCAAAGCGGCTTGCCGCAAGTGCGGCAGAATGCCACTGCGGCAATATCGTTGTGCGTGGCGCAGTTCATACGAACCTCCTGTACGTGGTCACCGACACTACAGACGGATCGTCTACAGACGGCTCGTTTACAGATGGACCCAGAGGAGCGCTGGCCAGAACGATATTACTATCGGTCTGGCTGTAGTTGCGCTCCTGCTTCTGCTCGGGCTGTTGTGTTGTGTCGTCCTTGTGGTCTTTCTTCACCGGTGCGGATTCGCCGGAACGAGGCTCGGCGGGCGTGACGTTGCGTTTGAGTTCGCGCACGCGCGATTCTACCTCGTAGACGAACCGGATGTTCTCGTAATACCGCACCACGCGGGCTTGCGTGTTGTAATACGTGTGCCGTATGGCGGTAGGCCGCAAGCTCACCTGGCGCAGGTCGGCGGGTTTGACGCCGAGTACGCTCAAGGCCACCGACAGCGAGAAGAACGCCATGCCAAACGACATGGCGAACCGTGGCTGCCGGACCGTTCCCCAGATGGGCTGCATGGCCCCGGAGACCCAGGCTTGCGCACTTTCCCAGCGAGCGCCGAGCCAACCGATGCGAGGCTGCGGCGCGGACACGTTCACCCGCAGGCGTTGGGTGTCAACGCCCGTTGTGGATGCCAGGATGTTGGTGACCAGGCTGACTGGAGGCTCCACCTCCGTGAGATCCTTCAGCCAGTTGCGGCCCGCCTCGACTTCGGCGAACAGCGGCCCGCACACGGAACAAGTCCGCGAGTGGGCCTGGAAGCTGTCGAGTTGAGCGCCGGTCAGAACACCATCGAGCGCGTCGCTGACGAGGCCATCAAACTCGTGACACTGCATTCCGTTACTGGTGTGATCGTTTTTGGTGTGATCTGGCATCACATCACCTGCCTATAGGTACGTTGTAGTAGACGCGCAAGTTCCGCGCGGCCTCTATTTATTCGAGATTTCACAGTCCCCTCCGGAACCTTCAAAACGGTTGCAATTTCGCGATAGTCAAAATCCTGTAAGTCCCTTAGAATGACCGCCTCACGAAGCTCCGGCGAGAGCCTGGCAAGGGCGGCATGAACGGTGTCTCCCAACTCCCGGCTGCGTACATGCTGGTCTGGGGGAGCGGATTGGTCCTGAATTTGCTCGCTTAGAGGCTGGGCGTCTTCATAGGCCGAGGCTGCGGCGTCAAGCGAGTCGGTAATGCGGTCCTGCTTGGTCTTGCGGAAATGATCGACCAGCAGGTTGCGGGTGATGGTGGTGACCCAGGTGACAAGCGCTCCCTTCGAGCTGTCATAGCTCGAAAGCGTGCGGTACATCTTAATGAAGACTTCCTGGGTAAGGTCCTGAGCGTCGTCGGAGGAGCCGGCGAAACGATAGCAGATGTTATAGATGCGGCGGTTGTAGGTCTGAACGATCTCTTCCCAGGCAGCGGCGTCGCCGGCAACACAGCGGCGGACCAGCATCGCAACTACGACATCTTCCAAACCTTAGCTCCCCGGAAAGCTTTGACCTGCCCAACGACCTGCTCAGCCCCAAGACAAAACTTGCATCCCACGCCAGCCTAAGCCCTACCCTACAAGACAGTACGTGGATGTGACGGTCAAAGTTCTCCGCCGCTAGGCTATCGGAAACAGGGAATTGTAGCAGCGGTGATGAGCGGCCGCGGTTTCCGGCGCGGAAGGCGCTCCCTGTATGGACTCCCAGAGAAGAAAAAAGTGGCGCACCGGAGTGCGCCACTGAGTTGAACACGAATTGCTAACCCTGCCTCTTCGCTATTGTTGAATCTGGAAGATTCCGAGGGTTAGTTGGTCGGTGTCGTTTTCGATGGCCACGGCTCCATTGGCCACAGCTCCATTAACGCCGCCCAAGTAATAGGTGAAGTTGTCCGCGTTGGTGGCAGAGGTAGAGGAAATGCCGGTGATGGTGCCGGTAAAGACGCCGTTCGCGTTGGGGCTGAAAGTGCCGCTCAACGGGAGATCGTTGGTGGGGAGGGCTTCGTCCAGGTCGGTGAATCCAATCAGGGTGCCCATTCCGTCGGCCGCCACTGTGCCAACGCCATCCTGCTCGAACGGGGTGCTGTCGGGTGGCACTTGCTGGATGACATTCAGCGCGTAGGTTCCGCTGAAGGAAGCGGCGGTGTATGAGCCGGTTTGCTGGTAGCCCAAACCAGCGAGTACATCGGCGGCATCCATGGAGATGACCAGCGCGTGGCCGGCTCCCGTCAAATAGAGTTGGAGGTTGTAGGTAAAGTCGCCGGTTGCGTCGGTGAGGCCGGTTACGGTTACATCGCCAGTTGGATCCACGGAGTAGGTTGCTCCCGTGGCCAGAGTGCTCCCGCCCTGTGGACTTTGCGAAGTAATGTCATTGAAGCTGAGATTGCCGCTTACGCTGCCGTCCGAGTTGAAGGTGAGGAGACCGGCCAGTTGCTGTGCGCCGCTGACGAAGTCCTGACCATCCGTGCCGAAGACATAGCTGGAACCGGAGATAGAACTGGTGCTGAAGGCGCCAGCGCCAGTTTGACCAAGGGCGGTGCCGCCCGTGGTGCCGCCGAGTTCATCGGCGGTCCAGTTCTCGACCAGCCGAATGTGGGTGTCGTCAACTATATAGCCGACCAGTACGATCCCTGGGATATCGCTGGCATTTGCGAACAAACTGGAGTTTAGGGTAAAGGTCACCATGCCGAGACCGTCCGGTGAGGGAGAGCTGACCGTGCTTGCTGTGAAGGTCTGGGCCGACGAAGGAACGCCCTCGTCGTTGATATCGAAAATGCTGCCGGTACCTGAGATACCGCCAGCATTGCCGACGTTGATTACGCCTCCAATCGAGACCGGAGCGTCACTAGCGTCCAGACCGGTCGTAAAAAATGCATAGGCGCCCAAGGGCGTCGCCGGGTTAGCTGTTTGCAGGTCCAACTCTCCGCTGGCGCTTGCCCAACTGTCGAATTCGGTGAGCACGGCCTTCGAACTGGATACCAGAGAGGCGTCCAGAGTTTCGGTGCCGGTGCCGGCGCCATTATTGCCACCTGGGCCGAGATTCACGTCCCCAGTGTTGAGTGTGATCTGGATGTTGCCGTCGGAGGTCGTTGAGATGCAGTTGCTGCAACTGCCGATGGGGTCGTGTACAGCAATGGTGGCGTCGACGAAGTCCTGCTCGCCGGTGGTGATCGCCCCGCCACTGGCGACGGTGAAGGCTCCCGCGACGGAGTAAAAGCTGCCGTTAGAGTCAGCTCCAGACAGTGAGAACACGTAGTTACCAGCGGCCAAGGTCGTGGCGACAACGTTGGTGACGATGACCGTGGCGCTGGCGCTCTGCGAGCTGTCGGTGACCGAGGTCGCGGTGATAGTGACGGTGTTGCCGGCGGGAACGGCGGTGGGGGCGGTGTAAGTGTTAGTGACGCCGGTGAGCGAACCGGGGGAGCTAAAAGAACCGCAGGAGTTGGCCGGGGCGCAGGTCCAGTTCACGCCGGCCGTGTCATTGGTGGTTGCGGCGATGGTTGCGGTTCCGAAGTTGGCTGCCAGAGATGCTGGCGGAGGCGTGCTCAGCGCGACCGTGATGGCAGGGGGAGGGGGCGTGGTTGTTGTGGTTGAGCTGGAACTGCTGCACGCCACCAGGGCGGCAATCATGCTTAAACCGATCAGAAGAAGGATTGCTTTAAGGAATGTCATCGGGTACCCCCGTTAAGTTCAACTGGGGATGTCTTTTCGGTACTTTTTTCGGTCTTGGAGCGCGACATGCGAGAGCCGTGGGCGCGCACTAGAAATCCGTGTTCACTGCGCACGACGATGGTGCGGCCGCCGACGATCAACTGGCGAGCCAGCAAGTAATCCTTCCCGTGGAGTTCCTGCATCGCCCCGACGATCTGAACCGGTTCACCGGTGCGCAGAACTTCCTGCGTGTCTTTGGTCAGGTACGGACCGAGGTGAGCGTCGACCATGCCTTGCGAGCCGGCCACCAAAAGGTGCATGCCGACCGGACTGCCGGCGATGCGTTTGGAGATCACTTCCTGAATGGTCCCATTGAGAGTAATTTCATGAGCCTTATCGTAGCCGAAACTTGCGGGGCGCTGGGTGCGGGCTTCGGGCGCCGGCTGGGCGACGAGTGGAACAGCCAAGCTCGCGAAGAGCAGGCTGGCGAGCAGCCCTGCGAACAGTCGAGTGGATTTCGTAATTCTGGTGCAATTCATGGAATCGCTCCTGGGAAGTCTTGGGAAGATCCTGACTAGGTAAATACTCTACTTCAGGATCAAAATTTAAGTCACATTTAATTTGGGATAGACGACCCAAACTGGGAAACATCTCAGTCGTACATGCGGGGTTCCCAGTCGGGCCATTTGGTGTGATTGCCGCCTGGGACGCATGCCGTTTTACTACTCGCTGGTGAAGTAGTCGACGGTTACGGGATTCTCGAAGAGCGAATAGTCGCGGGTGACGACGGTGATGCCGCTATCGGTGACGAAGTAGCGGGAGCGGTCGGCTTCCGTGTCGTAGCCGATGGTGGTGCCTTCGGGGAGGTGGACATTGCGGTCGATGATGCAGCGGCGGATGCGGCAATGGCGTCCTACGGCGACGTGCGAGAAGAGGATAGATTGGTCGACTTCAGAGTAAGAGTTCACGCGGACGTCGGGCGAGAGGATTGAGTTCTTGACCATGCCGCCGGAGACGATGCAGCCGTTCGACACGATGGAATCGAGCGCGCTGCCCATGCGATCTTTTTCCGCGAAGACGAATTTGGCGGGCGGGTATTGGCGCTGGTGCGTGCGGATGGGCCAGTCCTGGTCGTAGAGGTTGAAGATGGGAGAGACGGAGACGATGTCCATGTTGGCTTCGTAGTAGGACTCGAGTGTGCCCACATCGCGCCAATAGAGCGCTTCTTTTTTGTTTTCGTCGAGGAAGTCATAGGCGAAGACGCGGTAGTCGCTGACCATCTTGGGCAGAATGTCTTTGCCGAAGTCGTGACTGGAGGTCTGGTCCTCGGCGTCTTTGAGCAGGACGGGGATGAGGACGTCGGCATTGAAGAGGTAGACTCCCATGGAGCCGGCGACCTTCTCGGGGTTCCACGGGGAACGTAGTTCGGTCTTGGCGGGTTTTTCTTCGAAGCCGTTGACCCGGCCGTCCTTGTCGAAGTCGACCACGCCGAAGCGGGGGCACTCCTCGAGATCGATCTGGATGGTGGCCAGGGTGACGTCGGCAGCGGAATCGAGGTGCTGCTTCATCATCTTGCCGTAATCCATTTTGTAGATGTGATCGCCGGAAAGAATGATGACGTACTTGGGCTGCTCGGAGCCGATGGAATAAATGTTCTGGTAAACGGCGTCGGCTGTGCCCTGATACCACTGGTCGCTGACCCGTTTCATGGGAGGAAGGACTTCGACGAACTCTCCTACCTCGCGGCCCAGGATGTTCCAGCCTTCGCGGATGTGCCGATTCAACGACAGGGCTTTGTATTGGGTAAGGATGTAGACGCGGCGCAAGTCGGAGTTGAGGCAGTTGGAGAGAGTGATGTCGATGATGCGGTACATGCCGCCAAAGGTGACGGCGGGTTTGGCGCGGTCGCGAGTAAGCGGATAAAGGCGCTCTCCGGCGCCGCCGGCAAGAAGGACTCCGAGAGTGTCTTTCATGGAACTACCCGGCATGGAACTACCCGGCATGGAACTACCCGGAAAAACAGTAGATGGTAGCACAGGAGGGAAGGTTGCTGTGTGTCGACTCCTGGGTCCGTATAATGAACGGCGCTTGAGGACAGCAGTGGGTCGATGCAGGCCTCTGCAAGAGAAGAAATGTCGAGGAACAACTCCGTACGCTCAGCGAATAGGACACGGCAGGTCGAGGGTCGCGAGGAAAATTCCAGCGGTGACCAGGCCCTTGGCATGGAACGGGGCATTACGCGGCGGGATTTCTTGAACGGGACGTTGCTGGGCTCCGGGGCACTGTTGCTCAACTCAGCATCGCCGGTGCGGTTACGCGCAGGAACCGCGGCAACCCGTTCAGACGACGATTGGACAGGCTACGGTGGCGCCGGGGACTACGCGAACTCGAACGGCAACACCGCTGCCGTGCTCGAGGCTGGCCATCAGATTCGCGATGGCGTATTCGAGAATCTTCCGGGCGATGTCATTGACACCGGGGAGAGCTACGATTGCGTAATCGTGGGTGGAGGAATTAGCGGACTGGCAGCGGCGCTGATCTTTCAACGCAAGGCTGGAGAGGGCAAGACGTGCCTTGTACTCGACAATCATCCCATCTTCGGAGGCGAGGCCAAACGCAACGAGTTCCTGGTGGATGGTCACCGGCTGATCGGGCATCAAGGGTCGGCAATTTTTTGGCCTCCGTATCCCCATAGTTTTATGGCGCGATTCTACGAATCGATCGGCCTGAAAACGCAGCGCCTGGAATATCAGAAGTGGGGAGGGCCTGCGCTGGAAATAGCGCTGGAGCGCACGCCATATCTTGGGTCGGCGCCTTACGGTTTGTACTTCGGGACGAAATTTGGGGCGAAATTCGGCCAGCCCCAAGGGGTCTGGGTGACCGATCCGTGGGGCAAGAAACTGGAAGGAGCGCCGCTTCCGGCAAGAACGCGGGAGGAGTTGTTGAGGTATCAGTCTCCGGACCGGGCGCCCGCGCAAAAACCACAGTATCGCGGCGACGCCATCTCTCGCCGGCTCGACACAATCACGCTCGAAGACCACCTGATGGAAAAGTACGGCATCAGCCGAGACACCGTGCGAACGTTTCTCTCGCCAGACGAAGGCGGAGGCTACGGTCTCGGCCCCGATGCACTTTCCGGCTATACCGGATATGCCTTTGATGAGCTGGGACCCATCCCAGACGACGGGACACAGATGTTTCCCGACGGCAATAGCGGTATCGCGCGACTCATCGTCAAGATTCTGATTCCGGAATCGATTGCCGGCTCACCTGCGATCGAAGATGTTTGTCGCAACGGGGTAAATTTTTCTGCCCTTGATCGCGCGGGGGCCGCTGTGCGCATTCGGTTAGATGCGACCGTGGTATGGGTAAAACATGATGGCGATCCGGCAAAGTCAGAGTCGGTGACTATTGCCTACACTCGCGGCGGGAAGGCGTATCGCGTGAAAGCGCGTTCCGTGGTGATGGCAGGTGGAAGCTGGACGACCAAGCATGTTGTCCGCGACCTTCCTGCAGATCGGAAGGAGGCTTACTCGCAGTTCTATCGGTCCCCTTGCATGGTGGCCAACGTAGCGGTACGCAACTGGAGATTTCTTTACAAGCTGGGGATTTCCGGGTGCCAGTGGTTTGAGGGCCTGGGAAGTTTCATGCAGGTCCACAAGCTGGCGCTGTGCGGGGCGGATTCGCCGACGATTGGGCCCGATTCGCCGGTCGTGCTGACTATCAAAGTTTTGTACACGAACCCCGGCAAGACCGCCGAGCAGCAGGGCCACATGGGTCGAGCGGAAATGATCTCGACTTCGTTTCGCGAATACGAGCGGCAGATTCGCCGGCAGCTTACGGACATGTTCGCACGCTCTGGCTTCGACGCCGGCAGCGACATCGCCGGGATTATTCTGAACCGCTGGGGGCACGCCTATGCGAGCCCCGCCCCCGGATTTTACTTCGGCAAAGACGGCAAGCCTGCGCCGGGAGACGTCCTGCGCGCAGCCCCATTTGCAAGGATCGCTTTCGCGAATACGGACCTTTCCGGCACGCCCGATCACAAATCTTCGATTCTCGAAGCCGACCGCGCAGTGGAACAGCTACTGGATCAAGTGCTGAGTGAGTGAGACGAGACGGGGGTGCACATTAGGATCCGGCGGAGCTTTGCTCCTGCGGGGACAGCCGAGAGCCTGTCCTGAGCGAAGTCGAAGGGCGGCTGTCTCCCCATAAGTGTTTCTTGTTTTTCGTTTCTTATTTCTCTTCTTCGATTTTGATGCGGAGGGATTTGAGGAACTTGAGATCCTGGTCGTTGATCTTGAATTCGGGGTTGGTGGAGAGGGTGGTAACCAGGGAGGTCTTGTCAGAAGTTTTTTCGCCCTGCTTGCTGACGCCGATGGTGGCTTCGAGGACCAGGAAAATGTCGTAACCGCCCTCTTTGATGCGGGAGACGACTTCAGCGATCTGCTCGGAGTCGGAGAGAGACTCGTTGATGGCTTCGCCGAGTTCCTTCATGAGTTGCTTGAGTTGCTGGTCCACTTGGTCCCCCGATCGCCGTCCGCTCTGCCCAACCTGACACCGGCACTTAGATGCATGTGGCCGCTGAACGGTTTCGATTGCGGGCGCAGGTTTGCGTTATTGTAGCGCCATAGGCTGTTAAAATCGAGGCCGTGGACAAGGTTTCTACCGCACGAAAGCTCGGGGTGGTGGCGCGGGTGGCGACGCAACAGGCCAAGCGCAGCCGGACGGTGCGGGCTGCGACCGGCGCTGTGGCTGCGACGGCTCGCGCGTTTGGGCGAGTGCTGCATCAGTTGTGGCTGGAGGTTACGGGGCTTGTTTTCCTGGTGATGGCGGGGGCTGGCGGGATTGAGTCGGTTCACGAGTATGCAAAATATCAGACCGGGCGGGCGGGGTTGGGACGCGTGGTGGCTTTAATTTGTTTCACACTGACGTTCGCGTGGTTTGGCGTGAGTTCGTTCTGGAGGGTCAGTAAGAAGGGAAGAGGCGGGGCGCGGTGAGATTTGAGGTCCACCGGGCTTGGCGTCCGGTTCGGAATGACAATTAGGTTGGGTGCGCAGTGACAATGCCTTCGGGTTCGGGAAAGGGCTTGGTCGTGACAGAAAAAATCAAGACTGCGGATAAGCGGCTTAGGACGGCCGTCGGGACATCTGCGCACCTTGCGGTGAACCCGCTGTATACGCCCGCGGACCTTAAGGGCTCCGATTATGAGGGCGAGGTCGGGTATCCGGGAGAGTATCCGTTCACGCGGGGCGTGCAGGCCACAATGTACCGCGGGCGACTGTGGACCATGCGGCAGTATGCGGGCATGGGTGACGCCGAGGAGTCGAACAAGCGTTACAAGTATTTGCTGGCGAACGGGACGACGGGGCTCTCGGTGGCGTTTGATCTACCGACGCAGATCGGGATGGATTCAGACCACGCGCTGGCTGCGGGGGAAGTCGGTAAGGTGGGCGTGGCGATTGATTCAGTCGAGGATATGGGGCGGCTGTTCAACGGCATCGATCTGACCAGGATTTCTACATCAATGACTATCAATGCAACCGGATCGATTCTGCTGGCATTGTACGTGGCGGTGGCACGGCGGCAGGGCGCCGACATTCGCAAGCTTTCGGGCACGGTGCAGAATGATGTGCTTAAGGAGTACATCGCGCGCGGGACGTATATTTATCCGCCGCAGCAGGCGCTGAGAGTGATTACCGATATGTTCGCCTGGGCGCAGGAGCACGTGCCGGAGTGGAATACGATTTCGATTTCGGGCTATCACATGCGCGAAGCGGGATCGACGGCCGTGCAGGAAGTGGCGTTCACGCTGGGCAACGGCATGGCGTATGTGGAGGCAGCGATCAAAGCGGGGCTGGGTGTGGACAAGTTTGCGCCTCGGCTTTCTTTCTTTTTTAATGCGCACAACAATTTTCTGGAAGAGGTCGCGAAGTTCCGCGCCGCACGAAGAATGTGGGCGCGCATCATGCGGGAACATTTCAAGGCGAAGAATCCGAAATCGTGGATGCTGCGGTTTCACACGCAGACGGCGGGCTCGACGCTGACGGCGCAGCAGCCGGAAAACAACATTGTGCGGACGGCGATTCAGGCTCTGGCGGCGGTGCTGGGCGGGACGCAATCGCTACACACGAATTCGTACGATGAGGCTTTGGCGCTGCCGACGGAGCAGGCGGCGCGGATCGCCCTACGCACGCAGCAAGTGATTGCCTATGAGTCGGGAGTGGCGCAGACGATTGATCCGCTGGCAGGGTCGTATTACATCGAATCGCTAACCAATGAGATTGAAAAATGCGCGGCGGAGTATTTGGGAAAGATTGAAGTGCTGGGCGGGATGTTGAAGGCGATCGAGCGCGGATTCGTGCAGCAGGAGATTCAGAACGCGGCCTATGAATATCAGCAGGCCGTGGACGGTGGAGATGCGGTAGTGGTCGGGGTGAACCGATTCGAGGTGGAAACAGAGAAGGCGATTCCGATTCAGAAGATCGATCCGGCGCTCGAGCCCAAGCAGATCGAGCGAGTGCGGGCGCTGCGGGCGCGACGGGATCCGGGGCCATGGAAGAGTGCGTTGGCATCGGTGGAGGATGCGGCGCGATCGGGAGCGAATGTAATGCCTCGGATTCTGGAGGCAGTGGAGGCTTACGCGACCGTGGGTGAGATTTCGGATGCGATGCGGCGGGTGTTTGGGGAGTACAGGGAAGCGGTGGTGATTTGAGCAGCGGCCGTTAGTTGCCGGTTTTCTTCCGCGCTCCAGAGCAGCTTCAATCGGAGGTTTTGTAGTCGCAGGCGTTGCGGCAGGGTTCGCAGTACATGAGGCCGTCCTGGCAAACGCGGACTTCGAGTACGGTCTGGCAGAGGCAACAGTACTTGTCGCACTCGCATTGTGCTTCCGGCATTTCGCATTGGGCGCAACGGTATTTGGCTTGGCCGGTTCCGGTGGACATGGGAATAATGTAGCGCTGAGTGCTGGGACAGGGAACATGCCATTGGTAACGCCGAGTGCCAAGGCTACTTGTTGGGGAAAATCCCGGGCGGAGTCGAGAACTCAGCGGCTCGAAGCAGCCTCTATTTTGCTGGACTTAGGGCACGACTAAAGTCGTGCCCTTCCCGACCTGTAGAGGATGACTGAAGTAGTTCTCCTAAGCGAATCCGCCGTCTCCATGCCATATAATTCTGAGCAATGACCTTCCAACAAGTGCTGGATGGAGCGGAAATCCTCGCGCGGAGCGGGGATCCGGGTGTGAGCAGTGTGGAATATGACTCGCGGCGGGTGAAGCCGGGATGTGTGTTCGTGGCTATGCGCGGGGAAACCAGTGATGGTAATCGGTTTATCGATCAGGCGATTCAAGCTGGAGCAGTGGCGGTGGTGACGGATTCGGCGGCGGAGAAGCCACGGCCGGGCGTGGCCTGGGCTTTGGTGCCGCACGGGCGTCGGGCACTGGCGCGGATAAGCGCGAACTTCTATAAGAAGCCGGCGGAACGGATTGCGATTACCGGAATCACAGGGACGAATGGGAAGAGCACGACGGCGTTTCTGCTGGAGGCGATTCTGGCGGCGGCGGGGCGGAAGAGCGCGCTGATCGGGACGATTGAGTATCACGTGGCCGGGAAAGTTTTGCCGGCGCCGCATACGACGCCGGAGGCGCTGGAGCTGAATCGCATCTTGAGTGAGGCGCTGGGACAGGGTGCGACCGATGCGGTGATGGAAGTTTCCTCGCATGCTCTGGCGCAGGAGCGCGTGTATGGCGTGCCGTTTGATGTGGCCGTGTTTACGAATCTGACGCGCGACCATCTCGATTATCACAACACAATGGAAGAGTACTTTGCGGCCAAGCAGGTGCTGTTTGAAGGGTGCGGGACGGATGCGCCGCGAGCCGTAGTGACGAATGGGGATGATGAATACGGGGCGAAGCTGGCGGAGTTCAGCCGGAAGCGTAGTTCCGTGGTGCTGAAATATGGATGGGAGCGGGGCGACCTGCACGCGGAGAAAGTGGAGATCACAACGCGGGGAACGCGGCTTGATCTGGTGACTCCGGGAGGGAAGATCGCGGTATTTTCGGCGCTGATCGGGCGGGTAAATGTGTACAACATTTTGGCGGCGGCGGGCGCGGGCTATGCGTGCGGGTGTGCAGCGCAGGCCATTTCCGGGGGAATCGGCAAGCTGGCGTGCGTACCGGGAAGATTTGAGCGGGTGGACTGCGGCCAGCCCTTCACGGTGGTGGTGGACTATGCGCATACCGACGATGCTTTGCGGAATCTGACGGCGCTGGCGCGGGAGTTGGTTTCTGGTGTGGGAGAGAAGGGAAGAGTGTTGACGGTGTTTGGATGCGGAGGGGATCGAGACCGGAACAAACGTCCTTTGATGGGTGAGGCTGCGGGGCGGGGCAGCGATTTTGTGGTGCTGACATCGGACAATCCTCGGAGTGAGGATCCGCTGGCAATTATGAATGATGCGGTGGTGGGACTGCAGAAGACGGGCGTGAAATACAGCGTGGAGGCCGACCGGCGGAAGGCGATTACTCTGGCGATTGGCGAGGCGCGACCGGGAGACATCGTGCTGCTGGCGGGAAAGGGGCACGAGAAAGTCCAGATTACGCGAGAGGGTACGGTTCCGTTTGACGATTTGGAAGTGGGGCGTGAGGCGCTGCGGGCCGCGGGGTTTGAATGCGAGGCGGCTCATGCCGGAGCGAAGGGATGAAGCTGACGCTGGCCAGGATTGCCGAATTTGTTTCCGCGGCGGGGGAGTTTGCGCATCAAGAAGTGGCGCCGGGTTACTCGATCGACTCGCGGACCGTGGCGCCGGGCCAGCTTTTCTTTGCGGTGAAGGGGGAGCGGCTGGATGGGCACGACTTCGTAGAGCAGGCGCTGGAAAACGGAGCGGTAGCGGCGGTGGTGCGGAAGGATCAGATGGGCTGCTATCCGCGGAAGACGCAACTGCTGGCCGTGGACGACACGCTGTCCGCGTTGCAGACGCTGGCCACGGCGGTGCGGAAGTTGTGGGGCAAGCCGCTGATTGCGGTGACTGGATCGGCGGGGAAAACCACCACGAAGGAAGCGATCGCGCATGTGCTGAGCGCGCGGTTTCGGGTGCTGAAGTCGGAAGGAAACTTCAACAATCATTTTGGTTTGCCGCTGATGCTGCTGAAACTGGAGCCGGAGTATGACGTGGCCGTGATCGAGATGGGGATGTCGCACGCCGGGGAGATTCGGGCGCTGGCGAAGATCGCACAGCCGGAGATTGGGGTGGTGACCAACGTCGCGCCCGTGCACCTGGAGTTTTTTGATTCGTTGGCCGGGATTGCACGGGCAAAATACGAATTGATTGAATCGTTGCCCGCGAGCGGAACGGCGGTGTTGAATGCCGACGATGAATATGTTTCGCAGTTTGGGCGCGACTTCAAGGGCAAGGTTGTGATGTACGGCACGCGGGCAAGCGCGGATGTGCGTGGAGAGAAAATCCAATTGAAGGGACCGGAGGGCTTGGAGTTCGATGTGGTCATTGGAAGCGTGCGCGAACATGCCAAATTGCCGCTGGTAGGAGAACACAACGTGCTGAATGCGCTGGCAGCGGTGGCCGTGGGGTTGGAGCGCGGGCTCAAGCCTTCCGAGGCGGTTGCGGCGCTGGCGACACTGGCTGCGGCGGACAAACGCGGACAGGTTCTCCAAGTGGGTAACATCACGGTGATCAACGATTGCTACAATTCGAATCCAAGGGCGCTGAACGCGATGGTGGATGCGCTGGCCACGATGGCGGCCAAGCGGCGCATTGTGGTGGCGGGCGAGATGCTGGAGTTGGGGCCGGCGGGTGAGGCGATGCACCGGCGGGCTGGGCGGTATGTTGCAGAGAAAAAGATTGATGTGCTCCTCGGAGTGCGCGGACTGGCGCAGGCGATGGTCGAGGACGCGAGGCAAGCGGGAACCCGGGCGGAATTTGTGGCAACGTCTGAAAATGCCGGGGAGTGGTTGGCACGCGAGGCGCGGGACGGTGATGTGGTTTTGCTGAAGGCCTCGCGCGGTGTGAAGCTTGAAAAAGCGCTGGAAACCTGGAAGGCGCGGCGCGACGGCAAGAATTGAGACGATCGCGGAACGGAGGCTGATTGCTCTACTGGCTGTTGTTCGTAAAGCTGCAACATTATTTTCCGCCGTTCCGCATCTTCCGCTACCTCACGTTCCGCACTGCGTTCGCCAGTCTTACCGCGCTGTTTACCGCGCTCATCGTGGGGCCGCTGGTGATCAACCGGCTGCGGGAATTCCAGATTGGACAATATATTCGGGAAGAAGGGCCGAAGGCTCACCAGAAAAAAGCCGGAACGCCGACCATGGGCGGGCTGCTGATTGCGATCGCCATCGTGGTGCCTACGCTGCTGTGGGCGGACCTGAGCAACCGGTTTGTGTGGATCGCGGTGTTTGCCACGTGCGCGTTCGCGGCGATTGGATTCACCGACGACTACACGAAGGTGGCACATCGCCGGAATCTTGGGCTGACCGGCCGAGCAAAGCTGGGGCTGCAGATCGCAACCAGCATTGTGATCGCCGTAATGCTGATTGCCATGCAAACCTATGGGATGTATTCGACCAAACTGATTGTGCCGTTCTTTAAGCAGTTCCGGCCGGACCTGGTGGTCGCCAGCCTGGAGCGCTATCCGCATTTGTGGCCGCTGGCATTCCTGCCATTTATTGGATTCGTGGCGCTGGTGATCGTGGGCTCAAGCAACGCGGTGAATCTTACCGACGGCCTGGATGGGCTGGCGATTGGCTGCACGGTGATCGCCGCTGGAGCGCTCTCAGTGCTGACATATGTGAGCGGGCACGCGACCTTTGCCACTTACCTGGAAATTCCGAAAATGCCGCAGGTGGGCGAGCTGACAATTTTTTGCGGCGCTATGGTGGGGTCGTCGATTGGATTCTTGTGGTACAACGCGCATCCGGCTGAAGTGTTTATGGGCGACGTGGGCTCGCTGGCGCTGGGCGGCGCGATTGGCACGGTGGCGGTGATCATCAAGCAGGAACTGCTGCTGCCGTTTATTGGCGGCGTCTTCGTGATCGAGGCAGTGTCGGTGATCTTGCAGGTGGGGTCGTACAAGCTGCGCAAGAAGCGGATTTTCAAGATGGCGCCGCTGCATCATCATTTTGAGTTGATGGGATGGTCGGAATCGAAGATTATCGTGCGCTTCTGGATTGCGTCGCTGGTGTTTGCGCTGTTCGCGCTGACGACGCTGAAGCTGAGATAGAACTACTGGTGGCAATGAAGAATTGTTGATTGATGATTTTTGGTTGCTGATCGAGCCCACACGGATACAACATGATTACGTTGAGCGCTAGATGGGCAGAGACCTTGATATCCCAGCCCGAAACTGGCATGGGGTATCAGGTTGCCACCGTCCATCTGAGGGACGGGCGACGATTTGAGCAGGCGATGATCGTCGGAGGACAAATCACGAGTATCAAAGGCGATCCGAACATTTCCTTTAGCGAGTCGGATATTGAACAGATTGTGGTAACGCATTACAAGTGATGGGTTGAAATTACGATCAGAAATCAACAATATCGGCCGGGGAATGGAACTTAAAGACAAACGCGTGCTGGTGGTTGGCCTGGGCAAGTCGGGAGTGGCGTCGGCGCTGTTCTTGAAGGCACACGGGGCGCGGGTTACCGTTTCCGACACCAAGAGCGGAGATGAACTACGCAACGAGATTCCGGTGCTGCTCGATCATGGCATCACGGTTGAGACCGGCGGGCATGGCGAGCGCACGTTTCGCGGGCAGGATCTGATCGTGGTGAGTCCTGGGGTTCCGGTGGATGCGCCTCTGCTGGCGCAGGCACGGGCCATGGGCGAAGCTGTGATCGGCGAGATTGAACTGGCGGCGCAGTTTTTACCGGGACCGTTGGTTGCCATCACGGGATCGAATGGGAAGACTACGACGACCACACTCACGGGCGAGATTTTGACGGCGGGCGGATTGCCGACGCTGGTGGGCGGAAACATTGGCACTCCGGCGATTTCGCTCGCGGAGCATGCTAAACGGGAGACAGTGACCGTGTTGGAAGTTTCGAGCTTTCAACTGGAGACGATTCAGACGTTTCGTCCGAAGGTCGCCGTGGTGTTGAATGTTACGCCCGACCATCTGGACCGGCACCAGACATTTGAGGCTTATGTGGATGCGAAGGCGCGCATCTTCGAAAACCAACGCGGCGATGACTTTGCGGTGCTCAATGAGGATGATCCGACTTGCGTGGCGATGGCGGCGCGGACGCGGGCGCAGGTGTTCTGGTTCAGTCGGCAGAAAGAAGTGAAGCAGGGAGCGTGGGTTCGCGAGGGGAACATCTTATTCCGCGATGGCCGCGTTGAACAGAAAACGTCCCAGCGCGAGGTTATGCTGGTTTCCGAGATTCCGCTGAAGGGTGCGCACAATCTGGAGAACGTGCTGGCGGCGGTGTGCGCGGGCGCGCTGATGGGATGCGCTCCGGAGAAGATCCGGCAGGCGGTGCGCGATTTCAAGGCGGTCGAGCACCGGCTGGAGTTTGTGGCGACAATCCGCGGCGTCGATTATTACAACGATTCGAAGGCTACGAACGTGGATGCGACCATCAAGGCGCTGGAGTCGTTTCCGGCGAACATCCACCTTATTCTTGGTGGCAAGGATAAGGGCAGCGACTACAGCGTGCTCAACGACCTGCTGCGGCAGAGGGTGAAGCGCGTGTACACGATTGGGGCAGCGGCGGCGAAGATTGAGTCGCAGATTAAGAATGTTGAGATTGTGCACGCCGAGACCTTGGAGAACGCGCTGCGCAGGGCGAACACCGTGGCTGAGCCAGGTGATGTTGTATTGCTGGCTCCAGCTTGTGCGAGCTTTGATCAGTTCAAGAATTATGAGCAGCGAGGGCAGGTGTTCAAGGAGATCGTGCACATGCTAGCGTGAAGTACTTCACCACAGAGACAAGAGGTGCGTACTAGAGAATTTTTGAGGCTGTCGGCAATGCATGCTTGCTAGGGATCCTTCGACTTCGCTCAGGATGACAGAACTGAGAATCAGACTGAGCCCTCATTAGTCATTACGATCCGCCCGAACCAAAACAATCAACAGTCAACCATCAACAACCGACACTTCCTTCTCCGCGCATCCTTGACTCCGTGGTGAAATGAACTTCCCATGGCAAAGCGGGTGAGTGTGGATCGCTGGCTTTTTACTGTCACCATGCTACTGGTGTTTGTAGGGCTGGTGATGGTGTTTTCGGCGTCGGCGGTGATGGCGCGAGAGCGATTTGGTTCGCCGTATGCGTTTTTGTCGAAGCAGTTGATCTGGGCAATGGTGGGCCTGGCAGCAATGGTGGTGGCGATGCAGGTGGATTATCGGCGCTACAAGCATCCGGCGCTTGTGTTTTCGCTGATGGGGCTGACTACGCTGCTGCTGATCTCCGTGTTCTTTCTGGACCGGTCGCACAATACACATCGCTGGTTTCGCATGGGCGGGTTTTCCTTTCAGCCTTCGGAGTTGGCCAAGCCGGTGCTGATTCTGTTTCTCGCCTACTTTCTTGAGGCGCGCACTAAAACGATGGACGACTGGCGCAACACGCTGATGCCAGCGGCTGCTCCGGTGCTGGTGCTGCTGGGGCTGATTGTGTTGCAGCCCGATCTGGGTACGGCCATCGCTTGTGCCGGGATTGCGGCTTGCATCTTGTATGTCGCAGGGATGCGGCTGCGGTATTTCGCATACGCGTTTGGGGCGTCGCTGGTGCCTCTCTATTTTCTGATTTTCCATGTGAATTTTCGGCGTGACCGCATTCTGGCTTTTATGAATCCCTATGCCGAGCGGCAGAAGGCTGGATTTCACCTGATCCAATCTCTAATTGCGGTAGGCACGGGCGGAATCACGGGCACGGGACTGATGGAAGGCAAGCAGAAATTGTTTTACCTGCCGGAGCCGCATACTGATTTTATTTTTGCCGTGACCGCGGAAGAGTTGGGACTGGTGGGAGCGCTGTTTGTAGTGACGCTGTTTGCCATCTTTCTGTGGCGTGGAATGCGTGCATCATGGCGCACGGAAGACGTATTCGGACGATACCTGGCGGTGGGCATAACAAGCATGGTGGTACTGCAAGCGTTCATCAATATCAGCGTGGTGCTGGGGATGATGCCGACCAAGGGAATTCCATTGCCGCTTGTGTCTTACGGAGGGTCGTCATTGTTTGTGACGCTGGCGTGCGTGGGCGTGCTGCTGAATATTACCAAGCAGGCGGAGTGACGGAGCGCCATTCATAGTAGTAACGGCGCGTTTTCGTTAGTCAGAGCGATGCATCCATGCATCGAGCACTTCCTTTTCCTTCGCGGGAGATAGATAGTCCTGCCACGCAGAGAGGGTCGGAAATCCGGAGCGATACGTAGCGAGGCAATCGGCCGCCGTCTCCCCGAACGGCCGGGTTTGCCAGCCTGCGGCGAACGCTTTATCGCTACTGACCTGGTACACACCGGGATGCGTTCCGGGCGGACGCCAGAACGGAAAATTTCCGCCGTGGATGTGCAGAACGGGATCGGGGTCGAGATGATGCCGGTCGAGAAAATCTTTGGGAACCCAAACGAATTCTGCATCAGAGCCGGTGGCCGCATTGCATTTGTCGAGAAATTCGCGGAACGTCATCGGCTTGCCGGTCAAATTGAACGTGCCGTAGATGGATCGATTGATGGCAAGAGTCAGGAAACGCGCCACATCGTTCACATCCACTAATTCAACCGGTGAACTGCCGTCTCCGGGCGCGATATGCCTTCCGCCTGCTTGCGCGCGCAGCAACCAGGTCAGCAGGTCGGGAGTATCGTTGCGGAAGCCCTTGATGGGGCCGGGACGCACAATCGTCAGCCGGCTGCCGCAGATCTCGGCCAGACGGCGTTCGCTCTCCGCTTTGCCGCGGCTGTACTGGCCTGCGTCGCTGGTCCAGGATTCGAGCGGAGCGGATTCATCGACGCCGGTTTTTTCAAAATCATTTGAGTCATATGCCGCAATGGAAGAAACATACAGGTAATGACTGGCGCGGTCCTTGAGCAATTCCGCCGCCGATGCGGTCATGAACGGGTCGTACGGCCAAACATCGATGACCGCGTCCCAGTGCCGGTGCGCCAAAGCGGAAAGATCCTGATCGTTGGCGTCACGGCTGCGAAATCCGCGAAGCTTCTCGAGTTGCGGGAAGAGTTCAGGATTGGTCACGCCTCGATTAAACAAGGTAACCGTGTGTCCAGCGTTCAGCGCGGCCTGCACGAGCGCAGGACCGAGAAAGACTGTTCCTCCGATCACCAGAATGCGTTTGGGCATGATGCTTGTATGGGAAAGCACCGGGAGGAATCCCGGCATCGCACATAAAGAGGATGCCGCCAGAGAGTATCGAAGGAAGGTTCTGCGGTTCATGGTAACCCTCCGAGGTAGAATTCGAACCAGTTTAACAAGATCGATGCTCGAATGTTTTTTGAAATCGCGGAATCGGAGCCGCGATCATCTTTCGTGACCGGAGGCGGGAATGTTACGCAATTCGACAGTGACGACCTTGTGTCTTGTTTTCGGCTTCTCCGCCGCATTGGCCCAGAAAACCGAGCCAGCGCAAACTGTGCAGTTGCCGCCGGACGTGCCGATGTTCACAGCGGCCGAGTTGGCAGCCAAAGTTCCGGCGCCCAAGCCGGAAGATGTGAAATCGCTCGACGCGATTCTGCGCGCGATTTACGATGTAATCTCAGGCCCATCGGGTGGGCGTGATTGGGATCGGTTCCGCTCGTTGTTTCTGCCGCAGGCGCTCTTCAGCGAGGTGAACACCGGGCCCGACGGTGAAAAAGTGATTATGACCTGGAATGTGGACGAATTTGTTCGGGATGCGGGCCAGGTGTTTGCCAAAGATCCGTTCTACGAAAAAGCCATCGTGAACCGGCCGGAAAGTTTTGGAGATGTGACCCAGGTGTTCAGCAGCTATGAATCGCGTCGCAGCCCGGCGGACAAGCCGTTCGAGCGCGGGATCAACAGCATTCAGTTGCTCAATGACGGCAAACGATGGTGGGTGCTTTCTATTCTTTGGGACACGGAGCGGAAGGGCAATCCGCTGCCGGAGAAGTTCCGTAAATAAATTATGGCCGCGGATTTGCGCGGATTCCGCGCGGATTTTTTAGTCCGCCTTTGTTCTATCCGCATGAATCCGCGAACATCCGTGGCTCTGGTTTATAGTCACATCATGCGTGCCATTCTGGCGGGCGGCGGAACGGGAGGGCATGTAATCCCGGCGCTGGCCATCGCCAACGAACTCAAGAAAAGTTATGCGGCCGAGGTTCTGTTCATCGGGACGGCGCGCGGAATTGAGAACCGTCTGGTGCCGGCGGCGGGGTATCCGCTGCAGTTGGTGCGCGTGGGAGCGCTGAAGAATGTCAGCCTGATGACGCGAGCGAAGACGGCGTTTGATTTGCCGCGGGCGGTTTGGGATGCGGGGCGAATGCTGAATGAATTCGCGCCCGACGTTGTGATTGGCGTGGGCGGATATGCGTCGGGTCCGGCGATGCTGGCGGCCGTGGTGAAGCATATTCCGACGCTGGCGTTTGAGCCGAATGTGGTGCCGGGATTTGCCAACCGCGTGGTAGCGCGGTTTGTGTCTGGGGCGGCGGTGCACTTTGAAGAGACGGCGAAATATTTTCGTCATGCGGAAGTGACGGGCGTGCCGGTGCGGCAGGCGTTTTTTGAGATTGCGCCGAAACGCGGTGGGACTCCGACTCTGTTGGTGTTTGGTGGAAGCCAGGGAGCGCACGCGATCAATGAGGCGATGATCCGGTGTTTGCCGGAGTTGCGGCGGCAGGCGCCGGGGATTCACATCATCCATCAGACGGGCGAGCGTGATTATAATGACGCGCTGGCGGCATATAAATCTTTGGGTGAGTCGGCGGAGGTTTTCAAGTTTATTGAAGACATGCCGGCGGTGTTTGCGCGGGCGGATCTGGTGGTGTGCCGGTCGGGCGCGAGCACGGTGGCGGAGATCACGGCGGCGGGAAAGCCTGCGATTTTTGTGCCGTTTCCGCGGGCGGCGGACGATCATCAACGGGTGAATGCGGAAGCGCTGGCGGGGTCGGGCGCGGCGGTGGTGGTGGAGGAGTCAAAGCTGGAGGGAGTCTGGCTGGCGGAGACGATTGCGGCCTTGCTCGGGGATCCGCGGCGGTTGCAGCAGATGAGCGAAGCGGCGCGGGGGTTGGCGCATTCTGATGCCGCGCGGGATATTGCGAAGATGGCGGCGCGGGTGTCGGGGATGGAAGGTTAGCTGCGACTTATGTGACGAAGAAGGGAATCGTTCGGAGAGGTTTCCGGACCGAGAGAATTTCCTGACAAGTTCATCGTCTCACCTTAGTGAAAGGGATCCTTCGACTGCGTAAATGCTTCGCATTCGCGAAGCACTCACTTCGCTCAGGATGACAGGGCGTACGGTTCATAGAAATGTTTGCCAAGATTCAGCAGATTCATTTCGTCGGGATTGGCGGAATCGGCATGAGTGGGATTGCCGAGGTGTTGCTGAATCTCGGATACAAAGTTTCGGGATCGGATCTGAGAGGTTCTGCAGTCACGCAGCGGCTGGCTGGCCTGGGCGCCGCGGTATTTGAGGGACATTGCGCGGAGAATATTGTTGGAGCGGAAGTGGTGGTGACGAGTTCGGCGATCGCCACGGAGAATCCAGAGGTGCTTGAGGCGCACAAACTGCACGTTCCCGTGATTCAGCGGGCGGAGATGCTGGCGGAGTTGATGCGGTTGAAGTATGGCATCGCCATCGCGGGCATGCACGGGAAGACGACTACGACTTCGATGGTGGCGGCCGTGCTGGCGGGGGGTGGGCTCGATCCCACCGTGGTGGTGGGCGGGCGCGTGGATGCGATGGGTTCGAATGCGCGGTTGGGGAGGTCGCAGTATCTAGTGGCCGAGGCGGATGAGAGCGACCGGTCGTTTCTGAAGCTCTCGCCGATTTTGTCGGTGGTGACCAACATCGACCGCGAGCACATGGATTGCTACCGCAATATGCGGGACGTAAAGAAGACGTTTCTGGAGTTCATGGACCGCGTGCCGTTTTATGGGATGGTGGTGGTGTGCAATGACGATCCGCTGTTGCGGCGGTTGCTGCCGCAGGCGCAGCGGCGCACCGTGACGTATGGCACGAAGCGCGGGTCGGATTTTCTGATCAAGTTGGAAGCGAATCCTGGCGCGGCGAATATCCCTGGCCATGGGCAACCCCTAAGCCGCTTTCGCGTGAGTTATCGCAAGAAAGATCTGGGCGAGTTCACGCTGCATGTGCCGGGAGTACACAACATCCTGAATGCGACGGCGGCGATTGCCGTGGGGGTGGGGCTGGATGTGGGAGTGGAAGCGATCCGCACGGGGCTCGACCAGTTCCGTGGGGTGGACCGGCGGTTCCAGTTGCGCGGGCGAGTTGCGGGCGTGAGTGTAATTGACGATTACGGGCACCATCCTACGGAGATCAGGGCGACGCTAGCGGCGGCGCGGCAATGCGGGTTTGGCAAGGTTCATGTCGTGTTCCAGCCGCACCGGTACACGCGGACGCGCGATCTGATCGAGGAGTTCACCACGGCATTTGGCGACGCGGATTCGCTGTTCGTGCTCGATATTTATGCGGCGAATGAAAAGCCGATCGAGGGCATCAGTGGGGGAGCGCTGGCAGAGAGAATCCGCGAGAAGAGCGGGCGGAACGTTCAGTATGCGAGTTCGTTTGCGGATGCGGCGGATGCAGTTGCTTCCTTCGCGCAAGACGGGGACATGATCCTCACTCTGGGAGCGGGCAGCATTTCGCAGTTGGGGCCGATGATTCTGGAGAAGTTGAAGGAGCGAGAGAGCGGATATTAGGCCGCAGCCAGCGGAATAATCGGTTGAATGTTTCGGTCGGGGCATTTTGTGCATGCAGAAGGCTGTTTACCTTCTTGTCCTGTGGGTACCCTCCCTACTCCCGCGCTATTAAAATCATCATGTTGACGGGAAAATGTTTAGTAATCTCCTGGAATCAACGACCTACGGGCACAATCTTGATAACGCAAGACTTAGCTGCGCTAAGCCAGCGATAGATTGCGATCCCGCACTGCTTCCGCGACGATCATCGTCTGTTCGGGCTGTGTATGACAAGGTTAGATGTCACATGGGCTGGCTCCGTTTGCCGAAGGGGAAGATGTGTTGCGGAGCAAGGACACGATGAGGGAAGCGGGAACTTTGCCGCTACCCTCTCCGTATCTTCCATTGCTAACGGATTGGGATGAGGCTCGTCCAATCTCCCAGATGGAGCGAATGCGATGAAAACTACACAGGCTTGGGGATGGCTGACGGCTGGGGTGCTGGCGCTGGGTTTGAACGGCTTCTATCAGGACGGCGGCGCAGCCTGGGCGCACCGGATTGTTGACCGGCTTGCCGAGCGTTCGGGGACTTTGGTGGAACTGGCTTCGGCACACGTTGACCGATTCGCGGAAAGAGCCAGCCTTATAGCTGCGCGGGACGAAACTGCGTCCTGCCCTTTAGCTACTGCGATGGCGCGGTTTCACACCAAGATGGCTCGGACACAGAGCGGAATGGCGCGATTTGAGGCGATGTCGGCCCGGCAAGAGGCGGCGCTGGCGCGAGTGGAGGCAGACCGGTCGCGGATTGAAGCTCAGGTTGCCCGGGTGCGCTTTGAGCCGGCTGCGTTTAGGGCGGTAATGATTCCTGTTGTTTGTCCGCGGGTGCGCGTGAATATTCCCCGCGTCAATGTTCCGGTGGTGCATGTTGAGATGATGGGTACTGGGCCGATTTAAGGTTTTACATTCTTAAAAGGTGGGCGCGGAGAAACTGCCGCGTCCGTTTTTATTTGTGGATAAAACTTGCCTCAGCGCGGCCCGGGCTTCGCCCAGGCCCGGACAGCCGAGGCGGCTGTCTCTACGTGATTCGTTCCCTCGATTTTCTCGATGATGTCCAATGCGATTCCTGGCTGTGCAAAACTCCAAGATTTGGTCTATCTCAAATCTCAAAATGAAGTTATAGTTTGTAGGCTCAGCGATTCAACAGCGACAACTGACCTGACTGATGGCGCGGAAAAGCAGTTCCATCCTGCAGGAAGAGTTGTACCCACCCAGCGCTGACACAGCGCGCGAGGAGATGGACGACGTGCGTCTGGTGGACCTGGATGTGGACGAGGAATCTCCGTTCCTGCGCGGGCAAAAGCGGGTCTCCGCCCGCCGAAGTTCTCTTCCGAAAAAGACTGCAAACCGATTGCTGTGGGCTGTTGTGGCCGCTGGCGTAGTTTGCGCGGCTGGGTTGGTCGCGGCCGCGCTGTATCGCTATGGCGAGCGCTCGTGGCGATTCCGCGTGGAATCGAGCGATAACATCGAAGTCACGGGCATGCAGAACGTGTCCAAGGCGCAGATCATGGAAGTGATGGGCGCCGACATTGGGCGCAACATCTTTTTCATTCCGCTGGCACAGCAGAAGGCGCAACTGGAGCAGATTCCTTGGGTGGAATCGGCGATTGTGATGCGGTTTGTTCCCAACCGCCTGAAGGTGGAGATTCACGAGCGCACGCCCGTGGCGTTCGCGCGCGTGGGGCCGCGCATGTCAGTGATCGACGCCGGCGGGACGCTGATGGAGTTGACGCCGAAACACAAATATTCCTTCCCCGTGATTTTGGGAATGAATCCAGGTGAACCGCTTTCGACGCGAGCGCCGCGGATGAAGACGTATGCCGAGATGGTGCGCGATCTGGATTCCGGCGGGGCGCGCTATTCGCAGGATCTGAGCGAAGTGGATCTTTCCGATCTGGAAGATGTGAAGGTGCGGGTGAACGATCCGGCGGGCGATGTGCTGGTGCATCTGGGATCGTCGGATTATCTGCGGCGCTACAAAATTTACGTAACTCACGCCCAGGGTTGGCGGCAGCAGTTCCAGAAGCTGGAGTCGGTGGATCTGCGCTACGACAATCAGATCATCGTGAATCCAGACATGCAGCGAACGGCGAACCCGGCGACGTTGAGCCCGGCAGTTGCGAAAGCGGCGGCAGCGGCGGGAGTGAAGCCGGCGGCTCTCATCACTCGCCTGGTTCCGCATGATCGTTCTGTGCCCAAGCCTGCTTTTGAATTAACGGAGAAGAAACTCGATCCGAAGGCTGCGGTGGCCGGAACCAAGAAGGTGGCTGCGAAAACCACGGTCAAGAAGATTGCGGCGAAGACGGGGAGAGCACGGGCAAGCGGGAAGAAGGCAGCGTCAACGGGGAAGCTCCGGACGTCCACAACGACGACGAATGCGGCGGCAAAGAAGACAAGTTCACCGGGAGGCCATGACACTGTGGCATTACAGACGGCGGGTGGGAAGCAGTCTTCATCACCATCACCGAAACCAAAAACAAAATCATCCGGCGGCAGCGGCGGTCAGAAACCGAGTCCGGCGGTTGCCAGGAGTCAGACGAGTCAGGAGCCGAGCGATTGAGGATTCAAGTTCATAGCGGTCCAGAAAAATTTATTGGGGACTAATTAAGAGATGGCGAACCAGCAGGGAAACTTCTTGACGGCGATTGACGTGGGCAGCGCGAAAACGTGCGCGCTGATGGTGGAGGTCAGCGATGGCGGTCTGCGCTATCGCGGGCACGGCGTAGCGGAGTCGCGCGGCTCGCGCAAGGGCGTGATCGTGGAACTGGACAAGGCGATCGCGGCCATTCAGAAGGCGGTGGAGGCGGCCGAGGATGTGGCGGGTGCGGCTGTGGAGCACGCCATCGTAGGCATCGGCGGAGCGCACGTGCGGGGCGTGAACAGCCATGGCGGCATCAGCCTGGGCACGCGTCCGCGGGAGATTGGACGGGACGAGATCAAGCAGGCGGTGGAGCGGGCGCGGGCGATTCCATTGCCGGCGGATCGTGAGGTGCTGCACCTTCTGCCGCAGGAATTCATTCTGGATGATCAGGCGGGCGTGCATGATCCGCTGGGCATGATGGCAGCGCGGCTTGAGGTGCGAGTCCATCTGGTGACGGCGGCGGCGAGCGCGGCGCAGAACGTGATTACAGCAGTAAATCGCGCCGGCGTCCATGTGGATGACACCGTGTTTGAGCCACTGGCAGCGGCCGATTCCGTGTTACGAGCCGACGAACGAGAGTTGGGGGTGTGCCTCGCCGACATCGGAGCCGGATCTACGGAACTGATCGTTTTTCTGCAGGGCGCGGTGGCTTATACGGGAGTGATTCCGGTAGGCGGCGACCACTTCACCAGTGACCTGTCGGTGGGTATGTGCACGCCGTTGGCGGAGGCGGAAAAAATAAAGAAGGTGTACGGCAATGCGATCGTTACGTTGATTCCGGAAGGGAACGAAGTGGAAGTGCCATCGGTAGGCGACCGGGCTTCGCGGTTGCTGCCGCAACGGCTGGTAGCGGAGATTCTTGAACCACGGGCCCGGGAACTGTTTGAGATGATGCGCGAGACCCTACGGCAGAGCGGGATGTTCGATGCTTGTCTGGCGGGGATTGTGCTGAGCGGCGGAGGGTCGCGGCTGCCGGGAATGTTCGATGTAGCCGAGTCCGTGCTGCGGCGTCCGGTGCGGCTGTCCTGGCCTACGCCTCTGGCAAAAATGCCGGCCACGCTGGCCGAGCCGGAGTATGCCACGGTGCTCGGCATGGTGAACTACGGACAACGGGCGAGGGTGGCACGCGGGTTTCAGGGAGATCGATGGGGATCGAGATTGAAAGCGCTGTTGGTGGGGTGAAAACAGTGGTCAGTGACCAGTGGTCAGTAGCCAGTAAAACCAGTGCAGCGGCGAACGGTCTTGATTTTACTGACCACTAGCCACTGACCACTTCTATACCGTCGGTACGCGGTTGAGACGAAACTTAACATCATGGTGGACATAATGAAAAATGACAGCAGCATTCGCATCAGCTTTAACGAAGATCCTCTCAACGATGCCAAGATCAAAGTGATCGGCGTGGGCGGCGGCGGCGGCAACGCGGTCAACCGCATGATCGATGCCGGAGTGGAGGGCATCGAGTTCATCGTCGCCAATACGGACTTGCAGGCGTTGCGCATGTCGCGCGCGCCGGTGAAGCTGCAACTGGGTGTGAAGCTCACGAACGGACTAGGCGCGGGTGCGAATCCGGAGGTGGGCCGCAAGGCGGCGCTCGAAGACTCGGACAAAATCATCGAGGCGCTCGAGGGCGCGGACATGGTGTTCGTGACCACCGGCCTCGGCGGAGGCACGGGCACGGGCGCGGCTCCGATCATTGCGTCGCTGGCCAGCGAGATGGGAGCGCTCACGGTCGCCGTGGTCACCAAGCCATTTTCCTTTGAAGGCAAGCGGCGCATGACGCAGGCCGAAAAGGGCATCGCCGAGCTGATGGAATCGGTGGACACGACCATCGTGATTCCCAACGAAAAGCTGCTGGCGGTGGCGGAGAATGCGGGATTCTTCGAATCGTTCCGCATTGCTGATGACATTCTGCGGCAGGGGGTGCAGGGAATTTCCGACATCATTACGATTCCCGGCATCATCAACCGCGATTTTGCCGACGTGAAAACAATCATGGCGCGCATGGGGTATGCGGTAATGGGTACGGCGACGGCCAGCGGCGCGAATCGCACCATGGAAGCGGCGCAGCGGGCGATTGCGTCTCCGCTACTTGAGGCAGGCGCGATCGACGGAGCGCGAGGAATTCTGATCAACATCACAGGATCGGCTTCGCTGAAGCTGGCCGAGGTGCAGCAGGCTTGCACCATCATCCAGAGTGCGGCGCATGAGGACGCCAATATCATTTTCGGTGCGGTGATGGACGAGAAGATGAAGGATGCGGTGAAGATCACCGTGATCGCTACCGGCTTCCGCGAAGTAAGCCGTTCGCACCAGCGGTCGCAAGAAGTGCATCACTCCTTTGCGGCATCGCATGATGACGCCATGGGTTTCTCGAATATGAATTTTCCCGATCCAGTGGGTCCGGCACAACATACGCCAGATCCTTTTCCCGACCAATTTCGCGAATCGATGTCCGAGCCAATGAGGCAAGAGCGCTCCGCAATGCCGGAGTCCTCGCCGGTGGCGATGGGCCACGGCGGAGGCGAAGTGATCTCGCTGGATGCGATGCGCGGCGCGATGGTGGCGAACTTCGAGCAGGACGACCTGGATGTTCCGGCATTTCTGCGCAAGCGCGGCGAGGTGATGTGAGGGAGGGGGAAGGATGCGGAAGCAGAAAAACTTTGCGCAACAGGCCGTATCTTTTCAGTAACGTAGTAATCGTTACTGTAGACTGTGGAACGAAAGTAATTCCCGTTTAAATGCTTGTTCCATAATGGTTTAGATCGAAATTAGTATTTCTTGCGATAGAAACTTTGTTATTGCCTGAAATGCTCTAACTCCCGTAGTATCAGCGCAGTGGGCGAAGTTATAGGTCACCACTGGGAGCTGGCAGGCTTCGTGCACGGGAATAGATGTGCATCTAGAAGATAATCTGGGATCGACAATCCGGAGCTTTTTAGAGTCCGGAGACGAGGGGAACGAACTGGAGATGTCTAAGTTGGGAACGCGCTATTTTCGTCTGGTGGTAGGGGTGGCAGGGTTGCTTCTTGTGCCGGCAATGTGGGCCGCGCACGTTAGCACGCACGCCCTTACCAGCAAGTCGAAATCCTCGAAGGTGAGTGAAACCCAGCGGACCCGGCGCCGGATGCGGCATTTGGCACACGGTCGCAGCACAGTCAGCCGCAAAAGCGCCAGCGCAACGACTCACAGCGCGATCCTTATTCGGACCTCGACCAGCAACCGTCGGCACACCTATCACGAGCGCTTTTTCATGAGTTCGTTCGCCGAGGGACTTACCGGCGGCGATTTGACCGACGGTGAAGATCCGGTCGTACGTCAGGCGGCCATTGATGCCTTGGGCAATATGAATGGCACGGTGGTGGCGATTGAGCCGACCAGTGGACGTGTGCTGGCGATGGTGAATCAGAAGCTGGCGCTCTCGAGCGGCGCGCAACCTTGTTCGACCATCAAACTTTCCGTAGCGCTGGCCGCGCTGAGCGAGGGCGTGGTCTCGAAAGAAACCGAGGTCGCGCTCGGAGGCCGCAGCCGGATGAATCTCACCGAGGCGCTGGCCCATTCCAACAACGCCTATTTCGAGGCGCTGGGACGCAAACTGGGTTTCGAGAAGGTCGCCTATTATGCTCATGAGTATGGTCTGGGCGAGTTGGCGGGTTACGATATTCCGGGCGAGCAGTTGGGCACTTATCCGGACGAAGTGATTCCGGAAAAGCTTGGCGGCGTAGGCAAAATGTGTTCGTTTGGCGAAGGTGTTTCCATGACGCCGTTGCAGTTGGGCGCCATGGTTTCGGCGATCGCCAATGGCGGCACGCTTTATTACCTGCAGCATCCGACATCGGCGGAAGAAATCGCGAATTTCCAGCCGCGCATCAAGCGGCAACTTGATATCGCGCCGCTGATTCCGGAAATCTCCGAGGGCATGGCTGGAGCGGTGCAATACGGTACGGCGCGCCGGCTTGGGCTCAACTTTAGTGAGGAAGAGATCCTGGGCAAGACTGGAACCTGCTCCCATGCCGGAACTCGTTTCGGTTGGTTTGCCTCCTATGCGAATACCAGCAGTGGACGCGTAGTAGTGGTAGTTTTCCTGCAGGGCGGACGGCCCACGTTCGGCCCCAAAGCGGCAGAGATCGCGGGACGCATGTACCGCAATCTCTACGATCACAATTTCTTCCTCGCCGGCCCCCTAAGGCCAGCGGACACCGCTGCCATTCGGTGAAACGCGCAAGCAGCGCACTATAGTCCCAGGGACGCAATTCCGGCTTCAATTCTCGGTTCTCCACAGAAGAGCCTCTCAGACGAGGCTCTTCTGGTCTTGCTGCGTAACCCTGGTCCTATAACACCTGTAGCAACTCCTTAGCAATTCCTAACCTCGGAAACCGTGAATGCCGCCGATGTATAGGTAGAGGCTCCAGGGGCAGGGGCAAGCCGGGAGAATACTGTCCGCCCGCCCGCTCTCTGAAAGTCTTTCTGTGAAAGATTCGAGCATCGTAGGCAAAAGATGAATTCGATCACCGTAATAAACGGCAGCTACGACTACCGGCTAGTAGTGCTTTCGGTCGTGCTGGCGATGTTCGCCTCGTATGCTGCGTTGGATCTGGCGGGCCGCGTAACTTCTGCGCACAGCCGGGCGCGTGCCATCTGGCTGAGCTGTGGCGCCGTGGCGATGGGCTTGGGGATCTGGTCGATGCATTATGTCGGCATGCTTGCCTTCACCCTGCCGATGCCGGTCTTCTACTATCTTCCCACGGTAGTGTTTTCGCTATTGGCGGCGATCGCTGCCTCCGCAGTGGCGCTGTTCGTGGTCAGCCGTCCGACGATGAGTGTTTGGCGTGGAATCGCAGGCAGTGGGGTTATGGGTAGCGGAATTGCGGCTATGCACTATATCGGCATGGCTGCCATGCGCTGTTCGGCTGTGATCGTATATGACCGCAGAATTGTCGCGCTGTCCATCGTGCTGGCCGTCGCGATCTCTCTGGTCGCTTTGCAACTTGCCTTCCGGGTGCGAGATGAGAAGCAAGTGAGTTGGCGGAAAATCATCAGTGCGCTAGTCATGGGCAGCGCCATTCCACTGATGCACTACACAGGGATGTGGGCCGCTGGCTTTCGCGCTTCCGGAATTGCACCCGATCTCACGCACGCCATCGAAATTTCCACGATTGGCGCGGTCGTCATTAGCACAATCAGTTTTTTCGTGTTGGCTACTGCAGTTGCTTCATCATTCCTCGACAGGTTTCTTGCCCTGAAGACAGGCGATCTCAACACATCGCGGGAACGGGAGCTGTATTTCCACACCATGGCCGAAGCGGTTCCCGAGATCATCTGGACCGCCTGCCCCAATGGTGCGGACGACTACTTCAACCGGAAATGGCTTGATTACACCGGACTGACGCTGGAGCAAAGCCGGGGCGCGAGGTGGACGGTGGTCGTCCACCCCGATGACCTAGCCCCATGTTTGACGAGATGGGAAAACGCGCAGCGCACCGGCGATCCCTACGATGTGGAATACCGGCTGCGAGGGAAAGATGGAACCTTCCGTTGGTTTTTAGGCCGGGGCAATCCCATTCGCGACTCCCAGGGAGAGATCGTGAAATGGTTCGGCACATGCACGGATATCGAAGATCAGAAGCGGAACCAGCAGATTCTGGAAGAGCAGATCCTGGAACGGACCGTGCAACTGGCCGAAACCAACACTCAGTTGCAAAATGAAATGATCGAAAAAGATTTCGCCCGCGATGAACTCGATCGGCAAAACGAGAACATGATGAGGGAGCTTGAAAAACGCTCGCAGCGGGCAACCATGCTGGCCGAGATGGGCGAACTCCTGCAGAGCTGCATCAGTCGAGACGAAGTGTTCGCTGCCGCGCTGGGCTTTGGGCCCAAGATATTTCCTGCTGTTCCTGGCGCAATGGTACTCCTCGATGCTTCGCGGTGCGTGGCTGAAGTGATTGGCTCGTGGGGCACTTGCCAGCTTCCCGTGGCAGTGTTTGAGCCAACCTCCTGCTGGGCCTTGCGTAGGGGGCACCCGCATCTGGTGGTGGCAGGCGATTCCACGGCGCTCTGCGAACACGCGGCGGGCGTGAAGAACACGTATTTATGCACTCCGATCCTGGCGCAGGGTGAAACCCTGGGGATGGTGCATTTCCAGGCTACGGATGAGGCGCCCCAACTGGAAGCCTCAGAGCTCTCGTTCAAGACGACCTTTGCGGGGCAAGTGGGATTGTCTATCGCCAACATAAGACTGCGGGAAGCGCTGCGAACCCAATCGGTTCGGGATGCCCTGACCGGTCTTTATAACCGGCGGTACCTGGAAGAGGTATTGGAGCGTGAGGTCCGGCGTGCGGCGCGTGCTTCGCAGTCCCTTGGAATCCTCATGATCGATCTGGACCATTTCAAAAACTTCAACGATACCTATGGCCACGACGCGGGCGATGCGGTATTGCGCGAAACCGGAGCGTCCCTGACCAAGGGAATTCGGGCGGAAGATTTTGTATGCAGGTTCGGAGGCGAGGAATTTGTCGTTATCCTGCCGACTGCCGACCTGGAAGCTTCGTCTGCGCGAGCCGAGCGCTTGCGATTGAAAATGAAGGAACTGACCGTCCTGCACCATGGCAAGTCGATGGGGATGCTGACAATTTCCGTTGGAGTGGCAGTATTTCCTGAGCATGGCACTTCGCCCAAGGAGTTAATGGCGGCGGCCGACGCCGCACTGTATGGGGCCAAGCGCAACGGGCGCGATCAGGTAGTGCAAGCATCGTTGAAAAGTGTTGAGGAGGTAACGATGCACGGCGCAGGAAAATCGGCTGCCAGTTGGAAGTAGTTCTTCAGAGTTCGATGCCGCAGACCTCGCTCGTTATTCGACCGCATCCAGAAACAAGAACGCCCAGCCGCGCGTCTCAATGAATCGGTCTAAATAGAGTTATTTCTTCCTCTCATCGCGTTCGACGGCTCCGTCTTTGATGTGGACCACGCGGTGAGCATATTCGGCGATGTCATGCTCGTGGGTGACCAGCACAATGGTGTTTCCCTCGCCGTGGAGGCGGTCGAACAGAGCCATGATTTCGTTGCCGGTCTGCGAATCGAGGTTGCCGGTGGGTTCGTCCGCCAGAATGATCGAAGGCCGATTGACCAGAGCGCGGGCGACGGCAACGCGTTGACGCTGGCCGCCAGAGAGTTCATTCGGCTTGTGCGTCATGCGCGATTCCATTCCAACAGCGGTCAATGAAGCCTTGGCGCGTTCGATGCGCTCCGCAGTCGGAATGCCAGCGTAGATCAATGGCAGCTCAACGTTATGCAGGGCAGTGGCGCGGGCCAGCAGATTGAAGGTCTGGAACACGAAGCCGATTTCCTTGTTGCGGATGCGCGCCAGTTCATCATCGTCGAGCTCGCTCACTAGCTGGCTATTGAGCCAGTATTCACCTTTGGTGGGCGTGTCCAGGCAACCGATAAGGTTCATCAGCGTGGACTTGCCCGAACCGGAAGGCCCCATAATGGCAACGTATTCTCCCCGCTCAATCCGCAGGTTGACGCCGCGCAGGGCGTGGACCTGCTGCTCCGAGCCCATGTCGTAAGTCTTCCAAAGATCCACTGCCGCGATCATGCAGGACTGCGGCGGTGCTGAAACGGCGGGCATGTTGATCACTTCTGCGGTAGCCATGTTTTTCTCCTGCTCCGGTGCCAATGGGTTCTCCGTGTTTGATTTCGATTCCGTGGGCCCCGTTTGCTGTCGAGACTATGAAACCCGTGCTTCCGGACTGTTGTTTCGAAACCTAAATCTTCGGCGACTGATTCTACGCAACCTGATTCTTCACAACCTGCTTCTACGCAACCTGAAACGGCTTCTCCGTTGGACGGACGGAGCGCACGAACGTCATGACGCTTCTTCTTCCTTCTTGGGAACCGAGTTATCGATTTTGACGCTGCTGCCAGAACGCAGCGTACGCAAAACCTTGTAACTGCCAGTGATGATCTCTTCCCCTTCGCGCAGGCCATCGACTACCTCGATGTCGGTGGTACCTGTGACGCCGGTGGTAACGGACACGAACTCTGCCTTCTTGTTCCGGATCACGAAGACGCCCTGTATGTCCGCTTTCTCGTCTTTGTCGCTGTTCTTGGATGCAGCTTCTTTCGGTGCCGGTGCGGCGGCATGCACGGAACCGGGCGCGGCTTTCTCCTGCTCCAACTGTGCCTTGCTACGAACCGAGAGCGCCTGAATGGGGATGGTCAGCACGTTGCTGCGGGCGGCCGTGGTGATCTTGGCGGTGGCCGAAAGGCCGGGACGCAGGTCTGGAGGAGGATCGGTCACCGTCACCACTACTTTGAAGTCTTTGGCTTCTTCGCTGGTGGTTGCTTGCTGAGAGGTTGCCACGCCGGTGGAGCGCACGATGGCGTTGTCTCCGATTTCGGAAACCGTGCCGTGGAAGACCTTCTTGGGGATGGCGTCGATGGTCACTTCCGCGGGCTGGCCCAGGTGCACGTTGACGATGTCAGTCTCATCCACCTTCACTTCAGCGGTGATCACGGACATATCGGCCAGCGTAAGCAAGGTGCTGCCCAGCGCATTCTGAATGCCGATGACCACCGATTCGCCTTCCCGCACCGGCAGGTTCGTGACAACTCCATCATAGGGAGCGGCGTAAGTGGTCTTCTGCAGCACATCGGCAACGCGGGTAAGATTGGCTCGGGCCTGCGCCACGTGCCGGTCCGCGGAATCTTTCTGTGCTTTTGCCTGGGCGACACGCGCCTGGGCTTGCACTAGCCCGGAGTCTGCCGTGGCCCACGCGTCCTGGCGGCTGTCGAAATCCGATTTCGCGATCAGCCCGTCCTTAAAGAGATTTTGCGCGCGCTCCCAATCCAGCTTGTTGCGTGCATAGTCGGCCTGGGCGCGCAGCAGGTCGGCGTCGGATGTCTTCAGCGCCGCATTGGCAGCGATCGCATCCGTTTCCGCAGCCTGCACCGCAGCCTGATTGGCGCTCACGTCGGCCGAGGACTGCACATTTTCCAGTTGCGCCAGCAATTGACCCTTCTTTACGTGATCCCCTTCCTTAACGTACAGGTGGGTGATCTTGCCATAAGCATTGGCGCCGATATTGACGTAAGTCTTCGGCTTGATCTCGCCTGACGCGCTCACCACCGACGACAAATCCTGGCGCTGCGCCTTCCCGGTCTGTACCGTGACCACGTTTTTGCCGCTCTGATGGACTGTGATACCGACGATGATGGCTAGCAGGGCCACCACGCCGGCGCCAATTATGATTTTTTTCCAGGGCTTCATCGTCTCCGTCACTGCCGGGACTCGGTTCGACCCAAGCCGCAAGCTCTCCCCGAATTTCGTCTCCCGGACCTAACTTCCCGGGCTCACTTCTTCTCGACTCACTTCCTAAATTCTTGAAGATCCGTAACGGCCGGTTCCGCAAGGGTGACGGGTACACAAGATCGGATACGATCCTTGCGCCAGGAAAGTTCCAACCAGAAATGAAATGCCGAGACCCGATGGGATCCTGAACAGCAGTGCCGTCCGGAACCTGAAATTATAGCTTGCGCGGCGTCCTGGTCGCAGCCCTAAATGGCATTGCTGTATGACATTCCATGCTCCGAGGCGGGCAACTCGGAAATGGCATTCCCGCGTCCAACAAAGAACTGGCTACGGCCATCTGGCCATTCTTTTAATGTGACTTAGCCTTGCTTTCGCCTTACTGGAGGCCTAAAATGGTCGGTCACAGGCTTGTCGTGGCAGGAGTCCCTCTCATGGTTCCAGTTGGTTCACGTTACCTTACATCTCTGGTTCTATTGGCCGTGGCCACGGGTTTTGCCGGTACGGCCAGCGCGCAAAGCGACAAGTCCGCTCCTCCCAGCGCGCCAGCTTCCAGCGCGGCCTCACCCACTGCTGCGGCAGCCGACGCGCAGGGGCAGGCCGCGGATCAGGCCGACCCGCTCAAACGCAATCCTACGGAAAAACAGAAGAAACAACAGAAAAGGTCTCTGAACATCGAACTCAGCAAGACGTACAAGAAGTGGCTGAACGAGGACGTGGCCTATATTATCAGCGACCAGGAACGTGCCGCCTTCAAGCAGCTTTCCAACGACGAAGAGCGTGACAACTTTATCGAAGCCTTCTGGCAGCGCCGCGACCCCACGCCAGACACGGAAGAGAACGAATACAAGGAAGAGCACTACCGGCGCATTGCCTACGCGAACGAGCATTTTGCCGCCGGAATTCCCGGCTGGAAGTCCGATCGCGGCCGCATGTACATCATGTACGGTCCGGCTGACGAAATCGATTCGCATCCCTCGGGCGGAAGCTACGAGCGCCCCATGGAAGAAGGTGGTGGCGAGACTTCAACCTTCCCCTTCGAAACCTGGCGGTACCGCTATATTGAAGGTATCGGGCAGGAAGTTATCATCGAATTCGTCGACACTTGCATGTGCGGCGACTACCACATGACCCTGGACCGTTCGGAGAAGGATGCGCTGAAGTACACGCCCAACGCCGGTCTGACGCTCTACGAGCAAATGGGTATGTCGAGCAAAGCTAGCCGATTTAGCGGCGGGGGCCTCGAGCAACTGGGAGCGGGCCCGATGAGTTCGGACCTGCAGACGAAGGAGTTCGACCGGTTGGAGCAGTATGCCAAGCTGCAGGCGCCGCCGCCCGTCAAATTCAAGGATCTGGAAGAAATCGTCAACACCAAGCTCATTACGAACCTGATGCCCTTCGATGTCCGCACCGATTTTGTGAAGGTCACCGGGGACACCGTGCTGGTGCCGATTACCATACAGATGAAGTATCGCGACATTACATTCGCCAACAAAGACGGAGTACAGCGCGGCACGGTGAATATCTTTGGCCGGGTGACCACGTTAACCGGGCGTGTGGTGCAGACCTTCGAAGACCCGGCTCAAGTGGACGTTCCGGCGGAACTGCTGCCTCGCATGGCGGAGAATTCGTCGGTGTATTGGAAGGCGCTGCCGCTGCGTCCAGGACGTTACAAGATCGAGATCGCGGTGAAAGACGTGAACGGTGACCGCAAAGGCGTCTGGAGCCGCGGCATTGTGGTGCCCGAGTACGCCGATGACAAACTGTCGACCTCCTCGCTCATCGTGGCCGACGTGATGGAGGCGGTGCCTACTAAAGATGTGAGCACTGGCGCCTTCGTGATCGGCCTGAATAAAGTTCGACCGCGCGTGGCTCCAGCGGATGGCAAGCCCGCCCTATTCAAGCGGAGTAAGGACCAGAAAGTGAACTTCTGGATGCAAGTTTATAACTTGGGTATGGACGAGAAGACGCACAAGCCTTCGGCCACATTCGAGTTCGACATCGTCAATATTGCGACCAATAAACCGGTGGTTCAGAAAATGGAATCCACCGCGACGATGGGTAATGTTGGCGAACAGGTAACGCTGCAGAAATCGATTGCCTCGGCTAACTTGCAGCCGGGTACGTATCGGATTGAAATAAAAGTGAACGACAACGTCTCCAAGCAGACTATTGATCCTTCGGCGACGTTTGCTGTAGAGTAACGGCCTAATTGATTCTCCCGGGGGTTGGATTGAAGCTTCGCCAGCTCGGATCTTGGGCAGTCGTCATCGCCTTGTCGCTTCCTGCGTGGGCCGGAGAACGGCCGAGCGCGATCTCGGGATATGTGCGCGACGCCTCGGGCATACCCCAGATGGGCGCGGTTGTGGAAATTATCGGCACTGCGGCGCGCACCTTCACTGTATTCACTGATGGCGCCGGGTTCTACTCCGCTACAGACCTGCTGCCAGGAATCTACACGGTCAAGGTCTCAGCTCCTTCGTTTCTGCCTGCTTTGCGCGACAAGGTCGGCTTGCATCCTGGTACCAGCGTTCACTTGAACGTCACCCTGAATACGCTGCTGAACGCCATGCGAGTGGGTCCCCCGCGCGGGACCACCGATGATGACGATTGGAAGTGGACCTTGCGTTCGGTGGCGAATCGCCCCGTGCTGCGGGTGTTCGACGATCCGGCCTCGAGCGCTGAAAAACAAGATCACGAGTTGAATGGCACGCTCTCTTTCCTGGGCGGTTCTGCTGCCGAGGGCTACGGCAGTGGCTCAGATGCAAGTACGGGCTTTTCCCTGGAACGCTCTGTTTTTTCCGCGTCCCGCGTCGGACTGAGCGGTAACTTGGGATATGGCGATTCTCTCCCCGTCGCCGTTCTGCGGGCGAGTTATTCGCATCGTCTACCTGACGGTTCCGGGCCCGCGATGGCGGTCACCGGCCGCCGATTCGCACCCTCCGATCCGAATCTGCACAATGCCTCGCTGCAGTCGCTGGCGCTTTCCGCGGCAGACGACCTCGCCATTGACGACGTACTGGAGTTGAGATTCGGTAGCGAATTGCAGACCATCCAATTCCTGGGACGTGTAACTGCGTTTCGCCCTTACGGTTCCGTTGACTTGCATCTCTCCCCGAACACGGTCGTGGCATACGACTATGCCACTTCTCTCCCCGAAACGCGCGACGAGAAGGGTTTCGATTCGGCGCCGGCGGACCTCAGCGAAGCCGATCCTCGCGTCAGCGTAGCCAACTTTGTCACCCGCATCGAACGCGCCCACCATCAGGAACTGAACGTCTCCCGGCGCATCGGCAAGACGAATCTGCAAGTCGCGGCATTCAGCGACCGCGTGGACAACACCGCGTTGCTGGGCACTGGCGAAGTCACAGCCGCCAGCGGATTCCTGCTGCCCGATGTCTATTCGGGTACTTTTACCTATACCGGCGACACCCTCAACACGCCCGGTCTGCGAGTTGTACTCCAGAGGCAGCTTTCTTCCGATCTCACCGCCACGCTGGATTATGCCTGCGGCGGCGTGCTTGACCTCGCCAAGCCTGACGTTGAGATTCAGGATGCCCCGCAGTGGATCACCACCCAGCGCCGACAGGCTCTGGCCGCCAAGCTCAGCGGCACCGTGCATCGAACTCATACCCAGTGGATCGCATCCTATCGCTGGGTCAATGGCCAGGCGTTGACTCCGGTGGATATGTTTAACGCCTCGCCGGGACAGAGCGATCCCTTCCTGAATCTCTTCATCCGCCAGCACATCCCAACCTTGGGATTCCTTCCCGCCCACATGGAAATGCTGATCGACCTGCGCAACCTGCTGGCGCAAGGCTATGTGCCAGTCATCGGCCAGGACGGCCAGACCGTCTATCTTGTCCAGTCCGCCCGGTCCGTGCGCGGCGGCGTGGTTATCACGTTCTAGTCAGACTTCCTGTCCAATCAATCCCCGGGGCTCGCTCGCCTTTCCTGCACTGCCGCCCTTAGAACGTCGTGCAAAACGCGCCTTCAGATCCTCGCATGGTTACTTTGGAGTACCTTATTCGTAAAATCTATAGCCTGGATCGGAACTCAATGGTTGACTCTTGGGATCGGGTTTCGATAATGTTCTGAGGGCGGTTGGGGCGCTGCATCTTGTTAGTATGCAAGGAATTGCGTGCCCCTTACGGGGTAGGTCTGGAAAGCCTGTCCTGCCCGCGCCGAAGGTCACTCCCCTAAAAACGATCAGTTTTATAAGGAGATTCTATGAGAGCGCGCATCATCCTGGTGTTTGTGCTTCTGGCCACGATAAGCCTTTCCGCACAGACCTTCCGTGGCACGATTCTCGGCTCAGTAACCGACGCTCAGGGCGCAGTGGTCGCCGGCGCCAAGGTGACCGTGAAGAACGCGGGTACGGGATTGGAGCGCACCACCGAGACCAGCGCCGACGGTAGCTATGCTCTGCCGGAACTGCCGATCGGCACGTACACCGTGACGGTCTCCCAAGCCGGTTTTCGTACCTTTGTGACCACCGGCGTGACCGTGGACGTGGCCAGCGAGCGCCGCGTGGATGCGGCCATGAAGCCGGGCGAGGTATCGACAAAGGTTGAGGTTTCTGCCGATCAGTTGCCACTGGTGGAGACGACTACAAACGACATGGGTGGGGTCCTGACGGCTAAGACCGTCGAAGATCTTCCAGTCAATGGGCGTGACTATACCAAGCTGATTTTCCTGAACCCGGGTGTCGCGGGTTCGCCCGACCAGATTTCTGACTCTCCCGGATCGTACGGTGAGTTCAGCATGAACGGAGCGCGTGGACGCTCAAACAACTACCTGCTCGACGGTACCGATATGAACGACGGCTACCGCAACGATCCGGCCATCAATGAAGCCGGCGTGTTCGGAACGCCATCGGCAATTCTGCCCATCGATTCAATCGCTGAAGTGAATGTGATTTCAAACTTCGAGCCGGAATACGGGCGCAACTCCGGCGCCATCGTCAATATTGTCAGCAAGAGCGGTACGAACCAGTTGCACGGTACTGCCGGCGAGTATTTTCGCAACGATGCGCTCGATGCTCGAAACTACTTCAATTTTTCAGATCAGCCCAAGGCGCTGTTTCACAATAATCAATACGGCGTCTCGTTGGGCGGCCCGATTGTGAAAGACAAGACCTTTTTCTATGCGGATTACGAGGGCCAGCAGGAAGGAGTGGGCGTAGTGACACTGGGTTGCGTGCCCGACCCGGCTCAGATCGCGGAAGACGTATCGCTCAACGGCCCCCCCAACCCTGTGGTCGCGGCTTTGCTCGCACGTAATCCTTGGCCTTCTCCAAATATCCCTAACACCTTCGGAAATCCGTCGCCGGTAGCGGGCGCTGGCGAAGATGCAGGGTGCGGTGGTGTTCCAAATAGCTCCGTCATCTCACCCTCTTACAATAAGCTCACCAGCTTTATCGCCAAGATCGACCACAGCTTCAACCCTAGCAACCTGCTCACTGGCCGATATTTCTTCGGAGACAGCGTGCAGTCCTTCCCTCTGGCTTTGACTGCCCAAGGCGGACAGTTGCCCGGATTCAACACCTTCACTCCCACGCGCGTGCAGCTCGTTTCGATCTCCTACACGCACACGATCGGATCGAATAAGATCAATGAACTGCGCTACGGCTGGAATCGGTTCGCAGAAGGATTTTTCCCGCAGGACCAGAATTTCCAGCCCAGTTCGATCGGCCTGGAGACGGGTAGTGGCCTTGCCGACACAGGACTCCCGATTATCACCGTGGGCGGAGGGACCGGTTTCGCGCAGCTCGGAGCGAGTTCCAGTGATCCCCGGCATCGCGTCGACAGCAACGTTCAAGCCCTCGACAATTTTTCCTGGAAGATCAACAAGCACGACGTCAAGGTGGGGTTCGATTTCCACCGCACCACGATTCAGCAGTATTTCGGCAAGTACTTCCGCGGAAAGCTGGAATTCGACGACCTCACGGATTTACTCGATGGTACGGTGGATGGTGGATTTCAATATTCCGGCGACTCGATTCGTCATACCTTCGAGAACAACTTTGGCCTTTACGCGCAGGACAGTTTTCGCTTCTCGCCGCGGGTGACCGTTAATTACGGTCTGCGTTGGGACTACTACGGCGTCGTGGGTGAGAAAAACCACCTGATGAGCAACATCACGGACCTCGATCCGGTAGGGGACACATTCACCCTTACCCAGGTTGGGCAGCCCGGCCTGAGCAGTTTGTACAACCCCGACAAGAAAGACTTCGCCCCCCGTGTGAGCTTGGCGTGGGACGTAAGCGGCAAGGGAAAAACAGTCGTGCGCAGCGGCTTCGGTATGTTCTTCGACGCGTTCTCCCAGGATATGGTTCTGGGTCACCTGCCGTATCCCCCGTTCTTTGATCCGGGACCAGCGTACAACCCGCTCCCATCGGCGGATCCCATTTATTCCGCAGGGGTCACTGGGAGCCTCGCCGCGAATGCGCCGGTGTTCGGCGACGAGAGCGCCTGCAACTTCGAATGTGATACCTTCGCCTTCGACCGTAATATCAAGACGCCTTACATGGAGAACTATAATCTGAACATCCAGCAGGAAATCAGCAGCCATGCGGTACTGCAGCTCGGCTATGTGGGTTCACAGGGTCACAGGTTGTGGCGCTTCTTCGATATCAGCCAGCCCAGCAATGCTCAGATTAACGCTTTTGACATCAGCAACGCCCAGGCCAGTGTGAACACCGCCAACGGCGCTCCCTGTTACCCATCTGGGGGGCCCGGTTGCATATCATCCTATGGGGTTCCTCGTAACTACGGCGGCAATCCTTATGGCTCCTTCTACATCATGCAGGAAAACTCCAGCGGTCAGTCGAACTACAACTCCTTGCAGGCCAGCTTGCACGTGACCGGCTGGCACGGGATTTCTTCGATCGTGAACTATGTCTGGTCCAGGTCCATGGATAACTCGAGTGACGGGGAAGATTTCGAGCCCAATGCGGCGCAGCCCAATGACAGCACTAACCCGAAGGCTGAATATGGTCCGTCGAACTTCAACATCCCCCAGCGCTTTACCTGGATCTTTAACTACCAGCTGCCGAAGATGGGTGGCAGTTGGCAGCGCCTGAAGAACGGCTGGGGCTTTGGCAGCACCATGACACTGCAAAGCGGCCAGCCTTTCCAGTTCAATTACAATTTTGAGGACGATTACAGCGGCAGCGGAGAAGGCGATGACCGCCCCGACGTGGTCGGACCGATCAAGTACCATACCAACAATCCTGCTGACTTTGTAGACCTGAGCGCCTTCGCGATCCCCTGTACTTTGACTGCAGCTGCGAGCGACCCAACCAGCACGATTTACACTGGTCCCACCGGAACGGCGCAGGACTGCGTCCCCGGTACGCGGCACTTCGGCAATGAGGGACGAGACTCGCAGCATGGCCCCACCTATAAGAATTGGGACTTGGCGATTTATAAGGACACGGCCCTCGGCGAGCGCGTGAAGTTTCAGCTTCGTGCCGACTTCTTTAACATCGTGAACCATCCGAACTTCGCCAACCCGTTTCTGCCCGCCTTCATCGCCGATCCCGGCATCGCCGGTTTTGCCGTCAACGGCAGCGGCCAGGAAGTGGGCGGTGGTGGCTACCCGCTGACTGCCACCGGCGACGTGGGCATCGGCAACCCGTTCCTCGGCGGCGGTGCACCGCGCGGTATTCAGCTCGCGGCTAAGTTCACCTTTTAGTCGTTCTTAATTCAAGCCCCTGCCGCTAGCGGCAGGGGCTTTTGTTTGCTGGGTTTGCTGGCGCTCATATCGAAAGTTGAGACAGGATCTCAGTTATCGGCATTTCGCGGACAAGAGTGTCCGCGCCACACGACCCTGCACTCTCCATCCGTCGTACGACTTCCGTCACTAGGTCACCCGGTTACCCCGATGTTACGCTGCAAGTCGTATTCCCTCCCTCAAAAGCGTCTGTTCCGGAGACCTCGATGCGTCGCTCTATTTGTGTCCTCATTCTTGGCGTGTGCTTTGCCGCGCCGGTTTATGCCCACCACCTCAAGCAGGGTGTCACCACTACGTTGCCGGTGACCACGTCATCGCCTGAGGCTCGCTCGCTGTACGAAAAGGGCATGCAGGACTACGAGAACCTCTACCTGGAGCGCTGCAACGACGACTGGCGCGCGGCTGTTAAGGTGGATCCCAATCTAGCCGTGGCCTGGGCATGGATTGCGTTCAACAGCAGTGATCCCAATGAAGCGAGTGCGGCCCGCGAAAAGGCCAAGGCGCTGGCGCCCAAGCTGACCCCGGGAGAGCAGTTGATGGTCGCCTGGATCGCCAAGGTGCAGGAAGGTGACTTCATCGGCGGCATTTCCGCCATGAATGACCTGATCGAGATGTATCCCAAGGACAAGCATGTGCTCTACCTCGCCGGCAACTGGCTGTTGCTGGAAGATGGCGACGAGCAGGGGCTGAGAATCATGCAAAAAGCACTGGCCCTCGATAAGAATTTTCCCGCTGCGCTGAACGATCTGGCCTACATGTACGCCCGCAGCCGGCAATTCGACAAGGCCTTCGCGGCCATGGATCGCTACGTTGCACTGCTGCCCAAGGAACCGAATCCTCAGGATTCCTACGGCGAACTGCTGCGCATGTCGGGAAACTTCGAGGGATCGCTGCAGCACTACCGCGCCGCATTGAAGATCGATCCGGACTTTGTCACTTCTCAGGTTGGCCTGGGAGATACCTATGCCCTGATGGGAAACCAGGAGCAGGCGCGAATTGAATACGATAAGGCCATCCGCTTTGCCCACAATGAGGCAGACCGGCTGGCTTACAGCATGCAGAAGGCGATGACCCTGGTGCGTGACGGCAAGTTTGCCGATGCGGACAAGCTCTTCCAGGAGATTGCCGAGACGGCGCATGCCAAAGAACAGGACCTGCAGGAAGCGCAGGCCTATCGGCACCTGGCCGAGTACCAGACCGACGACAATGCCGCGCTGAAATATCTGCAGAGCGCGCAAGAGTCGCTGGGACATCGTACGATTTCCAAGGGCGATAAAGATGAGGAACTGTCGCGCATTCTGCGCAACCGTATGGTGCGCGCCGCGCATGCGGGCAATCCGGCATTGGCCGACCAATCGCTAAAGCAGCTCGAAGCCATGGCGTCCGGCAGCCGCAACCGCGTGATTCAAGGCTCGTACAACGGCGCGGCTGGAACTCAGTTGATGGATCAGAAGAAGTTCGACGAAGCTATCACCTATCTGGAAGAGGACCAGGACAATCCCTTCACCATGGAACTTCTGGTGCAGGCCTACTATCAAACGAATCAGTCCGACAAGCTGCACGAGGCTGAGGCCAAGCTGCGAAGCACGAATGTTCCCACCATGGAACAAGCCCTCGTGGTACCCGCCGCGCGCCTGCGCCGTCCGGAAATCTAGGAAGGTTTTGCCTCATCCATGCAAAAGTTGATCTATACTGGCACACTCCGGACGGGCAGTTTCTGGCCGCTGGAGCGAAGGGCTTTGCAGGCACTGGTTGCTGGATTCACATAAATGAACTCTAAGATTGACCGACGTTCTCGCCAGAGAGTCGTTACCCGGCTGCCGGTGCGCGTCCGCAGCGCCGCAGGAAATGGGGAGCTGAGCGCCCAGACTCGGGATGTCAGCACGAATGGCGTATTCCTCTATACCGAGGCTCGCATGGCAGAGGGCTCGGATGTGGAACTGATCCTCATCCTCCCGCCCGAGTTGACCTCCGGTGAGAAGTGCTGGGTGTGTTGTCATGCCCGCGTATTGCGTGTGGAACAGGGCCCCGGCAAGGATTTCGGAGTCGCTGCCGAGATCCGGAGGATGGACATCCTGCCAGAGATCCGCGGTTAGTCCTTCCAACGCCTCCTCCGCTGTTTTTCTTGTACTGCACTAATCTTGGTGCAACCCTCGAGCTTCAAGAGCTCGGCCAGACTCCCGAAAAAAGCTCCCGAGGCCAGCGAAATATCCCTGTCTCAAGCAAAATGCCTGGCAACAACGACCAGGCAGAATGGTCTGAGTCGGAGGGGGTCCGTTGAATCTTTGAAGAAAATGCTTCCATAGCACTGACCTTAGTGCAATAATTGCGGCCCTAGAATTGCTCTGGCCAAACTCAGTAGTCAGGTGGGCCTAGTTATGTGGATTGAAAAACTGGCGGACGGTGTGGTGCAGGTGCAGACACCCATCGGCCCGCGCTATGTGATGCCATCTTTTCTTCAGCGCGTTTATTTTCTCTGGATGTTTCGTCACTTTCCCATTCTCCCTCACGCAGTGCTCAGCAACTGGCAACAACGGTTGATCGACCGGTTATGTTCCGAGCAAAGGTTCGTCTCCATGGCCTACGCGGATGGAATGGAAGACGCTCCTGTGATTGGCACGGTGGAAAGGCGCCCGAAGATGGGGCGGGAGTCGTTGCCGCCGCGTCGTCCGTCGGTGAGCGAAAGTTCCAGCGGACTGGCTGCGGAGGTCCGGCAGCGCTCGTAGACCGCTGCTCACAAACTGAGCCACCAACTGCTGAACCTCAGCTCGTTTACGTCGCTTGGGCTCTAACAACTCTGTTTTTGCGGTCATCCTGATACTGCAACACAGACCCAACCTGTCGAACAGGTGGGCTGGTCAGACGCTTACGGCTTGTGGCCCATCAGCACGCATGCTCAGCGCCTCGTGGTGCCGTTCCTGAGCAGACAAGAAAACAGGGAGGGCAAAGGTGCCCTCCCTGGCAAAGAATTCCAGCAAATTCTGGAACTCGCGAATAATCTGGAGCACATACTCGGGGACGACTCCTGTTATCGGCCGAATTGGCCGAGTCCGGATCTCCGCAAAAGCTGATTGCCAACATTCGCCGGTAAACTGACTTTCGGGAGTGTGCTTGCGACGTCTGCAACCGACTGGCCTACACTTGCGTTTACAGGGGTTGCCACAAAGGCGTGGACTTCGGTCGCATGCGGCCCGGTTTGTACGACTGCCATGCCTGAGATTTGTCCGCTATCGTTGATCTGGTTCGCCATGGTTGCGTAGAGGTTCGAACTTGCGGGAAACAGCGTGTTAATGTCGATCATCACGCCGTTCTGCCAGAGGAAGGCATGGGACCAGTTGCCAGCGGAGTCTATTGTGCTTCCTACCGCCTGGCCCTGGTTGTTGATGCCTTCACCCAAGTAGGCAACATCCCCCGGCAGAGTACCGAGGTTGGTGATTGCTTTGCCCTGCCAAATAGTGGCGTACTGTACGCCGTCAGCGCCAAAGGCTACGCCAACAATCTCGCCGTGGTCGTTAATACCAAAGCCGAAGCTGTCGCCCGGAACTCCGAAGTCATCGAGCGGGGTGGCGGTGCCGTCTTTTTCCCACCGTACGGCGTGATTCGCTGACGTGCAGGTTCCCGAATAGCCTGTAGCCTGGCCTTGATTGTTGATACCGTATGCGACCCCATCCGGGTCGGTACCTACCGTAGAAAGAAGGCGAACGGTGTCTTTTTCCCACAAAACCGGCAGGTCGATCCGATTGTTACGTACGGTGGTCGGGCAGGTGGAATCTAGGAGGCCGTTTTCCGAATATCCTGCGGTTTCTCCGTTGTTATTGATAGCGCTGGCCTGGCTGTTATTTCCGCCCTCGAGCGGCGCGAGGCCGTACATGCGGCCGTTACGCCAGAGAAACGCGTGACACGTAAGTCCTGTGCCGAAGAGGCAAACGTCCTCTCCGTTCGGGTCTGGGACAGCCGTTTCGGAGTAACCCACTGCCTCGCCTTGCTCGTTGATCCCGCCATAGTTCGTCCAACTGTTCTTTCCTCCGAGCGTGCCGAGGTCGAAATTGATTCCGTCTATGTTCATTCCTACGCGTCCGTTTAGAAGTATGCCGGACGTACTGTTCTCCGTCCCCGCTGCCAGGTTCCCCTCCATGATCTCAGTCCACCCGCGATTATTGAGGCCCATGGCACAACCTAAATTATGATTCGGCAGAACACCCAAATCGGTAACTTTGTAGCTCTCTTGAGCGACTGCATTGCTGAAGCAAGCCAGAACAATCGTCGTAACCCACAGTATCCAGAAATTCCGCAACGGTCTTAGTTCGCTCATATCTTCTCCTTTTAGTCCGATTAAAGTCTCCGTGCCGAGATGAATGGCGATTCACGCCGCGTGCCTCGGTGCGGTCGAATAGTAGAGGCTGCGCCTCTTAATTCAGGGCCAGATTGTGCAGGCCGATGGCCACATGCGGGGGCAAATCAGGCAAATGACGTGAGCTTGCTGAATTCGGGTACGACGCTAACCAAAAAGAGGGGACGAGACGGCGGATTTTCCCAAGAGAAGACAGTGCGTCATGCGTCGATTTATATGGGTATCAGTAGAAATACCTTGATCGCGCTATGAGGTCTCGTAGTGAACAGGATCCAGGAGCAAATATGGTGCGGGCTATCTATCTGACGGTTGCATCAATCATACCGACTGGTATGTATGGTATGGGTAACTGGCATGCTGCGGAGGGGTGCTGCGAGGATTCATTGCTGGCGAAAACTGTCAGTTGCCGCGACGGTGGCCTGACCTCCGGCCACAAATTACCCCGGGTTTCGAGCGATCATGGTCACTGGCATGCATGTTACGGCGGCCCAAGTCAAAAACAAGATCAGTCGGGCCCTCAGCCGGGGAGGTCCCGCCGTCCGATCCAGAATTCCGCGAGAGACTTGAGATTCTTCCGGTAGGTGCGGGTGACCGTGTATTCCCTTCCTCCTGTGATTCGAAGGCTACATGATCCGGTCAAGTACGGCTGAATTTCTTCCACAAACGAGGTATTCACCAGCACGGAGCGGTGGATTCGAATGAATCCGTATGGTTTGAGCTTTTCCGCCACCTCTGAGAGCGACTCCCTTAGAAGATGGGATTCCGACTTGCGCTGCAGCAATACGTAGTTGCCTTCAGCCTGGACTACGATTACATCGCGAGGGTCGAGAAAGAGAATCCTTCCCTTAGTTCTGATTGCCATCCTCGTGTACAGCGGACGAGAGGATAGTCTCCGCAATTGCGGCAAGGCTTCGATCAATTTTACGGCGCGCTCGCCCTCCGTTCTCCGAGAGGCGCGGTCCAAGGCTCCGTTGATCTGTTCGGTCGAAAAAGGCTTTAGCGCATAGTCTACGGTGCACTTTTCGAAGGCTGCGACCGCGTGTTCAACGTGTGCCGTTACAAACACGATAGACGGCAACGGAAGGTTTCGTTCCCTAAGCTGGTCTACTAGTTCAGTGCCCGATAGGCCCAGCATATTAATGTCGAGAAGCAAAACATCGTAGGAGTCCGCAGCCAATTTCTCGAGCGCTTCGCTCGCATCGTTGGCCGAATCGAAATGTTCCACGTCGCTCCTTGCCGACAGAATATTTGCCAAAGCCGTTTGGGCCAAGGGCTCATCATCCACGATCAACACGCGCATGGCTTCCTCATCTATCTCTGTTCCGTCCGGTGTACACGGCTTGCCTGACCGCTCCGGACCCGACCCTAAGAGCCAGGCAAATCTGCGCCCCAACCGAGCCGTCCATGAGCGACGATGTGCACGCCCTGTTCCATTTTCGTATCAGGGCACAATTTCGGCTTATTTCTGATCAACCTTTGCAAAGAACTTCTGTATATCGTCAAGCAAGAGATCGGGCTGTTCCAGAGCCGCAAAGTGTCCGCCCTTCGGCATTTCAGTTTTTTGTACTACGTTATATGTTTTAGTAATCCAGCGAAACGGAGGGACAGCTACCTCCTTCGGAAAATCCGCGTATGCTACGGGAGTCTCCAGGCGTGGCGTCGGCACCATTTCCTCTCCGGTGAGCCGGTGCTCACGATAGATCCGCATGGCGGAGCCAACCGTACCGGTCACCCAATAGAGCGTGACATCGGTCAGAAATGTGTCGCGGTCCACCGCCGTAAGAAAATCGCCGTTGTTGTCCGTAAGCAGTTGAAATTTACCTATCATCCAGGCCAACCACCCAACCGGAGAGTCCGTCAGGGCATAGGCAAGAGTCTGCGGTTCAGCGGCCTGGAGGAAAAAAAAACTGCTCTCTTCTCGGTCAAAGTACGAAAACCGTTTCCGCTCCGAATCGCTCATTTTCGCGACTGCCTCCGGGTTCGGCGGGTCCACGGTAAGAAGGTTCAAGTGAAGCCCGATTACGTGCGCGGGCGCTTGGTAAGCCATGTCGCGGGCTATTAACGAACCCCAGTCGCCGCCCTGGATACCGTACCTGGAATAGCCCAAACGATCCATTAAAACGACCAGGGCCTTCGCCATACGCTGGGGGCCCCAGCCCCGAGTTGTAGTGGGTCCGGAGAATCCAAAGCCAGGAAGCGAAGGAACGATGACGTCGAATGCCGGGCTATTGCTGTCCTTAGGATGGGTAAGAGGCTCGATCAGTGCGAGAAATTCAACAATCGAACCCGGCCAGCCGTGAATCAACAACAAGGGTATTGCGTCGGGGCAGGGCGAGCGCTGATGGATAAAATAAATCTGCTGTCCATCAATTTCTGTCGTGAACTGGTCAAAGCGGTTGATCTTGGCTTCTTGCGCGCGCCAGTCGTAGCCGTTCTGCCAATAATCCGCGAGTTCCCGGACCTTCTTGATGTCGGCGCCGTACTCCCAGGTCGTGCCCGGAAGTTGATCGGGCCATTTGGTTTCCGCCAAACGGCGCCTAAGATCAATGAGAACGCGGTCCGGGACATGCATTCTGAACGGTCGAATTGTGGCAGGATCCGGCTTCGCCGGCTGTTGCGTTTGTCCCAGTGCAATTGCGGAGAGTAAAAGCAACGCGGCCAGCAAAAGCCTCCCGCACTGCGAGACTGTTCTTTCCGCCCTCTCGAACCCAGTTTTCATGATGCTCTCACACTCCAGTGTTGACCGAACTGATGAAGACCGAACTGATGAGAGAAAACTCGGGCACGACATTCCGCATTTCTCTCCATGCGGCGTCCTACATTGGGGCCGCCGTTCCATCCGACCACACGCCAGTGCCCATCAGGAACATATCGATCGGTTCCGGATTGCCTTTGTACGATGGAGCTAGTAAGAGCGGAGATCCCGGGAACGGTTCCGACAGTCCATTTGAGGAGTCCACAACATTTGCGCCCCATACCGTACCGAGCGGCGTGTAGAACATAAGATGCGCCATGTTGTGCCCGCCCTTATCAGTTAGGTACGCATCCTTGGACATCATGTAGCTCATCGCGCCAGCTTCGAGCTCCGGCAGTTCCTTTTTCTCAATCGCGGCCTTAACACTCTCCTTGACTTCTTCTTTCGATTTTCCAGACAAGACTAACTTCGTCCTCATCAACGTGAGTGGCAGCACCGTTCGAGCAGCGGGTGGATTTAAGCAAATCGGACTGCGATTCTTAGGGTTCCAAAACTCGGGGCTGTCGAATGAACTCATCCACGCGCGTTCCACGATGCAGACAAAGCCGTTCTTGCCTTCGACCGCCGTTTCATAGCCGTGCGGCCCGAGGACCATAACTTTCGCATCGCGGGAGATGGACGGCGGAGCCGCGGTCCGTCCCAGAGCAATCTCAGCGTTTCGATCCGCTATCAGATACTGGTCAAGCGGGGCCATGATGGGATATGGAGTTTTGGTGTCCTGTGCTTGCGCTTGCCGGGCCGCCCCTAGAGCGACAACCAGCACCGAGGTAGACAATGCGATCTTAGTTGCTATCTTCCCATTCATTGATTCCTCAGAAGATGCAGATTTAGCTATAGAACACCGACTAGTTCGTATGTATTTACGAGCGTATCGTGCAATGAGTTCAGCCTCGCGGTGCCGGACCCGGACTGAGCAGCAGGACTATTCTCCTAGTCATAATCGCAATCCTCGATTGGTTCATCACGCCCAGTACCTGGATCAGCCGGCTCATGGATTATTTCTGCCCACTGCTTACTGCCGATGGGAAGCTCGATTGTGCGCCAAAATAACACTCGATAGATTCCAACTTCCCGTTCTTGATTCGGAGATACTCCACGTTCCGGAGCGATTTACCGTTCGTGGTGTGGCAGAGATACTTCACAAAAGCATCCTCCGGACCAGTGGTCATCCGCTCCAGATCAAAGTGTCCAATGAAATTAATCTGTGTGTCCCAGCATTGCGTTTTGAAAGTACTCTTGCTGATGTGGTCGTCGCCGGCCGCGCTCGTAAAGGTGAAGTTGTCGGCGAGCAGGGCATTGAACGTGTCCAAATCTTTGTTTTCCCACGCCGCGTACCACTTACGAATGATCTCTTCGTTCGTTAAGTTCTGCCCTCCCAATGCGCCGGCACTTGCCAATTCTGGCAGGCTCACGGCGCCAGCCAGCGCGCAGACTCCCGTTGCGAGCAGGTTCCTGCGTGACACTGTCCTGCTTGTCATTGTTCGTTCTCCTCTTCTTCACGTAGTTTGAAACAGCCCGATTGATTTCGGCTAAATTCGGTGCCGCAGTCGATGTAAAACCCATATAATACGAACCGGTTGGTATGTACAAATGTTCAATCTGCTCCTAAAGCGATGCTATTAGCCCCTCTTGTGGTTGCCCGGCGTGCGCAGGGATCGCAGCCAGTGCACGATGTTTCTGATCCCCGCTTTCATCACTTTCGGATTCTGAGCATTCTTTGCCAGCGACCCATAGCCTTCGACCATCGCGATCAGTAAGCCGGCGGCGTCAGCGGGTTCCACGTCCCGGCGAACGCTTCCGTGGGTCTGGCCCTCCCGCAAAACGGAGGAAACGGCCTCGCGCCAGTCATCGAAGATTATCGCCAGCCGTTTCCGGAATCCCGCGTCCAGAGGAGACATCTCCTGCGCCAGATTGTTCAGCTGGCAGCCGCCACGCACATCCTCGGGCTGAACGGGTATGCGTTGAACAGCGCCGATCAGAGCGTCGATAGGGTCCTTGACGTTCTGCAGAGGCCGCACCCATTTGCCGTGGACGTCGGGGGCGATAACCTCTTCGACGACGGCGTATCCTAAAGCTTCCTTGCCTTTGAAGTGGTAGTACAGCGCTCCCTTAGTGACGCCAGCCGAGGCCAGAATTGTGTCCAGGCTGGCACTCTGGAAACCCGTTCTGTAGACCTCGCGGGATGCCGCCTGCAGCAAGCGCTCCCGCGTGCGCTCTGGATCGCGCCGCGCAACCCGGCTGGGTCTCCGTCTCTTCCTAGCAATTAACATACCAACCAGTATGCATGTTATTACGGCAATTGTCGATGCAAATGCTCTTCCAGCTTCCCGAATCCCATAGCATCTCCGGCGATCTCTACTGATATCCGCACGAATTGATCAGTGAGCTTGTTTTACTTTGTTTCTATAATTGGTCGATTTGTCACTCTAATTCCGCAAACACGTACCTGAGCAGTGTAACCTCACGTATTTCCCTCCAAAGACGGCCCTCGGCTTGCCTTGTTCCACATCAGCACTCTACGCGGATGCACCCGCAACGTTTGTCGGCCAGTGACCAGCGGTTGCAGGAGCGGTGGGAGCATTCTGCCGGAAATTAATTGCGGTCAAATCCAGTGTGATGGAGGAAGTAATGAGTTTTAAGCAGAAATCTCAGCCCATGTTTAGTTCCCCTCGCCTCAGCGCACGATTTACGCTGCTGGCGCTGGTTGCGTTATCCGCGCTGCTGTTGTGTTCTGTGGCATTCGCCCAGACCTCAGTATCAAACGGCAGCATTTCTGGCACGGTGACTGACGCCAGCGGCGCTGTCGTGCCCAACGCCAAAGTCACCATGACCGGCCCCACTGGGCAAACCGTCCATGCCACCACCAGCGGTGCTGGAACGTATTCTTCTGGCGCACTGGTTCCGGGCACGTATTCCGTGCGCGCGGAAGCCAAGGGCTTCAAGACGACGCAACTGTCGGTGGACGTTCAGGTGAACAACACCGCCAACGGCAGCATTAAGCTTGAAGTCGGCCAGGAAAGCACGGTAGTTGAAGTGCAGGCCAGTGAAGTTGGCGTGAACACGGAACAGGCCGAAGTGCAAGGCGTCCTCACTGCGTCGCAAATTTCAAACCTGCCCGTAAACGGCCGCAACTTCCTTGATCTCGCGCAGCTTGAACCCGGCGTGCAGATTCAGGACGGGGCGAACTTTGATCCGACCAAAGTTGGCTACTCTTCGATCTCGTTCGGCGGCCGTTTTGGCCGCACTGCCCGCATCAGCGTCGACGGCGTGGACGTCAGTGACGAGACCGTCGGCACCACGACCGAAGACATTCCGGCGAGCTCGATTCAGGAATTCTCGCTGGCACAGTCCAGTCTGGATCTCTCGAACGATCTGACTTCCTCCGGCGCGGTGAACGTGACCACCAAGTCGGGCACCAACGCCTTCCACGGCGAGGCCTTCGGCTTCTTCCGCGACAGTGCTGTCGGCGCCGCTAACCTGCCTTCACCGGTCGACCCACTGACCGGCCAGCGGATCGCAACCCCCTGGCAGCGCAATCAGGAAGGCGCCGACATTGGCGGACCGATCATGAAGGACAAGCTGTTCTTCTTCCTGGACGGCGAGCGCACCCTGCAGCACGAGGCTGCACCGGTTCTCCAAGCGGCTCCGTACCAGGCTTATTCGGGGACGTTTCAATCTCCCTTCAAAGAAGATGAGTTGACCGGCCGCCTGGACTACTCCCTGACCAAGACCGCGCGTCTTTTCGGCCGTTTCAACTACTTCCAGAATTCAGCCGACGCCACGTTCTTCTCGAGCAGTTTCTCTGTCTACAACAACAAAGACTACACGCGAAATGAAGTCGTAGGCCTGGATTTCAACACCGGCAGCTTTACCCATACCATTCGCTTTTCATATTTGAAGTTCCAGAACCAGATTGTCGATGCCGTGACGGGGTCTAACCTGCCACTGGCCAATCTCGGGGTCAATATCTTCATCGGAAGCTTCAGCACGGGCCCGAACGAGCTCGCGCCCCAGAGCACTCCGCAAAGCGACCATCAGATCAAGTATGACGGCAGCAAGATCATGGGCAAGCACATTCTGCGTTACGGTTTTGGCTTCAACCATATTCAGGGTGGCGGCTTTGCCAGCTTCTTTGGCACCGCTCCGCAGATCAGTGGCACCACCCCTCCCCCCGACGGCAACCCGCTAGATGACCACATAAGTCAGGTGCTCGCATCGAATGGTCAAGGCTTCTCCACTACTGAACCTGCCTTGGGATTCCCCGCGGGCGGCCTGGGCCCAGACAATCGCTTGTCCTTTTATTTCGGCGACAGCTGGAAGGTGCGGTCGAATCTGACCGTTGCCCTCGGCTTGCGTTGGGAACGCGACACAGGCCGGACGGACAGCGACCTTCCCGCTATTGCTCCCATCAACCAGTACTTCCCCGGACATGGAAACGCGGTGAGAAATCCCAATCGCAACTTCGCCCCGCAATTGGGCGTTGCCTGGGATCCGAAAGGTGACGGCAAGACCGTGGTTCGTGGCGGCATCGGCTTGTACTACGAGAACGTCATCTTCAACAACGTTCTCTTTGACCGGCCCTCGCGTTTACCAAATGGTGCATTCCTTCAGGTTGTGGAACCTTGCTCCAATGGCACAGGAGTAATAGGGCCGGATCCAGCGCAACTCGCTTTAGGTGAAACTACGGCAACTGCCTGCTCCGATACCATCGGCAATGCGGCCTCGACCATAGTGGCCTTCGAGAATACGTTCAAAGCCAACACGCCGTTCAGCCTGACGAACCCCAATGCCGCCTACATCGGCAACTACTTGACGCCCGGCAACCAACTCTTTGGCGCGAACGTAAACGCATACGACAATAGCCAGGGCCTGTTCGATTCCAACTATGTCAGCCCGCGCGCGGTACAGATGAATCTCGGCATCCAGCGCGAAATCCGTCACGGAATGGTGCTCAGCGCGGATTTGCTGCGGAACGTCGAGACCCACCCCCTGCTCGCGGTTGATCTCAACCATGCTGGGGACATCTCCAACTTTAACTCTGCCAATGCCGCAGCCGCGATCTCCGCAACTGAGACCGTTTTCGGACACCCTGGGGACCTTCAGTCGACCATCAATGCGGGAGCCAAGATCGGCGATTTCGTCGGGAATGGGATGGGAAGCCCTCTGGATGCGGGTGGGGCTTGCGCTTGCGCCTTCACCGGCACCAATCCAGCGCTAGGTCAGTTTTATATGGAGGAGCCCATCAGCCGTTCGGTCTACAACGCTCTGCAGATGAAGTTGACGCAGAACGTGGTGAACCCGGCTCCCGGTCTGAAGGCGGCAAACTTCCAAGTCGCCTACTCGCTGTCGAAATTTGTAAATCCCGAGGCCTTCCAAGGCCCCCCACCCCCGGGGAACCCGGCGGCTCAAAATGATCAGGATTTCGTCCTGACCGCGGCGGACAACAATCAGCCGTTGCGATTCATGGGGCCGTCACTCCTCGACCGCACCCACCAGATCTCCTTCGGCGGAAGCTTCGATGTACCCCATGGTTTCCGTTTTGGAATCATCTCTCACTTCTATAGCCCACTGTCCAGCCCGGTGATAATCGGTCAGAATTTTACTCCGGGGCAAATCTACCAGACCGACTTCACCGGAAGTGGGATTTTTAACCAACCCATGCCCGGCACCAGCAACGGCTCGTTCATGCGCCAGTTTGGCGTGACTGGAATGAACAACGCAATCAACGGCTACAACGCGACCTACGGAAATGAGCCAACCCCGGCCGGCCAGAAGCTGGTCACCGCTGGCTTGTTTAGCGTCGCGCAGCTGCAACAGATTGGCGCCGTGGCTCCGATAGTGGCGCAGGCCCCACCCAACCAGTTGACTTACCCATGGACTAGAGCCTTGGATTTCAAAGCCAGCTGGGCTCTTCAATTCGATGAGCGGTTCACCATCGAACCGAGTATTGGCTTCTACAACGTGGCCAACTTCTCCAACTTCAACCAGCCTCCGGGCGTGATGACCGGCTGGCTTACCCAAGGCAGTGGTTCGATCAACAGTATTGTTGCTGGAAGCACGAGCGCTCAATCCTACCGTGTCGGGAATGGAACGGGCGTATTCGGTCTGGGTTCACCTCGAGTGCTTGAGTTTGGTTTGCATCTGAGCTTCTAGAACCTGCTTCACTGCATTTCGGGCCACCAGTGAACGCTGGTGGCCCGTTTTGTTTGGGGCGGCGTTGAGGCGTCCTGATGGACGAAATGATTCAAAACTCGCCTCTTACCAACAGCTTCACAATCAGCCCGGTTGCGGGGACGCCTGTCGCACCCAAGGGTGCAACGCCATTCGGCCAGTTGCCTGCTACGTACCGGGCGCCGGCGTGGAGAGCAGGCAGGTGCAGGTTCACGGAAGGATCACCTTCTAGCAAAGATGGGATCAAGGTTCATGAGCTGCAATGGGCCATGACAGTTCGACGCAGAATTCTTTAGCCACGGTCGATAAGTTCGGCTTCGACCGTGGCCTCTTCTCCGTCGGATAGTCTGAACGATTACACTAGGAGGCTTGGTGCTGGTTGGTCCCGAGCGCGCCTCAGGAGAATCTTTTTCTCTTGACAAAGACTTACACGGATGTCGGCAAACAGGAAACGGTCGTCGGCAAATATTGCAATCACACGCCCCTGCATCGGCAGAGCATGATTCTGGAAAGGGACCTCGGCTTCGAAATCAGCCGCGCAACACTGGACGCCTGAGTCCTCAAAGTCGGCGAGTTGCTGTGTTGACTTCCCTTAGTGAAAATCGCCGCGTTCTCAACTCACTTCCTCATTTGCTTTTCGAACGCTGCGTTCTTTAGAAAGTGTGCCTGAAGAGTGCGCCCGGAAAGTGTGCCCGGAAAGCGCGCCGCCAGATAACCCGCTCCTTCAAAGCATCGTTCTGATCGCGGCCACGGGTGTTGGCCATGACCGTATGTGCGGGAAATGCTACAATCACAAATTGTCCGCCGGTAGCACTTCCCACCGTGGGCGCGTAGCTCAATTGGCAGAGCAACTGACTCTTAATCAGTAGGTTGAAGGTTCGATTCCTTCCGCGCTCACCATCTTTTCAATCACTTACCGGAGTTGATGTTTCGGGTGTGCCGTAAAGTGTGCCGTAACTCAATCCGGCTACGCCCGTTTCTCTACTGTTGTGTCTTGATCGAGCGCAGCGCGCACGATCTCTAGTTCGGGATGTTGATACTGCATCGCAGTCTTCA
>Ga0182015_10000350_pt1 | contig 66040 bp, 52 predicted proteins | sample 712P3MmetaG_FD_120478 | JGI IMG/M metagenome (GOLD analysis project Ga0182015, IMG submission 120478) | Permafrost microbial communities from Stordalen Mire, Sweden - 712P3M metaG | ecosystem: Environmental > Terrestrial > Soil > Wetlands > Permafrost | place: Sweden: Stordalen | collected...
GCGATCGCGAGGGTACTGTCTGGAAATGATTGCTGCGGACTTTGTGGCTGGGGCACCGCTAGAAATCGCGAATCCGAGGTCATGGCTCACGGCGCTGGGTCGGCTCTACTTTATGCTTCCCGATCCGCAGAAGACGGAATTTCTCCAGAAGATAGAAGGGCCACAATGAAATCCTTGCAGTCGCGGAGATGACGGCTGAATCCTGCAGCATATCGTCGAATTTGCACGCAAGTACTTGAACGTGACGGCTGGCGATGCCAGCATTGCGGCTCATCGCAGCATCTTCAGGTTCACCACATCTGCTTCCGCAGTCGGCTCGGCGACGATACTCGTGAAAATCTGATTGCGCTGTGCGTCGACTGCCATCAACAGGTTCATCGAGCCGGAAAGCTAGAACTTGTACGACCGCCAATCCGCCAGTTTCCTGATTGATTGAGAAGGTTGGTTCCCCTTCGTCGACTCATATCGAACGTTTTGTATCTATGTAACAATCGCAGATGAGATCACCCGGTTATGCCAACGCGTCGTGCCCGACGTCTATTGGTATTATTATTTCGCGGAGCTGTTGCGTGTGGGGAAGCCGAGCCAATCCATGCCTCGTTGGAATCGATATGATCGGCATTGGCGCTGGCCCAAGCCTTCATTTGACCGCCGCACTGCCTGACTACTGCTAACGATGATAATGCAGTGAGATTTTGTAGTATTGTCCAGCCCGAGTGAATCGCTTCGACCGAAATTCTCATGACATTTAACGAGCAGGCCTGGCGGGAATGGTCCTTGGCTGAACGCGAGCGGCAGTATTCGCCGAGTACTTGCGTGCCGGCGGTCGATCCATTGTTACAGGCATACGATTCGCGCAGCCGAGAAGCGGAGAAACTTCTTCGCGGCCACAAAGACCTGGCTTGGGGCAATGGACCCGACGAAACTTTTGATTGTTTTCCGGCTGATTCCGTTGGCTCGCCTTTGATGATTTTTATTCATGGCGGATATTGGCAGGATTTGTCGAAGAATGATTCTCTTTTCGCTGCGCCGGATTTCGTTGCAAACGGTATTGCATTTGCGGCGATCGAATACACCCTGGCGCCAAAGGCGAAGCTTCCGACCATTGTTGATCAGTGCCGCCGCGCTGTTGCCGCACTACATCAGCAGGCCGGCGCTCTGGGATTTAATCCGCGCCGGATTTACGTCGCGGGAAGTTCCGCCGGGGCGCATTTGGCCGCGATGATGTTGGCTGGAGGCTGGCAAAAACGTTACGGTCTGTCGCATGACGTTATTGCGGGCGCCGTGTTATTAAGTGGGATTTATGATCTTGAGCCTCTGGTTGGTACTTATATTGATGCGCCTCTGCACCTCTCGTCCGCTGACGTGGCGGGGCTCAGTCCCATACGTCTGAATGTCGGGCCGGGCGTTAGAACCGTTGTGGCCTGGGGTGAAAATGAAACGCCGGAGTTCAAGCGGCAGAGCCGTGCTTTCGCCGCGAAGTTGCGGGACGCCGGTTTTCCTGTTAACGCGTTTGAAGTTGCGGGGGCAAATCACTTTGATATTGTTCTTGGACTTGCGGATCGCAAGACGGAACTCGGAAGGGCGACAATTGAATTGATAAATACGAGCGACGGTGCGCGCGGCTGATCGAATCCGACCGGAATAATCGCGAAAGCGCTTAGGAACCGCTCGCTGACAGAAATTTCTCCGCGAACGTGTAGACATCGAGGAAAGTGTTGTACAGGGGTACGGGCGCGACGCGCATGATGTCGGGCTCGCGCCAGTCGCAGAGGATGCCTTGTTGCGCCAGGCGGTCGCAAATCGCGCGTCCGTTTTTTTTGATTCGCAAGGACAATTGTGCGCCACGCTGCAAAGGATCGCGGGGCGTGATGATCGAAAAGTCCTCGCTTGGTGTTTGATTCAGCAAAAATTCGAGATAGCCGGTTAATATTTCGCTCTTCGCTCGCAACCGGTCCATTCCCACTGCGTCGAAAATATCCATTGAGGCGCGCAGCACCGCGATCGACAGGATTGAAGGATTACTCAGCTGCCAGCCTTCCGCGCCGATCATTGGTTGGATGTTTGGCTCCATGCGAAAACGACTCCTCTTATCATGGCCCCACCAGCCTGCAAATCGCGGGAGGTCGAAGGTTCGCGCGTGGCGCTCGTGAACGAAGCATCCTGCGATGCAGCCGGGACCGCCATTCAAATATTTGTAGCTGCACCAGACGGCGAAATCCACGTTCCAACCGTGGAGTTCCAGCGGAAGATTGCCGGCGGCATGGGCCATGTCAAAACCTACGACGCATCCCTTGCGATGTCCTGCCTTAGTGATACGCGCACAATCGAAGAATTGACCGCTGTAGTAATTCACTCCACCGAGCATGATCAGCGCGATACTTTCGCCTTCCCGGTCAATCAACGTTTCGATGTCTTCGGTGAGCACCGTCATTTCACCGGCGCGGGGACGGATTTCGACAAGTGAATTAGCTGGATCGAAACCATGGTAGCGGATCTGCGATTGCACGGCATATTGATCCGACGGAAAAGCGGTCGATTCGATGACGATTTTGTGTCGCTTCGCTGTCGGACGATAAAACGAAACCAGCATGAGGTGCAGGTTTACCGTGAGCGAGTTCATCACCACTACTTCGTCAGGCCGTGCGTCGACCAGCCGCGCCGTGGGCGCTGCGAGCAGCTCGTGATACGGCATCCAGGGATTTCGCGCGTGGAAATGGCCTTCGACGCCGAGGCGTGCCCAGTCGTCCAGTTCCTGTTCTATGTATTGACGCGCGCTTTTTGGCTGCAGACCTAGTGAGTGGCCACAGAGATAAACGCAATCGCCGCCGTCGGAGTTTCTGGGGATGTAAAAACGATTTCGATATTCTGCCAACGGATCGCTGGCGGTCATCGACTCGGCAAATTGCCGGCCTGGTCCGAATTTAAAGCTCGCCACTTACAGGTTCTCCAGAGGCGTCAGGTCGCGCTGGATCAACATATCCGCTTTTTGCCAATTCAGGTCTTCGATTCGGTCGATGGGATCGCATAACTCCGCGAGCAGACGATCCTGGATTTTACCGCGAGAGAGAGCGACCGAATACGGAACACGATGAAATGTCACCATCGAGTATTTAGGCACGAACAGGTTCGGATGCCTTGCTTCCAGTGCGAGTTCCACTTTTTTGCTGAAAAGGAAGCGCGGATCCGCCACGCGATCGCGCATTTCGATGAAATTCTCGAGAGCGAGGCCCGCGATAGAGTCGGTATCCGGTTTTCGCTCGCGTTCAAAGTTTTGGAAGAGTTTTGACCAATGAGGCCCGTGCCGATCTAAAAGATCGAGGAAGCGTGTGCAATCCTCGAAGGCGCAATTCATTCCCTGCCCGAAAAAAGGAACGATGGCATGTGCTGCGTCGCCGATCAAGAGCGCCTTGCCTCTTATGTGCCAGGGCAAACATTTGACTGTGACCATCGAACCGGTGGGATTATTTGCGTAGCTTTCTTTCAGCTGCGGCATCAGCGGCACTGCGTCAGGGAATCGGTCCTCGAAAAACTGTAGAGCCTTTTCGCCTGTATCCAGTGTCGCGAAACCATCTTTGCCTTCGAATGGCAAAAACAAAATGCACGCGAATGTGCCGTCGACGTTGGGCAGCGCAATCAACATATAGGCACCGCGCGGCCAGATGTGCAATGCGTTCGGCTCGAGCACATGTGTGCCGCCTGGGCCCGCTGCTATGGTCAGTTCTTTGTAGCCATAATCTAGATGCTCCTGCGAGAGCTCGAATCCACTCACTTTTTGCATTTCCTGGCGGATCGCAGAGCCCGAGCCGTCCGCACCGATTGATACATCGGATTCAACCGCGGTCTCACGGTTTGTTTGCTCGTTGCGGAAACGGACGGCGCCAGTTTTGGCGTCGAAGCCGATGCAACGCTCATTGAAGCGAATGGTTACACCGCGTGCCTCGGCTGCGTCCATGAGCGCGATATTTAAATCAGCGCGCGAAATCGAATTGATGACCTCGGTGTCGTTCTTGCCGTACGGTTGAAAAGTTAGTTCTCCGGTGGGCGAGTGCATCATGCGGCCTTTCATCGGGATGATGATGCGGCGCATTTCTTCCCACAGGCCGGCTTCGCGAAGGGCGTGAATGCCGCGAGTGGAGACAGCGAGATTGATCGAACGGCCGGCGCTGGAGCGGACCTGGCGCATGTCTGGCCGGCGTTCAAAAATATTGACCTTGAATCCTCGTTGCAGCAGAGAAATCGCGAGCAGAGGGCCTGTGAGCCCGGCACCTACAAGCGTGATTGATTGGGGGCGATTTTGCATTTCCAGGGAAAGCTACGATCGATCACAAGAATATTCAGCCGCGAACGACAACGCGACATTCAGGAGCCGAGAGCCCTCTGTCCGGCGAGACAGGCTGCTCTCGGCGATTCTGCAAACATTTCACTGACGTTCCGCTGAATCGCCGAGCAAGGTCACCCTTCTAAGTACGTTCGCGCTTCCCATAGTTCCGGGAAGAATTTCTTGTCTAGCGTGAGCTTCAGGTACGAAGAACCGGTGCTCCCGCCTGTGCCCATGCGAATGCCGATGGTGCGTTCGACCATTTGGATGTGGCGAAGGCGCCAGCTCACGACCAGTTCGTCGAACTCGGTCAGGCGTTCACAGACGTCGATCCAATCGCGGTGATTGCGCTCGTCTTTGTATAGCGCGTGGATAGCTTGGGCGCGCGCTCGAAATTTTTCTGCTTCGGTCGCGTCCGGGGCAGGATCACGTAGCGTGCCCAATGCTTCCAAGGCCTTGAAGAAAACATCACGCAATGAGTCTTCGCGAAGCCTGCGGGTCAAGATGGCGTGGGTTTCCGGGGTTAGCGCGTGGTAGCGCAGCATCTTTTCGTCTTTCAGGCCGCAGAGGAATTCGATTTCGCGGAACTGTTCGGATTGGAAGCCGCTGGCCGGCGCCAGCTTTTCGCGAAATGCTAGAAAGTGCGTGGGTAGCATAGTTTCCAGAATTGTGAACTGCTCTACGAGCACTCGCATGATTTCCGTGCAACGGCGCAACAAACGCGCTGCTTCATACACTCCATCGCGCGACGTGGGATCCACGCTGGCCGCCCGCAAATTGGATACTACGGCATCGAGATCATGGAGCAGTTCCTTAAACCACAGCTCGTACGTTTGGTGCACGATGATGAAAAGCAATTCGTCGTGGTGCGGAGGTGACGATTCCGGATGCTGAAGTTTCAATAATTCCGGCACTTCAAGATAGGAACTGTATGTGAGTTTTTTCTCTGATCGATCGGGATTTGAGACCAGAGGCGCTTCGGCTTGGTCTGAATTGACGCGAACAGGACAACCGGTGGGTGCTTGCTCCGCCTGTTGCCTTGCGGGCGTTGAACCTGTGGACGCCATACTCTCGGCGATCTGTGTTCCAAGCCATGCAGGCACGTTCCCGCCCAGCAACTTCGCTTTTATATCTGCCGACAGGCCGCTGCGTCGAATCAGCGCGCCGACCCGATCTTCTCCTAGCGGAAATGGATAGTCGGAGCCGAGGACCACGCGATCCTGGCCCATGATGTCTACCAGGAATTGAAGCGTGCGCTCATCGAATACCGCTGAATCAACAGAAAATCTGTCGAGATAGTGGCTCGGGGAAAATTGCGAAACGCCGCGGGCGACTGGGTGATGTTTCCATGCATTTTCCAGCCTTCCCAAGAGGAACGCGAAGCTTCCGCCACCGTGCGCGAAGCAGATACGCAGATTTTTTGGCAGGCGGTCGAACGCGCCACTGACAATTAACGACACCAGAGACAATTGAGTTTCCGCTGGCATGCCGACCGTCCACGGCATCATGTATTTCGGCATACGTTGCGACGCCATCATGTCCCAGGGATGAACTAAAACCGCTGCGCCCTGGTCCGCGCAATGGTGAAGAAACGTCAGGATGCCGGGATCATCGAGATTTTTTTTGTCTACGTGGTTGCCGATCTCGACGCCGAGGTGGCCGGCGCGCATGCAGCGATCGAGTTCTGCGCAGGCCAGATCGATATCCTGAAGGGGGACCTGGCATAACGCTTTCAGCCGGCCTTTTCCGCGAGCGCACATTTCGAGTTCGGCGTCGTTAAATATGTGCGCGCATTCGAGCGCGTGCTGCGGAGCGCGGTTGTAGGCAAATAATACGGGCGTGGGCGAAATTATTTGAACGTCGATGCCATCGCGATCCATTTCTTCCAGGCGAAGATTTACGTCCCAGCAGGCTGAGGTGATGCGTCTGAATTCTCGATTGCCCAACATGATTACGGCTTTGCCGGGTTCGGTGTGCTTGATCCAGGGCCAATCCGGCGTGCCGAAGCGCGCTGCCAGGTCCGGCCAGCTCTTCGGGAAGAAGTGAGTATGAATGTCGATTGTGGGCATAAGATCAGTGGCTCGTGATTAGTGATTAGTGACTAGCGATTTGTGATTTCGACTCTTGCCGTTTATTTCTTTACCGGTCTGCCTGGATGAACTGCGCCGCAATTGGGACACGTGCGTAATTTTTCGTTTTGGTAAAACTGCTCGAAAAGCGGCGGCAGATCTTTGACAATGCTCTTTAATGTGACTTCCGCACGATGGATCAAGTGATGGCATTTTTCGCAGTACCACTCGAAACCGTCCTTCGCACCTTCCGGACGAGGGATTTCAATTACCAGCCCAATTGTTCCCGGCGTGTGGCGTTGCGGCGAATGGCGTATGTGTTTTGGGAGCAGGAAAATTTCGCCTTCTTTAATGGGGATCTCGATCGGCGGTTCGCCCGGCTGTTCCATTACACGGATGAAAATGTCACCTTTTAGTTGGTAGAAAAATTCTTCAGTGGGATCGTCGTGATAGTCCACTCTTTGGTTGGGCCCTCCGACGACGGTCACGATGATGTCGCCGTCCTCCCAAACTTGAGCATTGCCGACTGGTGGCTTCAGTTTGTCGCGATTGGCGTCAATCCAACCTTGAAAATTGAAAGCCTTCATGGTCTTGATCGATGGCATTATTTTTTCCTTTCCGATTCAGAGACTGGCTTGTATGCGATCGCTTTCATTTCGATCAAGAGGTTAGGATGCGGAAGTTGGTAAACCGCGACCGTTGTGCGGACCGGGCCGCTTTCATCGAAATATTCTCCGTAGACTTCATTGTAGCCCTCGAAATCATCCATGTTTACCAGGAAGCCTGCTATTTCCACCACGTCGTTCAGATTCGCGTCCATGCCAGCGAGGATATCTCGAATGTTTTCGATCACCGTGCGTGTTTGAATGCGAATGTCCAATTGAGCGGCGCCAGAAGCGTCTGACTCTGCTCCGGCAATCGTATTGTCGGCGCGTCGCGAACTTGTTCCGGAAACGAATAGAAAATCGCCGGCGCGTTTGATGTGGGGGAAGCGGCCTCGGGGCTTCGCCTTGCCTTGAATGATCTTACTTTTCATTCGTTCAATCACTCAACTTAACGCATATGTTGTTCAGTTCGGAATAAAAGTTGAGGGAGTGGTTCCCGCCTTCGCGGCCGATTCCTGAAAGGCCCGCACCGCCGAAGGGAGTGCGTAGGTCGCGCAGAAACCAGCAATTTACCCATGTTATTCCAACGCGCATTTTTTCGGCCACCCGGTGGCCGCGTTTCAAATTCGTAGTCCAAACAGAAGCTGCGAGACCGTACTTGGTGTCATTCGCTTTGGCGATTGCTTCTTCTTCAATATCGAAGGGGGCAATGTGACACACAGGGCCGAAGATTTCTTCCTTCACGCAGCGGGCTGATTCAGGCAGGCCGGTAAAGATCGTTGGCTGAATGTAGAAACCGTTGTCGCGAGCGTCTCCGAAGTGCGGCACGTTGCCGCCCGTGATTATTGTGGCGCCTTCTTCGCGCGCGAGTTGATAGTACGAGAGAACTTTCGCGCGATGGTCTTTCGAGATTAGTGGTCCTGTGGTTGTGGCTTGATCCTTCGGCCAGCCGAGAATTAATCCTTCGGCTTTTTGTTTTAGTGCAGCCACGAAACGATCGAAAAGTTTGCGTTCGACGTAGACTCGTTCGGCGCAGAGGCAGACCTGCCCTGTGTTCATGAAGACCGCGTCCGTGAGACCGTTCACGGTCTGGTCGAAATCGCAGTCGGCAAATACGATGGCTGCGTTCTTGCCACCAAGTTCAAACGAAAGGGGTTTTACGGTGCCGGCGGCCCCGCGCATGATGGCCGCTCCTGTGCGCGATTCACCGGTGAACGTAATCGCGTTGACGTCCTCGTTCGTAGTTAAAAACTCTCCCGCTGAATCCGGACCGAATCCGTGAACTACATTGAATACACCGGGCGGCAATCCGGCTGTTTGCATCACTTCGGCTAATAAGGTAGCGGCGGCGGGGGTTTCTTCGGAAGGCTTTACCACCATGCAGTTTCCGCAGGCCAATGCTGGTGCGACTTTCCAGGTCATCAGCAGAAGCGGCAAGTTCCATGGCGTAATGATCCCGACTACTCCGAGCGGTTTACGCGTGGCGTAGTTAAGGGCGATGACGCCATCCGGGGTTTCGGTCCGGAATGATTCCAGGCCGGCGGTCTTAATCAGATCGGCGAAGACACGGAAATTGGCGGCGCCGCGTGGGATATCAATGCGCGAGGCCAGCTCGATGGGTTTGCCGGTATCTGCTACTTCCGCTTGCAGAAAATCCTGGAAACGAGCTTCTATGCCATCGGCGATCTTGTGCAGGATCCCCGCGCGTTTGGGTACTGGCCAGCCACCCCACTCTCCGACTAAGGCTGTGCGGGCTGCGGCGACGGCTTCATCGACGATGGTAGTGTCTGCTTCCGTAACCTGCGCGATAACCGAACCATCGGCGGGATTGACGTCTTGGAATTCGCGCGCCCCGCGCACAAAACGGCCGTTGACGTAACTTTGAAGGAGCTTCACGAAGAATTTGCGCTGTTTGCCTGTGACGTTCCCGCTACTGCGTCACCCAAGCGCCTATATCACGATATCAAAAACATTCTGACTACGCGCGCGTTTGTGGCGAAAGGGCGCGTTAGAGTTCCTTCGCATTGCGGTCCCGGCGAGCGCTGCAGTGCCCGGTCTGGCTGAAATGTGCCAGACCGGCCGCTACACAAGCTTCTTAGCCTGGTGAGTTGCCAGGTGCTCCCTACTATGGGGTTGGCTGGGGAGGTGAATCTTTGTAAAGAACCTGGCTGGGGGTTGGGATTTGCGACGTGTCCCAGCCGCCGCCCAGCGCTTCGATCAGCGAGACGCTCGCTGTCATCTGCTGCATGCGCAGGTTCACGGCAGTCTGCTGGTTGGTCAGCAGCGTGGTCTGGGCGGTGATGACGTTCAGATACGGGTCGATGCCCAATTTGTAGCGGTCCGTGGCAATTTTCAGGTTTCGTTCCGCTGAGTTCACTGCTGTGTCCTGCTGTTGAATTTCCATGGACAGAATACGTAGCGAGGAGAGGTTGTCTTCGACCTGCTGAAACGCCGTTAGCACGGTTTGGCGGTAGTTAGCCACGGTTTCGTCGTATTGCGCGCGATATTGCATCACTGTGGCGCGACGCAGTCCACCATCGTAGAGCGTCTCTGACAAGGAGGGACCGGCTGAGAAGAACCGGCTCGGCCAAGTAAACCAACTGGTGAAAGACCGGGATTCCAGGCCAATGGACGCGCTGAGGGTCAGCGTCGGATAGTAGGCAGCATACGCAACGCCGATCTGCGCGTTGGCCTGTTCCATCAGGCGTTCATTCGCGGCAATGTCGGGGCGCCGCTCAAGTAACTGGGACGGAACGCCGAAGGGAATCGCAGGCGGATTGGATTTCAGGGGCTCGGCTGCAATGGAAAAGGTCGAAGGAGGCTGTCCGGTAAGCATCGCAATGGCGTGATCATACTGAGATCGCAGGATACCGATATTTGTATCGAGAGCTTCTGTAGATTCCAGCTGAGTTTCGGCCTGCGCAACGGATTCGTCGCTGTCGATTCCTGTTTCATAAAGAACTTTGGTCAGATCAAGAGACTGCTGATAAGCGACGACGGTGGAATCCAACAATTGTTTTAAATCGTCTTGTCCGCGAAGCTCGTAGTAATCGACGGCTACTTCGGCTTGCGCTGTTAGACGCACGTTTTCGAGGTCGGCGGCGCTAGCTTGCGCTGCAGCTGTGTTAGCGCGGACTTGATTGCGAACTCGGCCCCAAAGATCGGGAACCCACGTTGCATCGAATGGCAAACTGTAGAACATCGAAGTTCCGCTGGTCACCGCTAAGGAGGCCGCGGCGCCTTGACGTGAACCTGTAATTGCCGGGCCGACGGTGACGGTAGGGAACAATTGCGATCGCGCTTCTTTAACCAGGGCCCTCGCGGCCATATAGCTCGCCATGGCCGATTGAATATTTTGATTGGAGATGAGTACTTTCTCTTCGAGCGCATTCAACTGCGGGTCGTTATACATCTCCCACCACTTGCCGTGGAGCACGTTGTCCTGGGGCTGCGCGACTTTCCAGCCGTCCGTTTTGCTGAAATCAGCGGGAGTCAGTTCTTTGTAGGCCGCGGGAGCATCCGCTGTCGGCTTATGGTATTTCGGACCAACCGTGCAACCGGCGCAAATAAGCGCGGTACAGAGGCATGCGATTAGCAGTGGTATTTGTGCGCGAAGGTGTTCCGTCATAGAGATCTTGTAAATTCCCGTTTTCTCCCAGATTTATTAGTCGTTTCGATCAATTACGAATCTTCTTGGTCAATCTGCTGGCTCCTCGATTCCAGCACCTATGACGTGATGGTGCGTGCGAGCCCAGCGAATTCGCAGGCGATCCAAATACAGATAGACGACGGGAGTGGTGTACAGCGTCAGCATCTGGCTGACGATCAAGCCGCCGATAATCGTGATGCCCAGCGGCTTGCGGAGCTCCGAACCCGTGCCGGTTCCTAACGCTAGCGGCAGCGCGCCGAAAAGCGCCGCCATAGTGGTCATCAAGATTGGCCGAAAGCGCAGGAGGCAGGCTTGGTAGATTGCTTCCTCGGAGGTTTTGTTCTCCTGGCGTTCCGCTGCCAAAGCGAAGTCAATCATCATGATGGCGTTTTTCTTGACGATGCCAATCAGCAGGATCACGCCTATGAGCGCAATGACGCTGAGATCGACGTGAAACAGCAGAAGCGCCAGCACCGCGCCGACGCCTGCGGAAGGTAGCGTGGATATAATCGTAATTGGATGGATGTAACTTTCGTAAAGAACGCCAAGGACGATATAGACCGCCATTAACGCGGTGATGATCAGAAATGGCTGAGTAGAGAGCGACGCTTGAAACGCTTGCAATGTTCCGGAGAACATTCCGTGAATTGTCGAAGGCACTCCCAACTGCTGTTGCATTCGAACGATTGCAGTGGCGGCATCGCTGAGCGCCACACCCGGCGCCAGATTAAAGGAAACCGTCACCGAGGGGAACTGACCCTGATGATTGACTGAGAGAGGCGCGATCTTCGGAGCGTAGTGCGCAACCGCTGCGAGGGGAACTTCCTTTCCCCCGGTTGGGCGGATGTAGATGTCGTTTAACGACGTGGGATCCTGCCAGTATTGCGGGGCGACCTCCATCACCACGTGGTATTGATTCAAAGGCGTGTACATCGTGGAAACTTGCGCCTGACCGAAAGCTTCGTACAGCGTGTTGTCAATCATTTGGGGAGTGATGCCCAAACGAGACGCCGTGTCGCGGTCGTAAATAAGGGAAGCCTGCAAGCCGCTATTCTGCTGGTCCGTGTTGACGTCGGTGAGCATGCGAATTTTTCGCATCTCGGTGAGAAGGCGCGGGCCCCAGGTGACCAGGTCGTCGACACTGTCACTCTGGATCGTGTACTGATACTGAGCGTTGCTCTGCCTGCCGCCGATGCGCAAATCCTGTCCTGCTTGCAAGAAAGTTGTCGCGCCCGGAATGGAAATCAGCTTGGGGCGCAGGCGATCGATCAACTGGCTTGAGCTGATTTTGCGCTCGCTGAGAGGCTTGAGCGCCAAATATACGAAACCGGTATTGACGGCACCTGTGCCGCCCGTGAATGCGCCGACGTTTTGTACTGCCGGGTCGGTTTTGATGATGTCAACGAATTGCAACGTTAACTTCTGCATGGCCTGGAAGGAAATATCCTGCGCGGCCTGAATTCCGCCAAAAACCGTGCCGTTATCTTGCTGCGGGAAGAAGCCTTTAGGCACGATGTAGAAAAGGAAAACGTTCAGGGCAATGGTTACAAGCAAAACAAAAAGCGTGATGGCGGAGTGCTGGAGCACCCATTTGAGGGTGCGCTCATAGAACCCGAGCATTCTCTCAAAAACCCTTTCGCTGGCTTTGAAGATTTTCCCGTGCTTTTCTTGCGCGGGATTCTTCAGAAGCAGCGAACACATCATCGGTGTGGTGGTTAAAGAAATCGCGAGCGAGACAAGGATCGCCACCGACAACGTGACCGCGAATTCGCGGAACAGGCGCCCGACGATTCCACCCATTAAAAGAATAGGAATGAACACCGCTACCAGCGAAATGCTGATGGAGAGCACGGTAAACCCGATTTCCTCCGCTCCCTTCAGCGCGGATTCCATCGGGCTCATTCCCTGCTCGAGGTATCGCGAAATGTTTTCGATCACTACGATGGCGTCATCCACCACGAAGCCGGTGGCAATGGTCAACGCCATCAAGGACAGATTGTCGATGCTGTAATTGCAAAGGTACATCACGCCGAACGTGCCGATCAGCGAAACGGGAACGGCCACGCTGGGAATCAGGGTCGCGCGCACATTCCTCAGGAACAGGAAGACGACTAAGATCACGAGTCCCACGGAAATGGCGAGAGTTCGTTCGACATCGGCGACGGACGCGCGGATTGTGGTGGTGCGGTCCAGCACGATTGTGAAATCCATTGCCGCCGGGATCGACGCCTCCAATGCCGGAATTGAGTCCCGGATGCGGTCAACTGTGTCGATGATATTGGCGCCCGGCTGACGGAAAACGATCAGCAGTACACAGGGCTTTCCGTTCAAGAATCCGGCTGCACGAATATTTTCCACGTCATCGTTGACTTCGGCGATGTCCGAAAGCTTTATGGCCGCGCCGTTGTGGTAACCGACGACCAGGTTCTTGTAATAGGTGGCTTTCAAAAGCTGATCGTTAGCGACGATGTCCTGGGTTAGCTGGCCGTCGGTGATTTGACCTTTCGCGATGTTTGCATTCTGGGTACTCAACATTGCGTTGACGTCCTGCAATCCCAGACCGAAGCTGTTGAGTTGCGTGGGATTTAGCTCCACGCGCACGGCAGGCAACGAACTGCCGCCCACGCTCACCTGCCCGACGCCCTGAATCTGTGAAAGTCTCTGCTCCACGATAGTGGACGCAGCGTCATACATGGGGCCGCGATCGTAGACCTTCGACGTCAAACCGAGAATCATGATAGGCGCGTCGGCGGGGTTTACCTTACGGTAGGTCGGGTTGGCGGGCAAGTTCGTTGGCAGGTAGCTCCGCGCGGCATTGATCGAAGCTTCCACGTCGCGGGCGGCACCGTCGATATTTCGGTTCAGGTCAAACTGCAAAGTGATGCTGGTGCTGCCGAGGAAACTCGAAGAAGTCATTTCCGTGACGCCAGCGATGCGGCCAAATTGCCGCTCGAGAGGCGTGGCCACGGAGGACGCCATAATTTCCGGGCTAGCACCCGGCAGAGTTGCAGCGACAGAAACTGTGGGGAAATCAATCTGCGGAAGCGCAGAGACGGGTAGCACCTGAAAGGCCACTGCGCCAGCGAGCGCGATCGCAATGGTGAGAAGCGTCGTAGCTACAGGCCGATGAATGAAAGGTGAGGAAATGCTCATGGCTAATCTGCCGGGACAGACTCAGTGCTTCCTTGGCCTGCGCGATATGCCGAGAATCTTTTGGCGAGGTCATCGAAGAAAATATAAATCACAGGAGTGGTGTATAGCGTGAGCACCTGGCTGAGCAACAGGCCGCCGACCATCGCGATGCCGAGTGGTTTTCGCAGCTCCGAGCCAATGCCGGTTCCCAGCGCCAGCGGCAGGCCGCCAAGCAATGCAGCCATGGTGGTCATCATGATGGGACGAAAGCGCAGCAGGCAGGCCTCATAGATCGCATCCTCGGAACTCATGCCGTGCTTGCGTTCGGATTCGAGGGCGAAGTCGATCATCATAATGCCGTTCTTTTTCACGATGCCGATCAGCAAAATAATTCCAATGAGCGCGACGACGCTGAGTTCCTGCCCGCAAATCAGGAGAGCCAAAATTGCGCCTACACCTGCCGACGGCAGCGTGGAAAGAATCGTAACTGGATGGATGTAGCTTTCGTACAGAACCCCGAGAACGATGTAAACGGTAACCAGGGCCGCCAGAATCAATATGGGCTCGTTGCTAAGCGAAGCTTGAAACGACGCCGCGGTGCCTTGAAACGCTGCCTGTACGCTCAGGGGCATTCCGATCTCTTCCTGGGTCTTGGCGATCTCTTTGGTCGCTTCACCTAGTGAGGTGTTGGGAGCAAGATTGAACGAGATCGTGACCACGGGAAATTGTCCCTGGTGATTTACTGACAAAGGCGCGTTTCTGGATTCGAAATGAGTGAATGTGCTGAGCGGCACGGCGCCACCATTCGCCGCAGTGACCGCCGCTGGATTTGCAGAGCCGTTACTCGCTGGGGCATTGGTCTGTGAGGGAGTCGGATTTGAATTGGAGTTGCCGGAAGCCGTGGTAGAGGTCACCACGGTGCTGCTGGAACTGGAGGAACTCGAGGAGCCGCCGCCCGAGCCCGAAGAAGTCGAAGATGAAGACGAGGTGCCGGTAGTCAGCGCTGAGGAAGCCAGGGCCGAGCGAACGTAGATGTCCTGTAGCTTCGACGGGTTCCTCTGGAAATCGGGCATGGTCTCCAGAACCACGTGGTATTGATTGAGCTGGGTGTAAAGCGTTAAGACCTGCCGTTGGCCAAATCCGTCGTAGAGCGTTTGATCGATGGCGGATGGAGTAATTCCCATGCGAGAGGCTGTCACGCGATCAATTACCAGCGTGGCCGCAAGACCTTGCGTCTGCTGGTCCGTTGCCACGTCGCGCAGCCCGGGGATTTGCTTCAGCTTGGCGACCAGCTTCGCGGTCCACTCGTTCAGTTCATTCTGATCCGGATCTTCCAAGGTGTACTGGTATTGAGTTCGGCTGACGCGGTCTTCCACGGTCAAGTCCTGGACCGGTTGCATATAAAGCGTGATGCCATCCACTTTTTCCAGTTCAGGCTGCAGACGCCGAATCACGTCGGAGGCGTTAATGCCCCGCTGATCCAGCGGCTTCAGGTTAATCAAAATCCTTCCGCTATTCAGTGTGGTGTTCGTGCCGTCAATTCCAATGAAGGATGAAAGACTTTCCACGGCGGGGTCCTTCAGGATGATTGCGCTGAGATGTTGTTGTTTTTGAGCCATTAACGGAAACGAAGTTGTTTCGGCGGCTTCCGATATGCCCTGGATAATGCCGGTGTCTTGCACCGGGAAAAAGCCCTTGGGAACGATAATGTACAAGATAATTGTCAGAACTAGAGTCGCGACCGCGACAATCAGCGTGGCTGTCTGATGTTTCAAAACCCATTTCAGAGTGCGCCCGTAAAAATCGATGACTCGCTGGAAGGCGCGCTCGGACATTTGGTAGAAACGCTTGTTTTGCGCCTCCGGGTCGTGCTTCAGCAGGCGCGAGCACATCATCGGAGTCAGGGTCAGCGAGACCACTGCGGAAACAAGAATGGTTACGCTCAGCGTGATCGCGAACTCGCGGAAAAGGCGTCCGACGATGTCGCCCATGAACAGCAACGGAATCAAAACGGCGATTAGCGAAATGGTCAGCGAGACGATCGTGAATCCAATTTGCTCCGATCCCAGCAAGGCAGCGCGCAGAGGATCATCGCCCTCCTCGATGTAGCGGACGATGTTCTCGATCATCACGATGGCGTCGTCCACAACGAACCCGGTAGATATCGTTAAGGCCATCAGCGTGAGGTTGTTCAAACTGTATCCGGCCAGATACATCACGCCGAACGTGCCCACCAGCGAAAGGGGAACTGCGACGCTGGGAATGATCGTGGCGCGAATATTGCGCAAAAACAAAAAGATGACCATAACGACCAGCGCCACGGTCAGCATCAATTCGAATTCCACGTCTTTTACGGATGCGCGAATGGTTACGGTTCGGTCCGTCAGCACCGTCACTTGCAGGGCAGCGGGCAGGTTGGTCTGTAATAGGGGCAATAAAGCTTTAACGCGATCTACTACCTGAATGATGTTGGCGCCGGGTTGGCGTTGGATGTTGACGATCACCGCGGGAGTTTCGTTCATCCAGGCGGCTTGTTTGGTGTTTTCGACGTCGTCCACAACGTTCGCGACGTTTGAGAGCAGCACAGGCGATCCGTTATGGTAGGCGACCACGACATTGGCGAATTCTTTGCTGGTCAATAGTTGGTCGTTGGCGTTGATTTGATAATCTTGATGCGCTCCGTCGAAGTTCCCGAGGGCGGAATTCAGGCTGGTGGATTGCAACGCAGTTCGAACGTCCTCCAGGTTGATCCCGTATGACGAAAGAGCGGTTGGATTCACTTGTACGCGGACAGCGGGCTTTTGCCCGCCGCTGATGCTCACAAGCCCCACACCCGGCAATTGCGCGATTTTTTGCGCCAGGCGAGTGTCAGCCAGGTCTTCGACCTGGGACAACGGAATCGTCTTCGAGGTCAGGCCCAGCGTTAAGATCGGTGTGTCTGCTGGGTTCGTCTTGCTGTAAATCGGAGGAGTGGGAAGGTCCGCGGGCAGATACGTTTGCGCGGCGTTGATGGCTGCCTGCACCTCTTGTTCTGCTACGTCGATGTTGAGTTCCAGGGAAAACTGCAAAACGATTATGGAACTTCCATCGGAACTTGTGGACGTCATCTGGCTCAGGCCTGGCACCTGGCCGAATTGCCTTTCGAGCGGCGCGGTAACGGCAGAAGCCATTACGTCGGGATTCGCACCGGGGTAAGCCGTCACGACCTGAATCGTCGGGTAGTCCACCTCGGGGAGAGCTGAAACTGGCAGTTGTGTAAAACCGACAAAGCCGGCGAGAAGAATCGCCGCCATTAACAGCGACGTTGCTACAGGGCGGACAATAAATTGGCGAGAAGGGTTCACTGACGGCTTCCTCCACCACCGCCGCTGGTTCCGGAACCCGGCGCGTTTCCTTGTCCCTGGCTTCCGGTTCCCGGGCTCGAAGTTCCGCTGCCTGGTCCCTGGGCACCTGAGCCGGTCGCGACGCCTGATCCTGGCGCGCTGTTTCCGGAGGCATTTGCGGGATTTGCCCCGCCGGAACCATTGCCGTTACCGTTGGCAATTGCGACTTTTACTCCGTCTTGAAGCTTGTCGAATCCGGTCACCGCTACCACTTCACCCGGTTTCACTCCTTGCACCGCCGCGACGTTGCCGTCGCTGGTACCGACCGTCATGGTTCGAAGGGAGGCGGTCTGGTTCGGATTAATAACGTACATAAAAGTGCCCTGCGCGTTGCGCTGGACCGCTGCGGTGGGCGCTAGCGACGCGTTTTGCTGCGTATCTACCAAAAGTCTCGCGTTTACAAACTGATTAGGAAAAAGTGACAGATCTTGATTGGGGAAGATTGCCTTCAGTTTTAAGGTTCCCGTGGTGGTGTCAATCTGGTTGTCGAGGGTGAGAAGAGAACCGGTGGCCAGTTTGTTTTGCTGAGCGCGGTCGAATGCTGTGACCTCCATCTTGTTTCCGTTCTTTAATTGCTTTTGAATTTGAGGGAGATAATCTTCCGCTACGCTGAAGATTACGGTGATGGGCTGCAGTTGCGTGATGACCACTAGAGCAGTGGTGCTGCCGGCGGTGACGATATTGCCTGGATCGACCAAGCGAAGACCTACCCGACCATCGATTGGCGCCTTAATGCTGGCGTAATCGAGATTGGTGGTCGCGCTCGCCAGCGTCCCCTGATCGTTCTTCACTGAGCCTTCATACTGCTTCACCAATTGGGCCTGATCGTCCAGCTGCTGCTTGGCAATGGCGTTTCTGCTGAATGCCTGTTGATACCTGTCCAGATCAATTTTGCTCTCGCCGAGAAGGGCTTCATCGTGCGCGAGAGTTCCTTGAGCTTGCAATAAAGTGGCTTGATAGGGACGTGGATCGATTTGGATTAACAGATCCCCTTTGTGAACAATTTGCCCTTCACGATAATTCACGCTCATGATCTGGCCGTCGACGCGGCTGGTGATCGTAGCGGTGTAAACGGACGTAACGGTTCCGAGAGCATTAATGTAGACGCCGATTGAGCCCTGGCGCACGGTGGCCGTGGTGATCGGGACACTGCGATTTGCTGCCGCAGCTTTTGCTTTGGCGGCCTGCGCTGCGGCTTGCTGCTTTCGGTAGTAAAGCAAGCCTGCAATCGCGAGCGCCAGGATCACAACAACCCAAACCCATCGATAGCTTCGAGCTTTGCGCAGAGGCGGGGAAGACTGGAGCGGCGACTTAGGCGGCGGAGCGGTTCCCGTTGACGGGGCAGCAGTGGTAGTGGTGGTAGGGCTGTCCGTGGCTTCGATCTTGGTAAGATTATCTGGCACTGTGTGTCCTCATCGATGAATTATGTACTGGTTTTTGGCATCTGCCCAACGTGCTGGTAGCTTTGCGGACAACGCTACAACACCCTAATGTGACTATCAGCGTCGTGTGCTAGACGTCTACGCCTGAAGCCTTCGGCGATACCAATAGAGGGCAAAAAGTACGCATAACATCCGACGAAATGGATCGGCAATTGGTTTCAACCAGTTAGCCAATCAGACAGCTGGCGCCGCCGGTCAATATTTCGAAGATCATCGTGAAGGCTTCTCAATGCTGTCAAGAACCCGGCAGACGAGGAGGGCGAACAGCGATTGGAAACAAGGCAGATATAGCCATTACGCCAGCGATTGCTCGGAGGGCACCGGTATAGGAACCACAGGACTGCCGCATATACGCAATCATCAATGGTCCGAAGGCGCTCGCGAAGCCCCACGCGGATAGCATCAATCCGTAAATGGGGCCGACATTTTTGGCGCCGAAATAGTCGGCGGCGAATGCCGGCATGGTGCCGAACCCCCCGCCGTAGCACATCAGGATGCAGCGATGCCCAGAACAAAAATGCTGATGGTGAAGGTGAGGGTGACCTGCGGAATGGTCCAGCCGAATTGTTTGGAATGCGGGATTCGAAATGCGCTCCAGACGTAGACAGCGCCCAAAGCCAACTGCATAAAAATTCCAGCGACAGCGATACCCCAGCGGTTGATGGCGGGCATGAATACTCCGGAAGGGGCTGGGACCCGACGGGCGTGCACAGCTATGCACACATGATCGAGCCGCAGAAGCTAGCGTTTGCTCGGCTCGAACCACTGTGCCGCGGCGCCGACAAGAGCGGACTTCGAACCGTAGTGCGCGTGGATTATCGGGATGCGCTGTTTTGCGGGGTGGATCGATCGGGCGACGAGATTTTGCCAAATGCGAGCACGCAAAGACGTCATCACGCGTCCCATACCGCCGCCGAAGATTATTGCCTGGGGCTCAAGCAAGTCGACTATGTTGCTGAGCCATACGCCGAGGTAATCCGCTGCCTCTTCCAGGATTTTTTTGGCGAGTGGATCGCCTGTGAGTGCTGCCTGGCCGACGATTTCGGCAGTGATATCGGAGCTTTTTCGTTCCGCAATTTTCAGTATGAGCGGGCGATTCGTGGAACTCTTCCGCACAAGGCTGCGGGCTCGCTTCGCAACGGCGGTGCCGGAAGCGTACATCTCAACGCAGCCGCGTTTTCCGCAGCCACATAGAGGGCCGCGAAAATTTATGGTCATGTGGCCGCCCTCACCGGCAAGGCCTCTCCAACCGTGGTAAATCTTCTTGTGCAAAATGATTGCAGTGCCGATGCCAGTTCCGAGCGTCACGTAGAATGCGCTGTCATATCCGCGAGCGACGCCCCATTTGGCTTCCGCCAAGGCAGCGGCGTTTGCATCATTCGCTAAGCGCGTCGGTGGGCCGTACAGGTTTTTGATTTTTTGCGCCAACGGGTAGTTCCGCCAGCAGGGCAAGTTGGCGGCGCTTAATACAATGCCGCGTCTTGCATCGACCCAACCGGGCACGCAGACGCCTATTTTTTCAATATTTCTTGCGTGCGGATCAAGCATGACTTTATCGATCGCATTTCGGACGGAGCGCAATCCTTGATCAGCGCTTTCGTGTGCGACCATTGGCGTTCGGTGGGAAAACACCACCGTGCCGCGTGAGTCCACCAAGGCAGCGGCGACTTTTGTGCCGCCAATATCTACGCCCAAGACCAGCTTTTTCGACGTGCGCTTTTTATCCCGCAAGATTGTATTCCTGGTTTCAATTATCGAGGTGGATTGCTGAACGCGCAGGCGAATGATAATTAGAAACCTGGGCGCATGTCGGGCAGATTGTACGGCACGAGGGTCGCCGAGGGGCAACAGTTAATTCGCAACCAGTTTGAATGGATCTAGAGGCACTTCGCCGACATAAGGTGCGTCTGAAGCACCCATCACGAAATTAATGTGCCCAGATTTTTGCCGGGTCGGTCTCGTACGGGTAGATGTGGACCATCCACCCGAAGACTTGCGGCGTCCAGCGTCCGCCCGCTTGTTCGCAGGCAGCCTGCGTCGCGATTGCGCCGCGGAATCCGAATTCCTTCAAGTCCACTTGCTGTAGAGACGTGCCTTTCGGAGGGAAGCAGAGGTTCATGTGTTTGTGCCAACGCGCTACGCTGAGTGGAACCCGTGAGTTCAAGTCGTCTTCGCTGGCGTTTTTGCGCGCCGTGTACATTGCGCCTTCCAGCTCGTAGCCGTCCTTCGTTTTCTTGTACAGCAGAGATGTTGGGTGCGCAGGATTGAACTCGAAAGCCGCTTCGAAGGCATAGGAATAATTTGTGAAGTGATAGTGCGGCTGCGGAATGTCGGGCAGGAAGATTTTGTATCCGTCGGCGAGCGCGACGCGGTAGTCCTTGTATTTTTCGATCGCGGGCCGCAGCTGAGCCAGAATTTCGGCGGCGCGCTTGTCGTCGCTCGCATTTTCCGGGCGCAGATCAGTCATGAACATGTGAGCGCCCATATCCATATCGCGATCGGACATGGCGTCGTTTGCAGCTTTGGCGGCGTCCGGATTCTTGTCGCCCATATCCATTCCGGCCATACCATCGTGACCCTGCGATTGTGATTGTTGGGACGGCTGGGCTTGCTGTGATTGCTGGGAAAACGCGGGCATCGCCAGGAGGGATGCCGCGGATGCAAGCAGTATGGCTGCCAAGCTCTCGACTGCGATTTTGGATGTCATGGCTGTTCTCCTACAAATATTACGCTGCGCTGGGCGGGAAGTTTCACCGCCATCTGCTTCGGAAGCGAATCTGCTACTGCCACTGATGCTAACCACTGCGGGGTGCGAGCCGATACGTGAGAAGGCCCGGGGGCCCGAGCCTCCTCGTGGGGGTGCTGCGTCAAGGCAAATATAGCTTGCGGTTTGGCAGCTTCCCAAATCGGCACGCCTCGTCGGACAGCACTTAAATAAAACACTGGGAGTTGGCTAAAGTTGCAGCGCTAGTCGGGTGCCGAAGCCCATGGGGCCGACCGAGGGGTTAAACAAAATCGTAATATGTGAGCAACTTCTGTTCCACATGTGTCGTCCAATGTTCCACCAGCGCGGAGGATTTATTTGCACTTTCGCGCCGTGTACTCTTGACCTTGGCTTTGAAATCTGTAAACTGCGGTTTTCCCTTATGGCAACACAGGCCAACCAGATCAAAGACACGCTGCAAGAATTCGAGCTGCCGCAGCGGGAGGCGGCGTTTTTCTACGGGCTATTTCTGCGCGGGCACTCGGCGGAGGAACTGAGGAGAGATATACAGGTCCCCGCCGCAGTGCTGGCGAAATGGGACAAGGAAACCGTGCGCGAGCCGCAGCTGCGGCCGGTGTTGGAACGTATCGTTCAGTATCGGCAGCACGTGCTGGCGATTTTTGAAAACCTCATCTGCCACGATGCTGCCACGCAAAAACTTCAGTAAGGCTTTGTCGATTCACTCCACGTGGCTGCGTTTCTGAAATCAGTCTTTCGCTGCGCGACTGAGTGCGTGATGACTGGTTAATCTTTGGGATTCTTGATACCAAGAGCCTCGATGTAGAACTGATCCACATATTCTTTCAGCATTCGTCGAGAGCTGAATTGCGGGGCTATGGTCTTGATAGCCGCTTTCATGGTCATTATGAAATCATGAGGCACTTCGTTGTCGGAACGCTGGTAGTAGCGGGGGACGATTTCCTCTTCCAGTAGACGATAAAGCGATTCCGCATCGGCATTGGTGCGATCGCCTTCGACGCCATCGACGCCAAAGGCCCAGCCGTTTTTGCCGTTGTAACCTTCGAGCCACCAACCGTCCAATATGGAAAGGCTGGGAACGCCGTTGGCTCCAGCTTTCATGCCGCTGGTGCCGCTTGCTTCCAGTGGGGGCAGTGGATTGTTCAGCCAAATGTCGACGCCGCGGACCATGCGTTGCGCGAGGTATTGATCGTAATTTTCAACGAAGGCGATGCGCGCGGCGAAATTGGGATCCTGAGCCAAGTGGAAAACCTTCTGAATCAGTTGGGCGCCGGCCACGTCGGAAGGATGAGCTTTGCCGGCAAATATGATCTGCACGGGCCGCATCGGATTGGTCAGCAGGCGCTTCAGGCGCTCGGGATCATGCAAAATTAAGTCGGGACGCTTATAACTGGTGAAGCGCCTGGCAAAACCGATGGTGAAGATTTCGGGATCGAGCAAAGCTCCGAACGCGATCACAGTTTCGGCACGAACTCTCTTTTTCTGCCATCCTTCGCGCGCGCGCTCGTTGATTTCGTCGATTAACAAGACCTTCAGACGCGTGCGCAGCGACCAAAGTTCTTCATTAGGAATTTTATCAACCGACTCCCAGGCGTTTATTTGATCCTGGTCACGAATCCAGCCCGGTCCGACGTATTTGTCGAGCATCGGTTGGAGCCATACCGGGTCAATCCAGGTAAGAAGGTGCACACCATTGGTGATCGCGGTGATCGGCACATCCTCCACTTTTTTATCAGGCCAGATGTCCCTCCACATTTCCTTGGCGACGTCACCGTGTTTCTTGCTGACTGCATTGCAGAATTTGGACATGCGCAGGGCGAAGACCGTCATATTGAAACCAGCGTCGGGATTCGCAGGGTTGGTACCCAGCCGCAAAAGGCCGTTGCGATCGGTGCCGAATTTATCGTAATAGCTGCTGAAATATTTTTCGAAAAGCGGGAATGGAAAAACATCCGTACCGGCAGATAACGGAGTGTGAGTTGTAAAAACCGAGGTTTCGCGAATTTTGGAAATGGCGTCCTGAAAAGTCGAGCCTTTCTCGACCAGCGCGCGCGCTCGCTCGAGAAAAGCGAAAGCCGGATGGCCTTCGTTGATATGGACCGCTGCGGGATGAATACCCAGCGTTTCCAAAACGCGCATTCCGCCAATACCCAATACGATTTCCTGCCGCAAGCGCTGCTCCGCATCGTTTGTGTAGAGGCGATGGGCGATCGCGCGATCCCAGGGCTGATTGCTCTCAACTTCCGTATCGAGCAAGTAGACGGGGACGCGGCCGATGTCAGCTCGCCAGACGAGAACGTGAACAGGGGGATTGAAGAACGGTACTAGAACTTTCAGGGGCTCGCCGTTGGCATCGCGAACCTGGCTAACGGGATCGTAGGTACGATCCAACGTTTTTTCGTCGTCTTCCTGCCATCCATCATCGCGAATCTTCTGCGAAAGATAGCCGCGGGAATAAATCAGGCCAACGGCGACCATTGGTATCGCCAAGTCACTGCACTCTTTAATGTAATCGCCGGCGAGTACGCCCAGTCCACCTGCATACAGGGGGAGCGAATGGTGGAACGCGTATTCGGCGGAAAAGTAAGCAAGCGGAGACGGGGGCGTGCCGTACCGGGTGGTAAACCAGCCCGTGTGCGAGGCGATGCTGGCATCGAATTCCGCCATGACCGCGTCGAAACGTTGCAGAAACTCAGGATCACGTGCCGCATTTTCGAGGGTTGGCTGCGGCAAGATAGCCAGCATACGCAATGGATTGTGGTCGCTCTCGCGCCATGCCTGAAGATCCAAGGCCGGAAACATTTCACGCGCCTCGCGGTGCCAACTCCACCACAGATTGTAGGAAAGGCGCTCAAGGCCGCGGATGCGCTCGGGCAGGTTGGGGAATTGCGGAGCAGGGTTTGTGCTGTCGGACATTAATCTTTATCCTCGCGTTAACCGTGGGACGAGTTGAATTGCATTCAGCGCCGAGCCAGACTGATTGTCGCGACAAACATTATCGCCTACGCGGACTGATTGCGAGAGGGCCTTTGTTACGATTTTGCAGGGCAGTTGTACGATGTGGAACTCGTCACTGTCTCGCAACGCCCCAAGGGGCCAGTACTAACGTCGAAATCGGCGTCGCTTATAAAGTCGCAGTGTGAGATATTGTGCCGGGTATCGAAATATTACGAAATGTGACTTTTTCTTTCTTTATCCATTATCGCGAAGTGATGGCCTCTGGAGTTCTGGGACATGACAATAGATTTGAACCGCAGAACGGCGGGTCTGAGACTTGACCATATGAAAGAGAGGGCAGGCGCCGCGACTGTGGCGACCGGTGCCCGGGCGTTGACTGGCACGAGATCTACGGCGCCAGGAACTATGACTGTTGCGATCGCAGTCACTGCCCTTGTGTTATTCGGGAGTGGCTGCGGGAAAAGTTCGGCTCCCGTTGCTCCCACGAGCAAAGCCCAGGAATCGCCGGCTCAGGTTTCCCAAATTAAAGTAGAGGCGACGGGTGACGCCACTTTGATCAGTACTCCTTCTGCCGAATTCGCGATAACTCCTCAAGGTTACGTGGCCGCGAGCCTTATTTCCGATAGACAAAAGCTTTCACTCGATGATCGAGGAAGCGATGCGGGAATTCAGGTGACGGCTGACGGCAAACAATTGCCAGCCGCGGTGTTCGACGTTGCGCACCCGGAAATATCCGACCCTCAGGGACGACTCGGAAGCAAAGGCAAGCGAATTAAACTGAACGGGAAGACTTCCGTTGGGGACTTGGAAGAATCACTGATCGTTGAAGTCTACGACGATTTCCCGGGCATCGCGCTGGTATCAGCTTCCATCCGCAATGACGGTTCGCGCGAATTGAAACTTAATTCGGTGGATCTGGATCGACACCGCTTTAATGCCTCATTGGCAGATCCCGCCGTGAAGCCCAACGATATGTGGTCGTTTCATGGAGCGAGCATTGAGTGGGGTAAAGACAACGTATTTGAAATTCCCAGGAAATTCTCGCAGCAGAACCAGATGGGGTCGATGGTCGAAGTAAAAGGTGACCTGGGACGCGTGGGTGGCGGCATCCCTGTGGTCGCGTTCTGGACTCGATCGGTAGGCGAAGCGGTGGGGCACGTAGAAACACTTCCCTTGGTGCTTTCGATTCCGGTAAAGACGGAAGCAGACGGGCACGTGGATGCCAGCGTTTATCTGACGCCGGGCAGCGCGTTGCAACCGGGCGAGACTTATTCAACGCCTGAAACATTCATTTCCGTTTATTCCGGCGATTACTACGAACCATTAAGAATTTATTCCGAAGTGATCGATGGTGAAGGCCTGAAGAAGCCTGCAAATAACAAAGAAGACTATGCGGTGAGTTGGTGCGGCTGGGCTTACCTAGCCGATGTGAAACCGGCTCAGATGCTCGGAACAATTCCGAAGCTTAAGGAAATGGGAATTCATTGGGCGACTCTGGACGATCGCTGGTTCAACAACTATGGCGACTGGGAGCCACGAACAGACACGTTTCCGGGCGATGAAATAAAAAAAATGGTCCAGCAATTCCACGAACAGGGGATAAAAGTGCAGCTGTGGTGGCTGCCACTGGCCGTGGAAGATGGCGGTCCGGGTTACGAATCGCATTCGTATGGAGTGTCGGACGTGGTGAAGCAGCATCCGGACTGGCTGGTTCTGGATAAGAATGGCAAGCCAGCACGAATGACGCGGAATTTAGCCACACTTTGTCCTGCTCTTCCGGAGGTGCGTGAGTATTACAAACAATTGACCGAGAGGTTTATTCGCGACTGGGGTTTCGATGGGCACAAACTCGACAATATTTACAGCGTACCGGCTTGCTACAACCCCAAGCACCATCACAAATCGCCCTACGATTCGGTTTATGCGATGGGCGACATCTATAAGACGATTTTCGAAACGACGCGAGCATTAAAACCGGAAAGCGTGACGCAAAGCTGCCCTTGCGGCACACCTCCCAGCATTGCGTGGCTGCGCTACATAGACCAGGCCGTTACGGCCGATCCGGTCGGATCGGTGCAGGTGCGGCAACGCGTGAAAATGTACAAGGCGCTGCTTGGACCAAATTCCGCCGTGTACGGCGATCACGTGGAATTGACGCGAATCGCGAACCCCAATGGCAACGAGCGCGATCTAGGGTCGGATTTCGCCTCTACCGTTGGCACCGGCGGAGTCGTCGGAACGAAATTTGCCTGGCCTGACTACGGTCCGAAACTGAGCGATGTGTATCTGACGCCGCAGAAGGAAGAGTACTGGAAGAAATGGATCGGGCTCTACAACGACAAGATGCTTTCGCGTGGAACTTTTCGAAACCTTTACGTTTACGGCTACGACGTGCCTGAAGGGTACGCGATCGAAAAAGATGGGGTGATGTATTACGCGTTTTTTGTGCCGCAATCCTCATCTTCCGCTGGCAGCTCTCAGCCAACGACCTGGTCCGGGGAAATTTATTTCCGAGGCTTGACGCCGGGAACTTACCACGTGGTCGATTATGTTAACGGCAAGGATTTTGGCACCGTCACGGCGCCTAACGCGAAATTACAGGCGACTGTGAACGATCACCTGCTGCTCGAAGTTACGAAACAGTGAGCCGAGTTTCTGTCCATCCGCGTCACGCTTCAGCGCGTCTGCAGATGGGTGCGGAAAAATTCCTCGACGTTGTCGCGGTCTCTAAACGCTTCCGTCCCACCTTCTCTGGTGGTCGAAAATGCCCCAGCGATATCGGCGTATTGAAGGCATTCCTGCGGTGCCGCACCCTGCAAAAAACGATGAATAAACCCCGCATCGAAACTATCGCCCGCACCTACTGGGTCCACAGATGCCACGCGCATGCCAGCGCGCCGCCATTCTTCACCGCCTCTTCGCGCGATTGCGCCTCTTAAACCGAGCTTCACCACGACGAACTGGCACAGTTGTGAAAGCTTGGCGATTGCCTGCTGCAAGTCTTCGGTGGACGCGATTTTTTTCGCTTCGCGTTCATTTGGAAAGAAAATATCCACAAATGGAAGAACGCCTAGGAGGTCACCGGCCCATTTGCCTTCCGGATCGTCGTTGGTGTCCAGGGACGTCGAGAGGCCTTTCGCCTTAGCTTGGCTAAATAATTCCGCGATGCGAGGACGCAGGGATTTGTGGAGAAAATAGGAAGAGAGATGAAGATGCCGGGCCGAAAAAATGTAATCCAGATCGAGGTCCGCGTAACTCAGCTCAAACATAGTGCCAGGATAGGTCAGGATGAAGCGGTGTTCCGGCTGGGCGAGAATGACGCTGAGGCCAGTGGCTGTGCCGCTGGAAGCAACATAAACATGCGCCAAATCGACTCCTGCATTCGCGAGCCAATCGAAAGCCATCTTTCCCAGCGGATCGGCACCGATCTTTGAAACCATTCCCACGCGAGTGCCGAGCACTGAAAGATTATGCGCAAAAATGGCGGAGGAGCTTCCTAGTGTCAGCCGGAAACCCTCGATGAGGGTTTCTTCTTCTGGTTTTAACCGTGGTGGCAAACCGTAAAGAATAAGGTCTGGATTTATTTCCCCGACGACGCATACATCCATGGGCGGATTTGCGTCAATCATTTGCTGGTTTCCAGCATCACTACGCGAGACAGGTTCCGCGGTTCGTCGGGGTTGAGGCCCTTCCTGATTCCGGTGTAGAAGCCCAGCAGCTGGCCGGGGACTACGCATGCGGCCGCGCGGGCGATTTCGGGAACGTCGAGGGACAGTTCAACGAGATAGTCGGCGGATTCGCGAATAGCGGAGTTTTGGACGTTGGTAACAACCAGGGTTACGCCGCCAAGTTTCTTGATTTCCTGGAGCACGGTTACTTCGGCGTCGAAACCAGTTTCGCTGATGATGAAAGTAATTAATGTTTCGGGACTAACTATCGATTTTGGGCCGTGCCTGAATTCCAGGGTATGGAAGCATTGCGCGTAGGAACAGGACATTTCCTTCACTTTCAGCATCGATTCCTGCGCGATCCCGAAGAACGGACCTTGGCCGAGGAATACATAATCTGCAAATCTGTGTGAATCCACCAAGGATTTTATTGAGGAATCAATTCGACTGAATTGATCGGCTAGTTGGTCCGGAAGTCTGCGGAGGGCGTCGACGAAGTCACCGCGACGCGCGCGGAGCGCAGCAAGCGACTGCAGGATGATAAGCATTGAGGTGAAAGATCGCGTCATTACCGTGCTTTTTTCATTGGCGGCCGGGAGTTCCACGCGGTGTGATGCGATGCGCTCGATCGGCGTATCAGCGGCGCAGGTAATTACGAGTGTTTTCAGTTTGAGTTTCGCTTCAAGATATTCCGCGGCTTCCAGGGTTTCCGACGTATATCCGGAGCGAGTGATCAGCACGGGCTGACATGGGACCGGGAGCAACTGTGGAAAAAGGGTAATTTCCGATGCGGGAGTCGCCCTCGCTTTTTCACCGGTCAGAATAAACCACGAGGCCGCCGCGGCTTGCGCGAGATAGAAACTCGATCCGCAGCCGATGAAAACCCATTCGAGATCTTTCGGAAGCGTGTCGCTCAACGATCGCAACCGGTCGGTAATCCGTGTGCTTTGGAGACACGCTTTCCACGTCTCGGGTTCCGAACGTATTTCGGCGATGGTGTGAGCGCCAGCTCCTGCTTTCCGGTCCGCCAACTCTTCCTCCACAATGAGTTCGATGAATACTAAACAACCATGACTTTGATATGCGCCGCACGAAGCCCGCGCAGGTCGCGAGCCGAAATCTTCTTGTCGGTGATGGTGTGATGTACCGCCGAAGTTGGTGCGATAAAAGAAAGGCTACGGCGGCCAAACTTGCTGGAATCGCAAACAATAATAGTAGTTTTGGCGTTTTCCATCATCACGCGGTTGGCGCGAGCTTCGAGCAGGTTAGGTGTCGTCAAGCCATATTCGAGATCGAACCCGTCAACGGCGAGAAACAGAAGATCGGCGGTCACGTGGCGCAAGGAATCCTCGGCGAGAGGACCCACCAGCGAGAATGAGTTTCGGCGGAGAACACCACCGGTCAGGATGACTTCTACTTCTGTTCCAGCAAGCTCGGCGGCTATGTTTACGGCATTCGTGATTACAGTGAGGTCGCGAACATGTTTAATGGCGCGCGCGACCACGGTTGTTGTCGTACCGGAATCAAGAATCACTACGTGGCCGGGGCGGACAAAGGAAGCTGCGGCGGCGGCGATTTTCATTTTTTCGCGACGATGCAACTGTTCTTTCTCGTGTAGTGTTGGATCGCGGAGCGAAGACGCGTCAATGGGCAGTGCGCCGCCATGGGCGCGCTGGATTCGGCCCAACTGATGGAGCGACTCTAAATCTTTCCGAATGGTGATCAGCGACGTGGAAAAGCGGCGCGCCAGATCCTTGACCACAACGCGGCCGTCGCGTTGGGTCAATTCCAGAATTTTTCGCCGCCGTTCTTCCGCCAACATTCGGAGACCCACCAGGTTTCGATTTATTACTTTTTGTTACTATTTCGCGCTTTAGGGTGATAGCTTGGCACAAATGTAAACCGGGAGCAAGTGTATATGGGCGCCACAAAAATCGTATGCCTTAGCGCGAATCCGGCCCTGGACCGGCGCTTGCGTATGAGCTCGCTTGGGGCCGGTGAAATCAATCGCGCAAAAAGTGCAGAGGGATTTGCCGGTGGCAAAGCCGCTCACGTGGCCATGGCCGCTCGGGCGATGGGAAGCAACGTGGTGTGGACCGGATTTCTCGGCGGGGCCGTTGGTGAGGAGTGCGCCCGACAACTTAAAGATTTGGATATTCAAGTGGTTTCGATTTCTACGGCATCGAGCACAAGGGTAAATCTCGAGATCATAGAGGATTCTGGACGAGTCACCGAAATCCTTGAACCCGGCGCCGGTCCGACTACTGGCGAACGAGACGAGTTCTTACGGCTATGCGCCGAGGGAACGCAGGGCAGTTGGAAAGGTGGATTGCTAGTGATTTCGGGCAGCTTACCTTCGGGCGTGGGGCCGGAGTTCTACGTTTCATTGATCGAAGGCGCACGGAAAGCGGGTGCCAAAGTTTTTCTTGACACTAGTGGCGAAGCATTACGCGGCAGCTTGAAATCCGAGCCCGGCCTAGTCAAACCAAATCGCACTGAGGCGGAGACGATTGTGAATCGTCCGCTGAGAACCGATAGAGACGCAGTTTCAGCTGCCAGAGAGATCATCGGATGCGGAGCAGCGAGCGCGGCGATTACATTGGGGCGGGATGGGATCATCTGGGTGGAACGGAAGGATGGCTCGGCATGGCTGGCTCGGCCACCCGCCATGAATGTAATTTCCACTGTCGGTTGCGGTGATGCCACGCTTGCGGGTTTTGCGCTGGCAGCTTCTCAAGACATGTCTGCCGAGGAAACGGTCCGTCTCGCGGGGGCTTGCGGGGCTGCTAACAGCGTTGCATTTGCACCGGGCAGGATCGAAAAGGTAAAAGTGCTGGAGTTGTTGCCAAAAATCGAGGTGCGCAAATTAAATTTTTAGATTGAAATAATAGCGATGGGCCGACCTGGGCGAAAACCGTAACGCAGTTCGCCCCACTGAGGGTGGCCGCTATAAAGGCAAGAGCAAGGCATGACGGGGGCCGGCAAAGTTGCGGCCGAAATGCAGGGACCCAGAAAGCCTCCGCTTTGCTCCTTCGGCTGGAGCAATTGACGATTTTATCTCAAGGCTGGCACGATTCCGGGAATCCATCTAACTGCGTTGTCGTGATAAATGCGACGCAAAACCGGCTCTGGCAAATTCAGTCCCTGGATTTGCTGGCCCTTATACTGCAGGGTTTCGTCGGTAGCCAGAAATTTCCAATCTCTTGCGTACGTTTCCTGCCAATCTTTCAGAGCTTCAGCCGTGGGTTCATTATTGAGAAATTCCAAATCAGTGCCATACAGCACCCTATCCTGGTATTTGATCAGGAAGTTTCGCACTTTTCCCCTGGGCTGAATCATCAGATATTCCATGCGCGCCGCCGTATCCACCGCGAAATTCGGATAACGATCGAAACGTTTCGCGATCTCGTCCACGTCCGTTTCCATGCTTCCCAAATGTGCGCCCACCACGCGAAGTTTTGGATTTTCTGCCAGCAGATGATCGCGGGCCGCCAAAATCACTTCCTTTCGCGGGCGCTCGGGATGCAGATACATGTACCATTCGGGATTCTCTTTGTAATAATCGTAATCGGGACTTTGAGGATTCGGGGTCTGCCAGCAGGAAGAAGGCTCGGCCACATGGGCGACGAGTGTTTTATTCTCCGCAGCGATGGTTCGGTAAATGGACTGGAAAGCTGGATCGTCCGGCATCACGTAGCGGCCGCCGGGCCCCTTCAGTTCCATTCCAATGTTTTTCCAGATCTTCACGGCTACAGCGCCATCGGCAAATTCGCTGTGAAGCTGTTCGTTGGTCCGCTGCGCAAAATCCTTTTGCTGAAAATCAAACGGATTGAATGTGACGCAAAGCCTTCCGCGGTTGTGGCTGCCTTTAATGAAAGCTTTAGCCCGCGCGGTCTCCACGGCCAGGTCGCCATAGATGCCATGGGTGTCGGCCACACAGATATCCAGAACGTGTAAGCGAAGGCGTGCCATCAGCGCCACAAAATCGGAATCATTCTTGAAAGCATGGACATGAGTATCGACTGGATCCATGGCGGCGAAGGCGTTCAAATCATCGCCTGGGCCAATCCATCGATCGGACGCCGTTGCGACTGATTCTGGTGCGGCAATAATGCGATCCACTGCGAAAGCAGCGGCAGCCGCAACCACTACAATCAGCGAAATTGAGAGGCGCCTTTTGAAGTTAAAATGCATATCGGTCGATCAGCCTCTGACGTTTCCCGAACGCATTCGCTTCCTCACGGTTTCATTACTGCTGGTATCGACGGATTGCAGGCGCACGTCCGCGACGATTAATTCAACGCCCGCTTCGCGTAGCGGCCGCAGATATTGAGCATCCGTGCCTGAATCCGTAACGAGAATGTCGATATCGGTTACCGGACCGACGTAAGCAAAACCTTGATTGCCGAATTTACTGTGGTCGGCCAAGGCTATGCTGACCCGCGCCGATTTCAAAATCAGCTTCTTTATTTGCGCTTCGGCTTGGCTGGCGGTGGAGATGCCGTAGGCCGGATCGATAGCGCTTACGCCTAAAACCGCTTTGTCTACGCGAATTTCGGAAAGGGCGCGCTGCGCCCAAACCCCCGAAAGATAAAAAACATCCTTCTGAAGCTCTCCTCCCGTAGAAATAACGGAAACATGCGGGCTGCGCTGAAGTTCTTCGACCGTAGGCGGAGAATTGGTGATCACCGTCAGCCTGTTGCGATGGAGCAACCGTCGCGCCAATTCAAACACCGTGGTGCTGCCTTCTAGAAAAACAGTTTCACCGTCCAGAATCAGCCGCTCTGCTTCCCGTGCGATCGCTTGTTTCTCTAGGCGATTGCTGCGGCCCAAAGCCTCATACGATGGCTGAAAATTTGTGCTGGAGGTGCGTGAAACGGCGCCGCCATGCGAACGAACCAGCACTCCTTCTTTTTCGAGCGCGGCAAGATCGCGCCGAATGGTGGCCGCAGTCACATCCAACATGGCGATCAATTCCGACGCCGATACGGTTCGTTCTCGAGATAAAATCTCGCGAATGCGAAATCGCCGTTCTTCCGCCAAAAGACTCATCAAGGCTCCGACAGGGTTGCGGCCGAAAAGCAGCGGGATTGTGCCACAAATCGACTCGATTTGTTCATAAAAAAACAAAATACATCAATTTCGATAAAAATAGTTTGACAAAGTAACACAATGGGTCTAATTACGTGAGCGATTCGCATGAAGATAGCTAAGGGTGAGCCTTCCGCCGACTGTAAACAGGCAACCGGCAACGTTCTGAGGGGGTGTCCGTGGCCACATTGTTTCGCAAACTATTATTCAGCCAAGACAATTCAGATCGACAAAAGCCTCGTTGTCGCAAGCTAGGGGTTTTCTTGGCCGTGCTTTTGCCGTGCGCCCTTTTCTCCGGTGCAAGTGTCCGGGCACAGAAAGACACCGGGGCAATTGCGGGCACGGTGAAGGATGCTTCGGGCGCGGTTGTAGCAGGCGCGAAGGTCACAGTGACGGATGTGGATCGCGGAACGGAGTTCAACACCACGACGGAGAGTAATGGAGAGTACGTAGCGAGTCCCCTAAAGGTCGGGCGATACACAATTACAGTCGAGAAAGCTAATTTCAAAACCGCGATTGCCGGACCCGTGCAGTTGGACGTACAGGATCGAATCGAAGCAAACGTGAAGCTCGAAATCGGGCAAATTTCTCAAAGAGTAGAAGTAACGGTGCAGAATCCTCTGCTCGAGACCGAGACGAGCACAATGGGCGAGGTGATGGACAAGACGCGCATTGAGACACTTCCCTTAAACGGGAGAAACTTTGCGCAGCTTGCTCAACTTGGAGTTGGCGTGGTTCCCAGCGAACCTGGGTCTCGCGTGAGTGGGAGCTTCGGATTCAGCGTCGATGGCGCCCGCTCCCTGCAGAACAACTTTCTGCTCGATGGAATCGACAACAATTCCAATCTGGGCGACGTACTGAACGAATCTTCCTACGTTATTCAGCCTCCCATTGACGCGATCGAGGAATTCAAGGTTCAAACAAACGACTACAGCGCGGAATTTGGAAGAGGGAACGGCGCGATTCTGAACGCTGTGATTAAATCGGGTACCAATAATTTCTACGGCGATGTTTTTGAATATTTCCGCAACGATGCTCTCGACGCTTCTCCTTTCTTCATCATTACGTCGCAAAAGCCGGAGTACAAGCAGAACCAGTTCGGAGCAACGCTCGGCGGTCCCATTCAAAAAGATAAGACGTTTTTCTTTGTCGACTATGAAGGGTTTCGTTTGCGCCAGGGAATTCCGCAAACTACGACCATTCCCGACCCGAGCATGGTCGGGGGCAATTTCTCCGAAATTTTGCAGCCGGGCGTTACGGCACCGCAAGTGGACATGAACGGCAACACGTTACCGAATACGGTGGCCGTGGATTGCAGCGGTCATCCAACCTATTTGGGTGAAATATTTAATGCGCGGCAGACCCAAGTATCCAATCGCAATCCCAATGGCTTCTGCGGCGTGCCGATAGGAGTAGACGCCACGGGTAATCCAACCAACATCTTCCCGACCGGCTCGATCGATCCGCTGGCGGCGCGGCTTGCGGCATTGATTCCACCGCCAAACTCTTCCAATCCAGCATTTAATTATTTCGCAGTTCCGGTGCGCACGGAGACCCGCAACAATTTTGACGTTCGCGTGGACCACACTTTTTCAAGCAAAGACTCGATCTTCGGGCGGTTCAGCTACGAAAACCAGCCGAGTTTCATTCCGCCGCCCTTTCAGAATGAATTGGATGGCGGAGGCTTCTTCGATGGCGTGGAGGACTTTTCGTACCGAAGCGTCGCGCTCAGCGAAACGCACGTCCTGGATTCGACGCACGTGAACGAATTTCGTTTTGGTTATAACCGAATCAACGCACATCGTTACCAGGTGAATTACAACAATAACGTTTCAGGTGACCTCGGTTATCCCGGCGTGCCGTATGAACCCGGCACATTCAATGGCGGGCTTCCAGCTTTAACTTTCAGCGATGGTTCGGCTCCGGAACTTGGCAGTTCGGGGTTTTTACCATCCATCGAAAAGCAGAACAGCTACGTCATTACCGACAATTTCACCTGGGTGAAAGGCCGGCATTCGCTCAAGTTCGGCACGGAACTTCGCTTCGAACAATTCACCATTTTTCAACCAGCGGCTTCACGTGGAACCGCGGATTTCAGCGCGGGATTCACGGATAATCCAGCTTCGCCCGGCACAGGTGGAGACGGCTTTGCGAGCTTTCTGCTGGGTATCTCCGATGGCGGATCGATCGTAAATCTTCACAATGTTGACTACCATCGACAGATCTACGCGGGTTTTGTCCAGGACGATTTCAAGCAATCGTCGCGTCTTACGTTCAACCTGGGATTGCGCTACGAACTGTATACAACCGTCAAAGCTGGGGACAACGAACAGGCCAATTTTGATTTCGGCTGTGGTTGTCTCATCGTTCCCAAAGGGCAAAACGCCGTACTAACGCCGATGCTCGCGTCGCAGATCACGGTTCAGCGTACTGGCTCCCCGGGCCTGGTTTCGCCGGATCTCCACAACTTCGCACCTCGGCTCGGCTTGGCCTATAAGATTAACGACAAGCTCGTTCTACGATCATCGTATGGGATCTTTTACGGCGGCCAGGAAAATGGACCTTATTCCAACCCAAGTCCTGGATTCAATCCTCCATTTTTTGTGACGCAGTCTTTCAATATGCCTTGCTCGATTAACTCGGCGAATCCAAATCCAGGCCAGGTCGACTGTTCGATCCCAGGTTTCAATTCGTTGCAGCAGGGATTCCCAGCAAATTCATTAATCGATCCGAATACACCGCTACTTTTTTCCATCAGCCCGAAGATCACTACGCCGTTTATGCAGCAGTGGTTCGTCGGCTTCCAGTACGAATTGCCAGCGAACACCGTGGCGGAAATTTCTTATGTGGGTTCTCACGGAGCCAATCTGTTCGGACTTTTCAACGGAAACCAGGCTGTTCCGACAGCCGATCCGACGATTCCGCTTGCTCCCCGGCGTCCCGATCCGAATATCGATGCGGGAATTGATACTTTGCGGTCGAATCTGTTTTCGAATTACAACGGCTTGCAGCTTCGCCTTGAAAAACGCTTTTCCAACGGCCTGCAATTCGAGGTGGCCTACACGTATAGCCACTCGCTTGACGATGCTTCAAGCGCCAGTCTGGGCGCTCAGAACCAGGGAGACTTCCGTTTGCAGACGGAGCCATACCTGGAATATGGCAACTCCGATTTTGATGTCCGGCACAGATTTGTTGTCAACTTTGTCTACAATCTGCCATTCGGTAACGGTCAACGGTTTGGTTCGAACCTTTCAGGCTTCCGCAATCAACTTGTGGGCAATTGGCAGATGACCGGAATAGTGTCGGCGCAGACAGGGAATTGGTTCACGCCAACGGACGATCTGGTGAACGTTTCTAACTCCGATTGCGGAGGCGAAGTGTTTAATTGCGCGCGTCCGAACGTGGTTGGAAATCCGAACGGAGGGCCCTGCGTGCCCGGAACTTTATTTAACACCTGCGCGTTTGTCGCAAATACCGTGTTCGGTACGTTCGGCGATGCGGGAAGAAATATTATTCGCGGGCCCGGACTTCAGAACTGGGATTTGTCTTTCATCAAGCAGTTTCCCATTCGTGAACAAATGCGTTTTGAGTTCCGCGCGGAGTTATTTAACATCTGGAATCATCCGAACTTGACGTTCGCAGACATCACCACCACAAACGAGAACTTTTCCACGGAGCGCGGCGCTTCGCAGTTTGGCTTTCCCACCGCGTCGCTGGCCCCCAGACTGGTGCAGTTCGCTTTGAAATTTTATTTCTGATTTTGCCTAGAATGCCGGAGAGCTCGCTAAGGCAGTCCGGGCCACATTCACTGTCGCTGTCGCTGGCGCCTTCAGGCAATCAAAAAAGCACGCTCAATGTCATCTGAACCTGGCGCGGGCTGCCGATCGTTTTGTTCACCGCGCCCAGGCCAAATGGACAATTGTAAAAACTGGAGTTAGTAGCGTTAGGGCAACTGTTGGGCAAAGCGGGTGTCCCCACCACCGGCACACTGTTGTAGTACTGGTTTTGGGTAACGTCATCAATCGGGATGTCGAAACTAGCCGTATTGGTGAGATTGAAGACGTCGAAGGTGTACTTGAGCGAGACGCGCTCCGTTAGTGTAGTGGTCTTCACAATCGAGATGTCCGTGCGCCTTTGCCAGGTTTGCCGGAAAATGTTGCGCTGGCCCGTTGTGAAGTTAGTTTCGAACGTGTCGCCGGGCGGAATCGCGCCATTCAGGTCGCCGGGACTCAGCAACGGCACAGTGAAGCATGACGCGTTCAGCGCCGGTTGATCTACATTATAAGCGCCCGAGTGGCCTGTTAGCGCATTCTTGGAAGTGCAGCCTGGAGCGAGCGGGACAATAGGGTTAGTGATGCCATCGTTTACACCGTAAAAGACACTGCCAACCGCTCCGCTGTAATCAATGATGCTATATGGTTGCCCACTTTGGAACACTCCAATGCCTTCAACGGCCCAGCCGTTTGCAACCTTCCCCTTCCATGACGACTCAGCGGCAATCTTGGGGAATTGGTAGAGGTACGTGAAATTTATAACGTGCGTGCGGTCATAGTCCGAGTTGCCGTAAGCAGAGCGCAAATCGAGTGGGTTATTTCCGTTGTAGAACAGACCCATGGCGCTTTGCTCATCCAACGAGTGCGAGTAGGTGTAAGAAAAGCCCAGTTGCAATCCATGGCTGATGTGTTTTTCGACGTGAACTTGCAACGCGTTGTACGCAGAAACACCAGCGGCGGTGTAGGACAGCGATTCGGATGAGTAGCCCAGGTACGGAACACGAAGGTCAACGTTCCCGCCTTCGTAGTTGCTGAGCATCGTGGAGCCGTTGGGCAGAGTTATCGGGGAGCAAGTCGTTGTGCAGCCCGGAGGGCCCTGTACTGTGTAACCGTAGGTGTAATCCTGTTCGAAAGGAGTGCCTTTGCGAATTGGGTTGCTCGGACTGGCGATCTGCGACTGGTTGAAGGGTACGGGAATTACTTCATGACGGCCGAGGTTGCCGACATAGCCTATATCTATGACAAGACCGTTGCGCGGCTGCCATTGAACGTCGAGAGTCTGGTTGAGCGTGTAAGGCAGTTTATTCGCTCGGTTGTAAACGCCAAAGGCTAAGAGCGGCTGTCCTTCGGTGATTCCAGCTCCAATTCCAACCCCGGGTGTTCCCGTGTTGGGTAAGTAGATATCGATCGACGCCGGATTACCGGTTGGAGGCGGGCCGAGTGTAGTTCCCCATGGATTCGTAAGCCCGTAAGTGCCGGGATCGCAAGTCGGGATGTAATCTTGGTAATAAGAGGTTGCAGTGCACTCCTGGGCGTTTACGAACGGCGGAGCCTGATTGACACCGAATGGTCCACCAGTCACGACACCGGCCGCAAATCCGGGTGACAGATAGGTGAAAAGCTCTCCGCGATCGTAGTAAATTCCCCAGCCCGCACGAACCACGAGCTTGTTATTAAATTTCGCAGGGCTCCAAGCCAAGCCCAGGCGAGGTGCAATGCCCCATTGCCGGCCGGTCAACGTGGATTTGCTGACTCCTTTGCTGGGATATTGTTTGTTGTTGCCGGCTACGATGATGCCGTTCGAAACGAGCGTGTCGGTTGTGGGGTCGTAGTCGTAGTCCGCAGGATCGAAATTGTAGATGTGCCCATACTTTTCGGAAAGTCCGCCGTCGTAATCCCAGCGCACTCCAAACGTAAAACTGAGGTTAGGTCGAAACTGAAATTTATCCTGAACATACAGACCGAATTCATTAGCGCGGAAATAGCGGTTCGCGTTCCCTTGTAGAACGTTCGTGGTGACGTAACCGTCCGACGTGTAAGGACTAACTAAACCCTGCAAGAACTGCGACAGATCCGCCGTACCGATCATGCCGGTACCAGGTCTTTTATCGATGGTGTTGAGCTGTGTGTAGGAAAACAAACCGCCGAAGGATAGCGTGTGCTTTCCGTGGTTCCAGGTGGCGTCGGCGGAAGGCATGAACCGGTTCTGGAAAACTCCAGTGTTGGCCCCTTGGGACGCAGCGCCCTGGCCGATGGTCAGCGGGGATTCGTTCACGGGCTCGTAGCAGCCTGGAGGCGAACCGGGAGGGCAACCGGTATTTTCCGGGCCGTAACCCAACATGTTGACAATAGTTATCCCCGGAAAGAAATTGGAGCCGAATGTATTGATTGTTGATTGGGCTGGCGTCGCGCCAGTGGATGATTCAACGAACTTGGCAAACTGCGTGGGAGTAAACGGCTGCCCAATCGTGCTGTAGATTTTTTCGCGGATGAAGCCGAACACCTCAGCGACGCTTAGACTGGGCGTCAGCGTCTGCGTATTGGTGATGGAGGCAACCTGGCTGCCGGCATCGAGATGCTGAGTGAATCCTGGCAGGCTGGAGTAGGCATATGGAGCGATGCTGGGATCGTGCTGATAATAATATTTTAGAGCCAGGGTGTCTTTGGAGTTCACAATAAAGTCCAGGTTGCTGACAGCCTGGTCGGCCAGGAAATAACCGGTGCCGGGGGAGAGTGCGTTTTCCGGAAAGTTAATCGTTGGCGTGTTGCCGTCGTTCCACGGAACAAGATATTGGCCGTTGGGAAGCTGGTACTGAAATATACCCAGCGCAATTGGACTAATTTGGTTCGGACCAGTTCCGACGGTCCCATTCAGATTCGAAAAGAAATTCGCGTTTGAAATGTTTGCCAGGCAAGCGGCCAAAGTCGCCGTGGCACGAGTAGCGCCGCAATTGGAGGGCGTAAAGTCGAACGGAACGGTCACTCGTCCGATGCCGATTTCCTGATCCGAACTGTGCACGTGCTGGTATGCGAGATAGCCGAAAAGCTTATTCTTGATGATCGGCGCACCGGCGGCTCCGCCTAAAGTCCAGCGATGGAGTTCTGGAACTTTCAGATTGGCCGGAAGATTGGGATCCTGATTAAAAAAGAAGGGCGCGGCATTGAGCCAGTCTGTTCCGCGATGCAGGTACGTGGTGCCGTGGATCACATTCGTGCCGGAGGCCGTGCTCATATCAATGTGCGCGCCGCTTGTGGAACCCTGCTGCGCGTCATACATCGAGGTATTGACGCGAAGTTCCTGGATGGTTTCCGGAGCGGGCGTAGGCAAGGCTTGGCCGATTGCGAGATAAGGTGAGGCGGTGCTTTGTACCACTCCGCCGTTGCCGCTGGCAGCGCCGCTGACTCCGGTATTGTTCACGATGCGAGCCGAAGCAACTTGACTGGTACTCTTGCCGTTAAACAGATTTTTGGCGTCGACGCCGTTTAATAGGAATGTGTTGCTGGTGTCGCGTTGACCGTTGGCCCAGATTGGCTGATTGCCTAAACCAGCATTGGCGCCGGTGCCGGCGGGAAGTTCCGCGCTTACGCCGGGTGAAAGAATCGCTAAGCCCGTAAAACTTCCTGTCGGAAGTGGAATGGCTTCCAGTTGCGCTTTGTCGAGTACGTAGCCATTGGTCGTATCGACGGCATTCAGCAGCGGACTTTCTTCCACTGTGATCGTTGTTCCTACCTGGCCGACTTTCAGTGCGGAATTTACCGTCGCCGTTCGGTCCGCCTGCGCCGTGATCGAAGGCACCTTTTGAGTCTCGAAGCCGTCGTGAGTGAATGTGAGCGTGTAGGTACCGATTGGCAGGTTCACAAATTCATAGTAGCCGCTCGAGTTGGTTCTTTGCGTCCTCGTGAGGGTGGTTTGGTCGCCGACAAGCGTGACAAGTGTGTCGGTTAGTACACCGCCCGATGTGTCCGTCACCGTGCCGGTAATGCCACCCAAGGTTTGTTGCGCGCGGGCCGCCGGGCCCATCACCAATATCAAAGCTATGGAAGTGCAGGAAGCCAGAAACCAAATCGAGTGCCATATCCTCTCAAACATGCTTCCTCCGATTCGTGCAAACGAACTTCAAGCAATGGGGCCGCCAGAAATCGCACGGTCTCCTGCCTGTCGGATAGAGTTCCAGAATTAGATCACCACCCCGACGAAGCAGGGGAGATTACGCCCATTTTGCGTGGAAGCGAAGAGGTTTTACTCTATAGCAGCTATTGCAAATTTTTATAGCAGGCTTCTGTGAGGAAATTGGAACTCCAGAGGTTTTCAGGCCAGCCTTTAACGGATTGTGACGATCCGACGGTCGTAGCGCCCGGGATACGATACGATTCGGCATCGTGGAGGCTTCATGGCGTTGCGCGGTGTCAAAATTTCCCTAATGTTTGCGGCGGCTTTCTACTACACGCTTCTCGTTTTCAACAACCTCGCGGATTACAATTCGAATTACCAATTCGTCCGTCATGTCCTGATGATGGACTCTGTTTCCTCGGGTAGCCAGGAAACATGGCGGGCGCTGAACTGGTCGTTTTGGCATTCGTTCTTCTATGTTCTTATCATTGCGTGGGAGGCCGTGACCATGGGCCTTTGCTGGTGGAGCGCAGTGCGGATGGCGCGAGCGCTGCGTGGAAGGGCTGGCGCGTTCCACCGGGCCAAGCGGATTGCTATTCTGGCGCTCACGCTGTCTCTGCTTATGTGGTTTCTCGCGTTTCTTGATATCGGCGGGGAGTGGTTCCTGATGTGGCAATCGAAGTCCTGGAATGGACAGGAAAAGGCGTTTCACATGTTCATCGTGATCGGGATTGTTCTGCTGCTAGTGGCGCAGCCTGAAATCGAAGACCAACCCTAAAATTTCGCGTCTGGCACCTTCTTGCGGCGCGTTTTTACAAAAAACCACAATAATCCCGCGGCGAGATATGCGAGATAAACGTAGGGAAGCTTGCCGTAGGGGCCTTCAGGCACCGGATACAAATTGCCAACCAGCGCGAGCAGCATCGCGAGACCTGCCAGCCACGAAATTATTTGCGCGCCGGGGCTAAATGCGCTGTGATTGCGCAGGTATCGCGGCAGCGCGATGCAAACCAGCGCGTAGGCAACGATAAAACCGTACGTCGCAAGCGAACCGAGCCAGCCGTAAACATCCAATCCGCTGGCGCCGCGTGCTGCCAAAATTCCCACGGGAAGCAGAGTTGCGATTCCCGTTACCACAATGGCTCGCGCCGGCGTATCGTTTCGCGCGTGCGTCGCGCGCAGCGCGCTGTGCGCCAATCCATGGTGCGACATGAGCATCAGGACGCGCGCCGCTGCGGTGATGCAGGCGAGTGTGCAGGCGAACAAACTTACCAAAGCGCCGATGTCGATTAATAAACCGAGACTTGGCACGCCACCCACAGCTGAAAGCACGCGCATCGGCGCCTGACTCGTTCCCAAATCCTGTCCTGCCATGCGGAATCCCAAAACCTCTGAGTAAGCGCAGACTGTGAACATGGCTCCGGCCAGAAGAGCGCTTTGAATCACGGCGCGAGGAATCGTCTTTAACGGGTTCCGCGCTTCGCTTCCAAGGGTCGTTGCGCTTTCAAATCCTACGAAGCTGAAGAGCGAAAGAACAAGACCCAGGCGCAGGCCGCTCCCGGTTACACCTTGAAAATGGAACTGTTCACTGTCCACATGCCACCCATGGCGCAGCAAGACGAGGACGACCACCACGAAAATCATCGCAACTGAAATTGCTTCGATCCACAACATCAGTCGTGCGGAGATTTGCACGTCGCGCCATGAGACGCAGATGGAAACAACCGTGACGATCGCCGCGAATGCAACCGCGGTGACTGCGTCTCCGTTCCCGTGCCGCAGGAGTAAGTTCGCGTAGTGATAGAAGCCGCCGATCACGCTCGAACCGGTGGCTACGTATGCCAACAGCAGACTCCATGCGGCCGTGGCGGATAGCCACGGAGGCAGAATCGCAGAAGAGTATGCATACAGGGAACCAGGGGAAGCGGAGTAGCGGGCGAAGCGGCTGATGCACAGTGCGACGAGAAAGACTGCGACGGTTGCGAGGAGATAGGCGAGCCACGTTCCATTTCCTGCCAACGCGCAGACTAAAGGTATGGTGACTACCGGCGTGGTGGTGGGCGCGATGGTCGAAACCGATTGCGCTAACGTTTCCAGCGGCGAGAGCGCATCCCGCCGTAAGCCGTAGCCCGCGGGATGTGGAGTTTGCGTGTCCTGTGTCATCGATTTGACATCGACATGGGCGCTGCTCACTAAACTTCAAAGTAAGGCGTTCAATAAAAAGATGGCAACAATACTAGCCATGCTTAATTCGTGCAAGTGCGGTTGGATCGGCCCTTGCAGCGGCGGTTTTCCACGGTATCGAGGGGGTGCATACAAGAACCCTTTTGTCGGTATTTATTTAGAGAATTTGCATTTCGATCGGACCGGTTGTATGTTGCGTTGAAATCTTGAAAGCAAAGTCGGTAGCAGGATCGCGTTGTAGAAATTGGCGGAAATGCCGCGCTAAGACTGCGGCGCTGCATTGACATCTTACGAATAATAATCGGCTAATGCGAGGACGGCAATGAATCACACGAGAACTGTCAGGGCTTTTCGCGTAGGGATTGCTGGCCCTGTTGGGTCGGGCAAGACCGCGCTCGTCGACCGGCTGAGCCGCCGCCTGTGGCCGAACACAGATCTCGCTGTGGTTACCAACGATATTTACACGAGAGAGGATGCGGAATTTTTGCTGCGGCAAGGTGTACTGCCTGCTGAGCGTGTTCGCGGCGTCGAGACGGGCGCGTGTCCTCATTCTGCGATCCGCGAGGATGCTTCCATGAACTTGCAGGCGATCGCCGAGTTGGAAGACAGCCTTCCTGGGCTTGAGCTCATTTTTGTCGAGAGCGGCGGCGATAACCTTGCTGCGGCGTTTAGCCCGGAGCTTGTGGATATATGGATTTACGTGATTGATGTGGCAGAGGGCGACAAAATCCCGCGAAAAGGCGGCCCGGGAATCACGCGTTCTGATTTGCTCATCATTAACAAGACCGATCTCGCGCCATATGTTGGGGCTTCACTCGAAGTAATGGAGCGCGATTCACGACGAATGCGCGGCGACCGCCCTTTTCTCTTTACAAATTTGCGTGATGATACCGGGCTGGACCGAGTGCTCGAGTGGCTGGAAGAAAGACGACACATTCCCGCCGATTCGCGGCGGACATTGATCGACGCGCACGCGCCCTATTCTGGAATTGCACATAGCCACGGCCATGTGCACGACCATGCAAACACCGATGCGCCCGATCGCCAAGATTCACATTGAGCATTCGGACAGTCACTCACACGAAGATAACGCTGACCACGAGGATGCTCGTGGGCATCACGCATAGGGATCGATGCCCATGGAACCTGACCCAACTCACGACAAACTCCTTCTCGCTAAGGAGCTGAACGATCTGCGGCTGTTGCACCTTGCCGACAGTGCGCTTCCCATCGGTGCGCTGGCGCATTCTTTCGGTCTCGAATCATTGGCGAGCTTGGATTTGTTGCAGGCTTGCGATTTACTGTCGTTTCTGCAGGGCTACCTGGAGGAAGCGGGGACGATGGAAGCTGTATTTTGCCGCGCTTCGTTTCGGCTCATTGGCAGTAATGGTCAGAAATTTTCTACGCACACTTGGGTTGAAATCAACGATCGATTCAGCGCATTCCGCGCTGCTCGAGAAAGCCGGGCGGGGAGCGCTTCCCTCGGCCTGAATTTCCTGAACGCAATTCTGGGGCTCGGTGAATTTTCGATTTTGCAGAATGCGCTTAATGCGTCGAAACGATCGGGCAGTCCTATTCATCACTGCACGGCATTCGGGCTGGCCAGCGCTGTACTGGGATTCGAAGAGAGTTCTGCGGTTCTCGCTTATCTGCATCAAACCGTGGCAAGCCTGGTCTCGGCATGCCAACGTCTTTTGCCGCTGGGCCAAAGTGCAGCGACACGAATTCTATGGAATTTGAAACCGGCGATAATCGCGGCATCCCAGCGCAGTGCTTCTGGCGAGATCGAGGATGCCGCCTGTTTCATGCCTCTGCTGGATTGGGGCGCCATGGAGCATCCAGAGCTGACGACGCGCCTGTTCATCAGCTGAGCTGCCGGAGCAGACCGATGGCGAGTGTTGTGGATACCGCTCAGGAATTCGGGGTGATCAAGCCCGCACTCGAGGTCGCGTCTACTACGCTCGCGCTCGAATTTAAGTTTAATGATGCAACCGGTCGCACCGTGCTGGCGGCGAGCCGCCAGGAACCGCCCCTTAAAGTGGTGCGGGCATTTCCGATAAGTAATGGCGCGGTGCTGGCGCACTTGCACAATGTATCCGGCGGCCTTCTCGGCGGCGACAATCTGAAGCTGGATGTCCGCATCGACCGGCAGGCGCGGGTTCAGCTGACAACAACCGGCGCGACGCGCATTTATCGCCCTCGCGCAGGATCAGCCGCGACTGTGCAATCGAACGACATCGCCATCGGCGAAAATGCCCTGCTGGAATACTTGCCGGATCCTTTGATCCCTTTTGCGGCTTCTCGGTTCGCGCAGCGAACCATGATTCGGCTTGCGCCTGGCGCGGGACTTTTCTGGTGGGAGATTCTCTCGCCCGGACGGGAAGCACGCGGCGAACTGTTTGAATATGAACGCGTGCAGATGAAAACGGAAATTTTGGCCGATGGACGTCGCCTTGCTGTGGAACATGTGGACCTGGAACCGAGGAAACGCGCGCTCAGCTCTCTGGCCCGGCTCGGGCCTTACCGCACCTACGCGGCATTTTATATTTGCCAAAGTGGCCGCGAACCAGGCACTTGGCTTGCGCTCGAACAAAATTTGCGCGGCGTGTGCTACCAATATGCGCGGCCCGGCGAGATTCTTTGGGGATTCAGTACTCTCGCGTCGCACGGGCTCATGGCGCGTTGCCTAGCGAAGCGTGGGCGGGAAATAACCCCCGGCTTGCACGCTATCTGGAATGCGGCAAAAATGCAGCTGTACGGTTGCAGAGCCGAGCCGCCGCGCAAGGTGAATTAAAGCGTGAAGAAACCTCGGCGAGCCGCCAGATGCCAGCCGAGAAATTCTCATTGGGAGGATAACGTTGCATTTAACCCCACGCGAACAGGAAAAATTGATGATCGTCGTAGCCGCCGATCTTGCCCGACGCCGGCAGTCGCGCGGGCTAAAACTTAATTATGTCGAGGCCGTCGCCATCCTCGCCGCCGATGTAATGGAAGCCGCGCGCGATGGCAAAACCGTTGCGGAAGTCATGAGCTTCGGCGCAAAGATTCTCTCTCGTGGAGAGGTAATGGAAGGTGTTGCGGAAATGATTCAGGAAGTCCAGGTGGAAGCAACATTTCCGGATGGAACCAAGCTTGTCACGATTCACGATCCGATTCACTGAGCTGAAAGTACCCAGGGGCAAGAATGAAACCCGGAGAATATTTTCTACGCGATGACGATGGACCGATCGAGGCCAACACTGGCCGTCGCACCACGCGCCTGCTGGTAAAAAATACAGGCGATCGACCGGTGCAGGTCGGAAGTCACTTTCATTTTTTCGAGACCAATGGTGAGTTGGAGTTCGGTCGGTCAGCCGCCTACGGCTTGCGATTGAACATTCCAGCGGGCACAGCGGTACGTTTCGAACCTGGCGAAGAAAAGGAAGTCGAGTTAACCGAATTCGGCGGCCAGCAAGTGATTCACGGCTTCAATGGGCTTGTTGAGGGCAGCCTAAAATCCGCGAGCATCCGGCAACAGGCAGTCGATCGAGCACGCGAAGATGGATTTCGAAACAGCCCCAAGGAAAAAAGTTAATGAGCTTGAAGATTCCGCGCCGCACGTACGCCGACCTCTACGGCCCGACGACCGGCGACCGCATACGACTCGCCGACACCGAGCTTGTAATTGAAATCGAAAAGGATTTCACCCATTACGGCGACGAGATCACATTCGGCGGCGGGAAAGTAATTCGCGACGGCATGGGCCAGAGTTCAAGTGCGTTGAGGGAAGGCCCCGGCGGCGCGCTCGATCTTGTGATCACCAATGCGGTGATTCTCGATCACTGGGGCATCGTGAAAGGCGACGTCGGGATAAAAAACGGACGCATCGTGAAAGTAGGCAAGGCTGGCAATCCCGACACAATGGAAGGCGTCGATCCGGAATTGGTCGTGGGGGCGGCTACGGAAGTGATCGCCGGTGAGAATCTGATTCTCACAGCTGGAGGCGTGGACAGCCACATTCATTTCATTTCGCCGCAGCAAATCTATGAAGCGCTTTCGAACGGGATCACAACGATGATTGGCGGCGGCACCGGCCCCGCAACCGGTACTGCGGCAACCACGTGCACGCCGGGAGCGTGGAACCTGGCGCGCATGCTGCAAGCCTCGGAAGCATGGCCCATGAATTTTGGATTTCTCGGTAAGGGAAACGCCGCGATGGAGTCGCCTCTGGCGGAGCAGATTACGGCGGGGGCGTGTGGTCTGAAGCTGCACGAAGATTGGGGCACCACGCCTGCCGCGATCGATGCCTGTTTGCGCGCCGCCGATGAGTTCGACGTGCAGGTTGCAATTCATACCGACACGATCAACGAGGCAGGATTTTTAGAAGCAACCGTTCAAGCCATCAACGGGCGCGCAATCCACACCTACCACACGGAAGGCGCGGGTGGCGGTCACGCGCCGGACATCATCCGCATCGCATCGTTTCCGAATGTCCTGCCTTCCTCGACAAATCCCACGCGTCCTTACACGATTAACACAATCGCAGAGCATCTCGACATGCTGATGGTCTGCCATCATTTGAATTCGCAGGTTCCGGAAGACGTCGCGTTCGCGGAAAGCCGCATCCGTCCGGAGACGATCGCGGCGGAAGATATTCTGCACGATCTTGGCGTAATCAGCATGCTGTCAAGTGATTCGCAGGCCATGGGGCGAGCGGGCGAGGTGGTGACGCGCACATGGCAAACCGCGCACAAAATGAAAACCCAGCGCGGCGCTCTGCCGGAGGATTCAAGCCGTAACGATAACTATCGCGCGAAACGCTATGTTGCGAAGTACACAATCAATCCCGCGATTACGCAAGGGATGGCGGAAGAAATCGGTTCGGTCGAGGCGGGGAAGCTGGCGGATTTCGTTCTTTGGAAGCCTGCGTTTTTTGGCGTAAAACCGGAGTTGGTGATCAAGGGAGGATTCATCGCATGGAGCGTTATGGGCGATGCGAATGCATCAATCCCGACACCGCAGCCAGTAGTCTACCGCCCAATGTTCGGCAGTTTTGGCGGCGCGACTGCGGCGACCAGCGTCACATTCATGTCGGAGGCTGCGATTGACGCGAGGGTCCCGGCGAGATTGGGGCTAAAGAAAACTCCAGTGCCGGTGCGCAAATGCCGGCAGATCGGCAAGAAAGACATGATTCACAATTTCGCGACCCCTGACATTCAAGTAGACCCTGAAACGTACGAGGTGCGCGTCGATGGGAAGTTAATCACTTGCGAACCGGCGCGTGAATTGCCTCTAACACAGCGCTACTTCCTGTTTTAATCACGTCTAAACCTGTTCCGGACGGGATTACTTCCCTTTGCGCGGTATGAAGATGGAACCGGGCGGCGATAATTTGTAGACCTTCGAAAAATCTCCCTGATTTATCGCCAGCCCAACGCGCCCGCGCGAATCGATATAGAGCAGCGGTTTGCCGACAGGAACCTCGTTAAACGTTTTGGCGTAAGGAATCGTGTATGGGGTCTCGTCGATCTCAAGCGAGACCTTATCCCCGAATACGTATCCCAATTTCTTGATTTCATCGCCGGGAATGTCGGTGATCAAACTTCCGAAGGGATCGTCGAGGCCGATGACGTTTCCGGTGATTCCTTTCGCGCCCATCGTTGCGCTTTTAACTTGAAGCTTTATGAGTTCCTTGACCTCGGGACCAGCGAGTGTCCAATCTTCGCCAGCAGCAAGATGCGCGGCAGCTGGTGAGAAAATATCGCGTCCGTGAAACGTCGAAGAAATCTTGTCGCCAATCATCCACGCAGGATTTGTAATTTCGCGCACTCCCTCGACCCCATCACGATCGGCCACTGGAGTTATCAGCCCATTGTCCGGGACAACGAAGAATTGCGCTCTCTTCGATTTGACTACCACCGCTTTACGCGATGTTCCGACGCCAGGATCGATAACTCCCAGAAAGACGGCGCCGGAAGGATAGTAAGGCGTCACACCAGCAAGAAACCGGGCGCCTTCTTCAATTGAAAATGGCGTGACCTGATGTGTGATGTCCATGATTCGCGCGTCAGGAAGAATTCCAATAATTACAGCCTTGCAAATCGCAACAGCGTCATTTGCTGTTCCGAAGTCGGTAATGAAGACGATAGTTGGGTGCTGATTCGTCTTTCGTGGCGCATCTTGCCCCGCGGCGTAATTCGCGCAGGTGGCCAAAACAAAGAACAGCAAAAAGAGGTAGAAGCTGACTTTCCGTTGCGTTTTCAAGACGTGTACCTCCCGCAGGGACACAAGCGTGAATATCGCACATTTCATGTGTTGCTGAAATCATGTCGCTCATTCTACGCCAACTTTCTTTAGGAGTTGAACGCGAATCCGAACAACAGCTTAAATTGCAAAGTCGAAATTTAGGATGCGGGTGAAATTCAAAACCAGGAAGGTGGCGCTAGTCTGCAAGCTGTTGTAAATTAAAAGTCTACTTGCCGGTTCCCCGGTAGCTCAATGGTAGAGCATTCGGCTGTTAAATTTCACACCAACCGTTGATTCGGCACCGTTTAACCCCGGAATTGGCTCCTAAGAACGGGCAAGTTGGACCCAAAGTTGGACTCTAATTGGTGCTTCCGATTTTTGGCGGTGAAACGACGGTCTGGGACGTATGTCGCGCTTCTGTGATACGCCGCCGCGCACTTTTCGGGCCCGTTTTGCGATTTCGCAAAGCGTGCATCAAGAAACTGTCTCACTTCAAGGGTTCACTCCAGACAATTTCAGAAAAACCATGCATAGCGTATCAGTTGGCTGCAATTCTGACTTCGTACACGCCGTTATGGAGGCCGGAATAGAAGAAAACTCGGTCAAACTGAGTGGTGGCCTGCCACTTGTCGAAGTCATAGGGAAGCTCGATTCCATTCGTCACGCCTGCGCCACAATATAGAAGAAGCCAAAAACGAGAGCTTGGCATGTTCTCGCGGTACGTAGGCAGGCGCTTGTTCTTTTCCCCAATTCGTTTTTCCAACTCTGCGTATATCTCTTCCACGGTTACGGTGACCGCACCTCCGGAAAACCACGACCCACTACTACGAACAATACTCACCACTCCGAACCCCACTGGCAGCATAGATCGTCTCTCGAATAAGGCATGTGGTTCCGCTTCGTGCGCGTGGGCGCGGACGAATTCAACAAGCTCGCGTGCCATCGCCTTCTCGTTCCCACGCCTTCGCTCGAGGTCCCACGGGTAGGTCGTGACTTTGACTGCCAGCGCACCTGGAATAGTTGCGTAGCTCTTTTCCGCGCGTCGCACAGCTCTTTCGTAGAGTACGGCTTCCTCGACTGGCGAATGGAAGCTCTTGTTTCGTGGCGGAGGATGGATGTGTGTCAGCTCGATTCCGAGCAATCCAGTGTCAGTCCGTATTTCAAAATCTGGTTCTTCTCGCTCGACTAGGTTGCCATCGGGCAACGGCAAGCCCGCGCCCACCGCGACTTCCATAACGCGCCTCTCTGCAGCCTTCTTTTTTTCATCCATCACCGTGTTTGGCATGGGCTACAAGCTCATCCTCTGAGTATGGATGCACATGATTCTCCGGCGCGTCGGTAACAAGGCTGCGCTCGTCAAGAATGCGCGTGTGCATTTCTATTCGGTCTTCGCCGCAAAGCCTGGACCGTAACAGCCGATACGGACGATATCTCCTGTTGGTCGTGTAGTGTCTATAGGCGATATTGGCGCAAATGTCGGCGATCTGGATTCCTTCGCAATCCGCCGAATCTGCGAACCTCATATGGTTGCGGTACAAATCGGTGGAGTCGATAACGCCGTTTGGGCGGCGATACTTGCGGTTGAATGGATGATCCCTTTCGGACCATTCCTTAATGACAAACAGTGGCTTTTTTCCCGACTCAGAAAGCAAGGAACTCCGCAGCCAGTCTCGCCAATAATTATCGTGGCTTTCTTTCTTGATGAAGCTCCGGTCTATCAGAATCTCAATCTTCTCGAACTCGCAATCATCTTCTTCTTCAGCGAACTGGACGATAGCGTGCTGAATCGCAAGCCTTATGACATGAACCAGCCCGCATACCCATAGGACATTCTCCGCACTGCGCCGTTCCAACCATCGCGCCATTGCATTGTAGAAATCCACCAGCAACGGTTTGTCGTTTCCCGCCGCCCACTTAGCGGTAGCACGTAGTGTGTTCGCTGAGTCCTGTCCAAACTGCTCTGCTGTTACCTTCGGAAAGAGCGCGGTATTGGTTCCGGCTAACGTCATCCGCGCATGTCCGGTTGCAAGAATTACAGAGTGAACGAAGGACGCCTGCACTAACGGGAGAAGATTCTTGCCCTTCAGCTCGTCTTTATTCTTTCTAGGCTGATTGCTCTTCCATTTGTCGAAGCGTGTTACGAGCCCATCGAGAGTACGATCCGCTACCGTCAGTGCGCAAAACAGCGAGTAGCGCGGTGGGCACCAACCGAAATCGCCGGACTCGTCAATAAATATCTTCATCGCTTTCGTATTCTAGCGCCTCTGGTCCTTTTCGCGCAGCGCGTCACGCCAGTTGCTCTTCTTCGGCGCCTCTGCGCGAGAATGCCTGGCGGCAATCGACATCACGCGCTTGCACCCCTCGTCCATTCGAGCAGGCTAGCATGTTCGCCTTTTCTTCGCTACAATCGAGGCGGAGCGAAGGATGTTTCGATGAACTTTACTTATTTGGACGAGAGCGGCATTCACGGAAACGCCGAAGCCTGTATCGTCGCTGGCTATTTCGGAAAGATAGGGCCGTGGCGCAGATTTGAAAGCCAGTGGAAAGCGATCCTTGCTCAGCGCGATTTCAGAGTGCCGCTGCATGAGTTGCACGCCAAGACCCTCATGAGGCGGAAAGCCTTCTTCGCAGGCTGGAGCGTGGATCGACGGGATGATCTTTTGCACTCTCTATCTGACGCGGTTGCTGAGTGCAAAATCCATCCCGTTGCCTATGGACTGTTCGTTGATGATTTTTTCGCCTTCTCACTGCCAGAACGCAGGTTCCTGACTGGTGGAACATGGGATGCCGAGCAGCTGAGATTTCGATCCACGGGATGTCCGAATAAGCCCTACTTCGTGGCATTTACCGAGTGCTTGAAAATAGTCACATCCCACACGCCTGCGATGGGAAGTGCCAACTTTTATTGCGGAGTGGACCGACCTGCGGGCGGCTATGCAAAGACTCTATTCCGTTATCTCAAGAATCGCTCAAGAATCGTCAGTACCGAGAAGTTCGGAACCATCGGATTCCCACTCGCTGCTGAAACACCACGCCTGCAGCTGGCCGATCTGTTTTCCTATCTCAGCTACCACCACATGCTGGAACGCAAGGCCAGCGGCGATTGGACATCTCAACCTTCGGATGTGCTTATCGCCCTACTGCGAAACCGGAAAACGCCAGAGGATACATCCTTCCGTACCGCGCAGCTTCTACGCGAAATGATTTCGGTTGTGCCAAATCTGCCCACGTCCGATTCGGGCACACTGCCAGGTGGACCTGTCGCAAAAGCGGTTGGTGCATAACGTCGTTCGACAAAATCCGAAAGCCCCGCCCGCGCTCTTCGCAGTGGGCCGGGCTGTTACTGATCTCGAGCGCAGAGACGTGCTAGCATCGGCGCGTCGATGTTTCACATCCTACAGAAGCTAATATTCCCCGGTGTGTGCGTAACGCTCATCGCCGTCGTGGCGCTTGTGCCCACGCTGTGGCCTGGGATTGTCAACGACAAAAACGAGAAATGGTGGCGCGCGCTCCTCATCATCCTTGTTTGCGGCTTGGCGGTCGGCGAAATCTGGATCGACAAGAATGACCGCGCGGACACCTTTACTCAACACGAGAAAGACATGGGCGCGATATTCCAACGGTTCGGGGATCTCGATAAGACCACAGCCGCGCTGTTCAAAAACGAGACGGTAACTCAGCGTACTCCCGCCAATGCAGATGTCTTGAAGAGACATGCCTTGGATTTGTCGAACGAAATCTTGCAGTTCCTTCTCAACCGCGAAGTGGTGCCGGGATATGGGCAGGGCAGATTTGGGGAAGGGCCATTTGGCGGCAAGCCATCCGACACAACTGAGTACGACAAGGAAACCGTGGGCACCTATGCGAAAGCATACGAGCCGCAAGTTGTCTCCACCTACGACGCCATGAAGAAACGTGGCGTCACAGATACCGAACTGGAACAAGAAATCAGCAATCCGATCAATACGTATTCCATACGAGACATCGCACAGCGTTTAACCACGCTGGCATCGAGTATGCCGGATTAAGAGGAACGAATCGCGATGGTTTTGCCTGATTGGAGTCCTACAAAAGATGTGGTTCCGTCCAGTAGCTGTCGCGGCGAAGTTTCGACAGCACCGATTCATGCTGCTGTTGGCGATGCGTTGTCGCGGTGGGAGCATCTTGAGTCCGGTCTAACCAGGCTGTTTCAGCTTTTGTGTGAGACTCCATCGTTCGCTGCGTGCAGGGCATATGGGACGGTTGAGTCCCCGTTCGCTCGGTCACAGATGCTCCGGGCGGCAATGGATGTGTTCTTTGCTTCCCGGACCGCCATCGGCTCCAAAGAGCATAAAGAAATGAAGGTTCTATTCCGTGCTTACGACAAGGCACAAACGTACCGTAACAACATCGCGCACGGCATAGGCGTGGGCTTTCATTTGAAAAGTGGCGCTCACTCTTGCTACTTCCTCAGCCCACCCTCCTCGGCAACGAAGAAGGTCGCAAAAGTTGATCCGAAAGAGATTTATCTACTGGGTGCAAGCTACTGGTATACCTGCAAGGACATTGAGCATTACCGTGACAGGTTCACGGTTCTCCTGAAGGAGACAATGGACCAAATTCAGGCCGTGAACGGTAAATATAAAGTTCTACAAAATTCGCAATTTCATCCGTAACGCCATCCGCCAAACCGCCGTCGAGACTGAACTAGCGAGCGATGATGGAACTAATTAGCGTTTACGACCATCGGCGGCTCGGTCGGCCCCTGCTCACGAGAGAGGGGAATCTCTCCCGTGCACACTTGCTCGGCGCGACAGACTCTGACGCAAAGTCCGAAAACCACCGCGCACAGTGAACAGTGCCTGGGTTCGAGAACCGATTCAGTGCTTGAACCAATACTCAGCCTCAACTCGCGTCACCCACTTCTAGACGCGCAGGTCAGCAGGAATTTCGTGCCCGAAACGCCCTTCGAGAGTTTGCTGATGATAGTCCCTTAGCCACTCATATTTCTTCAGCACTCCAGGTTGGCCAGTATGTCTCTGCAACCCAGATCGAATCAAGTCACGGTGATGCCTCAAGAACATCGAATATTCTTGTTCCGGCACGTTGAGTTCGTCTTCACAGGCCCTTAAATAATCTAGGTAAGTTATAGGGCCTTCTGTTCGGATCAGCCCATCCAACTCCCCTGCCAGATTTTCGCGCTCAATCGCCGGTCTGACCGATGCAAGAGCATCGGTGTCGATAACGATTCTTGGAGGCGAATCCTTCATGCTTTCGAGCTCATAAGCGCGCACTACTCCAGGCCCATAAACAACCTTCCAGCTCTGTACTATCTCTCCGATCGTAACCGCTCCGCGCACCGTGATGCCTCTCGGAATCAAGGCTATTTGAGAATGCAGGACGCTTCTCAACTCAAATAGAAAGTTCCGCGGATAGTGCTTCGATTCAGGCATGCTCCGAATCACAGTGTCAGAAAATTTCGTGAATTGGATTTTTTCGCTCTTGAACATCGAGCTCGGCTCCACAGACTCAGCTAGGATCCGCAGGATCTGCGAAATTTCACCCGCTGAATGGCTCTCAATCAAATCGCGCAACCCGAGAATATCGAGATAAGAAATAATGGAACGCCGATACCGCACTGGTTTCGGCGAGACATTCGTGTAAAGAATTTCCCAGGTAGCCATTCGTCAATTCTATACGCGTTTTCTTCTCGATTTGGCAATGGTAGCCTTAGAGCCTCAGTGAGTGGTTTGAAGGAACAATTATAAGGAAACCACCCGCCCATGGACTTACAGTTCTCTGAGTTCTCCTACGGTTACGCAGTAACGCAAGAATTTCAACGTCTGTACCAAAGCCCGCTCAAGTGCGCTCCAATCTTTCCGTCACTTCAGGTTGAAGGTACAAAAGGGTACGACGTCGAACTGAGAATGCAGGGCCTCACGCCTGACGCGCCGGGAATCCCTCTCTTTTTGCAATTCAAGCTCTCGGAAAGATTGGAGCGCAGATACTCGGGGCGCCGCGACGATCTTTACTACAATCCCCCATTTTTTCGCGTCAAGCTCAGGACTCGCCGTCCCAATCAGCATGAACTCCTCGTGCGCCTACACCGTCACGGCAAGGAAGTCTACTACGCTGCTCCAGGCTTCCACCGGACGTCGGAATTGAATGAAAACTTCTCTGAGAACAAAGTCGTCGCCAACTCCGTGTTCGTTAAACCAGGTTCGTTGGGAAGATTTCCCGAAGGTGAGGAGCACCACTTTTCGTTCTCATCGGCCTCTGACCCCATCGTTCGGCGATTCTCCGAACGTGAGCCAGCTCACGTCAAGATTATGAAAATCCGAGATTTGATCGAACTTCACAAGAAATCAATCCTGTCCCGCGTCGCTAGGAATCACCTACTAAATCATGCAAGCTTGGTCGAACTTGAGCGCGATCTTATAAAGACAGCCACGGACGAGAATCTTTTGGAAGGGATTGCTTCTCGCTTCGGTAATTTTCCACGACACTGGCGAGAGATGGGAGTTCTAAATCGTATCGCTTATATGGCCCGTGTGGCGTTCGAGTGCTGTTTCTTCCTCATCGGATTTTCCGAGCCACAATAGAACATCGTTCTGGTAAGTCCCTCTCTCGTGGGAATCGACCGCAGGATCGCACTCGTCATCAGTTCTCCTGACAGCTCCAGCCGGCATCACCGTACGTCGCGCTTGAGCCATGGCGAACAGACCGCTGAGCAAATGTATGACAAAGTCATTCTCCATCGTGACGTCGTTGGTCTTAGTTCACACTCTCCTTTGCTCCGCGGACGGCGGTGATAAATGGCGATTCACTGGATTCGTACATGAGATGGACCACGCTCTTGGCCCGTGTTACTCCCACATAAAACAAGCGACCGGCCTCTTCTAGTTGCTCTTCGGTGCGAGCCTGCGAACTCGGAAACGCACCCGCTTCGAGCCCTACCATGATGACAGCTTCGAATTCGAGTCCCTTCGAACTGTGAAGGGTCATCAGGTTGATCTGGTCAGGGCTCTTTCCCTGGTTTCCAAAAATCTCGACGGTATAAGACTCAAGTGCGCCGCCTTTTCCCGTGCATTTAAGCAGATCTTCGAAATTGTCTCTCTCGTCGGCTAACCCAGGCTCCTGCTCGAAGGCGTCGCTGAGCGCGGCATCCCGGATTGCCATCAGCCAGCGGCGGAGCGGAATCGATCCGTCGCGATGGGCGAAAAGAACCGCAATCAATTTCGCGCGGGCGTCCAGCAGGTCCCGGCCCCGCGTCAGCGAACGGCGCATGAGCCGCCAAGATTTGAGCAACTCGGAAAGACTCACTGTCCCGGTTTGCCACCCACCTGAACACCACCGAGCGGCATCCGTCAGCCACTCTGTCACACGAGAGCGCTTGATCGGCGAGCCATTGTCCAGTCGAAAATACCTCAGTCCAAGCGCATCGGCCGCCTCTGCGATCGCCTGCCCTTCATTGAACGTTCGATATAGCACCGCGACGTCCCCGGGCTTCCAAGTTGCATTGTCCTTCAGCAGCGCAGGAACGAGCGTTCCCAGACCAAAATCCGCTTGTCCGCGCACGTCGCACCCAAGCTCATAGATTCTGATCTCCCCCTGACGGCCATCATACGACTGGAAATCCGTCGGGCTAGTCAGCAGGGTTTTTGACGCTGCAATGATCTGGTCCGCGCATCGGTAGTTCAGTTTCAATCGGATCGCTTCGACGCCAGGCAGTTTTTCTAGATCCCTCAGTAGGCTCGGCTTCGCACCCGTAAATCCATAAATCGATTGGTCCGGATCACCCACTGCGATTATCCGGACTCCCGCCTCCCGCATCAACGCCACGACCATCCGGTGCAGCGGCAGCCCGAGGTCCTGATATTCGTCAATCACCAGCACTGGATACTTCGCCTTGATGGCACGGCGCACCCATTCGTGTTTTTCGACCAGTTCGAGGCCGGCTAGCACCAGACCGTCGAAATCAATCAGCCCATTTTCCAGCAACAGCGTTTCATATGCCTCGACAACGGCTGTCTCACGTCTCGTCCAGGCATTCCACTCTGGGCCGTTGCGATCAAGGATCGTGCGGCGGAGTTTGTCGCACTCTACGCGGAACCAGCCGGGCGCAACGCCGCCAGCTACCTTGCGATACGCTTCCTGAAATAGTTCGCGCGATCGGGATGGAGAAGCCACCGCCAGGGGCTCTGGCACTCTGAGGCCCGCGAGGCACGCATACGGCAACACGAGTTCGGTCAGGCAAAACGAGTGCACCGTGGACAGCAGCAGTCGGTCATCTTCAGCGACGCCGAGCTTCTTGAGTCTTGCGCGCAGCTCACCGACACAGGCATTGCTGTAGGTAATGCAGGCCAAGCGGCGTGGCCGCCGCACCGTCTCGCTCAGCATCCTCGCAATCTTGATCGTGATCGTTTTTGTTTTTCCCCCTCCCGGACCGGCTTGAACGACACAATTTCCATCCGATTCGTAGACTCTCCACTGGCCGGCGTTACCGCGCAGCTCCTCAGCCGCTTGGAGATAGGGATCCGTACTCATGCGAGTTTTTCTTTCATGTAATCGCAAGCCGCTTTGATATAGGGTGGGCACAGATCGACTTCTTCAGCCAGCAGAATCGACGCAAGGCGCTGCGCGAGGCGTCCTTTGCCCAGTGAATCAATGTCTCTGAGGAACTGTTTGGGATCGAGCATATCCGGGTCATGCGCCAACGCCTCGAACCGTTTGTGCATCTTCTTATTCGTCGTCAGACCCTTAACGGCCTGCGCGAACTGATCTTCCGCACCAGCGCGGAAGAGATCGACCTCAAATGTGAATTCGTTCAGGAAAATACCCTGTTTTTCGGCACGTGCCAGCACGTCCTTGAATGAAAGCTTTTTCCACTCCTCCGGCTCAATGAGGCGGAACATGATTTGATTCACGACTCGATTTTTTCCGAAAGAACTTCCGACGCCCTCATCGTCTGGATCCGCGTCCTCCTGGCTGACCGCTTCTCCTTTCGGATCGAAGTCCGTCAACACCGCGAACGGAATGTCCAACCCCTTCGGACCCAGCAGTTGGACGTAAGGACCGAAATTGCTTCCCGCGATCGAGCAAACCGTAATTCCGAGGGCATCGAAATCCAGATCCTCGTCGTACAGCTTCGCGAGCGCAGGCAGCAGAAACCTTTCAGCGTCGCCCTCCACGAGGATTACCCCTTTTGAAAAGAACAACTCGCCGCGCGTCACGTCAATATAGCGTTCAAGATCCTCGCGCTCTTCCGGCTCAAGTCTTAAGCTCCGGAGAGATTTCCCAATCGTATGATCTTTGCCAGTGGCGCGCCGCAGAACCACGATGTTCGCGAGCGGAGCTACGCTCGCAACGTTCGGCGAGTGCGTGGTGAGCAGAATGCTGCGTGGTTCCGGTCCGTCCTCGGCTTCACCGCGGGTTCGGAGGTAATTCCGGTAGATAAGCCGCTGCAACTGCGGATGTAGGTGGGCTTCAGGCTCTTCGATGGCCAGAAACGTGTGTTGCCGCTCGCCCTCTTCCACCAGGTATTTGTGCTCCAACTCTTTTAACGCGAGGTAGAGCACGTTTGCGGAACCGAGGCTCGCTTCCGCGACGCCGCGCTTGCCGCCGTCGATCATCAACTGGAGAGCACGCAACAATCGACCAGGTTCGGTCGGCGCGAACCCGAGAGCCGTTTCAACGGCATGCTTGCTTCCGACCATCGTCGTCAGCTGGTTGTTAACCTCATCGACAACAGAAGCGAGTTCTGGCAGCGCTGCTATCTTTGATGTCGTCTCATGGACCTCTTCCGCGATCGCTCTTAAATCATCCTCGTCCACCGTTTTCGCGGCCCGGTCGAGCAGTGGGCGCAATGGAGAGCGCGACCAGCGGGCTAGATCAGCTTCTGCATCCCGCAAAGCCGGGAACAGATCGAGCGGCATCCACCGCCGTAGATCGTAGCCAACCGTATTCTCGGGCCTGCCTCCCCCGAATATCACAAATTCATAATCCGACTCGCTCCTCGGCTCGCTTTTCAGGCCGGGAGTCGGCTGGTAGCGATAGGTGATGCGAGCGACCATGGGATCCGGTTTCACTAAGTCATCCGCGAGGACCGCCAGCAGGTTTTCGCTTTTTTCGAAGCCGCGGAATTCAGCGGATATCTCGATAATGTCCTCAATCGTCAGTGGTCTCGGCAGCCCGTCCCAGAAATCATCGAGCCGAAGCCGGCGCGCTGAGTCGGGCAACGCAGGATCCAGGATCAAACGCAGAGCGAACAACAGGTTGGTCTTGCCGACCTTGTTCTCGCCAAGCACCACGGCGTTCTCGCCAAGCTTTACATCCAGCAGCTTGAAATTCCGAAAATTCTTGATTGTGATCCGACTAATCCACATCGTGTCGACTCTTCCGCTGCGTCGTTTTCGTCATTGGCTCGGCATCCTACAGAGGCGTTTCTATTCCCCGAGATCACCCGTTCGGATGAGGATAGACCCGTCAGCTTCCGTATCGCCGGCCAGATATTTTCGCCGTGACTCTTGCTCGATTGTTTTGTGGTGTCTTCTGAACACGTCGAGTTTGTCCCGGGCGTCGCCCTTGAAATGGTCGTCCATCGCTTCACCGCTGATGGCGCAGCGCACTCTCGCCTTGCCGTCCATTCCTGAGAACGCTACGACATGGCGGTCTGCGATGTATCTCTCGTTTGGCTTCGGGAACGTCAGGTCATGTTCCCCAAGCGACCAGCGGACGCGCTCGGCTACAAACACCGCGAACGGTTTGATATTCATGTCGATGCTGGCGCGGTCGAGCGCCGCTAGGTAGGTGTTGCGATCCCTGACGCGGATGACGGTCCATGGGTAACCGCCTGAAGCGAGCATCACGTTCATCAGGAACCGGGCCATGCGCCCGTTGCCGTCCGGATATGGATGGATGTAACCGAACAACCAGTGGCCGAGAACGGCGCGCACGCCCGGTTCCGTTTCTTTTTCGAGAAGGTCGAAGTACGCTGGCATGGCGTCCCGCACGGCTTCCCACCGCGGCGGTACGTAGCGCGACGTGCGCAGGTACACAGGACTGTCGCGGTATCCGGCGAGTGCCCCCGGTTCGATGAGGCCCGCCGCGACGCAGGGCTGGAACAGTTCGCGATACCAGTCCTTGTGCGCGGCCCGCGCCCGCGCGCCGGGATTTTCTCCCCCGATAACTTTCTCGACGGATTGCTTCACCATCTGGAAGGCCTGCCAGTATCCGCGCGCGGCCAGCGCGTCACGGCTCTTGCGGTCATCCTCGTGATGCTCCGGATCCCAGTTGCCTTGGCGCACTCTCTCGATCAGCGCCGGCGTAACTGAATATCCCTCAATCGAGAGCGAGTGATAGGCGTCACTCTTGTAGATTTCGTCGATGAAATGCAAATATGCACGCTTGTCTTTCGGCAGTCCTGGCGCTTTCGGGAAATTCTCGATGACGCTGCCGCGCATGGATTCCCACAGCATTTCAATGCGGCCGACAATCGGAGCAGCGGTCTGCCGCGGCGCTGCGAAGACTTGAACGGCCTCGAATGGATTGCGTTCGCGCACGTCGTACCCGGCACCGGACATGGCGGCCATAATTTCATCCGCCAGCGCGGCTCGTCCGGTTTGCCGGAACGCGCCAGCGAGATAGCCCGCCTTGGCCGAGTGTCCGCCGTTCAGCAGCAGCCGGAGCAGATCGGCGGCGTCGCGCAGGCTCCCTAGAACCACCTGCGATTCGACCGGGTTGCGATCGAAGAAGGATTCGCCTACCCTCACCAGCGAAGCCACCGGGGAGAACAGGCGCAGGCCGTCGCGCGTCACGAGATCCGCTTTTGCTGGCATCCCCGCTACTTTCAGATCGTACAGCGACGTCTCGAACAGAAGCCTGGTCGAATTGTTCGTTCCCCTTGGGCTGTTGATGACGACTTGGTCAGGGATCACCGTTCTCTCCCCGTGCAGGAGAAGCGACTGCTCGGGCGAAAGGTGCCACTCGTCGCCGAAACGCTCGTTACAGTAGCGCGCGCAGAATTCCCAGAACGACGCATACCAGGGTGTGCTGTCGCCATCACGCGCGCTCGGGCTGGAGGAAATCAGCCAGCCCTTCATGACTTCCTGCAGAAATCCGTTTGTCAACAGACGTTCGCGATTGACCCGGCTTAGGTCTTCGGATCGGAACACACGGCGCCCCTCCTGCTGCAGCGCGCTGAGCGCGTCGAGAGACTCAGCCAGTTTTTCGTTCGGTGTGGGCATGATCGCTTGGGTCAATATAAGTCTATTGTGCTGTACGAATGCAAGTATATTATGCCGTTCAAAAACAAGTCAATTATGTCGTGTCACCGCAAGTGTATTATGTCAACATAACACACCGCACCTTCATATACTTACAGACGGTCCACAAAACTCACTAGAGGATGGCCGCATCTGGGAGGAGTAATATTCGGCAAAGTCGATATTGCCATGCCTTCTCGTTCATTGGAAATCGGTGGTTAAATTTTAATAATACCGTTAAATTGTAAGACGGCTGTTAAATCTTAAAGTAGACGTTAAATTTTACAACTCTGTTAAATTTCTTGCACCATTGTCCTATCCGTAGTATAAGCCCTTACATGATAGACACTTTCGAACCGTGGTCCAAATACCCTCCGCTTGAAAGAGAACGTTTATTCGCAATCGCCAAAATCCTGCAAACCGTCAGGCACGAGGCGGTGCTACTGCACGAGCCAGGGGCTGGCGATAACGAGTGGAGCCTGGGCTGTCGCGTTTACGCCCGAGAGTGTCACGCCGTGCGGACCGCGGCAGAAAAACACGCATGGATCACGATTCTTCACGAAGATGACAAACCGCTGCGTTTCACCTTTGCCATTGGTACCGTGCCGATTCGATTTTATCGAGGCGAAGCCAACGATGCGCCGGGGCACTACGTAAACCCCACGTTTGCTGAGCTACATCAACAGCAGCTTGCCTTTCAAATCGACGGTCTCCGTTTGGTTGATCGCATTCTCCGTCTCGCCGTAGAGATCGATGCAACAGGCGAAGTCGAAAACGTGATTTTGGTAGAGATGGACACAGCTGGAAATGTAACAGAGACGTATCGCGTTCCGTTGGACGGTGTGGCTGGGAAGGTGACTCTGCTTCAACCGAAGCCTGTCGAACTCGGGCCGCCGCAGGTCGAACCTCTTGCGAAAGAGGATGAAGCGACGAAAGAGAATGACCGCCATGTCAGTTCTAAATAAGAACATGTTCGTCGGTCCACGCCTGCAGCTTGCCCGCGAATTTCGCGACCTGACTCAGAAGCAGCTGGGTGAGGCGGTTGTGGCTTCGCACGCGCTCGTATCCCTTTGCGAGAGTGGCAAGCGAACTGATCCGGCCCCTGACCTCGTCGAAGCCTTTGGAACCGTGCTCGGATTCGATGCCGATTTTTTCTATCAACCTACGGGAGAGGTTTTTCAGGAAGGCGAGTGCAGTTTCAGACATCGCCGGAGCACGCCGGAACGCTTAAAAACCAGGATTCGCGCCCACGCCAGTTTGCTTGGAATGGTACTTGAACGCTTGCGCCGTCATTTCAAATTTCCAGCACTCAACATTCCGAGGATACCGGCGGCCACAGACCAGGAAATCGAGAGGGCTGCGGAGCAAACCCGTCAGCATTGGGGTTTGGGAGTTGACGCGCCAATTGCCGAGATTGGCCGCGTCGTGGAACACGCCGGAGTAATTCTCGTTTCCCATTTAGCCGAATCATCCGAAGTAGATGCCTTCTCGCGCGATGGTTCGACGGCAGTCATTTTTCTGAACCAGGGCGTACAGAGTACTTCGCGATGGATTTTCGATATCGGTCATGAGTGTGGTCACTTGGTTATGCACTCAGGAATACACACGGGAGCCGAAGAAACCGAGGCCGCAGCCGATAGATTTGCCGGTGCGTTTTTGCTTCCACGAGTCGCATTTGCCCGCGAGTTTAGAACATCGCCATTTTCGTTCAACCATGTCTTCAAGTTGAAAAAGCGATGGAAAGCGAGCGCTGCGGCGATCATAAAACGTGCCTATGAATTGAAGCTGATAGATGCCGTCCAGTATCGCCAATCTTTCAAATACATGTCGGCGAGGGGCTGGAGAAAAGGTGGAGAACCTAACGAACCGGACTTCAAAGGTCCCGAGCTACTATCTACAGCACTAAGCGCTCTTGGATCCAAAGTAGAGATAACTCTCGAACTACTGTGCAGAGACCTCCATTTCACACCCGAAACGTTCTTGACCGTAACCGGCGTGTCTGTTCCTTTATCAAAAGGAAAACCGGTCGACGTCATACCTATCCGCGCGACAGGAGTAGGTTAATTAAGTCTCCAATTCACACGTCCTGGATCCCTGACGCTTCACTCCGCTCGGCCGTGAGTTGCGATGTACCTGCCAACGCTTACGCAATGGTTGGAAGATAGGCCCTTCCTTAGCTGGCTCTACAGTTAGTTCTTCGGGAATCATCACCTGAGATTGTAACCACAATTGGCGGAATGCCGTATTCTCGCGCGACCGTCCGCCACGCTCATGTCGTATGATTGGCAGCTCGGATGCGATTGGCGATCCCGGCAAACATCTGGAATCGAAATGTGAGGGTTAGATGTCGGCTGAACCATGGAGCTTCACTGAAGAGGAAGCCCACCTAGACCGAGTCTGCGCGAATTGTGGAAATCACTACGCTATCGAGCAGGCCCCGAGGCATTACTTGGGTGGTTCGTATGGCTATTGGAAAGGTTGCGTAACGAATTGTCTAGCCTGTTGGTTGGACTGTGGGCCCTCAAATACAGATCTCGAAGGGAATCTTCTCCGAGAGATCGGAGCTGCGCTCGGGCCCGAAACGCATCACGTTGTGATGCCGCTCTCCCGGATCATGCTTTCGACGCCCGTGGCCTTCCAGAGTCGCGCAATCATCTACCCTAGAGGCGTTGCAAGAGTCGGCGACTTGGATCTCGTTCTCCCGAAGGAAATTTCCGAATCGCTACAGGTGTATCAATCCTCTGCAGCTTTTGTGGACAAAGAATCGTTTGCCCGGAGCGAAACTATTGCTTTCCCCTGTACCTTCGAATGGGATGTGTTCTGGAGGACTAGTCACAAGAACCACATGGAACTTATTCGTTTTTTTTTCACAAGTTGCAGATCTGAAGTGCCTCAACCTGATCCGGTACCGGCTTTGTTGTATAGAAATACCTGATACGCTTCCGGGCCGGGCAGGCCAGATTGCCAAGGACAACATGATGGCCGGGGCTCTGTTGTATAACGCTTTTCGTCGGGAAGGTGGAATTGTCGCAGGCGACGCGTTCAATTCCGTCCTGACCAAGGGGCTCGGACTGCCGATCGATGATGAAGACTTGAATTACAACGACTATCCGCAAGACGGAGAAGTCGGTCACATCGCTCAACACGGTCTCGACCTTTATTCGACAATGTTGCAGGCAGACAATCCCACCGCGAAGTTTACACAAGCCATGGGATTGCTAGAGTTCTTGGCTGAACCGACCGATTTCATCCAGTTCAAGGAAGTTGCAAAAATCGTCTCGCGATACGTCGCGAAAGACGCCGCGGAGTATGAACGCCTGAAAGAGCGTTTCTTCGAGTTGACTGGGAAGAGAGACCCACTAACAAAGGCATTTACAGGTTATCGAACGAGGATAATCCACATTGGGGATAGGCTGGAAAGGATCGTTCCCGAATTGGAAAAAAGAACAGCTCTCCTGAAAGAACTGGACGGCTATATTCGGTCGGTCCTCGACCACATGATCGAACACTCCACTTGGGGATTCGAAGAATACAAGGACCTCAGAGCGCAGATGAGACCGTTTGACTCGAATTGATCACGTTCTCGAAACATACCTAGAACGAATTCGGAGGCTCGCACGCTCCCCGCTGAAAGAATAAGACGTGGAGCCTACTGCCCGAGTCGGAGCAGACCGTCCCATCCATCGAAAACGGACAACTGAGTACAGAACCAAGGCTCTGCCCCTTGAATCTGACGTAGCTTGGCCACCACTCGGTCCTAAGTAGAAGGGGACATTCCCCATGTCGCTGTTCACCCACCCCGTCACCCAATCGTGATCCCAGCAAACCTGAATCCTGAATTCCAAACCAAATAGTCTTTTCTTTGCCTGCCCTTCCTGCGGAAAGACTGCGCCTAGCCGCCCGCTTGTTCTGTCAAGGGTCTCCGCTTCGCTCCGATAAACGCAAACCCGGCGCCCTTGACAGCGCGGACGTCTAGTCGCCAACCGCCGCTAGAAGGGCATTTGCTTTTTATGCACCGCTCGCGCGGTGCCTCGAAAGCAAAAATCAAAACCAAGAAAGGAGCCGTTCCAATGCAACAAATCAGCAAATCACCGCTTTTCCCTCTCGGTCGAGTCGTCGCGACACCCGGCGCGTTGGCCGCTCTGGAGAAGGCAGGACAGCAACCGCAGGATTTCCTCGCACGCCACATTCATGGCGATTGGGGAGACCTGTGCGACGAAGACCGCAACGAAAACCGGCTCAGTCTGGAACAAGGGTTCCGGCTCTTGAGCAGCTACCGCACATGCGCGGGAGACACGAAGGTCTGGGTCATCACCGAAGCCGACCGCTCCGTCACCACGATTCTTTTACCCGAAGAGTATTGATGCACCCTAAAACGAAAAACAAGGAGAAGAACACTATGACAACAGCAGCAGCAGCAGCAGCAGCAGCAGCAGCAGCAGCA